>ERZ808040.42-NODE-42-length-120606-cov-5.665757_pt1 | contig 120606 bp, 117 predicted proteins | sample MGYA00380191_ERZ808040 | MGnify/ENA primary metagenome ERZ808040 (study PRJEB31490, sample SAMN06133395) | mouse gut metagenome | isolation source: J6 | host: mice | place: China: Chengdu | collected 2015-05 ...
GAGGAGGCTGAAGCCGTGCCCGCGGCAAGCACCACAATCGAAACGGAAATCAATATGGTGATTGGCTGTTACATTCTTCCCGTCTACTCGTGCCGGCTGTTAACCTTATTCCCACAAACTGTATATGCGTATTAATTGAAATGGCGATATAGTAAGAGGTCCGAGCTAATGGCTTTAAAAGGGCGTAGCCGATGAGGAGGCTGAAATCGGCCCCGTAGAAAACACGATAACCAATTCTGATGGATTTTTAAGTTATTTGTTCATAAACATTTTACGCATACATTCACATGTCATTTACTGTATGTTCTTGCCTTATTCAGGTTAAAATAAAGATAGGAGGTGGTCTTACAGATGAAAAGACTATTACTATTCCTCGTCATTCTCGGACTGTTGTACAGCGCAAAACCTTATTGGGAAAAGCCTGTTTCACAATATATTGACCTTGATTTTTTAGAACCAGTTGATGCGTCGATTGAGAAAGTGATGACAAGTGAACCTTTTGTCAAAACCGTTCATTTTGTGAATGATACAGTGAAAAAGGTAACGCATTTTTTTGTAGATGATGAAAAGGAAGGAAAGCCAGAAAAAGTGGCAGATCGGGAACTTTCACAAGATGAAAAACCGATTCTAACTGAACCTGTATCCACACACATTTCTATTCATAATATTGAAATCGGCATGCCAAAAACAACTGTGGAAGCTTCTCTTGGTCGTCCAGCTGATGCTTCTTTAAATGAATATGGAACGATGTGGCATACGTATCACAAACAATACAACCAGTTTATGATGGTTGCATATGATGAACAAGATGATGTTCAAGCACTTTATACAAATGATGACTTAATTGCGACAACAGAAAAAGTTGGTTTTAATAGTTCCAAGCAGCAAGTGCGAGCGCAATTTGGAGAACCTTTAACAGAAATTAAACGCGGGTTAAAAATCTACGTATTGAATGAAGATAATGATTTTGACGTCTTTAAAGTAGATGATGTTTATATGTACGTGTTTTATGACGTCCATCGTGAAGAGAAAGTGACCGCTATGCAAATTGTTTCAGCCACAACAGAAGAACAAAAGCAAGATGTATACGCCGCGTCAAGTGAAGCATTACAAGAAGGATTTGAACGGCAATTATTCCACCTAACGAATGCAAGTCGTGTGCGTCATCAACTCGCACCTTTAGATTGGCATGAACATGCGTCCAAAACTGCTTATCGACATAGTGTGGATATGGCTGAGCAGAACTATTTCAGTCATCAAAATCTACAAGGACTTTCACCGTTTGACCGTATGCGCGAAGACGATATTTCCTTTCGTACAGCTGGCGAAAATTTAGCGTATGGACAAGCTAGTAGCATTTTTGCCCATGAAGGCCTGATGAACTCTGCTGGCCATCGAGAAAATATATTGCAAGACATGTATACGCATCTTGGCATTGGCGTTTCATTCAATGAAGAACAACAACCATATTTCACAGAACTATTTTTAAGTCCTTCTTAAGGTAATTCCAAAATGAAATGGTGGAAATAATACGTGCCAATGTAAATGATCATTGAACCTATAAAACCCACGAAAAATAGAGAACCAACTAGAAAATAAATACTTCCTCTTTGCGTAAATGTATCGATCACCATTTCGTTTGGATTATTAGGATTATAATACACTTGAACTTGCTTGCCATCCTTCCAAGGGGTTCTTTGAGAGATATTCGATTGTACTTCATACTGCACCCCGTCCACTTCATAACGGACAATTGGCTTTGGATAACCAAGTCCATATGAAGAATTTTCAACAGCAATGGCATTGATTTTCTTCCAGTTCTGTACTTTTAAACGCTTTTTTATGCCCATCGTCAATAAAATCATCGCTACGAGTAATAGACTCGAACTGATGATAAGTACCGGTATAATTTGATCCATTTAGCATCTCTTCCCTTCCAATGAAAAAAGGAAGGTTGTCCACCATACATCAATGGAACAACCTTCTTCTTTTTACTCACTTAATAAAATTTTCTCTAATGTCATCGGTGAAACAGCTTCACCATCTTTATACGCACGCATATTTCCACCTGAAATTTCATCAATTAACATTAATTCGCCATTTGCATCACGGCCAAACTCTAATTTAATATCATATAGTTCTAATCCTTTTGTTGTCAGAACCTCTTTTACAACACCCGAAATCGTTTTCGTTAAATCCACTAATACGGCATATTCTTCAGATGTTAAAATGCCTAATTGCGCTAAACCGTCCTCGTTAATTGGCGGATCATTGCGCTCATCATCTTTTAACGTCACTTCTACAAATGCATTCAAAGGTTGCCCTTCTTCACAATAAGCTCCATAACGTTTTAAAAAGCTTCCAACTGCACGATAGCGACAAATGACTTCCACACCATGCCCAAACATCGTCGCATTTTTAACAAGCATCGTTGCGTCTTCAATATTTGACTTGACAAAATGTGTTGGTATCCCTTGCGCTTCAAGTTTCTCAAAGAAATATGTTGTCATACGTAAACCTGATTGACCCATTCCATCAATGGTTAATCCAACTGTATTGGCACCCGGATCAAATACACCATCTTCACCTGTTACATCATCTTTGAATTTTAATAGTACATGGTGATCATCTGCTGCATATACATCTTTTGTTTTACCGCTATATAATAGTTTCATCCGTCTAACCCTCTCTATATGACCAAATTTTCGACCGATAAGCGAACGTTATCATCTATACTTATAATAATATTCGTTTTTAAGAAAAATTACAATCATTCTCCTTCAATTTTTTCCTTGTACCTGCAAATTATATGCACCTTATCTCACTTGATTGCGCCCTTGTCGTTTCGATTCGTATAACTTATCATCTACTCGTTTTAATCATGAATCAATCGTATCTCCTTCTTCATACGCCATCACACCAAAACTCGCGGTTACATGACCAACTTCGGTAAATGAATACTGCTCAATCGCTTTCCTTAACTGTTCAGCAATTTTAAACGCTTCCTTTTTCGATGCTTCTGTAACGACAATAAACTCTTCACCACCCCAGCGCCCAAAAAATTGATCTTCTCCAATTTCCTGTTGGATACAAATGACGATTTCTTGGAGGACTTGATCTCCTACAAGATGCCCATACTGATCATTAATATCCTTAAAATAATCAATATCAAAAAAGATAATTGAAAACGTTGACTGCGGTGCACGTTCGAAAAAATGTGCTAACCATTCATCCATTTGATAACGATTACCGATGTGAGTTAATGGGTCGATATATAATTGCTTTTTCATCGCTTCCATTTCCGCTTCTTTTTGAATCATTTTCATCGCATAAATTAAAATGACAATATATGAAAAGGTCGCAATCGTTAATTGAATAAAGAACGCTAACGCATGTGATGAAAAACGCTCAAAATAAATCCACACGGGTGTCATCGTAATGACCAATAAAAAGGCAGATAACGTCATGGCCATACGCTTTTTTAACACAGCGAATGTGTACATAACAACTAATGGCAACCAAATAACAAATAAGCCATCTCCTAAAATCCCTACACCCGATGCAAAATCTCGTGCAAATGAAAATGTAGCCATTGCGAAGTATATATACAGTAAAATTAAAATCGTATATTCCATAATCATCGTCCATTTATTCCAATAAGCTGTAAACCAACCGACAGTAAAGGCGATGATGAATAATACATTCATATAAAATGCAAAGTTTAACTGTTGATCATGCCATTGAAAATACACGGTAAAAATGGATGTTAATAAAATGCACGGTAACACAATTAAATATACTTTACGCTTTAATTGTTTAAAGTTCATGTTGCTCCATTTGATCTTTCCAATTCCTTCTCTCATATCATTCGTTTTTTTACGTAATTCATCTTGTTCATATCCTTTTATGAACCTACCCCTTTTTATAATCCCTACACGAGGGAGAGGCGTATGTATCACTTTATTTGCTTTATTTTTGCAATATGACATAATTAAAAGGTTATCATTATTTTTTTATTTATAAGGAGGCTGCTATGTTCTTTTTAGAAGCAAAACGGGTAATTGTAGTCATCTTTAGTGCGCTATTACTCGCCATTTCATTAAATTTCTTTTTAATTAACGCAAACGTCTATGCAAGTGGATTTACCGGTGCCGCGCAGCTTGCTTCTAGTGCATTTGCGGACTTTCTAGGCATTCACATTACAACCGGAACCATTTTGTTATTGATGAATATTCCTGTATTTATTTTAGGTTGGTTTAAAGTCGGAAAAGGCTTTACTGTATATAGCATTTTATCCGTAACCTTTGCAACTTTTTTCTTAGAAGTGTTGCCAATTCTATCGCTATCAGATGACATCATTTTAAATGCAGTTGCGGGTGGTGTAATCGGTGGTACTTCTGTTGGGTTAGCATTAAAGTGGGGTGCATCAACGGGAGGACTTGATATTGTTGCCATGGTCTTATCAAGATTAAAAGACCGTCCTGTCGGCATTTACTTCTTAATCTTAAATGGTGTAATTATTGTCCTTGCCGGCATTTTATATGAACCAGAAAATGCACTTTATACACTCATTACCCTTTATGTGACTACAACCGTAATCGATGCCATTCATACACATCATGTAAAAGTCACTGCGATGATTGTGACCCAAAAGCCAGACGAATTACAACAAGCCATTCATCATAAAATGGTGCGAGGGATTACCATCATTCCTGCTAAAGGTGCTTATTCCAAAGAGGATCGAAGCATGCTATACCTTGTTGTAACACGTTATGAATTATATGATTTAGAACAAATTATTAAAGAAGCAGACCCACTAGCATTTACAAACGTTGTACAGTCTATTGGGATTTTCGGCCACTTTAGAAAAGACGGCGAAAAAATCGAAAACGCTTAAAGCAATGATTGGTCAATGGCCAGCCATTGCTTTTTTCTTTATCAGATGTCATTATTCTCGCCGCACAGTCATCCCTTTATGTTCTACTAAGTTCGACTCATAAACCATTAAGTAACAATCTTCTCGCTTTCCTTCATGCGCTTCCCATTCAGGCAAAATATACATTTTTTTAAATCCACATTTTTCATAACAATGAATTGCGCGGTCATTCCATACTTGTGGGTCGATCACAACTCGATCGGCATGTTTCACTTTGCATAAATAATGCGTGACCAGTTTCACTAAACGCGTGCCAAGTCCTTGATTCCAACACGATGGTTCACCAATGAACTGGTCCATTCCATATATCAATTCTTTTTGCTTGCCGTATCCATAAGCTTTACGTTGCATTTTGGAAAGTGAATAATATTGGATATAACCAATGGGGCGGTGATTATATTGCACTAAACATCTCGTTATCACTGATGATGGTTGAAAATATTTTTCTTGAATTTTTTCTAATGTATACTGTTGATCACGGCCTTCATAATACCGTAAAACATTTTTATCTGTTAACCAATTTAATAAATAGATTTCATCACCCGATTGCAATGGGCGAATCGAGACAATCCCTTTCTTAACATACATACAATCACATCCCTCCGAAAAGCAAATGTCTCTATTTCTCTTTGCCTCTACTATTCTATTACCAATTTCAAGGACCTTTACTCCTATTTTGGAAAATAAAACAGTGCCGCACATAATTATATGCACAGCACTGTTTTTTAATTTATTTTTTGTAAAATCACGACTTTCAAATAATTCATTTCTGGAAATTGACGCATTGTCCTAAAGTCATTTGGCAATCCATATTCTTCTAAAATTTTATATTTCGTCTTCGTCGTTTTACATGCTTGATCGATAAACGACTTAAACTTTTTCATGCCAAAAGAAGCATTGTTCGTCGAGGCAACAATAATGCCATTTTTTTCTGTAATTGCAATGGCATCCTCCATTAACTTTGGATAATCTTTTGCTGTACTGAATGTACGTTTTTTCGATCGTGCAAAGCTTGGCGGATCTAAAATGACAAGGCCAAACTTCAGTTCATGACGTTTCGCATAACGGAAATAATCAAATACGTCAAAAACACGAATTTCTTGTTGCTCATAATCAATCCCGTTTACACTAAACTGTTCAATTGTTTTCGCTTCACTACGACTAGCAAGGTCAACACTAATCGTTTTAGTCGCCCCTCCAAGTGCTGCAGCTACCGAGAATGCCCCCGTATACGAAAACGTATTTAAGACTTGTCGGCCATCCGAATATTTATCACGAATGACTTTTCGAACGTCACGCTGATCTAAGAAAATCCCTGTCATCGCACCGTCATTTAAATCCACCGCAAAATGCATGCCGTTTTCTTTAACAATGATCGGAAAATCCCCGCGTGTTCCTTGTACAAAGTCATCTTGTTCAATATATTGACCGGATGTATCGAATCTTTTCTTTTCATAAATTCCTTTATACTCAGTTAGCTGTTCTAAAGCTTGATACACGAAGTCTTTGAAAGAATAAATCCCTTCACTATACCAACTTACCATAAAATAGCCGTCATAATAGTCAATGGTAACGCCACCGATCCCATCTCCCTCGCCATTAAATACGCGAAATGCTGTCGTTTGTGGATCATTAAAATAATGTACACGTTTATGAAGGGCTGCAGATATCTTTGCATTAAATAATGGAAAATCGATTTCTTCCTCTTCTTTTCTCGTTAACACCCAACCGATGCCTTTATTTTGTTCGCCATAATAACCTTTTCCATAAAAGCGTCCTTTGCGATCAACCAGTCGAATGATGCTGCCTTCTTTTCCTAATGCTTGTACATTCAATACACCATTTCGCGGAATTAAAGGATGCCCTTTTTTCACAAGTTCTTCCGATTTTTCATTTAACTGTATATCAATGATTGTATGCAATATTGTCATCCATTCTATTTGTTATTTTCTTTATTATCGCATGTTTCCAGAAAAAGTGCGACGTGAAAAGATCTCCTTTGCACATGAACGTGCTTACTGTTCATGATGATTTTCCGGTCGTTTCTGCTCCTTCAGTAACGTTTTCGAATACATTAATCCGCCAATGCCAACACCGATAAAGAGGAATGCGCGAATTAAAATAGAGATGGCGAATAAGTCGATAAAGAATAACTTGAATATGCTCATAAACAATAAAAACACGCCACCATATTTCACGGCTTTCCATGTTAAGAGTCGGCCGATTGATATTGAGACAAACGTAAAGATGAGCAAAATCGCTGTGTGTAATAGAAAATAAAATTCACGTTGCATATCTATATATAACGCAATAGATATATACCATTTATTGATAAAAATAAAGAGAATGATTTGCAACATAAATCCCCATGAAGGGAGTGTTTTTGCCAACTTTGGTGATGTCCAGTAAAATTTCTTTTTCAAAATCGCTATTACAATTAAAACGAGAATCCCCGCGTATAAAAGCTGTACGAAAAAAGCGAAGGAGACCGATTGTTTTAAGTAACCTTGTGCAAATGTGTAAATTGAAGAAAATACCATTGGAATCCCTAGTAAGAAATATAAGATGCAAGCCGCATGGACAATATATTTCCCATGTTGCCATTTGTAAAACTGATACATTGCGACAAGCACTGTCATCCAAACGAGGAAATACACATGCCTCGTCGTCACTTCTGAATGGTACACAAATACATCTTGCGAAACGATCAATTGAACAAGCCTCGTAATATAAACGAGAAGTACGATTTGTGCCGCAATGAGCCAACGATCAAAATATTGTACCTGATCATGCAGCCACACTGGTGGTGAATCGTAAAGTGTATAGAAAAACAAAATGACTGAACCTAGTAAGATGAGCCACCCGATATGTTCAATTGAGAACACATGTGGAATGAAAAATGTTCCAACCACGGACACCGCTGGAATTCCATAAACAATTGCGCCACTCACGAGCGTCCGTAACGATTCAAATTTCAATCCAATCCAAATACTAACGGTACCTGTGATTAACAATGATAAAATGGTCATTCGCTCATCATCTAATCGCAACGTTACCAAAAACATCGCAATTGCTAATACCGAAACAGCTGAAAGAATACTTGCCAACTGAAGTTCTTTCTGACGATATACATAATAAGTAAGTACAATATAAATGACTGCAAAGGTGCTATACATCCATAACTGTTCCGTTTGCGTTAACATTTGGAACCAACCAATCGCAAAAAGAACATTCGTGTAAATTAACGTTTCCGTAAATACATCACGCGGAATTTTGCGCATGAGATAGAATATCACAATCGCCGCATGTTGAATGCATATAACGGTTACAATAAGCCAACGTTGATGGTCACTACTGTTCATCAACATATTGAAGAAAACCGTCAAATGGAATAATAAAAACGTTAGATAAAACGTATATTTATGTTGTTCTTTAATCGATACATAAAATAAAGATAAAAATAACAGTAAAATATAACTATAAAATAGTGGTGCGTTAACCATAACTTCTTCCAACAAATACGGTAGTAAAAATCCGGCAATTGCTGAAAATAACGTCAGTACTTCAATTTTTGTTCGATTCGACAACCAAACACCAAATACGACATAGCCGATTCCGATGAACATAGCGATTGTTACTGGAAAATAACCGTATAAATAATGCGCGGCAAAGGTCGTTAACATACCGATTGCAATAATTCCGCCTAATAATGTTCCGCCGAAAATGGTATGCCCTTGTCGCATATATTTCATTCCTAAAAAGTACAACAACACAGTTGCACCATAACCTCCGACAATACGAAATGCATCTGTTAACAATCCATAATCTGAAGCAACTTTTAATCCCCATAAAACACCAAGCAATAAAATGAACATAAACATACGTGGCAACCATTTACCTAATAACTGTTCAAAGTCGATTGGCTCACGTGTGGAAGCTACTTTTTCTTGTTGCATCGATTGTGCAGCTGTTACTGGTACTTTTTCTTGCACTTGATCTACACGCTTGCTTTCTTTCTCTTCATTTGTCGCGAGTGGGGATTTCAAACGCACTTCTTCTGTTGGCAAGTGCTCTACTTGTGTCGCATCTTGCTTCGACTTCATTGGATGCTCAACTGAACGCTCTGTTTTTAATAAAGAAACTTCGTGTTCTAATTGCTCAACCCGCCTTCGCAACGCCTCTAATTCATCTCTCATTTTTCACACCCCTTTATGAAAAAATGCCATCCAACTCATTGTATGAATGGCATTGCTTATTTATTGAAAATGAACACATCTGACGTTATTTCCTTTTCCTTGCATATACCCCCATTGCAGTACACATAAACGCAGCTAACCCTTCTCCAAACTGATCAATATTTTTTGTAAAGCGCTCATCCGCGACATACATTTGTCCTAAACCCGCAAAAGCATCCAAAGAATACGTACCGATTTCATTTAATAGCACATACCATTCATGAATGGCTGCTTGGACCTCTTCAGAAGTTGGTTCAAGATGACGGACACGGGCCAGCTGTTCATATATGTCATTCATCTTTGCACTGAAAACCGCTTCTTTTCCGGCGATTTTCTCTTTTGATTGTTGAACAGCATCTTCTCCCCATTTTTGGATTGCTTCTTGTTCATATTGTCGATCATTGAAATTAAACCCTTTAAATTTCTCTTCATTCGTCATCATATAGTCTCCTTTTTCTTGTAGAATTGCTTTATCAATTGTTTCAATCATTTGTTCAAGCTGCTCTTTTTTATTCAATAATGCTTCTTTTTGATATTGAAACGCTTCAAGTCGATTGAAAGTTGGACTGTCCAATAGTTGTTTTATGGTGTCCAATGAAAATCCGAGTGCTTTAAAAAACAAAATTTGCTGCAATGTATTCAGATTTTGTTCTGAATAGACTCGATATCCTGCTTCCGTTAACTCATCAGGTACGAGCAAACCGATGGCATCATAATGATGTAATGTTCTAATACTTACACCTGCAAGATTCGCAAGTTCTTTAACGTGCATCTTCATTCACCTCCTACGACTTCATCATAAAGTCTGACGTTACGTGAGTGTCAATCATTTATCATTGGACATGATCAGTTGGATTGATGTGTTCAGTTTTTTAATGAATCATTCAATGCTTTTATAGCAAATCCGCAAAAGAAAAACCTCAGACATAGGCTAAGGTTTTACGAGTGGACGCTGGAAAGGCTTCCATTTTAGTTTTGTTTCAGCAATAATGATTGCGAAGAATATGATGATGGCACCAATCGTCATGCGCCATGTTAACACTTCACTTAATAATAAAACAGAGAAAAAAGTTCCCCACAATGCTTCTGTCGATAAAATAATTGCAGCTTTCGTTTCTGTAATGAATTTTTGAGCCGCAGTTTGCAACACATAGGCAATTGTCGTTGAAAAAATCCCTAAGTAAACAAGTGGCATCAGTGCCTCCTGATGCATCGCAAAATGCATTTCCCCTTTTAGTCCTGTCACCATAAATCCGATACATGCTGCTGTTAGCATTTGCATTAATGTTAATGCAATTGGATCCTCTTCACGCACAAAACGTGCCGTGTAAAAAATATGACATGCAAATGCTACTGCACATAATAATGTTAACAAATCACCGATATTCATTTCGCCGTTCAATTGCAAACTAAGTAACGCAATTCCGATAATAGATAAAATAGCGCCCATTAATTCAAACAAGTCAATTTTTCGCTTATAAAATAAAAATCCGATAAACGGAACGATGACAACATTAACCGCTGTTAAAAAGGCGTTTTTAGAAGGAGTTGTATATTGTAAACCGACTGTTTGCAGAGCAAACGCAATGTACAAAATTGTACCGAGAAGCAGACCTTTCATCATTGTTCGCTTCTTCATACTTTTTACGCTCTTATGAAAGCATACACTTAATAATACAACACCTATTAAAAAACGGCCCGCCAAAATTTGGTAAGGCGTATAAAATTCTAATGCCATTGCGCTAGCAGCGAATCCGCTTCCCCAAATAATTGCTGTTAGCGTTAACCCCAATTCCCCAATATATTTTTTCATGAACTGTTCTCCCTAAGCTGTTTTTCTCGATTTTATTCGTCCAATCTTTTTTTCAATAAACTTTGCACAACATGTGCTCTTCCAGTATGTAAAACGCCTTCATATCGCGTCACTTCTCCAATATAAAAATGGGCAAAGAAATACGACTCAAACGCCTCTAATATCATTTTGGGATCAATCAACATGGAAGCCACTGGTGGTCCTCCTGTACCATAGCGTAATTGTTCTTTTGTATACATTTCGCTAACATAATAGCCACCTACTTTTAATGCCTGATTGACCCCCTTAAACGTACGCTGTAAAATGGGCTCAGGCACATGTCCAAAAATGTGCACAATAGCATCCCATTGTTCTGTTCCCCACTCCACATCTTCCAAGTCACGTAAAGCTGTTTCAACATGAACGCCATGTTCTTCAGCTAATGTTTTCGTTTTATCTAACCCAGATTGTGCATAATCCCAAGCAGTCACTGAAAACCCTTGCTTTGCCAAGTAAACAGCATTCCTACCTTCGCCTTCTGCAATACATAATACGTTCCCACCTGCCGGCAATTTATCCACAATATCTGTTACAAATGTATTCGGTGCTTTTCCATATATATACGTTTCTGATAAAAATCGTTCATGCCATTCATTCGCCATTAATGAACACTCCTTTTCCTCATCTATCGTATCAAAAGTGACGAACAGAAGGCATTATTTCCGCTTATAGCGAACTTCTTCTGCAATGATTGTCATCTCTACTGTTGCTTGAACAATTTCTTCCTCCGGAACCGTGAATAAATCCCGGTCTAAAATCGTAAAATCTGCATCATAGCCAACATCAATTTTACCGCGAACATGTGCCAATCCAATTGTCGCTGCACTTCCTGTCGTAAATAACTGTACAGCTTCATAACGCGTTAACTTCTCTTCTGGTAAATACCCCGAATGCGTTTCTCCAATTTTTCTTCTCGTCACCGCTGCATAAATACCATAAAGTGGATTCACATCTTCAATGGGTGCGTCCGAACCTGCTCCACAAATAAATCCTTTATCGATTAGTTTCCGCCAAGCGTAGGCCCAGTCTAATCGATTTTTACCGAGTCGTCCCATCACCCATGGAAAATCAGAGGAGACAAAAACTGGTTGAATATCCAATACAATAGGTAATGCCAACATTCTTTCAACAAGTTCATCACTTAATACATTCACATGAATGAGTCGATCGCGCTTTCCATAACTAGGTGGATATTTTTCGAGCAAATGAACAATTTTTTCGACCGCTCCATCACCAATCGCATGGACGGCAACCGCTTCACCATAAGCACGTGCCATTTTAACAAGTTGCTCAATTTCTTCATCTGTGTGGACCGCAATGCCTTTCGTTTCTAATGCGTCACAGTATGGCGCTCGTAATAATGCTGTTCTTCCGCCAAGGGAACCATCGATAAAAAACTTCATTTCTCCTAATGTTAACCATGGCTGTGCAACTGTAATATCATCTTCCATCATTTGTTGGAAAACGGTGGAACGGCGGAGTAAATGCGCCCGAAAAGGATTGTCATCCGTCACGACTTGTTTAAAAGCTTGTAACGGTCTTTCATAGCTTGCATAATACCCAAGATCATCTGTCACGGCTCCTGTTAAACCTACAGACAATAAATGGTCGACAGCTATACGTAATGAGGTCGTTAATTGGTTCACCGTTGGTTCTGCCAATAATTGAAACACCAATTGTTGTGCCCCTTCCAATAAATAACCTGTCGCATGTCCCGCTTCATCACGAACAATTTCACCATCATCAGGATTTTTGGTTTGATCATCTATATTTGCCAACTGTAAAGCTGTTTCATTTACTAAAGCGGCATGCCTACAAGTTCTTTTAAGATAAATCGGATTTTCTGTTACCTCATTTAATTGCTTTGCCGTTGGAATCATGTTCTCTTCAAATTGGTTTTCATCCCATCCTTCGCCAATTAACCATTCATCCTTGGCCAGGTTTTTCGCAGCGTTTCGTAATACTGTCAACATCTCTTCAGCTGAATGAACAGTCGATAAGTCGACATTTCGCAAACGTTCACCATGTCCAATCATATGCATATGATTATCAATAAACCCTGGATACATGACAGCTCCTTGAAGATTCACTTCGCGATCCGCTTCTTCTTTTAGCGTGTGATAAGTCCCTATCTGAATAACTTTCCCACCAAATGTTAAAATAGCTTCTACTTGTTCTCCTTCATGTCGCATCGTATAAATTTTCCCATTATGCCAAACCGTTTTCATTGCCCAATCCCCTTTCCGCTCATCCATTACCTATAATTCTAAACTTTCGAACATTTCAAAGCAATATTCTCTACTAAAAATGATACAATAAAAGATAGATTATTGAGGAGGGAGATACAAATGAGATTAACGGTATATTTAGCTGGAGAAATTCATACAAATTGGCGTGATGAAATTAAAGAAAAAGCCGCTGCGTTACAATTACCAATTGATTTTGTTGGTCCTATGGAAGATCATGATCGTTCAGACAATATTGGAGAAGAAATTTTAGGCGAACAACCAAATGCCATTTTTAAAGATGCAGCTGCTTCAAACTTTAATAACTTGCGTACGGAAATTTTAATGCAAAAATCTGATTTAGTCATTGCATTATTCGGAGAAAAATATAAACAATGGAATACAGCAATGGATGCAAGCGCCGCTGTTGCTTTAGGCAAGCCATTAATCTTAGTACGCCAAGAAGAACATCACCATGCATTAAAAGAGTTATCGCGTAAAGCACATGCGACCGTCGAATCTGTTGACCAAGTCATTCAAGCTTTACAATATATTTTTGAATAAATGGCCAAACAAAAAGCGATGCATTTTGCATCGCTTTTTTCGTTTATTCTTCTAAGCCCATTTCAGCTTCTACAACAGTGACAATTTTTTCTGCATATGCAGTACACTCTTCATCAGAAGGTGCTTCTACCATGACACGTACAAGTGGTTCTGTTCCTGATGGACGAACGAGTACGCGACCATTACCAGCCATCTCTTCCTCGACTTCAGCAATCACTTTAGCTACTTTTTCATTATCTGTTACTGCATGTTTATCAGTGACACGAACGTTAATAAGCGTTTGTGGATACACGGTCATATCGCTCGCCAGTTCTGATAATGTTTTTCCAGTTTCTTTCATAATGTTTACAAGATGTAAACCTGTTAAGAGTCCATCACCCGTTGTATTGTAATCTAATAAAACAATATGACCAGACTGTTCTCCGCCAACATTATAATTGTTTTCGCGCATTTCTTCGACGACATATTTATCGCCAACAGCTGTTTGTACACTTGTCATTTCATTTTCTCGTAATGCCTTATAAAAACCTAAGTTACTCATAATCGTTGAAACAACCGTATCTGCTTTTAAACGTCCTTTTGATTTAAAATGACGACCGATAATGAACATAATTTTGTCACCATCGACAATATGTCCATTTTCATCCACTGCAATGACACGGTCTCCATCACCATCAAATGCAAGTCCAATGTCTGCATTTTTCTCAACGACAAATTCTGCAAGTACTTCAGGATGTGTTGAACCGACACCTTCGTTAATATTTAATCCATTTGGAGATGCGCCCATCGTTGATAAATCAGCTTCTAAGTCCGCAAATACATGTGCCGCTAATGATGATGTCGCACCATGTGCACAATCGATTGCTACATGAATATCTGTGAAGTCTTCATCCACAGTTTGCTTTAAATATTGGATATACTTATGACCGCCTTCAAAGTATTCCGTAATCGCCCCAACGTCTGCTCCTGTTGGTCGTGGTAACGTATCTTCTTCAGCATTTAATAACGCTTCAAATTCAGTTTCTTGCTCTTCTGTTAACTTATAGCCATCTGCACCAAAAAACTTAATGCCGTTATCAGCAACAGGATTATGTGAAGCAGAAATCATCACACCACCTGCTGCATTCATTACACGTGTTAAATACGCGACACCTGGTGTGCTAATTACACCTAATGTCATCACTTCTACACCTGTTGATAACACACCTGCAATAAGTGCACTTTCAAGCAGTTGTCCTGAAATACGTGTATCTCTTCCGACGATGAACTTCGGCTTTTCTTGAGCGTCTTTCGTTAAGATATAACTCCCAATTCTACCTAATTTAAATGCAAGTTCAGGGGTTAACTCCTCATTTGCAATTCCACGAACACCGTCCGTACCGAAATACTTTGTCATTTTCATACTCCCTTTCAATCTTGCGCCAATGCGCCTTTTAAGCTAATTCAATTTTTATAGTTGCTTCTTTAACTGAAGCAGTCCATTCTGTATCAGAAGGACCTTCAATGATAATCGGATAAGTCTCTTCTCCTTCACTCGCACCAGATAAATCAATCGATGCGGCAAAGTCAGCCTTAGATAGGCGATTTACAACACTTTCTTTTCCACTTACAGTCAATGTAATATTACCTGAGGTTGGTTCAATAAAAGTACTCGTAAATTGTGATTTTAAACCAAGCATTTTAATCGGTACTTCATTTACTTTAATCGTTTTTTCTTTTTCTTGTTCTTGATCTTCTTGTTGTTGATTGTTTTCAACAGAATCTTCTTTTGTTTCGTTCTCTTTTTCTGTTTCTGCTTCTTCATCACGATCATTTGTCACAAGTTGATCTTGCTCTTCTTCCTCATCAGCAGCTTCTGCAGTGTCTTTTTCTTTTTCATCCTCTTCTTTAGAATCGGAGTCATCACCTTTTACTTTGACACGCACTTTTAGTGTTGATAAAGACATCTTTGTAATGTCAGATGGTTGCTTTAATTTTACATCCACCGTACCAGACTTCGTTATTTTCGACACGTCAACATCTACTGAAAACTGCCGGATATCATCGAGTATGCGATTCGGCCCCGACAATACAATACGATCTGTTTCTGGTTCTATACTTTCGATTGTGACATCTTTAGCAGGCTTTCCTACTTGATTTAAAACAATCGGAACTTCTTTTTGATGTTCCTCAATATGAACTTTTACGGTCACCTTCTCTGGTGAACTTTGCACGTCAATTTTATTTAAATCACGATCAAGTACACGCACTTTCGTCTCTTGTTCAAAAGAATCTTTCGTGTCCGCCTCGGCAGTTACTGTTGCCTTCACATAACTAATCGAGTCGATTAAGCTTTTAGCACCTGTAATTTCAATCTTTGAGGGATCGACTTCAATCGATGATACAAAATACCCTTCCGCTAATAAGCGTTCATTCAGTTCTGGTTCTACATGAAAAGACTTTGTAATTTTCTCTTCAATTGTTGCAGTTACAGATGATGGATCCATGCGCACTTGTAATTTGTCAGAGATATTTTCATGTTCAATACGAACTTGATGTTCTCCTGTTGGCAATGACCGTAAATCAACAAACACTGTGTAGTCTTTTAATAATTTTGTTGATTGAACAATATTGCTCGGTCCTTCAATTGTCATTTTCACGGTTTCTGGTATACCCGATACAATTAAGTTCTCATCATCATAGTATACTTCAACAGGTACGTCATGGATCACTTCCATATCGTCAGTCGTTGAATTTTTTCTTTCTTCGTTTTGATCTGCTTTCACAGTATAAAACAATAAAACAGCTAAAAACAAGGCTGCTAGGCGTAGAAACCATGGGTTATCCAATAGTTTATCCATCTTTCTTCACGCCCCATTTCCATTTAGATTGCTGTGCTGGTTTATCTTGCGCATCGCCAAACCATAGACGACGAAGCATCGCCTCGAATTCTTCAAGCGTTAGCTCACGATTGATTTCCCCTTCAGTTGCAATACTAATTGCACCTGTTTCCTCAGAAACAATAATTGTAATCGCATCTGATACTTCACTTAAACCAATTGCTGCACGATGCCTAGTTCCTAATTCTTTGGAAATGAATGGATTTTCCGACAATGGTAAATAACATCCAGCAGCAGCTATTTTGTTGCGTTGAAATATCACTGCTCCATCATGTAAAGGTGCATTCGGGATAAAAATATTGATGAGTAGCTCAGAAGAGATTTCTGCATCTAACGCAGTACCCGTTTCAATATATTCACTTAAACCCGTTTCTTTTTCAATCGAAATTAATGCACCAATACGACGTTTCGCCATATAATTTACTGATTTTGATAATGCCTCTATTAAACGATTACGTTCCGCCTCTTCATCCATCATTGAACGTGCAAATAGCCGACCACGACCTAATTGCTCCAACGCTCTACGTATTTCAGGCTGAAAGATAATAATAATCGCTAAAAAACCCCATATTAAAACCTGGTCAATCATCCACAATAATGTATTTAAGCCAATGACCTCTGTTACGACTTTCGCAATAAATACAACAAATATTCCTTTTAGTAATTGGACTGCTTTCGTCCCTTTTATAATTTTTATTAATTGATAAACAACTAGCCAAACGAGAAGCACATCCACTATATTAATGAATGTCGCAACCGGACTTAAGTTCACAATTTCTTCCCAAAACGGCATGTGCTTCGCCTACCTTTTCGACGATTTCATATAGCAATAGTATATCACAAAATGAATGTTCTTTGCTCCTAATACCCATTTCATTCGCTCAAATAAAAAGACTGTATGATTGTTGCACACACACCACACAGTCTTATATTACAATTATTCTTCTGAGTCTTCCTCTTTAGACGTTGAAAACAGATTATTCGCCGTTTCTTTTATTTTATACCATAGCCAACCAAATGCACGATCAATTTCTTCGCTCGAACCTGTAACAACTGCAGTAGATGCCATATATTTAGAGCCTTTTATAACAGTAACATTGCCATCTACTTCACCTTCTACACGTAGATCTCCGTTTTTGACAACAACGTCTCCTTTTACAACTTCTCCTTTTGGCACGATAACCGTTTCACCTTCAATAACTAAATTCGGTTGACTTGTCACTGAAAATTGTTCGTCGTTTCCATACCCCGAAAATAGCGATGCACTCATTAATATAAAAAACAGTGCTGCCGCTGCAAAAAATGGATGCTTTCTTAACCAGTTTTGTGGTTTCACTTGTCGTACTTGTTCTTTAGGAAGTTTCGCCATAACGCCTTCCACAAAATTAGATGGGGCTTGCATTGGCTTTGCTTGCTCTATGAATTGAACTGCTTCAGTTAAATCTGCAAATAATTGCTTACATGAAGGACAATTTTGTAAATGTTGTTGTAATTGTTGCTCTTCTTCTGTCGAAATATCTCCATCTAAATAGGCATGCATATAATCAATCATCTTTTCCGGACAAGTGTTCATACCTAATGACCTCCTACAAATTACCCATCTGTTGTTTGAGAGCAACCCGTCCTCTATGAAGCCGGGTTTTTACGGTTCCAAGTGGTAATTCCAATATTTCACTAATTTCCTGTAAAGAAAGTTCTTCAATATATCTTAAAATGATAACAGAACGATACTTTTCGGACAATTTATTTATCTCGAATTGTACACGTTCTTGCACTTCCATTTTTTCTACTTCATCCTCAGGCAATTCTGTATCAGATGCAACTTGAGAATACATCGTTAATCCTTCTGTACCAGGTACATTAGCGTCTAAATAATAATCAGGTTTCTTTTTTCGAATTCGATCGATACATAAATTGGTCGCAATTCTAAATAACCACGTTGAAAACTTACGTTTCTGATCAAATGTATGAAGGTTCATATACGCCCGTACAAATGCTTCTTGCGCGATATCTTCCGCTTCTTGCCGATTGCTCAACATCCGGTAACAAACATGATACAGTCGATGTTGAAACATCGTTACAATTTCTTCATAAGACTCCTGATTACCTTTTAGTACTTCATTTATTCTTTTATTCAATAATTCATCCATGACTAAGTTCCCTCCGCTCCATTGCGGCTGTCCCTCCTATACGTATGAAAGGGTCAACAGGTTTCATTTTTTTTGAAAAAATATATTTATCTTTTAGTGTAGCAGTTTGTTCGTTCATTGTCGTTACCCCTTACCGTAATTTAGCCAATATTTTTTACTGTTTATGTATTATGAACATGCTTACAACATGCAACTACTTGGAGGGCTTCTATAAATAGTAGAAAAAAGATCGACACGCAACTGAAAACCAGTAAAAAACTGTCACAGAAAATTGGGTTTACCCAATTCTCTGGACAGTCTTCACGAATACTTATAATAATTTTTCACCAAATAAAGAACCCATTAATCCTACCGCTACGTCTGCTGTTTTATTTTTCTCATCTAAAATTGGGTTTACTTCAACAAACTCAGCTGATGTTACTTTTCCTGATTCTTCTAGGATTTCCATTGCTAAGTGACTTTCACGATACGTGACACCACCAGCAACAGGTGTTCCAACGCCCGGTGTATATAGTGGATCTAGTGCGTCCAAGTCTAATGATAAATGAACACCATCAACATTACGTTCTTCTAAATATTGTAGTGCTTCATTCATTACTGCTGTCATTCCGTATTTATCAATTTCGTGCATTGTAAATACTTTGATGCCATGTTCTTTAATTAATTCTCTTTCGCCTGGGTCAATTGAACGCGCGCCAATGATGACAATATTTTCCGGCTTCACTTTTTGACCTTCATGATGTAAGTTTACAAGACGGTCATCACCTAATCCCATACTAACCGCTAAAGGCATTCCATGAATATTACCAGATGGTGATGTTTCATCTGTATTTAAATCCGCGTGCGCATCGTACCAAATTACCCCTAGATTTTTATATTTCGTCGCTAAACCAGCGAGTGTTCCTATCGCGATACTATGGTCTCCACCTAACACAAGCGGAAATCGTTCTTCTGCTAAAACGTTTTCTACTTGTTCTGCAAGTTTTTCATTCGCTTCGATAACTTCTTTTAAATTTTTCAGTTTTGATGAACTTTTTTCCGCTTGTACACTTTCATTTATATGTATATCTCCACGGTCCTTAATCTCATGTCCTAATGCTTCTAAGCGATTCACGACACCAGCATATCGAATTGCACTCGGTCCCATATTAACCCCTCTGCGACTTTGTCCAAAATCCATCGATACCCCGATCATTGAAATGTTTAATGTTTTCATTAATAAATCCCCCTTCCAATTTCATATTATAGAGGATTAAGAATAATGGCTCAACTCAACATAAATGTGTATTTTTATGCATTGTTAACGTTTTCATTTTTGAACATATAATAAAAATCTCCAACATTCATTCGCCCCCGAAAATGAAGATTTGGCTCTTGTATAGAAATTCAAATATTGAGGTAGAGAAATTTTATTTATTCTAATCACGACGGAGAGTAATAGAACCAAAAAACGGTTCAATTTCAAATGTTGGGGTGGCGTAAATAAATACGTCACCTTTTTTAATCGTTGATCTCCATTGCGCCCATTATGCTTGCCGTGGGCACGGCCTCAATCTCCTCGTTTCGCTACGCTCACTGCGGGGCTTTCGGACTCGTGCTGTTCCCACTGGCGTCAAATGGGCTCCATTTCGATCAACTAGAGAATCACATCACCAAGTGATTCAATTGGTCTTTTAACCGATGATTCAATAAAACCTTTGCGCTCATATGTTCAAACTTTCGATACCCATAGGCTGTACGCTTCATAACTTTTGTCGTGTTATTAATGCCTTCTAAAAAGCCATTTGAATAGTCAAATACAAAGCTATTTAATATTTCTGTTTCCCAATTCTTAAAAGTCTTTACGACTTTCTGAAATGCATAAATACCACTTGCTTCTACAAGTTGATAGAATTCATATAATTTCTTTTTCACTTCTCCTGCGTTTTCATGCGTTTGCTCTTTCGCCCAGTCAAACCATCTACAATAAGCATTTTTCAATTCATAAGCTTGATATAGTTCATTAGAAAACCCTGTATAACGCTTCACATAAAACAAATCACGGTTCGATAATTTCTCTTCTCTTTTATATAAAACATGGCGCATACGCTTACACTTCTTTCTGTCATAAGCATGCCAATCTTTTTGAACCTTTCTACGAACTTCATCTATTGCCCAATAAATGTATCGACAAAAGTGAAAGCGATCCGCAACGATTACTGGTCGGCCGAGCGCTTCACGTATGGCAGATTTAAAACTACTATTCATATCTGTGACAACGAGTTCAACTTTAGCACCGTATCTAAATAGATACGCTTTGATGGTATCTTTCCTGCGATTAGGTAAAATATCAATCGGTTCATGCGTATCTGCATCAGCGATGATTAATTGAAATTTGCCCGCATCTGTATCTCCTTTATACTCATCAATCGCTATTCGTTTCGGTAATTGTTTTGTCATTCTTAAATGTTCTTTTGCTGCTTCTTTGAAGCGTCTCATAATTGTAGCGCTTGAAGCACCTAGACTATCAGCTGCATCCTTGAATGTTTTCGCTAAAATGGAACGCATACGAGCTGTTTGATTCCATTCTTTAGAAAATCTTTGATACTTTTTCACAAAGGTCGTCTCTTCTGAAAAACGCTTGCCACACGCACATTTATAGCGTCGATGACGATAAAACAATATACTTAAACGTTCAAAGAGTTTTAAGTGTTTAATTTTACGAATGCGATAATCATGAACCTTTGTTGTGTACTTATCACAAGTAGGACAACGATGGGGTTTCACTGGTAATGAGATATAAAGTGCAACTCGATCATCTATTTGTTCAATTTTTTCAATGTTTACATCTTCTAATCCTGGGAGTTTCATGTTATTATTCATATGCACGGGTCACCTTACCTTTACTTTTTTCTCACAATTAAAGTATAAAAGACATAGGTGACTTCGTGCATTTTTTATGCCCAATTGTTTCTAGACCCCAACATATATAATAGAACCGAAAGAAAAAGCATTGCTTGTACTTTTGCTACAAGCAATGCTTTTCTCGCCCTAAAACCGCTGGGGCATACGGAAAATTTGGCTATTCTTCATGTCATGCTAAAACTGTCCTTTGTGACGAAACTTGGATCCCGCTTCTTGCTAAAACGAATACTGCTGACTTCCTTGTACTTCATCACTTCTTGTTACATTGGTACAGTTATTCAGTTGCACTTGAAACAAAAAACTTACTACTTGTTACATTACACTTTCTACGACTTACTTCGAAATGTTAACGCATACTTACGACGAGATATTGAATCGTCACCTTCGCAAATTTTCCGTCAAGGCTGTGCAGTTCTTGCGTAGAAGGATCATTTACAAGCATTCCTTCTACATCCGTTTAGCCTTGTACAACTATTATACCCGTCCCTTTTATTTATAAACCTCTTTCGATAATTTTTTTATCATACGTAATCTGGTTCAAATAAGAAAAGCCGTCCAGAAAGTCCGTATCTTTGACTTTCCGAACGACTCTATCCGTTCAATCATTTAAGCAACTGCTACTTCTTCGTCTTTTTCTTGCGTTTTATATTGAATGATGAACAGGACTAAAAATAATGACAACCCAATAATATCTGTCAATGTTTCAGGGAAAATTAATAAGAACCCTGTAGCTGTAATAACAATTCGTTCATACCACTTACATGCACGATACCAATAACCGATCATTCCTGCACCAATCGCAATCATTCCAATTAACGCAGTCAAGGTCACCCAAACAATTTCTAATAATGATGAATCAATCATTAATAATGCTGGGTTAAACACAAACATATAAGGGATAATAAATGCTGCGATGGCTAATTTAGCAGAGGTCACGCCAGTTTTAATTGGATCTCCACCAGAAATACCTGACGCCGCAAATGCTGCCAAGGCAACTGGCGGTGTAATATCTGCAACAATTCCGAAGAAAAATACGAATAAATGTGCAGATAATGCCACCGTTAACGGCACTGCTACGTTTGGATCTAAGTCTAATGTTAATAATGTAATAATAGCAGGTGCTGCGATTGTAGACGTAATAACATAGTTTGCAGTCGTTGGCGAACCCATCCCTAATACGAGCGATGCCAACATTGTAAAGATTAACGTTAAGAGAACGTTACCACCTGCGGCAGAGATTAAGCCGTTCGCTAATCCAAGCCCTAAACCAGTTTTCAATACTACACCAACAATAATCCCCGCACAAGCAGTCGCTGCAGCAACTGCTAATGCTGTACGTGCACCGTCAACTAAAGCATCCACCATATCTTTAAAGCCAATACGCGTATCCTTACGAATTGCACTCACAACAATCGTTAGCAGAATACCATATAATGCCGCTTGCATCGTTGGCACCCCAATTAATAAGAAGAAAATGATTCCTAATATTGGTAATAATAAATAAATTTTCTTTAATACTTCTTTACGATTTGGGATTTGATCTTCACTCATCCCTTTTAATCCGACACGTTTCGCTTCAAAATGCGTCATAATCCAAATTCCAGCAAAATATAACAGTGCTGGTATCGCCGCGGCTTTCGCAATTTCCCAATACGTAATGCCCCCGATGAATTCCACCATTAAGAATGCTGCGGCCCCCATGATTGGTGGCATTAATTGACCACCTGTCGAAGCAGCTGCTTCAACACCACCTGCAAATTCTTTCCGATATCCTAACTTCTTCATCATTGGAATCGTATAAGAACCCGATCCAACAACGTTTGCAACAGAACTTCCTGAAATCGTCCCTTGTAAAGCACTTGAGAAAATCGCTACTTTTGCAGGACCTCCTGTCAATTTACCTGCTAAGGCAACCGCTAACTCGTTGAAGTAGTTTCCTACACCTGTTTTTACAAGGAATGCACCAAATAATAAGAAGACAAAAATAAATGTTGCGGAAACGCTAATCGGTGTCCCTAAAATTCCATCCGTTGTATAGAACATTGTTCGAACAATACTTTTTAAATCTTGACCACGGTGATTTAAAAAACCTGGGAAATAAGGTCCTAAAAAAGCATATGCTAAAAACACTGTTGAAATAATCGTAATCGGTAATCCAACCGCTCTTCTAGCTGCTTCTAGCGTTAAAATAATTGCAATAACCCCTATAGCCATATCAAGGTCTGTTAAGCGACCGATTTGACCTGCAATTCTTTCAATGTTTAACGGCCAATATAGCCCTACTCCTACCGCCAATAAAGATAAAATATAGTCATAAAATGGGATTTTCCTTCTTTTTTCTTTCGTCAATCCCTTTTTCGCCGGAAATAAAATAAAAATTAATGATAACGCAAACCCTAAGTGAATGGATCGTTGAATTTCTGCTGTGAACTGCCCAAAAATAGCTGTGTATAATTGGAAAATCGAAAATGCCAATAGACCAAAGTAAACAATTGTACGGAAAATCGAGTTTAATTCTCTCGTATTTGCTTCAGGATCATATTTTCGTAAAAGTTCGTCTTGTTCTTCTTCAGATAACATTTCCACATCTGAACCTATAGATGTTTCATCAAGTTGCTTTTCCACTTTTTTCTGTTCTTTATTATCCATCTAATCGTTCTCCTTTCCATAATTGATAATATGATAATTTTTTTGCTTGAAATTCATAACTATTCCCTTTAACCAAATGTTTCTTTAAGTCGATTTCATTTCCTTTATAGCGCAATGCTAAGTCTTCATCTACTCTACCGATATGTATCCGAAATGAATCTATTACTCTATCACTATACTGAAGCGTATAAACGCCATCTTTCAATTGTAATGTTTCCCCTTCTCCAGCTTCACTTGGCATGCCGATTGCAAGATTTTCATACGACATCTCTAATAATCGTAAATGATGTTCCTTTGTTACTGCATATTTTTCAATCACATCTGTTAAATGAATCGAATGGACGTATCTGATTTCAAATTGCTGTTCTTCGTTTAACAATACATAATAATGATTCGGTTTTTCTGTTCTTGTTTCGGTAAATACTAATCCTTCTTTCATCGGTACGAATAAAAATAGAAATGATAAGGTAGCGAGTAAGATGATTCCCCCCATAACATATCGTTTCATCTCACTCACCTCCTTATCGTCCGTTCATATATAAATCAACCAAACATACCCTAACATTTTTCTTCCCATTCACCAATCTTATCGCGACTTCGTTGCCACAGTTTCCCCCAAAACTGTTTGCGCCTATCCTCTTCATGGTAGCGCTTTCAACAAGCCTATAAGATATGGAAGGCAACGGAAGCTATGTGTCTCGCCGCCCTCCCACATATTAAACTAGCTTATTCATCAAAATATTTTTGTGCACCTGGGTGTACTTCAATTCCGACACCATCTAAACCAGTTTCTTTCTTAATATACTTCGCTTTATCATGTTGTAATGATTCTGCATTATCATAAATGGCTTTCGTAATTTCATACACTAAGTCTTCTGGTAATTCTTTTTTAACAACTAACATTGCTCCTACTGATACAGCGTTCGTATCTTCTTTCGAACCATATGTGCCAGCAGGAATCACTTCTTTTGCATAATATGGATATTTTTCGATTAATTCATCTGCTTTGTCATCTTCAATTGGCACAATATGCACTTTTGCAACTGCGTTTAGTCCTTCAACTGCCCCTGTTGGTGTTCCAGCAGTTACAAATGCTGCATCGATTTGGCCTGATTGAATACTTTCTTGAGACTCCCCAAAGTCCAAGTTTTGAGCATCAATATCATCAATTGATAAACCATGGATTTCTAATAATTGTTTTGCGTTCGCTTCAGTTCCTGAACCAATCGCACCTACTGATACTTTTTTACCTTTTAAATCGTCATAAGATTTAATACCGCTTTTTTCTAATGTAACTAGTTGAACTGTCTCAGGATATAAGTTTCCAATAGCAGACACATTATCAATTTCTTCCCCTTCAAACATTAACTGACCGTTTTCAGCATAGTAAGCAATGTCTGTTTGAACGAAAGCAATTTCTGCAACGCCTTCTTGCAAATCAATCATATTAGCTGCTGAAGCTTGAGAAACTTCTGCATCTGTTTTAATATCCGTTGCTTTTGTGATGAAATCAGCAAATGATCCACCTAACGGATAATATGTTCCCTGCGCTCCACCAGTTAAAATATTTAAGTTTTTATATTCACCTTTACTTTTCGTTTCGACTTCACCACCATTTGAAGCATTGGATCCACATGCCGCTAAAACAAGCATCATAACCATTCCGATGACAGCTAGCAAATGTAATTTCGTCCTCTTCATAACGAATCCCCTCTCTTTATGTCTATTTTTTGAACAAACTTGCTCATACTTCTATTATCATGAAAGCGTTCACATATGTCAATATTCAAAATAAGGAGAATCTAAAAATCGTGTAAAAAATGTTCTATAATAAAATAAACTGATAGATTCTATACTAGAACACATCAGTTTATTAGTTAATTAATCACTACATATTTTTATTTTTGCACTTTATTATGATATCGAAAGATTTCTTCGAATATATAATCTTTCACATCATTTATAAATATCCTACTTCAATCATTAATCATACTCAGATGTTCTTGCTTCATCTTCATCACGCATGCGATGCGCAATACGCGATGCCGCTGATGCAGCAATGCTCGCAACAAGATCATCTAAAAATGTATGCACTTTCCCACCTTTTTTCGTATCCAATTCATTAATAATGCCAATTTTATTTTTATCTAAATGACCAAATGTCGTAACTGCTATCGAACCATAGGTAAACACTGCCCCGAGTGCAATCGTTTCATCGACCCCAAACAATCCTTCATCTGATTCAACAATTTGTTGTAACGGTTCGGAGAGTTTCCCTTGTTCACATAACTCATCTAGTTCAATTCCGACTAAAATCGCATGCTGCAATTCTCGTTTCTTCAGGACGCGATAAACAGACTCAAGACAATTTTCCATTGTCAATGTTGGATTATATGGTACTTGCATCTCATAAACAATTTCAGCCACCGCTTCTAAACGTACACCTCTACGCTGCAACGCTTCAATTGTTGCACGTTCCACCTTTTTCGAATGGACTATTTTTTTATTATTCATGTAACCGATCCTTTCCAATAAGCATTCAATATTTCCTCTTATAATAGTATGTGACGTTTTATGTATGCTGATGCATATTTTACACATACTAATGAAGGGACTTATCTTCTATCACAACTTTCCAATTTTTCTATTATACCTCTTCTTTTGAATATGTTACAATTTTATACATAGAAACAAGGAGGTTTTTTGCAAATGAAACAAGGTAAAATTGAAGAAGTAACATTATATAGTGAAGCACTTGGTGAAGAAATGCAAATTCTAATTCATTTACCCTATAACTATACGCCACTTTATAAATACGCTGTATTAATCGGTTCAGACGGAAAAGATTATATTCAATATGGTCGCGTTGGCAGAGTGATCGATGAATTACTTGATCAAAACGAAATTGAAAACGTGATTTTCGTTGGTATTCCATATAAAAGCGTAAAAGAGCGCCGTCGTCTATATCATCCAGAAGGTGATCGTCGTGATGCGTATACGCGCTTTTTAGCACATGAACTTGTGCCATATATTGATCGTCATTATCCAACATATCAAATCGGAGCTGGACGAGCGTTAATTGGGGATTCTTTAGCAGCTACTATTTCATTACTAACCGCTTCTAAATATCCAAATATTTTCGGTAAAGTTGTACTTCATTCTCCATACGTGGATGAGATCGTTCTCGATAAAGTAAACAATGTTAAAGATGTTTCAGCCTTTTCCATTTATCATGTAATTGGTACAGAGGAAACAGAAGTTGAAACACAAGTTGACGGCATTAAAGACTTCTTACAACCGAACCGAACGTTAAAAGATACAATTGAAAAGAAAGGCTTCGACTATTTCTATGACGAATTCGAAGGAAATCATACGTGGAAATATTGGCAAGCAGATATGCCTCGTGCAATGAAAAAAACGTTCGGTGATATGTTTTAATGAATGAAAATATTGTTTATTTTTCAACTAGAAAGAGATCGTTATAACATATATCAAAGAATTCTGTTATAATAAACGTAAGTTACTCAATCTAAGGAGGTCTTTCAAATGAAATTTGGTATTGTTGCATTCCCATCAAAAGAACTTCAAGACTTAGCAAATGGCTATCGTAAAAGATATGACCCACATTTTGCACGTATTACGCCACATATGACGATTAAAGGTGTATTCGAAGCAAATGATGAAGAAATCGAAGACGTTGCAAAAGCAATCGGTGAAGTCATTTCCAAATATCGTCCTTTCGAATTGAACGTTACAAAAGTAAGTACATTTGCGCCAATTACAAACGCAATTTATTTCAAAGTTGAAGAAAACGAAACATTATCAAACTTACACCAAGAATTAAATTATGACTTCTTTGGTGAAGAGCCAGAATATGCTTTTATACCGCATATTACAATTGCACAAAAACTCTCTTCTACAGAACACGATGACATCATTGGTCAACTAAAAATGATTGGTGTTAACCATTCAGAAACAATTGACCGCCTACATCTTCTATATCAATTAGATGACGGCTCATGGACGGTCTACGAAACATTTCGCTTGGAAGGAAATCGTTAACGATTGTATCATGTACAAATCGTTGCGAACGATCAACAATTAGATGATGCGTTTTTCGTTCGCAAAAAGGTGTTCGTAGAAGAACAAGGGGTTCCTTTAAATTTAGAAGTCGATGAATATGATGAGACCGCAAGTCATTTTGTTGTTTATCATAAAGATGTACCGATTGGTGCTGGTAGAATTCGTGAAACGACACCAAATGTCGGTAAAGTTGAACGTGTTTGCATCTTGCCGAATTATCGAGGGCTTCATTTAGGTAAACAAATTATGAAAGCTTTGGAAAATCACGGTGCTGAATTGCAATTTCATAAAATTGTCTTAAACGCACAATCCCATGCGATTCCATTCTATGAAAGTATTGGTTATCATATTACATCTCCTGAATTTTTAGATGCGGGAATCCCACATCGAGCAATGGAAAAACAGTTACATTCTTCCATTAGCTATTAATAATCAAAAAGGTGAATGTGCCTCATGATGGGCACATTCACCTTTTTCTATTTTAGCAATAACTTTACTTAGTAGAATGATTGATAAAATTATACATAATGATTGATGACAATACCTTTAGGTGGTACAAATTTTGGGCTATTCATCGAATGAGGTACGAACTCTTCATACAGCGGTTGGTCTACTAAATGAGGACGAACGATATGCTGTTCGCAAGATTCCCCATCATCATACGAACTTTTTTTATTTGAATGGTCATCTTTCATTGCATGATCCATAAAATCCTGAAACGTACCAATTTGCTGCATTTCATGAACATTTTCCACTTGCAATTTTCGACGTTTTTGTTGTAAACGATTGGCATATTGAACAGTACGATAAGATGTTACTGGTAACATATACCCCATTCGATATCACCTCTCTTAATACTATTGTTATCCATCATATGCCCGAATATTCAGATGATGAAACATTTACAACATATTTTCAATATCTGATAATTGAACAGGCTTTCCACTATGCACAATCGATTGTACCAACTGGTCTTCCACTTCTTTTGTTACATTTTTATTGGCTAATTGTCCAACTTTTTGAATGATTTTTCGAACTTGTCGTTCATCTTTAAAATCTGCATATTGAATGGCATTTGCTAAAGCAAACACTTCATCCATTTGGACGCCTGTTTTTGATTCAATTTTCTTGAAAAATGAATTATTCATAGTCACGCTCCTTCTACATAATAGTTAAAGTTTTAGTCTTCCGACTGTGAAAAGGAAACTTTATAAACCTACATAATTTCTTAGTCTGTATGTCCGTTCTTATACAAAACTTCTCCCAACAATAATTAATAAAATGAACAAGACGACAATTAATACAAACGTGGAGCCGCGATATCCGCCACCTCTAGACATGGAATAGCCTCCGCCCCCACAAACATTTCTTCCCATAGGTCCAAAACGATTAAATTGACCATAGTAAGGTTGTTGGCAGTACATAAAAAAACCTCCTTTCCTTCTACATATCTTATGTAAAAGTAAAGGAGAATGTTTAGGCATTTTAGATATTTCCTTTTGGTTTAAATAAAACGGCTGCAATAAAGCCAAATATAATAGCTGCACTAATTCCAGAACTTGTTACTTCAAACATCCCCGTTAACACACCGACCATACCATGCTTCTCTGCTTCTGCCATTGCACCATGTGTCAATGAATTTCCGAATGATGTAATTGGAATCGTTGCACCAGCGCCAGCAAAATCGATTAAAGGCTCATATAGTCCAATACCATCTAAAATCGATCCGCTAACCACTAGAATACATAATGTATGGGCCGGTGTAAGTTTTGCAACATCAAATAATAATTGACCTATGACACAGATGAGTCCTCCGACAATAAATGCTGTTATAAAAATTGACATTCTGCTCTTCACTCTTTCATTGATAATTCAACTGCATGTGCGATACAAGGAATGGTCTCTCCTTGTTGATAAGAGAGGGGTGATAATAAAGCACCTGTGGCAATAAGTAATACTTTTTGATAGCGACCTGATAATAACTTTTCATACACATCGGAAAAATAAATGGCCGCTGAGCATCCTGCACCACTCGCTCCTGCTAAAAATTGTTCATCTCCGCCATAGAAAGCAATACCTGCATCTTGAAACTGTCGACCTTTTTGAATTCCGTTTTGTTCATTTAATTGTTCATAAATCGAGAATCCTACTTTCCCTAAATCTCCTGTCATAATTAAATCATACGAATCTGGCGTCATCTGGTGACCGGTTAAATGACGTTGTAATGTGTCTGCTGCTGCAGGTGCCATTGCAGCTCCCATATGCAATGGATCTGTCATACCCATATCGATGACACGTCCAATCGTACCTTTAGTAATCAACGGTTTATCTTTTTGCTTCGTTGACACAAGCGCTACGCCTGCTGCAGTAGCAGTCCATTGTGCCGTATCTGCTTTTTGTGTACCATATTCAACCGGATAACGAAATTGTCTTTCAATTGCATTATGTTGACTTGCTGCACCGGCAATTGCATATGTTGCAGCATTCGCTTCTATTAATAGCGCTGCTGTTAATAAAGAAGAAATTGATGTTGCACATGCCGAAAAAAGTCCAATATAAGGGATTTGTAGCGCACTTGCACTAAAATTCGATGGTGTCATTTGATTCACTAAATCTCCCGTCAAATAATAATCAATCTGTTCGGGCGTTAACTGTTCTTTCTGTAATAGTAAATGAACTGCATCTTCCGTCATTTGACGATGTCCTTGTTCATTTGTTTGTTGTTCTGCACGTTCGTCTGTATATATGTGATCAAATGACTTCGAAAATGGACTCAGTTCTTCTAATGGTCCTGCTGTAACCGCAGTTTGTAGCAATGAAGGTTTTGTTTGAAATGTTAGCAATCCTTTATTCACCACGTCACAATGCCTACCTTTACTAAAATGGTTTTAATAAGGGCAACAAGGAACGCAGAAACAACACCGAATAAAATAACAGATCCTGCTAACTTAAACATATTTCCGCCAATTCCTAATACAAACCCTTCACTTTTATGTTCGATTGCAGCTGAAACAACTGCATTTCCAAACCCTGTAATAGGAACTGTTGAACCAGCTCCAGCAAATTGACCGATTTTTTTGTACAAGCCAAATCCAGTTAATAACATGGAAATGAATACCATTGTGGCAATCGTCGGATTACTTGCAGTACGTTCTGTAAAATCAAAATTAATCATAAAAAAAATGGCAATAACTTGTCCGATTAAACAAATAAACCCACCTACCAAAAATGCTTTTATACAGTTTTTTAAAAGGTTCGGTTTTGGTGTAATTGATTGTTCTAGCTGTTTATATTCGGATTGCTTCATTATGTTTCCTCCTTCAATAACTTCACAATCTCATCTAGTTGCTCTTCTACCTTTTTATTTTCTTGTTCTTCTTGTTCGATAATTTTCGACAGCATATACATCGCTTTATAATCAGCTGACACCGTAACTTCATATTCTGGATATTCTTGTTCTAGCGTTTTTTTTAATTCCTTTTCAATTTTACGCTTATGAAATCTCGAAAACGTTTTAACAGTGACTGCTGAAACAAGCTTTTCATCTTGTAATACAATAGCTGAACGGACTAAGCGATGATCTTTTTCAAATAGTTGCTCTGCCATATCAATTTCATTGTTAGACCTATTGTCAACATGCACCCCTTTATCCAATGGATGGCACCCTACTAACCATAAACTGATGAAGACGAGGAACAATCCTTTTCGCATTTCGCGCCCCTCCTTTTTCTAAAGTATGTCATAACAAAAGTCTTTTTATACGTTATATATGCAATTCGCCCGCTTCCTTTTTTTATCGATACATATTGTATAGTGAGCGCTAACGAAGGAGGTGTTAATTTTGAGTTGTAAAAATTGTCAACAAGGTACTGGTCATTCAGGTAACAAAAAAGGTTGTGTTTGTGAAGTCGTTCGTGCTATTAAAGAAATTCAAGACATCGGTTCACAAGATGATTGCGGTACATGCACGACAAGTTGTTTTATGGAGCCTTTAGGCGGTATTGTAAGTCCAGCAAGACGTCATCCAATTGATACACGTGTTTTCATGTTAATGACAGATAACGGCAGTCCATTTAAAGCATTTTATCGTGATCGTGAACGTAATGATTCAACATGTTACTCTGTATTTTTCAGAGTAGAAGAAGTGTTTGATAACTGCTGTGCAACATTAAGAGTTCTTGTTCCACTTAAGCGTAATAGAGATGAAGTTGACCTAGTCGACTGCACAGGAACAACAATTGATTTGAAAAAAGTATGTGAAGTCCGTCGCTACCGTGCAACAGAGAGCTGTATTACAGTTGATTTAAGCTGTTTCTGCGGCGTTCAGTGTGTAGATGATGTGTTCTTAGATATTTGCTAATTGAGCGTTACAACTCAAAAAAGCTGTCGATTGGTAAACCAATCGACAGCTTTTTTTATCCTTTTTCTAATAAAGATGTTCCGCGCCAAATAATATTTGTAATCTGCTCCAATGGAATTGATTGTAATGAATCTGTTTCCTCAACTTTCACATTGGCAACATGTTCTTCCACTTGTTCAACTGAACCGCTATACGTTTCACCATTTTTCGTTTCAATCACAAGTGGACGATACAAATGCTTTCCAAATGGCGTTTGTGTTTTTTGCAATACCTCTACCACAATTGGTGATATCACAGCATCATCCATAAAATCCGCGTCCGATTCTTTCACAAAGATTGAAGTACTTGCCTCTTCATAAACAACAGGCACTTTTCGAACATACATTAAAGGTACAGGGCGTGTCATCATTCCACATCCTTTTTTCTTTACTATATGCATCATTTGCAAAAGACGTTCACTATAAGCTACTAATGAATGTTGTCGCTAATCCTAAATAAATCAATGTACTAATTAAATCATTTAACGTTGTAATGAATGGACCAGATGCAACCGCAGGGTCAATTTTAATTTTATGCATAAATAATGGAATAAGTGTTCCCGAAATCGTTGCTACGAATATCGAAACTAAAATCGCAGCTCCTACAAGTAACCCAAGTAAAAATTCCTGTTTCCAAACATAAATAAGGCCAACAACGAATATTGCACAAATAAGCCCCGTAATTAAACCTGTCCCAGCTTCACGAAGCATTAGCTTCCAGCGACTTTCATTTTCAATGTCTCGTGTAGCAATCCCACGTACCGCAACCGCTAATGCTTGTGTACCACTATTTCCGGCAGTTCCGGCAATCAATGGAATAAAGGCAGCTAAAAGCGCAACTTGTGAAATTGTTTCTTCAAATGCACCAATTAGATTTGCGGTTAACATGCCTAATACAAGTAAAATTAATAACCAAGGCAAACGCTTTTTGGCAGCACTAATGGAGTTTTTATCCGATGAAGTCATATCTGAAACAGCCGCTAACTTAGAATAGTCATCTGAAGCTTCTTCATCTAAAACGTCAATGATATCATCGACCGTGATAATCCCTAACATATGTTGCTGAAAATCCACAACTGGTACAGCTAGAAAATTATAGTCTTTAATCGTTCTTGCAACATCTTCTTGGTCTTCACTCACAAGGACACTAACAACACGATCATTCATAATCGAATAAATTAACGTATCTTCATCTGCAATGATTAAATCTCTTAATGAAACGACACCTGTTAATCGTTCATCATCATCAACAACGAATACATAATAAATTGTTTCAGCTTCAGGTGCTGCATTTCTTAAAATCGTCATTGCAGAACGCACCGTGGAATCTTGTGGAATCACAACATATTCTGTTGTCATAATCGAACCAGCTGTATATTCTTCGTAATGTAATAATGCTTTAATTTCAGTTGCTGATTCTTTATCCATAATCGTTAAATAACTAACGACTTGCGCTTTATCCAATTCATTCAATACGTCAACAGCATTATCGACGAACATGCTTGCAATCATATTCGCTGCATACGTTACATCCATCTCTTTTAAATACGTTTGGTAATCCTCATCTTCAATCTCACTAAGCTCAAATATTTCCGCCAACTCTTTAGGTGATAAATAATGATACATATGCTTTCTTAATGCTTCATCGACCTTTTTATATAAAGTTGCGCGATCATACGGGTGTAATTGAAAAAAACCTTCCCGAAACGTCGGCATGTCTTGTTCTTCTAACGCCTTTATAATCCGTTCTTCAGAATAGGCAATGTTTTCTTCTACTTGTTCTTCTGTCATTTTCTATCACACCTTTCTTGTTTCATTCACTCTTGACGATAAACCCATTTATACGACAAATAATCTGTTTATGATGTATACGTTCGCAATTAATCATATTTCCCGGGAAATTTTTTGTTAAACATTCTTTTTTCGACATGAGTTCGACTTGTTATGCAAAATGCGGTAAATATCTGGAGGTGTTGGTGAAGTAAACGTCATTTTCTTCTTTGTAATCGGATGGTAAAATGTGAGACTTTTACAATGAAGTGCTTGGCGATTTATCCATTCAGTCTGCCCGCCATATAAATCATCTCCAACTAGCGAATGACCGATAGATTGCATATGTACTCGAATTTGATGTGTACGACCAGTTTCTAATGTTAACGCAATATGCGTATATTTGCCACATCCATTTTCAATACGTTTTAAAACTTTTCCATGTGTGATCGCGTGTTGTCCATCTGCACGTATCATTCGTTCGATAATACTGCCATCTTTTCGACCAATAGGTTCGTTAGTCGTCCACTGATCAGCTACGATATGTCCCTCCACGACGGCCTCATATGTTCGCTCAAATATACATGTTTGAATTTGTTTGCTTAATATATGATGAATATGGCGGTTTTTAGCAATACAAATTAGGCCCGACGTGTCTAAATCTAGACGGGTAACAATATGTACAGTAGCAGGAATATTTTCGCGTGCAAATTTTCCCGCTACATAATTAGCAATTGTATGGGACCGATGTTGTGCGGAAGGGATCGTACTCATCCCCGCATCTTTTTGAATGACCAATAACGCTTCATCCTCATATACAATTTGGAGTGGTCCGTCTTCCGGAACGAGTCCTTCACTTCGTTCTTCTTTTGGAAAAACAATTTTAACAAGGTCTCCTGGTTGAACGATATATCGTACATTCCGTTCGATTTCATTAACATAAATGTTTCCTCCACCGAACTTGATCGCGGCTAATGTTCGTTTCGAAATATCATGCATTGCCAAATAATCACGTAATAACATTTCTTGTTCAACCGTATATTGTAAAGTAAATTGATTCATCCCTTATTCTCCTGGATGGTCAATAAAGGAGTCTCTTACACGTCTCCAAAATGGAAATGGACGGAATCGTGCAAAACGCACACGCTCTTTTGACACGCGATATTCAATTGACTTTACGTCTTTATGTAGCAGTTGTAAATGGTCAATTGTTACCATAAAATCTGGTGCTTTTACGGGTTTCAGTACACATTTATGATGGGATGGTAAAATAAGTGGTGCACCAACTGTTCTAAATACACGATTATTAATCGAAGCCATTTCGGTTAATTGCATAGAAGGCAATGCAGGATGAACAATCGCCCCACCGAGTGCTTTGTTATAAGCAGTCGAACCTGATGGTGTGGATAAGCAGAGACCATCCCCACGAAAACGTTCAAAATGTTTATCGTTAAGTTCTACGTCCATGACAAGTGTTACTTCCGGTGATTTAACGGAAGACTCGTTTAGCGCTAAATAATTCGTGCTTTCCTTTTCATTTTGATAATTAATCGTCACATCTAACAGTGGATATTCAATCACATCGTATTCTTTGCGTGCTAAAGAAATCACAAGTTTTTCAATTTCTTCAGGTTTCCAATCTGCATAAAAGCCAAGATGCCCTGTATGAATCCCGACAAAAGCAGTATCCTTTAAACGATGGCTATATTTATGGAACGCATGTAATAGCGTGCCGTCTCCACCAATTGATAACACAATATCGGGTTCCTCTTCACTATATTGGAAACCAAAACTATTTAAATAATCAATCGCTTCATCCATTAACCGATTGGATAAAGCGTCGTTACGTGATTGGATTGCGTAATTCATGTTAGATGCCCCCCTTTTTTCTGTCCTTCTAGACCCGTTCCTTTAATATTGCTGAAGTATTTTTGAGCCTCTTGGATTTCATCACGAATGAGCGACATTTCTTCATCTAGTCTAAAAGCAGCTTCAGCAGCACGTTCCAAGCGTAAACTAATTTCTTCAGGTACTTCACTCTCATATTTGTAGTTTAATGAATGTTCAATGGATGCCCAAAAATTCATTGCCAACGTACGAATTTGAATTTCCGCTAATATTGATACTTCGCCATGGATTGTCTGAACAGGATAACGAATAATCATGTGGTATGAACGATATCCACTCGGTTTTCGATTGGTAATATAATCTCGTTCCTCGACAATTTCTAAATCATTACGTGTTCTTAAAATCTCTACCACTTGCGTAATATCATCAACAAATTGACACATCACCCTTAACCCAGCAATATCAGGCAACTCTTCTGCTAATTCTTTCGACGGAATAAAGGGAATATCTTTATCTAATGTTTTATCATAAATACTCGCTAATGGTTTTACACGTCCTGTAACAAATTCAACTGGTGTATGCACATCAGCTAAATTATATTGTGAACGAATTCCTTTTAACTTTACTTTTAACTCATCTACTGCTTGCTTATAAGGCTCGAGAAATTGACTCCATTGAGACATATCGTTCCCTCCTCCGACTACTCGATTAGCTGCAATACATTCGCAAATGTTGTTTCAACTGCTTGGACAAATTGTGCCCCATAATTATCATTACCTTCAATATTTTCAATTAGCATTGCGAGTTCTTCTACAAAATTGGGCAATTGGATTTTCTCCTCACCAATTACAACATATGGATTACGTTTTGTTTGTAAAACTGTTTCCAATAAAGGCCAAGTTTGTTCCGCAAAGTGCAATTGATTAAATTGGCTTTCTCCATCAATTAAATAAACAAAGTTATTTTCGGTAGAGTCTGTAATCATTCTCTCCATTGGATGAATGGTTTCCAATCCTTTTAGATCACTTATTGTAAAAATTACATCCTCTTCTTTTTGTATTCCCTCTTCTATATAGATTCTTAGGGTCATTTTTTTCTCCCCCTCAATAATTCATGATTATGTTTATTTTAACATATGCTCAGCGCTATTGCAGTTGTAAAATGCGTTTCTAGCCGAAAGTTGGTATACTGTTATATAAGAAATGTATGAACATAAAAGTAGGTGTTTCAAATGAATCAAACGTCAAAAATTTTAATGGACATTCAATCATTACAACATTTTGGATCTGTTCAAAACTTGACAAATTATCAACCAAACCCTTTATTCTCCACCATTCTAGGAGAAATATTTAGTCAGCAAAAGGCATATCATCAAGAAACAGAGCCTTTACAATATCACGGTCAACAATCGGTGTATTTACCAAACACATTACAACATGTTATCACTCAGCCAACCATCAATTCGATGCAAACTGCTGAAAACAAGGATCGTATAACACAGACGGCATCCAAAATTGACAATCATCAAACTGATGCAAATGCAACCCCTTATGCATCCATTATTAAAGAAGCAGCTCAACGTTATCATGTACCTGAAAAACTGATTTCATCTGTTATTCGTCATGAGTCTAATTTCAATCCAAATGTCGTCAGTCACGCTGGCGCTACTGGGCTTATGCAATTAATGCCTGGAACCGCTAAATATATCGGCGTAAAAAATCGATTGGATCCTAAAGAAAATATTTTTGGCGGGACAAAATACTTAAAGCAAATGCTGACACAATTTGATAATGATATAACGTTAGCACTAGCAGCATATAATGCAGGTCCTGGAAATGTGAAAAAATTTGGGGGCATCCCTCCATTTAAAGAAACACAAAACTATGTGAATAAAGTCTTGAATACGTATACGAGCTCAACATGAAACAAATGATTTCATCAACTTCACGATACTTTAGATAATATGAGGTCTATTTATTTGAGTTAATAGAATAGCGTTGTTAAAATGATTCTACAGTCAGTATAAAGGAGCTTAAACGATATGATTAAAAAACCTTTAATTCCTTATGAGGAAATCGGTGCCGAAAAACTATCAGATTTGATTGATATCTTTTATTCGAAAGTCGCAGAACATCCAGATTTATATCCGATTTTCCCAGATGACCTGACAGAAACTGCACGAAAACAAAAACAATTTCAAACCCAGTTTTTAGGTGGACCTAATTTATTTTCCGAAGAACATGGGCATCCAATGATGAAAGCGCGTCATATGCCATTCCCAATTACACCAAAACGTGCCGAAGCATGGCTAGCTTGTATGAAAGAAGCAATGGAAGAAATTGAGTTAGACGAAAAGTTTAAAGATTTATACTTTAAACGTCTTTCATTAACTGCTAGGCATATGGTAAACAAGGAGGAAGAAGAGTGATTTCAAAGCCTTTATTGGAAGATTCTACAAGTCCTCTTCTCAATTCGAGGCCGTTAGAATTATATGTCTTTATTGACCCTAATTGTCATGACTGTTGGCAATTGCAACCAATTCTTCGTCGCTTACAACTCGATTATGAACGCTATTTTACTTTACGTGTGATTTTAAGAACTTCTTTAACATCGTTAAACGGAACATGCAATCAGCAATTGGATCAATGTGATACAATTCAACATCCTGCATTTCCATCTATCGCGATTAAAGCAGCTGAATTTCAAGGAAAACGTGCAGGCTTTAGATTTATATCGAAGTTATTTGAATATCTTTATTTAAAAAATGAAAACGTCAATACTTTTGACGTACTGTTAACGATTGCAAAATCTGTCAACTTGGATGTTGATGAATTTACACGAGATTTTCACTCAAAAAATGTGCATCGTGCATTGCAAATCGATTTATATATGGCAAGAGAAATGGAAGTAATCGAAGCACCAACATTTGTCTTTTTCAACGGTAACATTGAAGATGAGGGACTAAAAATTAGCGGATTATATTCATATCATATATACGAACAAATTATTGAAGAACTACTCGGTCACTCTATATTCCCAGATACACCACCGCCTTTAGAGCAATTGTTCCAACGTTTCGATTTACTCGCAACAAAAGAAGTTGCGGACATTTATCAAACATCCGAACAACAAGTCGAACGCGAATTGAAAAAACGCGTCCTTCAACAATCTTTGGAACGCATCACCTTTAACAATACAACGATGTGGAAACGAAAAAAACAATCTGTTATGCACTGAACTTGATTTATCAAGTTCAGTTTTTTCTTTTTTAATGAGTTTAAGGAAGTAGCTGATAAGCCAGCTACTACACTTGTAGGATGAATGTTTTTGAGAAAGACTATATTTCAAATTTATAGATTGACTAGTTACTTGAAGTGAAAGGCGGCGGCTCCTATGGGAACAGCGCGAGCTGAAGACCCCACAGGAGCCTGAACTTGGCGACGAGGAGGTTGAAGCCGTGCCCCGCAGAAAAGAATATAAGCTGAAGGCATTGTCTAGCCACGACAGGCATAAGTCAGACAATCATTGTGACGTTATTTGTCACAGATTATGTCCCGAGTGGCTGATGCCTGAAACGGAAAGTAACGGCCTTTTAAGGACGAAGAAAATAAAAAAGGAAACCTAAAATTAGATCTCCTCATTCTAAATTCCCTCTTTCATTCATATCGACGAATATTCTTCACTAACGTTGTTTGACAATGAACGATAAAAAAAGAAAATGTGGGCGTTTTTTATATACGAAAAGAGCATTCAATCCTGGGGGGGATTTGAATGCTCTTTTCAAAGGGAATGGGAGAAATGTTCACGTTCAAACAAAAGGGGTGTATGTTTGGTATGTGATTTATTTCACATTATTACTTTATCATGAAATAATAGATAAGGCAACTTTTCACATAAACTTTAACATATTTGTCACATTCAAGTTTTTTTCGACTTTTTTCGAACTATATAGATATAATATATTGCATCAACAAATAAAGAGAAAAACGGCACGCTCCCTAAGGATTGCGTGCCGCTTTGACTTCATTTATTTAACAATAAGTTTTCTAGCTCTGTTAAGCGCTCTTCAAATACGCGACATGCTTCTTCAATTGGTGCAGCAGATGTCATATCAACACCCGCTTTTTTCAATACTTCAATTGGATAATTTGATGATCCTGCTTTTAAAAACTCATTAATATAACGGTCTACCGCAGGCTGACCCTCTTGTAATATTTGATTACTTAAAGCGATTGCCGCACTGTAGCCAGTCGCATACTGATAGACATAATAATTGAAATAGAAATGTGGAATACGTGCCCACTCTAATCCAATCTCTTCATCGATTGTTAAATCATCGCCAAAATACTTCTTGTTTAATGCATAATATTCTTCTGTTAGTTTTTCAGCTGTTAACGCAACACCATCTTGGTCTAACTTATGAATGATATGTTCAAACTCAGCAAACATTGTTTGACGGAATACCGTTCCTCGGAAGCCTTCTAACCAGTTATTCAATAAATAAATGCGCTTTTTTTCATCATCAATTGTTTTCAATAAATGATCATTTAAAATATTTTCATTCACTGTGGATGCAACTTCAGCCACAAAAATTGAATAACCGCTATATACATATGGTTGATGCTTTCTAGAATAATAACTATGCACACTATGACCGAATTCATGGGCTAATGTAAATAAATTATTGACATTGTCATGCCAGTTCATAAGGATATATGGATTTGTACCATATGTTCCAGACGAATAAGCACCTGATCGTTTTCCGACGTTCTCACGTACGTCCACCCAACGATTGTCGAGGCCTTCTTTCACAATGGAAACATAGTCCTCTCCAAGTGGATGAAAGCTCTCTAACATCGTTTGTGCCGCTTCTTCGTATGTGTATTTCATATCCGCATCTTGTACAAGTGGCGCGTATAAATCCCACATATGCAACTCGTCCAACGCAAATACTTTTTTGCGTAAACTAACATATCTTTGCAATAAATGTAAATGATCATGAATGGTAGATACTAAATTGTCGTATACATTTTCAGGAATATGATTATTTGATAACGCTGCATCTCTTGCTGATTCGTATTGACGAATTTGGGCGTTGACATTATTTTTCTTAATATTTCCCGATAACGTTGAAGCAAAAGTGTTCTTAAATTGACCATATGTTGAATACATTGCCTTAAATGCTTCTTCACGAACTGAGCGGTTATTGCTTTCTAAAAAGCCGATATAACGACCATGCGATAGTTCAACTTGTTCACCATCTTCATCCGTCACTTTTGGAAATGTTAAGTCCGCGTTATTCAGCATTCCAAATGTATTTGCGGCATTGCCTGTGACTTCGGATAATTGTGCCAGTAACGCTTCTTGCTCCGCTGGCAACACATGCGGGCGCTCTAAATTCAATTCTTCTAATTCTTGGCGATATCGTGCAAGCTCATCATGCTCGTCTACCCACTTCATTAATGTTTCTTCTTTGATCGCTAATAATTCCGGAACAAAAAATGATAGAGCTGTTGAAACTTTTACAAATAACGTTTGTGTTCGACCATCCATTGCTTGATAAAAGCTATTTGTTGTATCTTGATCTGATTTTAAATGTGTATAAACGCCTAGACGACGTAATCTCTGTACAAGCTCATCACGGAATGTGAGCGCCGCAAATAATGCATCTGGTCCATTGCTTAATGTTCCTTTATACGTGTCAATTTGTTCAGCAAACTTTTCAACAGAAGCATATTCTTTTTCCCATGCTTCATCCGTTTCAAATATATCTTCTAATCTCCATGTTTCTTCAACTTTTACTTCATCTCTTGTTAATACTTTTTTAGATGACATATAAATCCCCCTGTATATTCATTATTTCGAGCATCGAACAACTTATATTTTCTCAATTCCGCCTTACTTTTGCAAGTATTCAGATAAAATAACAGATAATTTTTGCTGTTCAGTCAGACGTACCGTATTTTTTATTTTCTCATAGCCAACTCGCTTCAAAAACAGATGATACATGTTCACAGCATACAATGATTGCTCATTAATTTCATAAAAGCGATATAAAAACTGCTGATAAATGGTTTCATCGCTGCTAAGTTTGCCATCATCTATTTTATGCAAATAATAAATAAACGCAATTTGCCATTCACATGGATGTACAATAAACCCATCATTATAGGTAATCGGCACACCAATCCACGATGGCAATAATGAAGGCACAATTTGTAACTCATAACAACTACGTAAAAACACGTTATTCACACCTTGACGATTATAAAAAATGGCTGATTGAATATACTTTTCACGTGCACGATTAAAGAGCATCATATATTGATTCATTTCTTCCCTAGACAGTTTTTTCGGTGTTGCAAATGGATACCGTTGTAACGATAAAGGAAGTTTACGATGATTGACGATATACTTTTGTTTTTCAATATGCATTAAATTACTCAAATAATAAAATGTTTTCGTTTTTGGATGATACGTAAATAAATATTGTTGGTTGTTGAGATTCGTAAGGAATTGATAGGTAAAGGAATTAATCGAAAACATAGTAGGTCCTTCTGTTAAGGATAATAGATTTGCAGGTGTGTGGAGAATCCAAAGGGGGTCCATCGAATGTTCTTTATAATGATTCGTTCGTTGTTGCATTTTTTCAACGGGTATTCGGCTTACTTGAAATTCTATCGGCTTCCACATATCTTGTTGATAAATGAGCAAATCTGGTCTTTGGCGGAGTTCCGATAAATAGGGTTCAATTTGAACATTTAACTGTGGATATGTTTGAAAGAAATGATATAAATCTAGTTTCCCTTGTAAATGTTCAAACGTTTCACCTTCTGAAAAAAATTGGTCACACGCTTTGTGATGCTGATGAGAAAAATGGGGAATGTTAATTGCGCCAACTTTTAATTGCAACACATGATTGCACTGTGGACAAAAGAATTGTTCTTTTTTTCGTAATTGCTTCAATTGCTCTCGCGACCATTGTTTGTGTAAAATGAACAATTGACCATTTGAACGCTTTGCAACTAGTATAGTAGCCACCTCCTCCTTAAAGTATAAAATATTCCGACTTTAATGCAAGAAAAAAGAAATCGATATTTCATCGATTTCTTAATATCTACCTATATTATTCTGTAAAAAATGTTTGGAGCGTTTGGAATACGTCATTTTCGATAATGACTTTTCCATATTCAGCTAACTGATGAATCGTTGCATCAGACATTTTTCCAAATTCCGTCAATATGCTAGCTACATTTTGTCGCTCTTCTGTCGTTTGTTCTTCAGTAAAGTGTACATGTAAATAATAGTTGTCTTCATACAAATATAATGTTGTTTCTACATCATAATGTACAAGACGACTTACAGATTGAATTAGCTGTTCAATATCATCAAATGCAATTTGTAATGATTCTTGAACGTCATCTGCATTTCTTTTTTCTTCAACGCTATTTCGTAACAACTCTTCTATATGTTCAAATGTTTCATCTGACTCTGTATCGAATAACTCAGGTGGTGCTTCTAAATTAAACGGGAAGTCATCTTTCGTCTCACCATCATGAGCAGCTTTCGTAATCGTTACTTCAATACCTGCCATTTTTGTTGCAACTTGGATCCAAAGAGGACCTTCTGGTCGAAAGTCATACTCTTCATCAACTTCCTCCATAATCTCCCAGAAAAGTTGTTCACCTTTCTCGCGATCAGTCCATAACTCTTCCTTTGTATAACCACGTTCTTCAATGTCTACATATGATAAATATAATTTTACCGTATTTTCATTCACGCGTTCTATTTCCACCCATATCCTCTCCTTCCCTGTTGAAATGTTAACCTTCTATTGGCAACGATTCGATGAATGCGAATTCAATACTATGAACGCTTCTATTATAGTATATGAATCTTTTTATTTTTTGTAAGGGATACAAAAACCAGTTCATTAGATTCATAAATTCGTTCTGTTAGTATTGTAGAAAACATCCATCAATTAAGCAAGGGAATGAGAAAAGCTGATAGGTTATTGAGGTTTCCCTCCCTATCAGCTGACACATTAATTAACCATACGTTGAGCTTCCAATAGTTGATAAGCTCGAACCTTTCTTGGTAGGAAACGACGAATCTCATCTTCGTTATAGCCAACTTGAAGTCTTTTCTCATCCAATATAATCGGTCTTCTTAATAATCCTGGATGTTCTTGAATTAATTCATATAAACGTTGTAATGGTAAACTTTCCACATCAACATTTAGTTTTTGATATATTTTAGAACGTGTTGAAATAATCTCATCTGTTCCATCTTCTGTCATTCGTAAAATTTCTTTAATTTCATCAATATTTAAAGGTTCAGAGAAGATATTACGCTCTTTATATGGAATATCATGTTCCTCTAACCACGCTTTTGCTTTTCTACATGAAGTACAGCTTGGTGATGTAAATAATGTTACTGTCATACTAAAACACTTCCTTTCAAAGCGATTTATAATATATTCAACTTCAAATTAGAATGATTGTTAATTAATAATTCCCTACTCATAGTATACACAATTATTCTAATGATTAAAACAGCTTTTTAAAATTCCTTGAAATTTATTTATACAATGACACATTTTCGCAATATAATTGATTTTTCGTCACTACTTCTGTGTTACTTTATAAATCATACTGTTATACTTCCATTTTACTTTTCATTGTTGTCAGAAAAGTCTTGAATAGTCATTCTCATTTAGAATTGTTTTATTGAAAATACTTCGAGCGATCTACTTAATAGTACGATCGAAGAGATCAAAAGGTTTCATGATTAAATAAAAAGTTAGAAAATAATCAACAACATTTGCTACTTCTATTCCTTCCCTCAAATTTTGTTATTAAACGTCCGAACTTATATTGATAAACTTTCGGCACGTCTGGAGCTTCTTCCCAATTTTGGCAAATCAAATTGCTACACTCCTGCAAGTCCTTTGCTTGCGGATGCGCTCATAAGTCATAATATCCCGTCCTAAAGCAATTACTTGCAAAAATAGGGACAGCATTCTATACTTGTAAGCAACTATATTTTACATACGAAATTGAGAAGCGTTGAAGGAGAGAGTAAATTTATACATGCTTGTAGAGAGTCTGTGGTTGGTGAAAACAGATAGCAATATAAATTGAAGTGGACTCCGAAGCTGAGCAAATGAACAGGACATCGACCGTCAGTAGTTTGTTTCCGTCTCTCCGCGTTAAGGAGCTAGAGTGGTCTTTCAGACAATTCGGGTGGTACCACGGTTGAATATTTATCAGTCGTCCCTTTTTTTAGGGACGGCTTTTTTGTATGTAAAATTTGAATTCATTATTTTAGGAGGCTTTTATTTATGAAGAAAATCTTTTCCGGTGTTCAACCTACAGGCACCGTTACATTAGGGAATTATATCGGTGCATTCCGTCAATTTGTTGAGTTACAACATGAATATCATTGTCATTTTTGTATTGTTGACCAACACGCAATTACAGTTAGACAAGACCCTAAAGAGTTACAAAAAACCATTCGTTCATTAGCAGCGATTTATATTGCGTGTGGAATTGATCCAGATAAAGCAACGCTATTTATTCAATCTGAAGTACCTGCACACGCTCAAGCAGCATGGATGATGCAATGTATTTCCTATATCGGTGAACTTGAACGTATGACACAATTTAAAGATAAGTCTAGCGCACAAGACGGCGTTTCAGCTGCATTATTAACGTATCCACCATTAATGGCAGCAGATATCCTTTTATATAATACAGACCTTGTCCCAGTTGGCGAAGATCAAAAACAACATTTGGAATTAACAAGAAACTTAGCTGAACGCTTCAATAGCCGCTACGGTAAAACATTTATCGTTCCTGAAGTACGTATTCCTAAAACAGGCGCACGCATTAAATCATTACAAGAACCGACGAAAAAAATGAGTAAATCTGATTCAAATCAAAAAGCAACCATTTCTTTACTTGATACACCAAAACAAATCGAGAAGAAAATTAAAAGTGCTGTAACAGATTCTGAAGGTATTGTTCGTTTTGATGAAGAACAGAAACCAGGTGTTTCAAACTTATTAGCAATTGAAGCAGCGATGACAAACAAAACAATCGAGGAAGTCGTTGCCAAGTATGAAGATGCACAATATGGCACATTTAAAGCGGGTATTGCTGAAGCAGTTATTGCTCATTTAACACCAATTCAAGAACGTTATTATGCATTAATCGACTCCCCTGAACTGGATGAAATTTTGGATCGTGGCGCACAAAAAGCAAACGAAGTTGCAAGTGCTACTTTGAAGAGAATGGAAAACGCAATGGGCCTCGGTAGAAAACGCTCGTAACTAAAATGAACAACGATATAAGCCAAATAAAAAAATCTACCGTACGAACCATATAATAGAACACAACACGCCATTCATAGCCAATTGAACGGTAATTTAAGTAAATCATTAATTGAGTTGTTGACATCACAACTAGTCCATAACTAATTAAAAACAAGCAAAATCGCATCATCATCTCTACTTTCTAGTTTTTACTAGTCTATGATGATAATAGGTTTTTTAGAAAGAAGAAATCGCTTTATATGATCAATGTGAAACAGGGACTCATCTAAGAAGATGAATCCCTGTTTTTCATGTTATTGTTGTACTTTTTTAAAGACAAGTGAAGCGTTGTGTCCACCGAACCCTAATGAGTTACTCATCGCATATTCAATATCCATTTTACGTGCTGTATTCGGTACATAATCCAAATCACAACTTGGGTCTGGCGTTTCATAATTGATCGTTGGTGGGACAATGCTTTCAGCGATTGATTTCACTGCAAAAATTGCTTCAAGTCCTCCCGCAGCTCCTAGTAAATGACCTGTCATTGACTTTGTTGAGCTAATGGCAATATGATTCGCATGGTCGCCAAAGACCGTTTTAATCGCCTCTGTTTCAAACTCATCATTGTATGGCGTACTCGTACCGTGCGCATTAATATAATGTACTTTTGAATAGTCCGCTTCTGCCTTATCTAATGCTTGTTTCATCGCTCTTGCAGCACCTTCTCCACCAGGCGCTGGTGCTGTAATATGATGCGCATCCCCTGTTGAACCATAACCAACAATTTCTGCATAAATTTTCGCACCGCGTGCTACTGCATGCTCATATTCTTCAAGAATCACAATGCCCGCACCTTCACCAATAATAAAGCCATCACGATTCGCATCAAATGGACGTGATGCTTTCTCAGGATCGGGATTGAGTGATAAGGCTTTATTCGCTGAAAATCCTGCGACAGCCATTGTTGTAATAGGGGCTTCTGCGCCGCCTGAAATCATGACATCAGCATCTCCACGGCGAATCACTTCGAATGCATCCCCAATAGAGTTCGTTCCAGATGCACATGCCGTTACTGAACATGAGTTAATGCCTTTTGCGCCAAAATGAATGGATACTTGACCCGATGCCATATCTGGAATCATCATCGGAACGAAGAATGGGCTAACACGACGAACGCCACGTTTTTGGAACATATCATATTGTTGTTCATGTGTTTCCATGCCACCAATACCAGAACCAATCCAGACACCTGTTCTGTATGACAATTCCTCATCTAATTGTTCTAAACCAGCATCTTTCATTGCCATAATTGATGCAGCAAGCGCATATTGTGTGAAACGGTCCATTTTACGCGCTTCTTTACGCTCAATATATTGTTCAATATCGAAATCCTTTACTTCTGCTGCAATGCTTACCGGAAATTGTTCACGATCAAGTCTCGTTAACATCCCAATTCCTGACTTCCCATTGATTACTGATTCCCAAGACTGTTCTGCTGTGTTTCCTACTGGTGAAACAGCTCCAACACCTGTGACAACTACACGACGTGTTTTCATTTATATATACTTCCTTTCATCGATTACTATTTTTATTTACCCCAACGCATACAAACGGCGCCCCAAGTTAAACCGCCACCAAAACCTACAAGTACAATGACATCATCTTCTTTAATTTTTCCATCGGCTAAATCATCGACTAATGAAAGTGGAATCGAAGCAGCTGATGTATTGCCGTATTTATGAATCGTTTTAGACATCTTCTCTACTGGTAATGATAAACGTTCACGTGAAGATTCCATAATTCGAATATTCGCTTGATGTGGAATTAAATAATCAACATCTTCTTTTTCTAATCCCGCTTTTTCAATCACATGTAATGCCGATTCGCCCATTTGACGGACTGCAAATTTAAATACTTCGCGGCCATTCATTTGAACGTATTTGTCTTGATATAAATGTTTTCCGCCAGAACCGTCAGAGCCAAGTTCAAATGATAAGATTCCGCGTCCATCGCTTACTTGACCAACGACTGCCGCGCCCGCACCATCACCGAATAATACAGCGGTATTGCGGTCTTCCCAATCAAGAATCTTCGATAGTTTTTCAACCCCGACAACTAAAATATGTTTAAATGTATTCATTTCAATAAATTGTTTAGCGGTAACGAGCCCATACATAAATCCTGAACATGCTGCTGAAATGTCCATTGCCCCAGCATTTTTGGCACCAAGACGATCTTGAATCATCGTTGATACAGATGGGAATGGTCGATCAGGTGTGACTGTCGCCACTAAAATTAAATCTAAATCTTCAGGTGCAACCCCTGCGTTCTCGATTGCATTTTTTGCCGCTTCATAGGCCATATCAGATGTATCCGTATGTTCATCTGCTATACGACGCTCTTCAATTCCCGTCATTGTACGAATCCATTCATCTGAAGTATCCATTCGATTTTCAAGATCTTTATTCGTTAGTGTATATGGCGGTACATATTTACCAACGCCAATTATACCAGCGTTCATTTAATTTCCCCCGTTCGTTATTAGCTATTATTAGTACCTGGTGTTAATTATAAATTGTTTCAACTTGATTTACAACAGACAGACACGATTTAGTCAAAATTTAACCTCATAAATTTAAGTTGAAGTTCCTTCTATAACTGTGCTATGATACAATAAGTTAAGATTGAGTTAAATTCGATATTGAGGTGAAAAATCAATGAGATTTATCATGGCATTCATTTGGTCTTTCTGCTTAGTTACATTATTAAATTATGTTGTTGGGTCGATTGCGAACGTCCCATTTGACCTTACACCAGGAATTATTATGTCATTATTCGTAGCAGTACTTGTCATTGTTTTAGGCGAAGTTTTACCAAACAAAGAAGTAGCTGACCATTAATTTGTACATAAAAGAAGGATTACGACTTATATGAGCGTAATCCTTCTTTTGTATATGCAAAAAGTGACCGGAAAGGATTTCCAGTCACTTTTCGTTTTTCAATTATCGTACACCTAATGCCATCTTTGCATAACGTGACATCATATCTTTTGACCATGGTGGTGACCATACAATGTTTACTTGTACGTCTTTCACTTCCGGTAATTCTCTTAACGCATTTTCAACGCCGCCAACGATTTGCGGTCCCATTGGACACCCCATAGATGTAAGCGTCATTGTGACATTTGCTTTCTGATCCTCGTCTAATTCTACATCATAAACTAATCCTAAATTTACAATATCAATCCCCAATTCAGGGTCAATAACATTTTCCAAAGCACCTAACATGCTGTCTTTCATCGCTTCATCCATCATGATCTTCCTTTCCCTCTCTATAGTATCTATTATCATAGCAAGGTTTGATCAATCCTTCAAATGACTTGCAAACCAATTGACAGCACTTAACATTGCCGTTCGATTCACTTCATGACCGCCTCGTTTATCTACCATGAAATGAAAATTCTCTGTTGCTTGTGCATATTGTGATTGTTGCGCCTCATAAAATGCATATGTTGGTTGAAACGGCACGACAATATCTTTTTTACCGTGCCACATGAAAACAGGTCTTCCATTTAATGTTTCAGGGTGTTTCGTTATATCAAAATAAGATAATTGCTCAAATAACTGCGCTCTCTCTGTTTCAGAAACCGGGACTTCAAATCCTTGTTCTTCTAGTTCCAATAGTTGATTTGTCGCCAACTCTACAAAGTTTGGTGCGCCCATCATAATTGACGCAACATCAATCCAATCGTACATTTTTAACGCGCCAAACGTTGTGATTCCCCCCATGGATGTTCCACCTACACCAAGTTTAGTTCCTTCTAATAAATGACGCGATTGTAATTCCTCATAAATAAACTGTAATTCTTCAATATTCGTTAGGACAATTTCCCAAAAGCGGATGGATAATTCAATCTCATCAAGATTCTCAGTACGTTTCCCGTGTAAATGAGCATCTGGTAAAATTACACGAATACCTTTCTGAGCTAAATTATATGCGTAGTGTAAGTTATGTTCTTTTGCACTTTTAAACCCATGAAAAAACACAACGACTGGTAATTTCTCGTCTTTATACGCTTCTTTTACAATATGTAAAACTGGAATATGTCGCCATTGTTCTTCACGAACGATCATTTTACCACAACCTTTTTCTTTTAACTCCTATTTTATCAAAGTTTTTCTAATAAAACAAAATGTAGCTTTATTCTGATTCAGCTCATTTATAAATGAAATTGCAAAAGAATTGAGGTTTCAATCTAGTGGATTCAGTTAATCCATGTATAATAGAAGTAACACAAATTGTCACTTCGCATGATGCATCATTATTCATGCTGTATATAGAGAATGCAAACATCAGTTGAGGAGGAATACGTATGAAAATTTTTGCCGATAGTGCATGTGATTTACCAAAATCATTTTATGAAGAACAACAAGTAGAATTAATTCCACTCCATGTTTTAATGGATGGTCAAGAGTATCGAGATGTCCTAGATATTTCCGCTTTAGAAGTTTATGATGGAATCCGAGCAGGTCAACAACCCAAAACTTCTCAAGCGTCTCCAGAATACTTTTTAGAACTTTGGACAACACTCGCTGCTTCAGGTGAGGATGCTGTTTACATCGCTTTCTCTTCCGAACTTTCTGGAACATACAATACAGCTGTTATGATGCGCGATCAAGTAAAGGAAGACTATCCAAACTTCAATTTGGTTATTCTTGATTCTAAATGTGCTTCTTTAGGCTATGGACTTGTTGTAAAGGAAGCAGCTAGACTTCGTAATAATGGCGCTTCATTTGAAGAAGTTGTTGAAGCGGCAACATTTTATGCGCGCCATATGGAGCACTTATTTACTGTAGATGATTTAGATTATATGGCCAAAGGTGGACGTGTTTCAAAAGCAAGTGCATTTATCGGTGGACTATTAAGCATTAAACCACTGTTACATGTCGAAGATGGAAAACTTATTCCAATTGAAAAACATCGTGGAAGAAAACGTGTATTAAAACGAATGTTACAATTAATAGAAGAACGCGGTGATCAAATTCATGAACAACATATTGGTATTAACCACTCTGATGATGAAGCATTTGCGTTGGAATTAAAAAGTGCAATCGAACAGCAATTTAATCCAAAAAGTATTGAAATGCATATGATTGGTCCTGTAATCGGTGCGCATGTCGGACCTGGTACATTATCAGTATACTTTTTAAATAAACGTAAAGAACAATGAGCAAATGAAAAGAAGGTGTCATTCACGTTGGCAATAGAAAAACGATGAAGTCTCCTTCTTTTTTCTATAGTGATTCGGAGGGATATAGTATGAAAATCATTATCGTTGGCGCAATCGCTGGTGGCGCTACAGTTGCTTCTCAAATACGGCGTGTAGATTCAGATGCTACATTGTTATTAATCGGAGACGATTCAAAAATTGCATACGGGACATGTGGAATGCCGTTTGTCATCGGCCAAACGATTGAACAAGCTCAGCACATCGCAGGGCCTTCACCTACCACATTTAGCAAGGAAAAGCGTATTCAGACATATACCAAACATCAAGTGACAGCAATCAATCGCGATCAACAAACTGTAACTGTACAAAATATACAAACAAGTGAAATATTTTATGAATCCTACGATAAACTTGTATTAGCGACAGGCACATCATCTAGAGTCCCGCACTACGATGGACTCGAAACCATTCCTTTCTTCACATTAAAAACGTTTGATCAGATGGAAGAAATTGATCAATTCATTACAACTGAACAGCCTACATCATGCGCAATTGTCGGTGATGGTTTTATTGGCATTGAGTTAGCCGAAGCATTTCGAAACCGCCACTTACAAACAACGGTAATTTTGCGCGGAAATCGGGTGATGAGTGGTATGGATCCAGCAATGAGTAAATTGCTCATGGATGAAATGGAAAAAAACGGTGTAAAATTTATGACCCAAAATGAAATTACTGCAATCGACGGAACAACCTTAACTTTTAAAAATGGTCAACAATTACAAGTTGACTTTTTAACCGCAAGCATTGGGACAATTCCAAATACTACACTTGCTGAAGAGGCAAACTTGTCAATCGGTGACACAAAAGGAATTGTCGTTAATGAATTCATGCAAACAAGTGATCCTAATATATATGCCATCGGTGATGTTGCTGAAATGACTCATGCAATTAGCGGAAAACCAACGCGAATAGAATTATCTTGGCATGCTCATCGCCAGGCATTTATCGCCGCACAACATATTACAAAACATCCAGTAGCCATCCAACCGATTCTTGGAACAACGATAACAAAATTATTTTCTTTAACCGCTAGTATGACGGGGTTATCCAAGAACGAGCTCGATCAATTACAATATCCATATGAAACCGTCACGTATAACGGTCGAACAAATGCTAGCTATTATCCAAACGTCGGTACGATTCTGATCCACGTACATTATGATTCACAGACCCGACGAATATTAGGCGCACAAGCAGTCGGTACAAAAGGAGTAAACAAACGGATTGACATACTCGCAACTGCCATCATTAGTAATCTTCCTGTAGATGCACTAGCCTCATTAGAACTCGGTTACTCTCCTCCTTACTCTTCACCAAAAGATCCTATTAATATGCTTGGTTATCAAGCAATTGAAAAAAGCATGAAATTGTCGTAACGACAATTTCATGCTTTGCATTATACATGTGCTGGTTTTTCAGAGAAATCTTTTGGTTGTAACTCACCATTTTCAATTTCATTGATAAAGTGACATGCAGCTTCATGGGAATCTGCCATAATCTCTTCTGATTGTAAAGCCGGTTCTACTTCGCGACATTTATCTTGCGCAAACGGACAGCGCGTATGGAAACGACAACCTGTCGGCGGATTAATCGGAGACGGCACATCTCCTTTTAACGGAATATGCGACTTTTTATATGTCGGATCCGGAACAGGAATTGCCGATAAAAGTGCTTTCGTGTACGGATGTTTCGGACGGTCGAAAATGTCATTACGCTCCCCAATTTCGACAATCTTCCCTAAGTACATCACAATGACACGATCTGAAATATGTCGAACAACTCCGAGGTCATGCGAAATAAACAAATAAGTTAATTGGAATTCATCTTGTAATTCTTCTAATAAGTTTAATACTTGCGCTTGAATCGATACGTCTAATGCCGATACCGCCTCATCACAAATAATTAATTTTGGATCTACCGCTAATGCACGTGCAATCCCAATACGTTGACGTTGACCACCCGAGAATTCATGTGGATAACGATCAATATGTTGCTCATTTAATCCAACCGTATTTAATAATTCAAGGGCACGCGCACGACGTTTATTGGCTGGCACAGAGTTTTGAATAGCCATCGCTTCTGTTAAAATATCATACACAGTTTGACGTGGGTTAATAGAAGCATATGGATCCTGGAAAATAATTTGTAAATCTTTCCGCTTACTTCTCATTTGTTGTGTATTTAATGACGTTAAGTCAACTCCATTAAATTCAACAGTTCCTTCAGTAGGATCATCTAGACGTAAGATCGCACGGCCTGTAGTCGATTTTCCACAACCCGATTCTCCAACGATACTAACTGTTTCTCCTTCATAAATCGTAAACGTTACCCCATCTACCGCTTTAATATGGTTCACTGTTCGACCTAGAAGACCGCCTTTAATCGGGAAATGTTGTTTTAAATTATTTACTTTTAGCAATTCTTTTTTTGCCATACAAATCTACCTCCGCTTCTCCATCCCATTCATCACTATAAATCCAGCAGCGAATATCATTGTCATTTGCATCTTTTTCCAACTCAGGAAGTTTCGCACGGCATAAATCTGTCGCCGCAGGACAACGCGGTGCAAATCGGCAACCTTTAGGCATATCTCGAATGCTTGGAACGTTTCCTCGAATCGGCTCAAGTTTCCCTTGGTCTAAGTCGTGACGTGGCAACGAGTTTAGTAATCCAATCGTATAAGGATGTTTTGGGTTTGCAAATAACGTATACACATCTGCATATTCGACGACTTGCCCTGCATACATAACAGCAACATAGTCACATGTTTCTGCAACAACCCCAAGGTCATGAGTAATGAACATAACCGACATGCCTAAACGATGTTGTAATTCTTTAATTAAATCTAAAATTTGCGCTTGAATCGTTACGTCTAATGCTGTTGTCGGCTCATCTGCAATTAACATTTCTGGGTCGCATGATAAGGCCATCGCAATCATTACACGTTGACGCATCCCACCCGATAATTCATGCGGATAGTTTTTAACTCGAGACTCAGGTGACGGAATACCAACAAGTTTTAGTAAGTCAACTGAACGTGCCATCGCTTGCTTTTTCGTCATTTTTTGATGTTTTATAAGCGCTTCACTAATTTGCTGACCAACTGTAAATACTGGGTTTAATGACGTCATTGGCTCTTGGAAAATCATTGAAATAGAATTTCCACGAATTGTTCGCATTCTTTCTTGTGTATAATTTACTAGGTTTTCACCTTTAAATAGAATTTCGCCATCTTTAATTTTCCCGTTTGATGCAAGTAATTGAAGAATCGATAATGCCGTAATACTTTTACCTGATCCGGACTCTCCAACAATCCCTAATGTCTTCCCTTTCGGTAAAGTAAAACTAACACCATCAACCGCTTTTACTTCACCTTCTTCGGTTTGGAAAGATGTTCTTAAATTACGAACTTCTAATACATCCGTTTCCATATATATAATCCCTCTTTTCTCACCATCAATAATGGCCCGAATATTTCCCCATTCTTTCTAATAACTAGCCATTCAGAGAGCAGCAAAGCCCTACTGAATGCACCGTGTTATTAATCTAAGTCAATACGTTTATTTAATAGTCGGTATGAAATGTCGACTAATAAGTTTACAAGTACGAATAACAATGAAATGACTAAAATTGTTCCTTGAACGATTGGGAAGTCACGCTCACGAATTGCATCGATTGTTAAACGTCCCATTCCGTTAATTGCGAAAATTGTTTCTGTAATAACTGCGCCACCTAAAAACGCACCGAACTCTAATCCTACAACTGTAATAACTGGAATTAATGCGTTTTTCAATGCGTGACGATATGTAACGATTCTTTCGCTTAATCCTTTTGCTCTAGCTGTACGAATATAATCTTGTCCAATTACTTCTAACATCGATGCTCTTGTCATCCTTGCAATAATTGCAGCACCACTTGTTCCTAAACAAACAACCGGTAAGATAATCTGTCGCCAACTATCTCCCCATCCTGATGGACGCATTTTCATAAACTCTGGTAACCAATCTGCCCCGATGGCAAACCATTGAATTAACACTAACCCTAACCAGAAGTTCGGCATAGATAAACCAAACAATGCGATTAACATAATGGTTACGTCAGCCCACGAAGCATGACGTACTGCAGATACGATTCCTGCAATTAATCCGATAAAGACCGCCAATATCGTGGCGTATACAGCTAACTCAGCGGTTACCCAAAACCGCCCTTTAATTTCATCAATTACTGGTCGTCCACTTCGAATCGAGTTCCCTAAATCCCCTTGAACAACGCCTGTCATATAGTTGTAATATTGAACCGGTTTTGGATCATTTAAGCCTAACTTTTCACGAATTTGTTCAACTGTCGCTTTTGAAGCCCCTTCTCCTGCCATAATTTGTGCAGGGTCACCAGGGATTAAATGCATGAGTGAGAATACTAAAATAGATACTCCCAATAAAACCGGAATCGTTTGTAATAATCTTCTTACTATATATTTACCCATTCATACTCCCCCTCACTTTACCTTTTCATTTTCGGATCGAGTGCATCACGTAATCCGTCTCCAAAAATGTTGAATGCTAATACAACAATTACAATCATAATTCCTGGGAACATAATAATATGTGGCGCTTGTTTCATATATGTACGCCCATCATTTAACATCGCTCCCCATTCTGGCTCAGGTGGCTGTGCCCCTAATCCTAAGAATGATAAACCACTCGCTGTTAAAATTGCTGTTGCAATTCTTAATGTCACTTGAACAATAATTGGTGACATTACGTTCGGTAAAATATGTTTGAAAATAATTCTGAAATTTGATGCACCTAATGCACGTACAGCATCAATATATTCTAATTTACGAATGGACAATGTAGATCCACGAACAATTCTTGCAAATGCAGGAACTGAGAAAATACTTACTGCAATAATGACGTTTGTTAAGCTTCCACCTAGAACACTTACAATCGCTAATGCTAATAAAATTCCTGGGAATGCTAATAGTACGTCCATTAATCTCATAATAATTGTATCAACCATTCCACCGAAATAACCTGATACAATTCCTAACACAACTCCGATGACGCCACCTAATGTTACTGAATAGAAACCAACTTTCAACGTCAGCCCCATTCCATATAAAATCCTCGTGAAAATATCACGACCGAAGTTATCTGTTCCAAACCAATGTTCTTTCGAAGGTGACTGCAACTTATTCAATACATCTACTTGCACTGGATCATACTTCAAAAATGAAGGTCCAAATAATGTCACTACGATCGATGTAATGACAAAAAATAAAATTAAAAATCCGCCAATCGTAGCTGCTTTATTTTTCAAAAGCCTTTTCCCTAACGCTTTATAAGCTTCTACTTTTGGGTTTGTTTTTTTCGGTTGTTCGACCGTTGCTGATTTACCTGTCATCGTTTTACACCCTTTCCCCCATAAGTCACATGACTTTATACTAATTCTGTGAATTAACTGTATCATAACATGAATTTAAAATTAGGGTAATAGTTTTTTAAAATAATTTACGAACTTATTTATTTTTTTATTATTTTCTATCAATAAAGGTTGATATAATCAGGTTTTCGAATTAAACAAAATGTTCTATTATTTTCAGAACAATACCACACCCACACTTTTATAAATTTCTTTTTATTCTGACTTATCTTTATTTTTAAAATTAACATCTTAATTCCGAATATTATTTTTCGACAATAAAAAACAACACTTCAATCGAATAGCGTACTAAATACATTTCATGCATCCCCAAGAAATCCATTTTACATCTCCCAACTCTCCAAAGACGAACGTTATAAAGATTAATATAAATTATTGTTCGTATGATAAAAATAATCTTTTTATTCCGATATAATTTAAATAACCTTATTATATATCCTACGAAAAACACAATGGAATTTACTGTCTTTTCTCTCCATTTCTATTTTTCCAATTGTATTTGTTTTTTAAATGTGCTATATTTCAGTTAACTGTTATTCAAGATAAACCGTTATATAACAGTTATAATTATTTTTGGGGGGATTTACTATGAAGACGAAAAGCAGATTAACATGGCTTCTTGCTATGGTATTTGCACTATCTTTCGTACTTGCTGCTTGTGCTGGCGGATCAGATTCAGGTGATTCAGGTTCATCTGACGACGGCGAGAAAGATACAGATGTAGAAACTGTTGAAGGCGGCGACTTAGTACTGGCGGTACTGTCAGATGCTTCATCTTTAGACCCAGCAGGTTCTAACGATGTGCCATCATCGGTTGTACAAGCAAACATTTATGAAACACTCGTTAAACGCGACGATGAAAACAATATCATTCCAGGACTTGCAGAGGAATGGAAAGATATTGACGAAAAAACATATGAATTCAAGCTACGTGAAGGGGTTAAATTCCACGATGGCGAAGATTTCAATGCTGAAGTAGTTAAAATGAACTTAGAACGTATTTTAGATAAAGATGTAGCTTCACCACGTTACTTCTTATATGAAATGATTGAAAGTGTAGATGTTATCGATGAGTATACAGTTCAAATTAAGACTGAATATCCATTCGCACCAATCTATGCGCATTTATCTCATAATGGCGGTAGCATGGTAAGCCCTAAGTCAATTGAAGAAGATTATAAAGCGATGAAAGATGGTAAAAAACCTGGTACTGTCGTTTCTGACCATCCTGTTGGAACTGGTTACTTCAAATTTAAAGAGTGGAAACCAGGCGATGAAATTGTTTTAGAAAGAAACGATGACTACTGGGGTGACAAAGCGCACGTTGACACTGCAACATTTAGAGTTGTTCCAGAAAGTACAACACGTAATGCTGAATTAGAGCGTGGATTTGTTCATATTACAGATCCAGTTGAACCAATCGAAGTCGAAACGATTAATGATAGCGATTATGCAAAAGTATTACAAAAACCATCTGCAAGTTTATCTTATATCGGATTTAACACAGAAAAAGAACCATTTGACGATCCAAAAGTTCGTCAAGCAATCTCAATGATGGTTAACAAAGAAGAAGTCATTGATGGTGTATACGAAGGATTCGGTATTCCAGCTAAAGGACCTCTTGCGCCAAGTATTTTCGGATACAATGACGATGCAAAACCTTTAGAATACAATGTTGAAGAAGCGAAAAAATTATTAAAAGAAGCTGGTCTTGAAGACGGATTCAAAACAACAATTTGGACAAACGATAGCCAACAACGTATTGATACAGCGATTATTTTACAAAACAGCTTAAAAGAAATCGGTATCGATGCAAAAGTTGAACAAATGGAGTTCGGTGCTTACTTAGACAAAACTGCTGAAGGCGAACATGACATCTTCATTTTAGGATGGTCAAACGCTACAGGAGATGCTGACTATGGTACGTACGCATTATTCCATTCTTCACAACATGGTGACCCAGGTAACCGTACTTTCTACACGAATAAAGATGTAGATAAGCTGTTAGAAGAAGGTCGTCGTGAAGCGGATCCAGAAAAACGTCAAGAAATCTACAATCAAGTTCAAGAACACTTAATCGAAGATGCACCAATGGTTTACATTCACCACCAAGAGTACTTACTAGGTGTAAGCAATGAAATCACTGGTTTTGAAATTGACGAAGCTGGAATTTATAATTTACAAAACGTACAATTCGTAAAATAATGCAACAGAAAAAGACGAAGCAAATTGCTTCGTCTTTTTCATTTCTTTATTATTGGATAGACACATTTTAGAAAGCATTTTTCAAAAATACGTATCCGATTATTTTTTCTTTTTACTTCTACGAATTAATACGAACATTAATCCTAAAAATGATGTGTAAATTAAAATTGTTGCGATTAAATATGCCGTATTAAACCCTTTATCATCTTCAACGAGATAAACTTCAGCTAGCTCTCTTTCTAGCACAACTCGGTACTTACCGTCTTTTGCTTGCAATGCTGAATCACCTGTTAAAATGCCACGTAAACGCTTTTTCTCACCGATAATGGACTCGTCAATTTCCACACCTTTTGTTTCTGATGTATTATTAATCGACACAACCCATGTCTCTTCATCTGATGTACGTGTAAAGACGAGATGTCCATCTTCATTATGAAGAATCTCCATTTTTCCATTGCGAAGGGTCTCCGACTCATTTCGCAACTGGTTAACATTTTTCATATAATCATAGAGTTCTGTATCTGTCTTAAAGTTCGTAATTGGATGTGTCTCTGGTGCTTCATTTCCTACAACAGCAATTTCACTTTCATATGGCAATAATGGCACACCAGGTAATGTCAATAATGCTGTAGCAGCTGTTTTCCAACGTGTCGGTGGATACATCCGTGCATCAATCATATCCTGCGTAAAACGTTTGCCCGTTAAATCATCAAATTGGACAAGTTGCTTGCCATCCATATGTTCAAACATTTGTAATTGAGACGTTTCTGCATCAATGACAGCGTATGCATCTACCATCGCTTTCATTAAATCAGCATTCATCGCCAAATCAAAATTCGCTTCTGACGCTTCATTCGTCATGACGTATAATGCAGGCTTCTCTTCTTTTACTGCTTCAATTAATTCGTTGACAAATGATTGATCAAATTCACCTAGTTTTGTTAAACGAATACCTATTAGGTCATATTTCGATACGAAGTTTGTTAATTTTTCTTTTATATATTGTTGTACAGCTTGATCATTCGTATCCCATTGAATGTTTCCACCCTCTGCCGCCACGGTCGGTAATGTTGATTCTGTAATGCCTGTATGTTGAGGACTAATCCCATTTAAAGGAAAATCTGCCATAACACCAATGCCATTTTCTTTTAACACATCAATCATTTGAATAAATTCTTTCTCTGTTCCGAATCTCGGCTCAAATGCATCATATGATAAGGCTTGATTCCCATCATATGTTTCAGATTCAAATACTGGGCCGATGGATGCAATGGTAAAACCAAGATCTTTAATATACGCTACTTTTTCAGTAATTCCTAAAAAGTCTCCCCCGCTAAAATCCTCTTCTACTCGTGGGTCAACGTCAATATCGTTTTCAAAATTACCGTTATTAAATCTGTCTACTAATAAATCATAAATACTTTCATCTTCAAGCGTTCGTTCAGCTTTTGCTTGTATCGTATGGGGCTGAACAATGGTGAATAAAAGTGCGAAGATCAGTATAGATGATAAAGTCGTTTTTCTCCTCACAAAAAAAGCCTCCTTAAAGAGCAATCTATTGTTTATTTTATCAAAACAGACAAGTTGTCGCTATGCTAATCAGCAAGTTTACTTTGATAACCTTTTCAATTAAGACAAAACTGTGTCAGTTATTTCGGTTCAATTTCAAATGTAGGGGTGGTGAAAATAAATACGTCACCTTTTTTAATCGTTGATCTTCATTGCACCCATTGTGCATAGAAGCGAAAAAACACCCTACCTCAATTGAAGTAGGGTGTTTGTCGATTATGCTAAAAAGTTCAGACCAACTGGTAATTTGAATCCTAGGAATAATGTCGCAAATAATGCGATGACAAATAAAATCCATAAAGTTGTAACGTTTTTCCCTTTTTGTGAACGTACAAGGATTAATTCCATAAATACAATCACAAATAGACCAAATAAGAATTTCACACCGTATAATGCGCTATCTAATGTTGAATAGCGAATAAACAGTAACACACCTGAAACTAAAATAATAATATAGAATAAGCGTGCAATCATATGCGTGATTTTACGTCCTTTTGACGTCTTTGGTAGTGACGCAGCAATTAAAAATGCGACTACCCCAACAACCCAAGCTGCAATATGAAAGTGGGTTGTATCAGTAAAAAAGCTCAACATGTTCACCTCATCATTTTTCATTCATCCATTATTGTACACTTCATTTTATCATTTGTACAATGTTCTATTTAGTTTTTCCATCCACTTTACTTATTGACAAAACGATTCACAAGTGTGCCAATACCTTCCACAGATACTTTAACAATATCACCTTCTTGAATAAATCCTGGTGGCGTCATTCCTTTTCCTACGCCAGCCGGTGTGCCTGTTAAAATGACATCTCCTGGCTCAAGTGTAATAAAGCGAGACACTTCAGCAATAATTTCTTCCACATTAAAAATCATTTTATCTGTTTGACTACTTTGACGTACTTCATCATTTACTTTTGTCACGATTGATAATGCATTCGGATTTGGAATTTCATCTTTCGTGACAACATATGGTCCCATTGGACAAGATTCATCCAAACTTTTTCCTAAAAAGTATTGTCCACGCCCATATTGAATATCACGTGCTGTCACATCATTGGCAATGGTGTAACCGAAAATATGGTCATATGCAAGTTGCGTTGGAATATTTTTACCTGTTTTACTAATGACAATTGCGAGTTCCCCTTCATAATCAAGCTGTGATGTAAGCTCACTATGAATCGATACATCCGTTTCATCAGCTGCGATTGATGTCGATGCTTTCGTAAATATCATTAATTTTTCAGGTGCTTTTGCATCACCCATTTCATTCGCGTGATCTGCGTAGTTTTTCCCAACGCAAATAATATTTTTAGGTGTTCTTGGAATTGGTGCTAACCATTCAATCGATGTAAATGCATATTTGAAATTTGCTAAGTTGTCTTGTTCTGCACGTGTTACAAGCTTACGAATTTTTTCGACGAAATCAAAACCTGCTTCAATGCCATCAATAATCGTTCTCGGAAATTTTTCTTCACCATAGTAATCGGCAATCGAAACGACATCCCAAACTGCTTCTTCTCTTTTTACTTTTGGACCAAATAATGTTTGTCCTTCATAATTAAATGATAATATTTTCATCTTGCGCCCAACTCCCTTATGTCTTTATTCTATTATACTACTCTAACAAAAGATTACAAATTACGACTGTATTCTCTTTTAGTTATTTTTTACGCCATAGATTCCTATTCGCCACAAAGCTTCTAGTGGACCTTGTGAAAACTTCTTAAACCAAATATATGCAAATAGTAGTTGAGCAATGTAAATACCGACACCAATGACTGTTCCTGTCCATAAATCGATTGTTCCATATAATCCGAATCCGTAGCCATAAAATAAGGTGGTCGCAATCACCGTTTGCATAATATAGATTGTAAACGACATTCTCCCTGCATTTGCTAGCGGCTGTAAAAAGGTCGCTATTCTTTGGTTCGTCGTCATAAACAAAAACAATCCTATATAACCAGCGGCTAAAACGCCTCCTCCTAATGTCGTTTGAAGTTGGATGTTGCTATATGTGGGTTCAGCAATAAACGGCCAACTTTTAATGAGAAGTCCAATCGCTGTTAAAAACACTCCTGAAATGAATAATGCTAATTTATGGTCAGCTGCTCGTTCAATTAATTTCCACTTCGAACAGGCAGCGCCAAATAACATAATGCCTAAAATAATAAATCCAACTAAAAATGTATTAACAACGCCAAAAATCAACCATTCTTTCGCTCGAAACACAAAGATGTCCATAAAGCTGCCTGAACCATATATATTGACCGCTTCTGCAATTTGTGATTGTTCTGTCAAACTTTCGAGCGAAAAACTTCCCAGTGATTCAATCAGTTTTGTCAATACATATAACCCTATCGTTGGGATGAAATACAAAAAGATTGCTAGAGATAATAACCATCTTGCTGATAATTTTAATAACAGCATCATAGCAAAACCAATAACTGCATACGTAAATAAAATATCACCTGACCATAATAGCAAGGCATGCAGTACGCCAAACCCTAACAGAAGGGAAAGCCGCTTTGCCATTAGCGGCATATAAGGCTTTCCAATCTGAACTGCTTTTTCATATTGCATATTTAATCCATATCCAAATAAAAATGCAAAAATCGGATAAAAACTTCCTTGAACGAAAATGGTAATCCACTTAAACGTCGTTTGATCCCCCGCATTTGTAAAGTAACTATATGGATCAATATATAAATACGGTGTATGGAAAATTAGCATATTCGCGATCATAATGCCAAGTAAGGAAAATCCTCTTAATATATCTAACGCTACAATTCGTTCCTTTGTAGCTGTTCTCATGACTTTCATGCAGTTGGCTCCCCCTCAATTCGAATGACTTCATCGCAATCAAATAAATATATTAGCTGTTCTTTTATGTTAATACGCATAATTGATTCGATTGCTTCTTTATATAATGTTAATTGCAACGCATATCGCTTTTTCATTTCTTGTTTAATTTGTTCAGGAGCCATAACATCTTTTACACGATCTGTTTTATAATCGAGTAATACCCATCCATCCTTTTCTAAAAAGAGACAATCTGCAATTCCTTGTAAAATTTGTGGTTCTCCAGATGCTTTATAAGCATACGTAAAGGGGAGTTCACGATAAACTTTTTCTGAAGCTAGTAATCGCTTCGCAATTGGTGTTTGAAAGAACGCAACAATCGATTCTATTTGAACAGCATTCGCTTCTTCTGCTGTTAATAATTGACGTTTTACAAGCGATTCAATCAATCGCTTCACCTCTACTTCATCATATATCGCCTTAAACGGAATTTGCTGCATAATCGTATGCATCGCCGTACCAACTTCAGCAGCAGTAATCGTTCGTTTTTGCATAAACGCAGGCATTTCGTGTAAGTATACTTGTTGTCGATTGCTTGCGACTGTCGCTTGAGGGAGTGGATTGTCTGCATCGTTTTGTGCCAATAAACTCACACGTTTAATTTCACTCACTGATTGTTTCGAACGCGTTAACGTCGCTTCGGCATATGGATATGTCCAATCAAATCGCTCTTGCACTTTAACTATATCTCTTTCAGTTGCTTCAACTGACATCATTTCCGCTTTTTCTAATTTTTCAAGCGTTGCACTTTTTACATCCTCCTCATACATTGCAAACGGAAACATAGAAATGTTCCATTGTGAAACATCTGGAATAAGCTGTCCACCAGGCAATACATCGAATTTATCAAATGCAACATGCCTTGCCAAAGCTGGTCCAATCCAATCGATATAACGATTTGCTCGTGATCGAATGTACTCCGGTAACATTAGCGATGTGTCAACAAGCTGCGCATCCATCCATTTCTCCATTTCTTTTTCAACATCTTTGACAGAAGCAACCAAATACAACTGCTCTTTTGCCCTCGTCATCGCAACGTATAAAATACGCATTTCTTCTGCACGCATTTCTAATTCTTTCTTCTCTTTTACAGCTAAAAATGGTAGCGACGTGTATGTGATTCGATCATCTGGATCAATCGCTTTGACAGCTAATCCAAAATGTTGGTCAAATAAATAGCGCTCACGTAAATCCATTTTATTAAACTGACGACCAAGTCCTGCTATAAATACGTACGGGAATTCTAATCCTTTCGATGCGTGAATGGTCATCACACGAACAACATCTTCTTGTTCAGTTAACGCCCGAGCTTCACCAAAATCATCGCCTCGTTTTTTCATTCGATCGACAAAACGTAAAAAACGGAACAATCCTCTAAAAGATGTTTGTTCATAGTCAATTGCACGATCATGCAACATACGTAAATTGGCTTGCTTTTGCTTCCCGTTTGGCATTGTACCGACCATTTCATAGTAATACGTATCTGTGTACACTTGCCAAATTAAATCCGCCAATGAACCATGACGCGCTAAATTTCGCCACTCTTCGAAAAAACGGAAAAAACGTTGTAATTTCTCTTGTGTTGATGGTTCAATTCCAGCACCACCTGTTGCGACAAATCGTTTTAGCGCTTCAAAATATGGCTCATCTTTCGCTGCTGCTAATCGAATTTTTGCAAGTTCATTTTCTTTCAATCCAATAAAAGGCGATCGCAACATTGATACTAATGGAATATCTTGATAGGGATTATCGATTACACGTAGCACATTTAACACAATCATTACTTCGATTGCTTCAAAATACCCTTTGGAGACTTCTGCATAAATTGGGATCTGAGCACGTTTAAACTCTTCTACAATCTCACTAGACCATGTCATCGACCGCATAAGAATAACAATATCCCTATATTCAATTGGACGCCTACTGCCGTTAAATGCGTCTGTCACTTCCGCACCACTTGCCATCAATTGTTGAATTTGTTGAATTATATAACGCGCTTCTGCTTGAACGCTCTTCAAACTTTGACCTGTTACCACTTCCTCATAAGATTCATCATCTTCTGATTCCTCATACAAAATGGCTACTTGTGTAGGCAGTGACTTTTCCGGGTACTGAGCCCCATATTTTAATGAAGCAGCATCGTCATATTCAATACCACCTACCCGTGAACCCATCACTTGCGAGAAAATAAAATTCGTCGCATCTAACACTTCTTGCCGACTCCGGAAATTGGCATTTAAATCTATTTTTAAACCTGATTGCTGCCCATCCGATGTAAATACATCATGTTTCTGTAAAAACAAGTTTGGCTCAGCAAGTCTGAACCCATAGTAGGGTAAGCGCCCAGCGCCTTACTGTATTTCTACAGTAGGTTTCCAGACACTCCCCCCCGAACCGTACGTACTCCTCTCAGAGTATACGGCTCTCCACTTACAAATATCTATCTTCTAGTTTTATGAATTTCGTTATGACAATCCTTACACACAACTAATGTTTTCCTCTGTTTTGCAATCATCATCATTTCCCAATACGTTTTGCCTTTTAAGTTTTTCACCTTATTAACATGGTGAATTTCAAACTTCGTATCGGGGGAATTATCTCCACAGAGTTCACATTCTCTTGCACTAAGTCTTTGTTCTAAATCTGTTTTGCCTTGATATACATAAAGATTAGGCTTGATGTCGATATCCTTTTTGTGGCTTACTTTTTGTTTATTGAAATTGTCTTTGTAGAAGAAAGCTATTTTCTCACCATGTTTCGTTTGATACTTAATTCCCCAGTATTTGCCTTGTTTATATTTTGTTTTCATTTTGGCAACTGTGGACTTATATTTGTTGGCGAGTGTCTTAAGACAGCTATATTCCATAACATATTTTAACTGCCACATTTTTTTGGATACATTTTCTGCTAAGGAATAGTAATTGTATAACCCTCTTAATTCGGCATTGTAAGTTTGTACAATTTCTAGGTCTGAGAGACCTAATAGTCTTGGTCTGTGAAGCATATCCCATTGCTTCGCATCAATATCTTTGACCATCTTTCTATCCACAATGACCCTCTCAATTGTTCCCTTAGGAATTCTTAATTGGATATAGCCACGGTAACTTCTTTTAGTGATGCTATTTTTATCTTTTGTGACCGTTAGGTCGTGACTTACCATTATGTCATATCCTAAGAATCTTGCAGGTTTTGAACTATGTGTGATAAGGGTCTTTTCTTCTGACATTTCCAGTTCAAGTTTTTCGCTTAAGAATTTGCCAATCATGCTTTTAATCTGTTGGCAATCCTCTTTGCTTCCATTTACCCCGATTAGAAAGTCATCAGCGTACCTTACATACTTTAGACTTTTATATCCTTGATTCTCGGGTTCATAGTAGGGAAGATTAAGCAGTATTTTCTTATTCTCTTTGTACTCTTGAATCATGGCTTCTCTTTTGGCTTTGTCAGTTGTTTCATCAATCTTCTTTTTGAGCCTCTGATTCCTCATATCATACTTTCGATATTCAGTATTTCGTTTTCGCTTCTTAGGCTCACCACGGTCAAATTTTTGTTTCAATTCCTTCATAACATAATTATCAAATTCATTAAGGTATATGTTCGCTAGAATCGGACTGACAATTCCACCTTGTGGCGTTCCGCTATATGTTTTGTTGTATCTCCAATCTTCGAGATATCCTGCTCTTAGGAACTTCCATATGAGCCGTATAAAGCGTTCGTCACTTATTTTCTTACGAAGTATATTTATGAGTATGTGATGGTTGATATTGTCAAAGAAACCTTTAATGTCTCCTTCTACAAACCAGTTCACCCCAGTGAATGTGTTTCGGATTTGAACAAGTGCCGTGTGACAACTGTGTTTTTCTCTAAAACCATGAGAGAACTCTGAGAATGTTGGTTCATATATTGCTTCAAGCATCATCCTACAAACCTCTTGAACCATTCTGTCTGTGAAGGTTGGGATACCAAGTGGTCTAGTTTTACCATTTTTCTTTGGGATATTTACTCTTCTTACTGGTTTTGGTTGGTATGTTTCATCCTTTAATGAAGCGATAATTGATTCTATCTTTTCATCTCCAAAACCATCTGCCGTTTCTTCGTCTATTCCTTTTGTTGCACTTCCTTTGTTTTGGTATATCTTTGTATAGGCTTTAATATAGAACTCTTTGTTGTATAGATTCCTGTACAATCTGTCATAACGGTAATCTTCTTTACTAGCTTGTTTGGATAGATTGTATAATACAACTTCTGAATTTTGCATAGAGCATTTCGCTCCTTTCGTCATTGTTTATACTTTATAAGCTGTCCTCCTTCGCCATGTAATAGGCTTTCCCTATCTCGGACTACTACGAGGACTCCGTTACCGTATTGGATATTCAGTACCTTTGTACATAGCCATTATTGGCATTCCAACTTAGGTAATCCCCATTTAGTATATTGCATACAGGCTCGATAAGTTGTCGGGAGGAACGTTCATCCTTTTCCCATATCTATGGGTGCGTCCATCCTTTAATTCAGAAACTAGGTCAGCGCATCAATCTAGTACGCTTCCCCATGCTTTATCGTAAGCATTTAATACGTAAAGCAGGATGGATTCTAGGTTACAGACGATTTCCTAGAAGGTCGAGCATTGCCCCACTTGGACTGTTCTTCAGGCAGTTTAGCCTTCTTCCTTATACTTATCTTTTATACCTCGCCACTCAGTCGTAACCTTTCCGTCTAGGTTAACTTGTGACTTTCCCGACATGCTACACTCCCTCTTTGGTTTCCCTCCGAGATAAGTCGGTTGGTATATTAACCGTTTCTGTAGTTAATTCACCGCCTACTGGCGAGATATGCAACACCCTTATGGGCGCACGATCGATTGCTTTACATCTCCTACCATAAATAGATTCCCATCTGCTTCAGTTCCACTTTTGATCAGTTGAATAATCGTCTCTTGTAAACGGTTCGTATCTTGATATTCATCTACAAGCACTTCTTTAAATTGTTGTTGGTATGATTTGGCAATATCAGAAGGCACTAATTGCCCCTTCTGTTCTTCACTTAAAATGGTTAATGCATAATGTTCCAAATCCGAAAAATCAACAATGCCTCTTGCGATTTTTAATTGCTCATATTGCTGACCAAATTGGTAAACAAGCTCTACTAATGTTTCCATCGGTTGTTTCATTTGATCAATTTCTCGTAATAAACGCTCAGGCGTTCGTAAAAAATAGGCATTTTTTAAATCAGTTACAATTTTTTTCACCTGATCGCGCAATGTTTTTGCACGTTTCGTTAAATTTTCATCACAACTTCCTTTTTTAATCGATGCTGCACGTGTCCATTTCAATGTTTGAAAATACATATATACATCTTCCCATGTACTATGCATCACCTTACGTAAAGCTTCTTGAATCCATAAACGATCCGCTTCTGCTGTCTCAAGCAACGGCTCGGGACCATCTGGCATACTAGCAATTCGGGTTAGTTCTCCTACTAACGCCATCGCTTCTTCTAATGTATGCTGAATAGAACGTTTTAGCGGATCGATAAATGACAGTGTATCAACCGTTGTCGCCTCATCAATCGCATATTGCTTAGGAATTTGCGCAAGCCATTCATGAGGTTGCGGGTGTACACGAGAATATTCATACAACCGGCTAATAAGTGTTTCGATCAATTGATCATCTCGGTCCGTTGTAAAACTATCGACGAGACGATACAGTTCTTCTGGATTTGCAGCACTATAAGCTGTTTCCAGCACGTCTCGTAAAGCATCGTCTTTCAATAAAGCCGTCTCTGAACTATCCGCAACACGAAACCCTGGATCGATATCTAGTAAGTATGCATATTGTCGCACGACATGTTGACAATACGCATGCAGTGTAGAAATCTGTGCTTTATTTAATAGGCTTAATTGTTGACGTAAATGAGCAGATTGAGGGTTTTTCTCAATTTCTTCTTCTAATGCTTCTGCCATTCGTTGACGCATTTCAGCTGCAGCGGCATTCGTAAATGTGACAACAAGTAGCTCATCGACATCAATTGGTTGTTGTTCATTAACTACTTTTTCGATCATTCTCGTAATGAGTACTTTTGTTTTCCCAGAACCTGCTGCAGCAGAAACGAGTGTATCTTTTCCTGTCGTCCAAATCGCTTTCCACTGATCGTCTGTAAATGTCACATCACTTGGTTTAATTGGAATGTTCATCCGCCTCAATCTCCTCTCGCATTTTTTCTAATGATTGTTCACCATTCCATAACTCATAAGAACGATACGTATGATTTGGATCCGTCTCATCAAATTGACAAATCGAGCGATATGCACAATATTGACACGGCATTCGGTCTTTTAATTTATACGGATAAACGCGTGTATCTCCGACAACCATTCCATTGCCTGCTTGTTCATGTTTCGTTCGAACGAATTGACGCATCATTTGGAGATCATCACGATCCAATACTTTAGACCCTTTTCTAAACGTGCCATCTTTCTTAAATGTTGCTGGCACAATCGGAGAACTCGTTTCCATTTTTACATCCATTTGTTCGACAACATGCGGCCGATCAACGACATACCCTTGCATTTTATACGATTTTAATACTTCCTCTTCCAACTGTTCCTGCGATAATGTTTCTTCTGCTGGAATCATTGGATTATGGACTTGTAAATATAAAAAACCTGCTGGATCTGCTGCAGCACCAATGATTTCTTCTGCATTTTCTAAAGCAACATCTAAATACGTAAGCATTTGTAAGGATAAGCCATAATAGACTTCTGCTAACTCAAAATGCTGTTTTGATGATTTATAATCTACAACACGCAAATATTTTTTACCATCAATATCTGCCACGTCAATCCGGTCAATTCTTCCTTGTAGTTGCAGCTCTTGACCATTTTTCAATGCAATTCGTAATGAAGGCAACGGTTCACCTGGACCGAATCCTTGTTCAACTGCGACTGTCGAAAAGGAGGAGCGTGTTGCTTGTGTTGCCATTGTTAAAATCGTTCGTTGTACAATTTGTATTAATTTACGTTGAATATAACGGTAACGATTCGTTGACAATAAAATTTTATTGAAGAAATACGGCGTGATTTCTTCGACCGCTTGCCTTGCAAAAGCCCAACTTTGTTCTTTCGTCACATCTTGCCACGACTTGTTTAATCGCTTCAGTTCATCTGACACCCATTTTAAAACTGCATGGAATAAATCCCCAATTTGCGGTGCTTCTAGTGCGTACTCTTCACGTTCTTGTAGTTTTAAACCGTGAGAAGCAAAATGCTGAAATGGACAACTATAATAAGACTCAATTCGCGAAACGCTCGTTAAAAATGTTTTTCCATATAATTGTTCCGTTACCATTGGTGCTAAACGTTCTGTTTGATGTCGCGTTTCAACCGGTTTCATAATTTGATTCATTAATGATGACCAAAACGGATCTTGCATATAGTAGGTGATAGCTGCATCCCATTCTGATGCAATATGTGCTGATTCGCGTTTTTTCATTTTCATCGCTGCAAACGGTAATGTCGCACGTGGATGCGTAATATACTCTAATCGATGCGCATCTTCTGGTAATTCTGTTGGATCCAATACAGCTGGAATGATTTCACAATTCGCCAATATTTGTTGGATTCTTTGAATATATGGTGATGGCAATAAGCCTTTCCCTTCTTCATCCGCAATCGCATATGACACAAATAGTTTCTCACGTGCCGATGTAAAAGCCCGATAGGCAATAAACAACTCATCCATGAGACGCATTTTAGAGGTCGGGGCCAATTCATAACCAATTTTCGCAAATGCCTCACGTTCAACATCAGATAATAATCCCTCGTGTTCGACTCGTTGTGGTAAAACCCCTTCATTCACTCCTAACACAAAGACGACATCGATATCCATGAGACGCGCGCGGTCCAATGAAGTGACAGTCACTTGATCAATTGATGGCGGGATTTGTGAAAACTCTAATGTATCAAACCCTTCATCTAATACTTGAAAAGCTTCTTCAACGGTAATCGCTCGATCGCCAAACATTAGGACAAACTGATCAAGTAAGTGAATCCACTCATTCCATGCTTGTTCATGTTCAGCCGCAGCGACTAATCGACCGGCATCTTCTTCTTTTTTTCGTAAATCAATCATTTTTTCATAAATACGTAATTGATTCACAAATGTAAATAATGCCTCTGCGATATCTCGTCCAATTTTCGCTTGCTGTAATTGCTCTTCCAATTGCTTCAATGGATTACGAATCACATCACGAATCATATCAATTTCTTGTTGTAAAGCACGTTCTGCATCGGTTTGTGTTTGTTGATAAAATTCTAAACCACGATAACGTTTCACGAACCAATGGCGCTCATCAAACCATTTCGAACCGTATATGCCACGCTCCAAACAAAAGTTTTCGAGACGATCTGCACGCTCTCTCCATAGAGTTACATCTTCACCTTGCGGAAAAAATAAATCTGTTTTTACCGCACGGAAGATTGCTTCAAATGACCACCCATAAATAACCGCTTCTAATGCTGAACGGGAAAATTCGATTAACGGATGATGCAACATCGGCTTCCGCTCGCTAATAAAAACAGGTAAATCATATTGTGGAAATACGGTTTGAAATAAAGGATTATATTTTTCAGGTTGACGATATAAAATTGCAATATCTTGATAACGTTTTCCTTCCATTACTAACCGACGAATTGCACGTGCCACGGCATGCATTTCAGCCCGTGGATTTGCAGCTTGTAATATTTTTACTGCATCGCCAGCGTCTGCAACAGTTGCTGGATAGGCATTAAATTGTTGTTCTAAATGAGCAAGTGCTTCTGTTTTAAATCTTTTACCTGCCTCAATATGTTCTGTTGGCTCTATGACAATATGATGCTCATGTGCCAATTGTTGAATTTTCTCATGTGTACGCTGTGCATTGACAAACAACTCTTGAGATACAACTTTCTCTTCCATCGGTAACACAACTGTCACTTGCTGACTATATTTCATCATTTCGCAAATTAATCCATATTCACGCGTTGTAAAGTTTTCAAATCCATCGATATAAATATGCGCACTTTTCATAAAGTTAGAATGTTGAATACGTTCAGCAAGCATTGTTAAATACCCTTCGCCATCTACATAACTTTCCCCGAGCTTTTCTGCAATTTTTGTTAAAAGCAATTGTAAATCATGCGCTTTATCAAGTATCATTTGTGGTGATTTTGCTGCTTGTAGCTGTTCGATAATAAGGGACATCGATATTTCATCCACATCATAACGGCTAAACTCTTTCATTAAATCACCAATTTGTTCTGTAAAACCATGTTTACGTGCCGCTTTTTTAAATAATTTAAAGTCCTGTTGATATTCTTCTAACACACTTTTTACAAGCATTCGGTAGCCAAATCCATCAACTTCTTGTCTCGTAATGCCGCCTACTTCTTGTAAAACCGTCCACGCAAGTCTTTTAAACGTTAATACTTGCGCGCGAATAATACCCGACAAACCAAATTCAACCGATAAGCGATGTTCCATTGAATAAGACATTTGATCTGGAACAATCACAATAATGGGTTTACCTAATGGGTCGTCTTGAATCATATGAACAATTTCCTGTTGTATAAAATGTGTTTTTCCTGCCCCAGAACGCCCCGTAATAAAACGTAAAGCCAAGTGTCTCTCCTCCTTCTTCACAAACAGACAACCGAATATTTGTTTCTATTCGTAGTATACCAATTTTCTTATTTTAAGGACAAACAAAAAAAGAACAGCGATGGAAAATGAGTCATTTAACTCGCTTCTCCATTCGACTGTTCTGTTTTCAGTTGCTTTTTTTCTTGCGCAATTTCTCTAAATTCTTGTTCCACTTTTTGATTCAATCGCACCTCTACTCTTTTTCCAATAAACCATAATAACAAAATGAGAACAAGTACAATCACTGTTTTAATCGGATTATCAATTAATGATTGCACATCATGACCTATATAGCTGACGGTAAAAATCATGACAAATTTTCCCGCTAATAATGTAAAAAGATAATGCTTTTTCTTCATATTTGATAACCCAGCCACTAGATTGACAAGTGCAGAAGGGGTAAATGGAAAACAGATAAACAAAAATAATGGTGCAAATCCATTTCTTTCAATCCAATGAATCAATTGTTCGACACGCTTTCGCTTCGTTAAAAATGTAAAGATTTTAGCATGTCCATATTTTCTGATTACCAAAAATACGGCATATGAGCCAAGTGAGGTCCCCACCCATGATAATAAAAATCCGTACCATAACCCATATGCGGTCGCATTCGCAAACACAAAAGCAAATAGCGGTAGAAAAGGAAGGAAGGATTCTATAAATGGTAAAGATAGGCCAATCACTGTTCCAAGCGCTCGATATTGTTGCGCCAATTCGATAAATTTCTCAAGCCATTGCTCCATCAATCTCCCCCCTTTTATACTATTATACCCAATATTAAACGCTTTCTGCAAAAATGATTATCATTTTTCGAAAAATATAGTATAATCAGATTCACTTCATATTTCATTAAAAGAAAGTAGTGATTTTTTTGGACTCAAAACATTTTTCTACTGGTATCAAAGCCGGTTTAAGTATCGCGATTGGCTATTTTCCAATTGCACTTACTTTTGGATTACTTGCCAAAACTGCAGGTCTTTCTATCATTGAAGCAACCGCGATGAGTATGTTTGTTTATGCTGGTGCTTCACAATATATTGCGCTTGAGCTTATTAGTTCAGCAGTCAATCCAGTCGCTATTATTATAAATACATTTGTCGTTAACATTCGACATTTCTTAATGACTGCTGCTTTAAACGAAAAAATGGTTCCTGAAAAAAGAGCCGTTAAAGCTGTCTATGCATTCGGTGTAACAGATGAATCCTTTTCAGTATTAGCAACTCAAAAAGATGAAAAATTATCGACCGGATTCGCATTCGGTGTGACATTGATTGCTTATGCAAGTTGGGTTGTTTTTACAGCACTCGGACATATCATTGGCGCAAACTTACCTTTATTTTTACAAGCAGCAATGTCTATTGCTTTATACGCCATGTTCGTCGGACTACTCGTGCCTTCAATGAAAGGCAATCGTAAAGTGATTTTACTCGCTAGTACAGCTGCTGCAATTCAGAGTTTTTTTTATTTTACCGGACTGTTATCAACAGGTTGGGCAATTCTCGTTTCAACTTTGGCGTCAGCCATCTTCATTGAATGGATATACATAAAATTTGCACCAAAACCATCTACAAAGGAGGAAGCATAATGGGCGCAACCTATTGGTGGATGTTACTCGGCATGGCACTCGTTACTTACATACCAAGAATGATCCCTTTAACGTTTTTAGAAGGAAAACAATTACCACCGTTAGTCAGTCAAATCTTACAAAACATTCCATATGCTGTCCTTGGCGCACTCATTTTCCCAGCAATTTTATTTGTTCAGGAAGGAAATATAATCTTTGGCATCATCGGACTGATCGTATCGTTCGGAATCGCCTTATTAGGTGGCAGTGTCATGACAGTTGTTCTTGGAACGATCGGCGTATTAGCGATTTACAGTTTATTTATATAATGAATAATACCAAAAAAGCAATTCATCTAATCCTAAGGATCAAATGAATTGCTTTTTTATTCTTCACGCACTCTTGCTCTTTCAACCATTCGTTTCGCAAGCGCAAATCCAACTGTTAAAGAAAATGCATCGACAACATATAACACCCAATGATGGGTATAACCAGCATATACAGACGCTGTCACTAAACTTAATGTAAGCAGAAAACCTATAACATGATGGTATGTCACCCGCGTTAAAAATATCACTAAAATTGCAGGGGCAAATAGTGCCAACATAAACTTCGTAATAAATAAATCGATTAATGACACTTGGCCATTGCCTCCTTTAACTAACGAACGACTAAAATGCCTAGACGGTGATGATCGTGATGATAAAGTACTTGTTGCAATAAACGTACTTCCTCATATCGATCGATAATTTGTAATCTACAATGTGCCGCATTAATTTGAATGGCATCATATAATTCTTTCTCATCATGCACAGGACGTCCATTAACCGATCGAATCGTTTCACCTGGCAATAAGCCTAGCTTCTCTCCTGGAGAATCTGGAACAACTCCCGCAATGACAATCCCTCTTGATTGTGGCGCCAAAATATAACGTGTTTTACGTTCACGCATTGAGGTTACGATGGATAATACAATACGTGCCAATCCACCAGCAGCTAACCCCGCCCAAGCTAAAATTGGCATCCAAAGAGCAGCAACTCCTGCTGCAGTTACAACCACACCAATAACGATGATTGCACGCCCCATTTGTGGCAGCAACTGATCTGGATAAGTTGTTCGAATCACTTGAGAAAAACCAATGATAATTGGAAACACAATAAATGTGAATGATGTTTCTCCAAGTGTAAACTGTGGCCAATATGGTGCAAATGATTGAACCATCTCTCCTGGAATTAAGAAGACTGTTGGCATAAGCCAAAGTTTTTTTGATTTAAATACGCCAGCTTCTAATCCACGTTTTGTTCGAATTAAAAAAGATGAAATTCCTTTTTCTCCGTAGCGCTTAATTAAACTACCTTCAATTATGACAAGTAAGCCTGTAATCACTGTTGTTGTCACCATCAACGTCCCAAACTTATCAAATGTTCCGAATGAAATGTTTTTCACAACAAAATCTGGTTGAAATCCTGCCAATAAACTTAATATTGTTACAGATAAAATCGCCACGTAAATCGGTGATAATAATTTAAAGTTAAATGTAATCAGTAACACCATTGATACAATACTGAATACAATTAAATATGATTCATTAACAAGTAACCCAACGCCGCTAATAAGAAGAGATAATATGATTGCGTATCCCCATGTTTCTGAAACGAGATTTTTCAGTTCTGTTAAACCAGGTTGCATTCGAATATTAAAACTGCGTCGCTCTTTTTTAACGCGGAAATAACCAATTCCAATCGCAACAAGGATGCTTAGCCAAAATAATGGATTGGCAAAGAATAACCCTATTGCGATCCCAATATCTACGAATATTTCTTGACTCATCTCTTCTCACCGCCCTTTCTGAAACGACAACTTTCCATTATTGTACCAAATTTTTGAACGTTTTGCTGAAGTTTCTATGCATAGTTTGAATTTTCCTACTTTATACGTATGGGCAGAAGCGATGTTGATGAATTTTTATTCAATTAAGCTGCTTCATCATATAATCCAATGCCATTTGCAATTGCCGATCATTTTTTTCTGTTGCTGTATGGCGTTCAATTTCTTCTTGTAATGCACGGTAAAAAACACGATTCATCGTTGGTTTTTGATCCAAACGTTGCTGTTTATGAAATGCTTGAATTGCCTTTGCTGTTGCATGATCATAGTAACCATCAGTTCTGGCAATATCATATTTTAGAAGCTTCAACATTTCTTGTACGTACTGAATATCTTCATGAACTTCTCCTTTTTCATAGCGATCAATCACAATTTGAGGTTGTACCATAAAGATTGGAGATTGTTCTACTTGTAAATCAGGTTGCACGCCTTTTTGATGGATCCATTTCTTTTCTGGCGTTAACCATTTATGTGTTGATAACTTTAATTCATCGCCATTTGATAAGTCAAAGGAAGATTGTACGGTTCCTTTCCCAAAACTTGTTGTGCCAATTGTATAAGAACGCTTATGTGCTTGCAATGCACTACTTAATACCTCGCTCGCTGAAGCACTTCCTTCATCTTGCAAGACGATCACTGGAATTTGCTGCAAATCAGTGGAAAATGTAAGTTCACCTTCCTCAGTATATAAGGGGGTTAATGCTCCTTTTCCATCTTCCATATAAGCAAATATTGTATCCTCTTTCATTAAACTACTAATCATTTGAGATACACTTGCCAAATAGCCACCAGGATTTCCTCGGACATCTACAATAAGGGCCACAACTTTTTCATTTAATAATTTTTTCGTTTCTTGTTGCCACTCTTCTGCCGTTTCTTCACCAAATGTTGTAATGTTTATGTAACCAATTTTTTGTTCCTTCCGTTCTATTATTTTACTAAAAACCGTTTGTACAGACATTTTTTGACGTTCAACGCGTAATTTATGATGTTCGTTTGAATCAGGACGATAAACCGTTAATGTGACAACCGTTCCTTCCTCGCCTCGTATTTCCTCAACGAGTGCCTCGAAAGATAAATTTGCCACGGACTGATCATTCACTTGAACAAGCTCGTCATATGGTTTTAATCCTGCTTGTTCTGCGGGAGACCCTTTAATGGGTGCCACAACGATAAATTTGCCGCCGACTTTAGTAATTTCCGCTCCGATGCCTACACGTTCTCCTGCAAGTGATTCTCGATGCGCCGCGGCCTCAGTTGCCGTGTAATATGTGCTATATGGATCTGGAATCACATCTACCATTCCACGCATTGCTCCTTCAATCAATTCTTCCTGTTTTACAGGATAAACGGTATGCTGTTCAATTGTGTCATATGCCTCATCTATCAGCTGAAAACTACTTTTTGATGGTTGCTCTTTTTTGATAACATGTGGAATGGTCACACTACCAAGTCCAATGCATACGATCGCTAACATACTCCATATAAAAAACCGACTTTTTCGCATATCTCTCCTCCTCCATTTACTGTATGAGGAATCGAATTAAAATACGACTAAAGCCGGTTTGATTTTTTATTGTAAATGTTTCACAAATGATTGCAATGTTTTTTCATCCATTGGACCAACGATCTTTTTCTGCAACGTCCCATCAGTCCCAATCATATAAGTTGTTGGAATCGTCATTACTTCATAATCTAACGCCACATTCCCTTCTCGATCTAAAGGGATTGGAAATGTTAATTCATGGTCATCGACAAATGTTTCAACAGCACCAACTCCTCGGCGTTCTTGCGTTGTCATATTGACCGCAATAATTTCGACTTGATCATCTTCTGTTAATTTTTCATAATAATTTTGCATATGTGGCATTTCGGCCTTACATGGTCCACACCAAGACGCCCAAAAGTTCAATACCACTTTCTTTCCTTTTAAATCAGACAGCTTAATCACTTCATCATGTAATGTTTTTAATTCGAAATCAGGCGGCGTGTCTCCTTTCGCAAGACCTGATTTTGCTTCCGAACTTTGTGCTTTAGGAACATCTGCTACTTCTGGAGTTTCTGGAACTGGAACTTGTACTTGTTCTTCTTTTTTATTCGAATTAAACATTAACACAACTAACGTTCCGATTAATAAAACTGCGACAATCATTCCAACATTTTTCTTCAAAGCTCTACCTCCATATGCTTTTTTTCAAAATACGTATACAATCCTATCAAAATACCACTTACAATAAGTGCATATAATACAGACAGTTGCCAAATACGTCCCTGTTGCCATGCACTTAAAAATAGAAAGGCCATAAAATAAAGCACATTCACTTCAAGCGTCGTCAATTGACGAGGTTCTTTCCATCGCACAGTCATAAAAAGGATACAACTAAATCCGATTACCGTTACAATTCGCGTTAATCCTGTTTCATCATATACAATAACGAACACGATTTGGATGATTGACTGTAATTGCATAGTTCCTATACTAAGTGCATACAATTGATGTGTATGCAATTTCTGTTGTCGAATATGTATAAGGACATGTATAGCAACTGCAAATAAAGCACATAAACCCCCAACTGTGCCTCCATTAAAATAAAGGATTGTCCATGGTGACTTCCATATGACATTAAAATCCGTAAGGACGACCGAAAACTTCCAAACAAGAATAAACGTAAAAAGATAATCACTAAATAAATGTGCTACTGCTTTGCCAAATGACCATCTTAATAAACAAACAGTCACTATTGCGGCACCCAAAAATGCGATCCAACTTAAAGGTACTGAAATATTTCCGATCAATACGTACGTTTCTGGCAATTGAAAGACACCCCCATATGTATTGTAGTCAATCCGTTTTCACTTTACTAGCATTGAGGCTTTCAAGATCATATTCCATGCTTCAATTGGTGAACTTCTGTTCAAATTTGTATAAGTAAAAATGCCATAACCTTAAATTCGGTTACGGCATTTTATGAAATGAAACTACTATTCAGTTCATACGTATTTCATTCATCATGTTTCAATGATTCATTAAATGGGAACATATTGACTAGGGTTTACTGCTGAATTACCATAGCCTGACCATTTTCCAACATGGAATTCAAAATGTAAATGTGGTCCTGTTGAACGACCAGTGTTTCCAATTTTACCAATCATTTGACCTTTAGACACTTTTTGACCAGCTTTTACATTAAACGCTGATAAATGAGCATATAATGTAGCGTATGTTTTCCCGCCAACTGAGTGATTAATAATAATGACATTTCCATAAGTTCCTAAAGTACCTGTTGGAGCAACTTTTGAAACGACTCCGTCACCCGCTGCGACGACAGGCGTTCCGATAGAATTTCGGATATCAATTCCTCGATGTTGACCACCAAATTGTGGACGATAAACAAAACCTGATGATACCGGACCAGCTGCTGGTCTTGTCCAACTACCTGAAGATGTAGATGGCGCTTGCGGTGTAGTAGGTGTTGTTTGAGGTTTTGATGGGCTTGACTCTACTGCTGGTGATGAGCTGTTGGCAGATCCACTTGCTTTTGCAGTTTCTTTCGAAGAAGGTGCTGCCTTTTTCGCTGCTTTTGCTTGTTCAGCTGCTGCTTTCTCTGCTGCCGCTCTTTCAGCCGCCTCTTTTGCTGCTTTTTCTTCTGCTGCTTTACGTGCAGCTTCAATTGCTTTTTCTTGCTCTACAGCAATTTCCTTATCTAATTTTTTACTAATTTTATGTGCTTCATGTAATTCTGTTTCTAGATTTGCTTTATCAGACTTTAATTTCTTTTGTTCTTTTTTCAGTTTTTTCATCGCTGAATCTTGTTCTTCTTTTTGCGTCTCTAGCGTTTTCTTTAATGTACTTAATTCTTTTTTATTTTCTTCTTGTTGCGCTAATTTTTGTTCAACGAGTTCTTTTTCTTCTTCTAATTGCTGTTGATCATCAGCTTGTTCTTGCATAATTTCTTTATCCGCATCTACCAGCGTTGTAACTGCTGACGCACGGTCAATAAAATCACTAAAGCTATTTGCCCCTAATAGAACATCTAAATAACTGACAGAACCACCATTTTCTTGCATGGCACGAATACGCTCACGTAAGATTTCGTCACGTTCTTTAATATCGCGTTTAAGCTTTTTAATAGAAGCGTTTAAATCTTTTACTTCTTTGTTTGTTTTCTTAATCTTCTTTTCCATAGAAGATACTTTATCATTGGTTTCAGTAATACTACGTGTTAGTTTTTCTACTTTCTTTTGTAGTTTTTCTAACTTAGAGCTGTTTTGACCAATTTTCGTATCTTTTTCTTCGATATCCCCGCTAATTTTGTTCTTTTGGGATTCAACATTTTGTTTTTCCTGCTTCAGTTCTTCGATTGATGCAGCTGATGCGATTGGTGTCGTCACAGTAAATGACAGCATTAACGCTGATGCTAATGCCGCTAACGACCATTTCTTCATCCTCATTGATCAAATTTCCCCTCTCAAATAAATGTTTCTATGTTCTCTCTATGTTGTCGTCTTCATGATTTATAGATAGAGTCGGTTTTATCATTGTTTTTACGTCAATGAACACTGCTAAAAACGAATTCTATAATAAACAGCTCGTTTTAATTCACGCATGATCACAATCATAAAATCGACGTCGTTTATACTTTTAAAAACTTACGTACAGACATAAAGCTTCCCCAAACTCCGATCGCCACACCTAACACGAGCAATAACCCATTTAATTGGAATAAAAACGGTGTCTTCGCTAACGGCTGGAAGAGCTCCCCATCTAATTTCGGTTGAATATAATCAAATAAATTGTAATATCCTACAGAGATTAAAATCATCGGTAAAATTGCGCCTAATAAACCTAACCAAATCCCTTCTAGTAAAAATGGGATTCGTACAAAATTATTCGTCGCACCTACTAGTTTCATAATCTCAATTTCTTGCCTTCTCGCTGTAATCGTTAGTCGAATTGTATTTGAAATTAAGAACATTGCTGTAAATAACAATGCAATAATTAATACAATCCCTACGTTACGTCCTGTGTTTAATATATCGAACAATCGTTCAACCTTACCTTCACCATAAATGACTTCATACGTATTATCATACGTGTCAATCTCTTTTGCCAATGCGGCTGTTTCTGCGGGATCCGTTGACCGAACATAAAATACATGTCGTAAAGGGTTCCCTTGTTTATACAATGCAAATTGCTCGCCGTATCCTTTAATCATAATTTCTAGTTCTTCTTCATTGGAAGAAAACCGCAAATCTGTTAACTTCGGATTTTCCGATAGTTGTTCTTCTAACCTCTCAATATCTTTGTCTTTTGCTGATAATTCAACAAGTACTTTAATTTCAACATCTTCTTCTAAGTTTGTCGCGATTTTATTTAAATTCATCATCATTGTCAAAAATACGCCAACAATGATTAATGTGACCGTGACGGCACTGACAGATGCAATCGTCATCCATCGATTACGGCTTAAACTTTTAAAACTCTCTCGAAAATGTCGTAAAATCGTTCTACCTTTCATAACCGTAATCACCTCCAGCTTCATCTCGAGTAATGATTCCGCCCTCAATAGCAATTACGCGATGCCTGATTGTGTTTACGACTTCCTTATTATGTGTTGCCATAATAATCGTCGTTCCTCTTGCATTAATCTTCTCAAAGATTTCCATAATTCCCCACGAAGTATCTGGATCTAAGTTTCCAGTCGGCTCATCCGCTATGACAATTTCTGGTTGATTCACAATCGACCGAGCAATTGACACGCGCTGTTGCTCTCCTCCAGATAATTCATTTGGAAACATGCGTGCTTTTTGCTTGAGTCCAACCAGCTCTAGTACATCAGTTACTTTTCGACGAATGTCTTCCGGTTTTTCTTCGATGACTTCTAAAGCAAATGCAATATTTTCATAGACTGTTAAATTTGGTAATAATTTAAAGTCTTGGAACACAACACCAATTCTTCTTCTCAAACTTGGCACTTCTCGTTGTTTTAACTTTGCAATATCGATGCCATCAAATAAAACTTCTCCACTCGATGGAACTTCTTCCCGATACATCATTTTTATAAAAGTAGATTTCCCCGCTCCACTTGGTCCAACTACATAAACAAATTCGCCTCTTGCGATATGGATTGTAATCCCATTTGAAGCGACAACGCCATTGGTATACTTCTTATAGACATTGTTCATTTTTATCAATTTTAAATCACCTGAATTATTTTAGACCTTGTTTTCTTTCTTCAACGAGTATAACATGTTTAGCAAGTTTATTTCATTACAGTTATATTTCAATTCGTTTGCAATAATAATTCGCGATATTTTTTGCTGAACACTGACAATTCGCTCATCAGTCACCGCGACCTGTTTTGCCTCACACTATACGCCGATATGTAGACACTAACATACTTTTTTATTGCTCGCCAATCATTCGGGACATCTCAATATTATTTGTATATAGAAAATGTTCATATGACGCTTTCAACCTCCGATAAAATAAAAAGGGTATTCGGATTATCGTGTGGAAAACCCCAAATAAATAGATAATGTTTATCTTATCGTAAATCGGATAATAGTGTGGAATTCTTATAAACCCTCATAATTGCTCACAAAAAAGCTCTTCATTTAAAAATAAGTATTTCAATACAAAATCCCTTTTCATAAAGTATCTTCTTTCTATTGACTCTAACGTAACGTAATACTCTATAGTGGTAATTGAAGGAGGTGCAAAGTGATGGATATGAAGGTAAAAGAAGTGGCAGAATTGGTTGGTGTTAGTATTCGTACACTTCATCATTATGATCAGATTGGATTGTTGACCCCAAAAGAAATCACTGATTCTGGTTATCGACTCTATTCAGAAGAAAACCTTGAAACATTACAACAAATTTTATTTTTCAAGGAACTTGGATTCACCTTAAAGGAAATTAAAAAGATTATTAACAGCCCTTTATTTAACCGACAAGAAGCATTGATTTTACAACGAAAAATGTTGATTGAGAAACGAAAAAAAGTCGATAAAATGATTGAAACCATTGATAAGACGATTAAACATATGGCGGGAGAAATACAAATGACGAATGAAGAGAGGTTTGAGGGAATTAACGTTGGATTCAACCAATTTGAAGAAGAGGCTCGTCGCCGTTGGGGAAATCAATCTATTGATGAGATAAACGCAAAACTAAAGGGAATGTCCAAAGATGAACAAAATGATTTATCTGATAGATGGGATATGATCTTCAATAAACTTGCATGCCTTCGTGATCAATCCCCCGAATCCCAAGAGGTACAAGCAACAATTAAACAATGGTATGACTTTTTAAATGAAAATTTTAGTAAGTACTCTCTTGATGCCTTTTATGGATTAGGTCAACTTTATATTAATGATGAACGTTTCACAAAAAATATAGATCAGTATGGTGAGGGTTTAGCAAAACTCATGAGTGAGGCGATGGAGGTCTTTACGAATAATCAAATAAGAGGTGGTAGCAATGAAAATAATAATTGAGGATACAATTGAACAATACGATAAATTGTTTTCAATGGAAGAAGATAAAGAAAATTTTTATCGGTACTCAATGATGAAGCCTTTTGAAAAGATGTGGAATATGATTAATGTTCCATTAAAGGCTAAGCAACCTAATGGGTATGATGTAATAATGGCTACAAATATGCTTGGCTATCTTAATGTATCAGATACTCAAACTGGAAGACAAGCATTAGAAAGTTTAAAAGAAATTCAGGCTCTTCAAACAGCACATAGCACTTTGAATCATTGTATTGATTTTATTGAAAAAAATAATATAAATATTAATGCTGATGAATTGAGATTTGGTATGTATATAGCTGACCCGAAGAAGCTCGAATTACAAAAAGGTTATTGTGGTTTTGGAGGAATTCCAGGGTTTATTCAAGTATCTATTTACCCAAACTCCTATAATATTCCAAGGATTCCTGCTGTAATTGCACATGAATTCCATCATAATATCCGTTTTTCATATTTTGATTGGGATCATGGAGACGTTACCGTTGGTGATTACTTAATTATAGAGGGTTTAGCTGAGTCATTTGCAAAAGAACTTTATGGAGAAGATCTTTTAGGACCTTGGGTTACTTCTTTTGATAAAGAGGACTTAGAATATTCAAAAGAAGTTATAAAGGATGCTTTAGATATTAAAGGGTTTGCTGAGGTCAGCAGTTATATGTTTGGTGATACCATTGCAAAGGAACAAGGCTATCAACCTGTTGGCTTATCACCATTTGCTGGTTATGCAGTAGGCTACCATGCAGTGCAGTCTTTCATGGAAACCAATAATGTGGGGATAGAAGAAGCTACCTTACTTGGCACAGATGAAATACTAAGCAATTGTGGACTGTTTTCTAAATAACCTGTTTGTACTAATGAAGGCATTACTGTGATAGCTAAGTAATGCCTTTCTTATTTAACTGCAATTCATATGATTTTCTTATTAAATGCTCAATAAAACAAAGGGAAATGAAATAATGACAACTAATATGCTCAATCTACCAAGTTTTAAGATTCTTGATATGAAGGAGAGTGAATATGATTATAGGTTCTTAGTTGAGACTACATTGCCACCTCCTTCTTATTGCCCAAAATGTGGTACGGTTGCTAATCTATATAAGCATGGTAAAAAGGAACAATTATTCTTTGATTTGCCGATGCACGCTAAACGAGTTGGCATCTTCGTTAAAAGACAACGTTACAAATGTAATGAGTGTGGGGCTACATTCTTTGAAAGTCTTCCAGATATAGATGAAGGCCGTTCTGTTACCAATAGGCTAATTAATTGGATTCAAGAAGCAAGCCTTGTAAAAACGTTTACCAGTGTTGCAGAAGAGATTGGCGTTGACGAAAAGACTGTACGAAACATCTTTAATGACTACGTTGATGAGCTTGAAGCTCAAACTGATTTTAGAACTCCTAAATGGCTTGGTATTGATGAAGTCCATTTACTTAAAAACTATCGTTGTGTCATCACAGATGTTGAAAACAAGTCAGTAATTGACATCTTACGCAAACGCAATAAAGATAATGTTATCAGTTATCTTTCAAAGCTCCAAGACATTGATAAAATTGAACTTGTAGCAATGGATATGTGGAATCCTTATAAGAGTGCTGTTAACACAGTGATACCACATGCCAAAATCGTAATTGACAAATTCCATGTCGTTAAATTAGCCAATGAAGCCTTAGAGAAAATCCGAAAAGCTAACCGTAAAAATATTACAGCCAAAGAACGTAGACAACTTATGAGAGATCGTTATGTGCTTCTTACAAGGAGTAAAGACTTAACAGACTTTGATGACCAGATAAAGCTACAGGTATGGACTCAGAACTTTCCATTACTCGGACAGGCTTATGAACTCAAAGAGCAATTCTTTGACATCTATGAAGCTGAATCAATCAACGATGCCTATATACTCTATCAAAATTGGGTTTCAAATGTACCTAAAGAATTAATGACTTATTTTGAAGATCTGATTAGGGCTATGAATAATTGGGAAGAAGAAATATTCAACTATTTCAATTCTCCTATTACAAACGCTTATACGGAATCCCTCAATCGTTTAATTAAGACAATGAACCATGTTGGTCGTGGTTATTCTTTTGAAGCCCTTAGAGCAAAGATTTTGTTTACTCAAGGCTATCGTAAAGTTAAAAAGAAAAAGAAATTCAAAGAAGTTGAAGTTACTTTTGGAAAAATGTTACCCGATCAATTCCCAAGTTGGTCACAAACTGGTTATGAATGGGTGTATGAAGAAATTTATGGTGCTGATTTTTCCACACTGTCTAAGGCTATGGAAGAGGGTACTTTTTAACTCTCTTTCCACACTATTTTCCGATTACCCAATAAAAAAAGCCCGAAACGTTTTAAAACGTTTCGGACTCACATCATATCGTAAAACGATTATTTTTTATCGGCTAAATAAGATGCTACAGCTTTTGCATCATCGCCTTTAATGATACCGCCTGGCATACCGCCTTTACCGTTTTCGATAATTTCTAGAATTTCATCTTCAGAATACTTTGCACCGACTTTATCGATTGCTGGTGCGCTTCCACCTTCTAAATTTCCACCGTGACAAGAGACACAGCTATTTTGAACAACCGCTTCAGCGTCTACTGAAGAGTCGCCACCATTGCTGCTACCTGTGTCTTCAGATGATGAGTCATCCCCACCACCGCCACATGCACCTAATACAAGTGCTGTGCCGAAAACAGCTGCTAATAATTTTTTCTTCATTGTAGAACCTCCTCTTCATTATATTGGAATATTGTTACCAATCATTCCCTAACAAATAGTATACCAATTTTTTACGCTTTGAACCGCCTAAATGACTTTCATTTTAATCTTTTTCGTGACAACATTGTTAAATAAAATAAGATGGTGCTATGTTAATGCGAAACAAAATCGATAAAAAATGAAAGCTATTGTATATATAGACCATTTTTTCTTTTTCAAACAATTTTTAATCGATTTGTGAGCGTAAATAAGCATTAATAAATTGATCGATATCGCCGTCCATCACCGAACCGACATTTCCAGTTTCTACGTCTGTACGATGATCTTTTACCATGGAATAGGGATGGAAGACGTAAGAGCGGATTTGGCTTCCCCAGCCAATTTCTTTTTGTTCTCCACGAATTTCGAGTAAACGCGCTTGTTCTTCTTCCACTTTTATTTGGTAAAGTTTCGATTTTAATAAATTCATCGCGCGCTCACGGTTTTTAATTTGAGAACGTTCTGTTTGGCAAGTGACGACTGCCCCTGTTGGAATATGTGTAATACGGACTGCTGAGTCAGTTACGTTTACGTGCTGACCACCAGCACCACTTGAACGATACGTATCAATTTTTAAATCTTCCGTACGTATATCAATATCGATATCACCGTCAAACTCTGGCATTACTTCTGCTGAAACGAATGACGTATGACGACGTCCAGATGAGTCAAATGGTGAAATTCGTACGAGACGGTGCACACCTTTTTCAGCTTTTAAATAACCGAATGCATTATGTCCTTTAATCGCAAGCGTTACGGATTTAACACCTGCTTCATCTCCAGCTTGGTAGTCAATGGTTTCAACAGAAAACTTATGTTGTTCTGCCCAGCGTGTATACATCCGAAGTAACATTGACGCCCAATCTTGAGATTCTGTACCGCCAGCACCTGAATGTAACTCTAAAACCGCATTATGTTTGTCAAATTCTCCGCCAAGCAATAAATGCAATTCAAACTCATCCAATGCTTTTTTGAAATCTTGCAATTGATCGCCCAGCTCTTCCTGTAATTCCTCATCATATTCTTCTCGCAACAACTCAAGTGTCATCTCTAATTCTTCATGCGTTTCTGTTAATGATGTGAAATCACCGACAACATCTTTTAATGCATTCGATTCGTTAATAATTTTTTGTGCAGCGTTTTGGTCATCCCAAAACCCTGGTTCGACCATAATTTCATCCAACTCTTGGATACGCGCCTCTTTGTTCTCTAAGTCAAAGAGACCCCCTAAAGTCCACTAATTTCTTAGCTGTATTGTCTAACTCATTTCTTACGTCTGATAACTCGATCATGATTCGTTCTTCCTCCTAAATTCCAGTCGGCATGATTACTGTTTGCCGTGACAGTTTTTATATTTCTTTCCGCTTCCGCAAGGACATGGGTCATTTCGTCCAATATTGACTGAGCGGCGAATAGGTTTTTTCTTCGGTTTTTGCTCGCCTTCTTCAGGATTTACCGCTTTCCCTTTCGCAACTTCTTCACGTTCTAAGTTTTCGCGAATTTCTGCTTTCATCGCAAAGCGAGACGCATCATTTTCAATGGAAAGCACCATATCTTCAAACATTGCAAATCCTTCACTTTGGTAAGCACGTAATGGATCTGTTTGACCATAAGCACGTAAATGAATACCATGACGCAACTGATCCATTGCATCGATATGGTCCATCCATTTCGTATCGATGGCACGTAATAAAATGACCTTTTCGAACTCACGCATACGCTCTTCTGTCATCTCTTCTTCTTTTTCCTCATAACGTGCAAAGACCGCTTCGGAAATGATGTCTTTTATTTCTTCAGCATCTTTCCCTTCAAAGTCAGCTACTGTTAGCACTTCTTCTGGTAATAAATTCGCACCTAAGAAATCTTCTAAGCCTTTTAAATGCCATTCAGCAGCATTTTCATTTGCTGTATGTGCATCGACCGTACGATCTATAACGCCTTGAATCATTTTTTGTAGGACGTCTTTCACACTTTCTGCTTCAATCACTTCATTACGTTCTTGGTAGATGACTTCACGTTGTTGGCGTAACACATCGTCATATTGTAATAAACGTTTACGTGCATCGAAGTTATTTCCTTCTACGCGACGTTGTGCAGATTCCACAGAACGTGTAACCATTTTCGACTGAATTGGCGTTGAATCGTCCATCCCTAATTTGGTCATCATTGATTTCATTTGTTCTGAGCCAAAACGACGCATCAAATCATCTTCTAATGATAAGTAAAATTGCGTCATTCCTGGATCTCCTTGACGCCCAGAACGACCACGTAACTGGTTATCAATACGTCTTGACTCATGTCGTTCAGTACCAATAACAGCTAAGCCGCCAATTTCTTTTACACCTTCACCAAGTTTAATATCCGTACCACGACCTGCCATATTCGTTGCAATTGTCACAGCACCTTTATGTCCTGCATTTAAAATAATTTCTGCTTCACGTTCATGATTTTTCGCGTTTAACACATCATGTTTGACACCAAATTTTTTCAAATACGTAGAAATAATTTCAGATGTTTCAATAGCAACTGTACCGACAAGCACGGGTTGTCCTTTTTCATGTAGTGTTTTAATTTTTTCTGCGACCGCTTTAAACTTGCCATCCATCGTTGCATAAATTAAATCTGGACGGTCATCACGAATAATCGGACGATTCGTAGGAATTTCAATGACTTGCATATTATAAATATTACGGAATTCCTCTTCTTCCGTTTTCGCCGTTCCCGTCATCCCCGCAAGTTTTTCATACATACGGAAATAGTTTTGGAACGTAATCGTCGCAAGTGTCATCGATTCATTTTGAATCTCTAGTCCTTCTTTCGCTTCTATTGCTTGATGTAGCCCATCGCTGTAACGACGGCCTTTCATCAAACGACCTGTAAAGGAGTCAACAATGACAACACTGCCATCTTCTACAACATAATCAATATCGATTTGCATACTGACATGTGCTTTTAGCGCTTGGTTAATGCTATGCAATAGGGAGACATGCTTCAAATCGAATAAATTATCGATTTTAAATGCTCGTTCTGCTTTTTCAACACCTTTTTCGCCAAGAACGACACCTTTCGTTGATTCGTCGTACGTATAATCTTCATCAAGCTTTAATGTCGTCACAAACGTATTCGCCAAACGATATAAATTTGCTGCTTTAGATGCTTGACCAGAAATAATTAATGGTGTTCTTGCCTCATCGATTAAAATGGAGTCCACTTCGTCAATCACTGCAAAATGTAATGGGCGTTGAACTTTTTCGTTTTCGTAAAGCACCATATTATCACGTAAATAGTCAAATCCTAATTCATTATTTGTTGTATACGTAATATCCGCTTCATATGCTTCACGTTTTTCTTCTTTCGATAAACTATTTAAGTTTAAGCCAACCGTCATCCCTAAGAAATTGTATAAAACACCCATTTCCTCAGCATCACGCGTCGCTAAATATTCGTTCACCGTAATCACGTGCACACCTTTACCTGATAATGCATTTAAATAAACAGCAAGTGTCGCTGTTAATGTTTTCCCTTCACCAGTCTTCATTTCCGCAATATTTCCTTCATGCATTGCTGCTGCACCGATAATTTGAACGTGGAATGGATACAGTCCTAATACACGTTTAGAAGCTTCGCGAACAACTGCAAATGCCTCCACTTGGAGATCATCTAACGTTTCGCCTTTTTCGTAACGTGCTTTAAATTCCGCCGTTTTATTTGTCAATTCCTCGTCTGTGAGCTGCTCCATTTCACTCGCTAATGCATCGACTGCATTGGCGATACGCTCCAAACGTTTTAAATCTCTTTTATTTGAATCAAATATTTTACTTAAGACCTTTAACATGTAAGTCACATCCTCGTTTCATTCATTCTTCATTTTAACATTGCGGTATGCTGTGCGCAAATAGTACCTATGCGTTTATACACATATTCTCTTCATTTGATAATCGTAGCTAATGTCCATTTCAACAACAAGAAAAAAAACTCTTCGTGTTATGTAAGACACGAAGAGTTTTCCATCATTCATTAGTTCGTTTCAATAAGACCGTATTTTCCATCTTTTCGCTTATAAACGATGTTCGTTTCATCTGATTCCGCATCAGTAAAGACGAAGAAATTATGGCCAAGCATATTCATTTGTAAAATAGCTTCCTCTTCATCCATCGGTTTTAAATCAAATCGTTTCGTACGTACTACTTTAAATTCATCGTCAGATTGTTCTTTTTCTTCAGGTTGAGTTGTTGCAAAATATGCTGCAACACCTTCACGCTCACGGAATTTACGGTTAACTCTTGTTTTATATTTTCTAATTTGTCTTTCAAGCTTATCGACAATTAGGTCAATTGCTGCATACATGTCATTATGTCGTTCTTCAGCGCGTAATGTTAAGTTTTTCATCGGGATTGTTGTTTCCACTTTTGTTTGCTTATCATTATACACTTTTAAATTTACATGTGCAGTTGCATTCGCCCCTTCAGTGAAGTACCTTTCTAATTTACTTACTTTGTTCTCCACGTGTTCGCGAATTGCTGGAGTTACCTCTACGTTTTCGCCTCGGATGTTAAAATCTAGCATATAAACTCCTCCTTTATAGTTCCTCTAAAAAGATATACTTCTTTTGTTCCCCTGTACGTACATTTTTAAACCAAATAAGGATTACGTCTTTTTAAATGGTTACATGGAAATCTTTGCATCACGTTCACTCATTTTCCTTACATATAATCGCTTCCGTTAGATGCAGAAGTTTTTCTTTTGTTATTGATAGTATAGCATAGTTTTTGCATAATTTGTTGAATTTCGATAAAAACGACAACATTCTTTCATAATGCTTTTTACTTTTCGTGAATTTTTACCATTCTACTTGATTTTATCAATATTTACTGAAACTGCATCGAATTGTTTAGCACTTGATTTCATTAGCAACGCAAATGAACGGTTTATTCCAATGATCGAACTAACGACAGCTTTTTTGTTGAATCAACAACGCATGAGACATTCGCTACAATACTAAAGTTATCGACAAAAATTTTCAGTGAATCAACAACCTTCTGAATGATACCTACAACTTTTGGTTGAGTATCTACAAAGTGTTTCAGATTACCGACAAATATAGACCTACTATCGACAATTACTCAATTACCGACAATTCTTTTCATTGAATCAACAACTTTCATAGCAATATCTACATATTTTCACCGAATATCTACACAGTGTTTCAGATTACCTACAAATATAGACCTACTATCGACAATGCCTCAAGTACCGACAATTCTTTCCATTGAATCAACAATTTTCAGGGCAATATCTACATATTTTCACCGAGTATCTACACAAAACTACCCCATATCTACAAACACAAAATCTAACACTGCCATTCGAAAACACAAAAAAACTATTACAAAAGTCTTGCGATAAGATTTTTGCGATAGTTTATTCTGCAATCTATTTGCTTTTCTCAATTAAAGTATCACTAGAAGAACTTTACCATTTTATAGGAATCCCTTTTTTCCTTTGCATCATCATGGACTACGCTCCATCATGAAGTGCAACTGTTCCTTCAATCTAAGTAATACGACATTTACATCTTAGTAGACATCCATGACTTTCTTATCGTTCACTCCAGATTAAATGACTGGCTTCTTCATATGTTTCTTGGATGTAATGTGCAACTGCTTGATTTTCATCATTTAACGTTAATAATGTCGCATTCATCTCTTCAATTGCCGCTGTGCTTTCTTGCATCGTTGCCGCAAAATGTGTTGTGACGCGGCGAACTTCTTCGCTATGTCCCGCTACCGATTCTACATCAGCAACGACAGCTGCTAAATCCGTTTGTAAACGCAACATCCCTTCAAATAATTGTGTAAATACGATCATCGATTCATTCAAAAAGTCTGTATATGAAGAAATTTGAGTCGTCCCAGTTTGTAGCTGGGCAACCATTTGCTCATTTGATGTATTCACTTCTGTTAAATTACGCTCGATTTTTTCAAGTGTTTCATCTGTCATGGAAGACAACTTTCTAATTTCATTTGCCACAACTGCAAAGCCTTTCCCTGCTTCTCCTGCTCTTGCAGCTTCAATGGAAGCATTTAAGGACAATAAATTCGTTTGATCTGTAATCATTTTAATATTCGTGGCAAAACTATTCGTTTCATCAATTTTGTCTGTTAATGTATTGAAACTCGTTAATAACTGTTCGAAAAAATGTGTAAAGTCATTAAAGCGTTGTGCCAATAAATCGATTTGCTCCGAACCATCTTGCGCTGTTTGTTTCGCTTCTTCAACATGCGTAAGTGCTGTAGTCATATGATCATTCGTTCTTTGTAAAACATCCGAAGTATGATCAATATTCCCTGAAATATCCATAATATCATCTGCTTGTTGCTGACTACCTTCACTAATATCCTGCACTACCTTTAACATTTCATGTTGTGATCTTAAATTTCTCTCACTATTTGTTTGAATTTCATTTAAATTAGTGGTAATCGTATGGACGGTCTTCTGTAAATGTTTTCCAAGTGCTTCTTCTGCTAGTACTTTTTCTTCAGCATCAAGCATTAATTGCTCAACACGCCCTAGCAATTGTTGGTTTTGACGGACGAATAAAATAAGCACAAGACCTGCTAATATAAACAAAATGACTAAATTCGAACCGCTGCTTGCTACTAATTCCGAAGAAACAAACCAATAATTATTGAGCAATACAAGTATAACGATCATACCAATCCCTGTACCCAAAATATACAAATGACTATGAATCGCACTTAAAATCAGCAATAATACAATAATTCCAATCGTCCCCAAATTTGCTTCTGAAAAATACATAATGCTACATGCGATCATAAAATTACATGTTAATAATAAATACGGTAGTATTTTTGCAACCATTCTGATTTTCAAACTTCCTATGTACAATAAAATAGCCATCAGAAATGGAATCGCAACGCCTAGTAGTATCACCACACTCGATTGTAATACGAACTGTGCGACAAGACCTAAACTAGCTGCTAATGAAAAACCCGTCATGAGTAATTTGTTTTTCTTCAACCAATCCTCCCATTTAAGCTGCTCAATATTCATTTACCACACCCCATTTTAATGCTTAAAAAAAGACTAGAGCGAAAAGGAGATGAACGGCAACATGGCTGCGTGCTTTCATTTCAACCTGCTCATTTGATCTCTTTTGCATGCTAGTCTTTTTAGCATTCTTTATTGTTTTGTATCGTAATAGGCACCGTCTTGCATGACGTTTCGATAAGGATTCATATAATTTTTCATATGTGCCCGCTTAGCGTTGGTCACTTGTAAATCATCTCGAATCGTCTTAAAAAAAGACTGTAATGCGACTTGTAATGCCTTTTCTAACTGAATGACTTCTTCCCCAAACTCCTGCTCAGCATCCGTGAAAGGTTGCTTAATCGCCGGTTGCAATTGATCACGCACTGTTAATAATTGGTTCAATTGCGTAATTGTATCATCACGGTTTTCTTCTGTAACTTGCTGTAATAATGTCAATAACCGACGTGTTGCCTTTTGCCATTGTTGTAATTCTGTTCTAATCATATTTCATTAACATTCCCATATTGCTTTTGCCGATTCATTTGAATCACTTGTTTCCATGTATCTCGAAATTCCGTCACAATTTCTGCAGCAGCATCGAATTTCTCTATATTATTCTCAATGTTACCTTCAATAAGTTGTGTATTCGCAAAATCATATAATCGTAACATGTCAGTTGCGATTGGAATAGACGTATCAAGCGTAATCATTAGCTCCGATAAAATCGCTTGGGCTTTTTGTACGGCAGTATTTTTATCCTCGATTTTCTCTTGCTCTAGTGCGCGCTTTGCTTGTTCAATAAACTTTAAACAACCATTATATAACATCAGTGTCAGTTCAGCTGGTGTTGATTGCGTGACTGTATTATTTTGATATGCTGCATATGGATTTTTCACCATGATAATGCTCCTTTTTTCATCATTTACATCATGCCCCCACCGAGTGCATTCATCAATTGTGAGGCTTGTGCATTTGCTCGTTGCATAGCTTGCTCCATCGCCGTAAATTGTTTCCAATAACGTGATTCAATCGTTTCCATACGCTCTTGAAAACGTTCAATTTGCTTATCCATTTCCTTTAAATTTCGACCTAATGTAAAACTGTCATTACCTGAACCGAAACTCCCAGCACGATTTGTAATCGAACGATTTGCGTCTCGTAACGATTCACGAACTTTCGTTGCAAGCCCTTGTTCATTCGCTCCATCTCCATTTTTGGCAAACAATTCGTACACATTATTTGGATTTTCAGAAATCGCTTCTCTTAGCTTCGCTTCATCGATTTCCAGTTTTCCATTTTCTAAGTAGTCTTTTGAAGTTGTAATGCCAATATCTGCTAATGTAAAACGTCCATTAGAAGTTTCAACTGAGCTACTTAATGCCATTCGCATATTGGATAATAAACTTTGAATCGTCGGGTCATTGCGCAATGTTCCACTCATTGCTTTTTCTTCCCATAACTCAATTTCTTTTTCTTTCATCGCTGCTTTTTGTTCAGCAGACAATGGTGGAAAATCACGATATTTAGGTTCACGTACTTTCTTATTCAACGTGTCAATTAAAGCATTATAATCATCTACAAATTGCTTTACCGCGTCAACAACCTTATCTGTATCAGGTGCTGAGCTAAACGTTATAGCATTTTCAGTAACTTCCTTTAACGTAATTTCAAATCCGTTAATCTCAAACGTATTGGAGGTACGTTCAGTTTCTAGTCCGTTAAAAGTGAACTTTGCATTTTGACCTGCTTGACCTGCTCCTGTTAAACCTGTTACTTCAATTTCACCTGCACCACTGTTTTTTGCCGTCATCGCAATTTTTCCTGTATGCTCGTCGAAAAACGCACTAACATTTGCAGTTTTATTAATTTTTTCCATGACAGATTTAATCGTGTCATCTGCATCAAATGTAATTTCAATTGCCTCTTCACGATCGGGTGTTTTGATTGTAATAGATTGCCCTTCCGTCAACTCACTCATTTTACTATCTGCCGTTAATCCATCGGCCCCCTGACTTTGCCAAGTAGCAGCTTTTGCTAATTGTTCAATTTCAATTTGACCAGAAAACTCGCTCTTCGCATTTAACGCTCGAATCGCTACCGCATTTTCATTTGAAACACTTACTGTTTTTGCCATAAATGTACTTGATTTCATCATCGTATCAAATATTTTATCACTCGCCGAACGAATATCACGATTAATTGTACGATAATCATTTAATTGCCATTCTAAATATTGTTTTTGCTGTGTAATTTTATTCAATGGTAAGCGATGCGCTTCCATCATGTCATTAATAATTGATTCTGTATCCATGCCTGATGCTAATCCACTAATTTTCATCTGTATCTCACCCTATCCTTATATTTTATGATCGACTAATAATCCGATATGTTCTCTCATTGCTGCATGAATATCCATCAGCTTTTTCGGTGGGATTTCACGAATGATCTCATCTGTTATCGAGTTGACAACCGTTACATAATATTCATTTAATTGTTCATGATAAACAAACTTTAACTGAGCATCTACCTGGCTAATTTGTTCATTTAAAACGTCTACAGCCTCTTTCACTTCTGCTTTCGGAATTTGTTGTTCAGTTTCATGTTTTTTTGGAGGTTGATGCTGAACAGGAGTTATATGCGTTCCTTCGCTTACGGTTTCTTTGTTGCGAACAACTTGAACTGCGACATGGTCTTCTATTTGATTAATCATTTTAAAATCCTCCCGACTCTCCCATATTTAATTTTATCTTTTATATCGTCATTTTTACTGATTTCTTTAGCGCTAACTTTAATATCGGTCTTTTCACACAAACTTAAAGTCCTAAAAAACTTTTTTCACTGCATAATACCACTATTCTAATTTCACTAAAAAATACTAAACATTCAATACTTTAGACCGATACTTATAATAAAGCTATTAAAAGACTCTTCAAAGGGTCTAATCAAAGGGAGAATGATTATGTTCAAATCTATTAAATTTAAAATCATTGCAACAATTGTACTCATCTTCTTAATTTGTAATGGTGCAATGACGATTTTGAATGGAACACAGTTAAAAAAGAAGACAGAAGAGAGCGTTATAGACCAAAGTAGTATATTAATTGAAGAAATGCGACATGCGACAACAAATTTTTTAGAGCAATTTAATAAAGGGACGATGCAATTAGCGCAGACTCCACTTTTTACTAATTATGAAAAAATGAAAAATGAAAAAGAAACACCAAAAGAAGTAGAACAAATATTAGATCAATTCAAAGCAATTTTTGAAGATACTTCTTCCGTCTATTTCACTGACAGCCATGCAGATTTAACGATTCGTCCCGCGGTTGACTTAGGAGAAGACTTCGATCCAACGACTCGTGATTGGTATCAACTTGCAGCACAACAGCCCGATGAAATCCAATGGTCAGATCCATACGTTGACGCGGCGACAGGAGAGTTTATCGTCACAGTCTCTAAAGCCGTCATGAAAGACGATCAACTCATTGGCGTTGTCGGCTTAGATGTCCAATTAACTGCTTTAACAAAAGAATTTGAAACACGTGAAATGAATTACAAAGGCTACGTTACACTACTAGATGAAAATGGTGTAGCGATTGTTCATCCAAATAAACAAGGAGAAAGTACAATAGAGGCACCACATGTTGCGAAAATGTATGCGGATTCACGTAATGAAGGGGTTATTTATTTTAATGAAAAGAAAGTTGATAAAGTATTAATCTTTACGACAGTGCCTCATTTCGGTTGGAAAATCGGTGCAGTGTATGAAATGAAACAGGTGCAACAAGTTGCTACGGACATGGTCACAACTATGATCATTTTAGCTGTCATCACACTCATTATTTTCTGTTTCGTTTTATATTTGAGCATCCATCGCGCGACCAAACCGTTAACATCATTAAACGAATCAATGAATCAAGTCGCAGATGGAGATTTAACTGTGCGTTCAAACATTCAAACGACTGATGAATTTGGAGAGCTTGCGAAACATTTTGACCTGATGCTTGAACGAATGAATCAAATGATTCAGGTTGTCGCTACTTCTTCCATGAATGTTCGATTAAGTTCTGAAAGTTTAAGTGCTGTATCCGAAGAAACAAACGCTTCCAGTGAAGAAGTTGCACATGCCATTCACGAAATTGCGCTAGGTGCAGCGAAATCTGCTGAGGATTCAGAAATGGTTACAGATCAATCAGAAATTTTAGGGAATGAAATCGCTAACATTACTGAACAAGCAAATAAAATGACCTCAATTGCAACAGAAGCAGGGAAAATGAATGAAACGAGTCGCCTACAAATGCATGACTTACAATCTTCATTTATAATGACCACAGATACAATCGAGAAAACAGAGCAAGTCATTGCAGGATTAGAATCTAAGATTGATGCTATTGGTTCTGTGATGAACACTATCACAGAAATTTCAGCTCAAACAAATTTATTAGCATTAAACGCAAGTATCGAAGCGGCCCGTGCAGGTGAACACGGAAAAGGATTTGCTGTTGTAGCAGAAGAAGTACGTAAACTTGCTGAACAATCTGCTCGAGCAACCGACGATGTACGCATAACAATTGAAGAATTACAAAGTGAATCACAATTAGTATCTTCACAATTACAACATACACGTAATCACTTCGATCAACAAGGAACTGTTGTTACTGAAACTGAAGAAACTTTTGAAGACATTTCACAATTAATGCATACAATGGGACAATCTATAGACGAAGTTGCCACCACCATTGCGCAAATTGCAACATTAAAAGAGGTTGTGGCGACAACCATTTCAACAATGGCGGCTACTGCGCAAGAAACAGCAGCTGCATGTGAAGAAGTGAGCGCCTCAACAGATGAACAAGTACGTGCTGTTAGATCAGTTACCGATGCCGCTGAACAATTAACTTTCTTAAGTGATGAACTGACGGCAGCAATTAACAAATTTCATATTGAATAAAAAAGAACTGTATGCAATGATTGCATACAGTTCTTTTTACTGTTTATTCATTTTTGGAAAGCCAATTACAATCGCAATACTTGCACAAATCCCCATTAATATTGGGTAAAACGAATAGGTCAACATGCTAATGGGCGAAATAGAGGCCAATCCCGCCGCAGCCAATAACTGTGCGCCATAAGGAATAAGCCCTTGAAAACAGCTTGAAAATGTATCAAGCAAGCTCGCTGATTTCCGTGGATCAATTTCATATTCATCTGCAATTTCTTTTGCAAGTGGTCCTGTCATAATAATCGCAATCGTATTATTTGCTGTCGCAATATCTGCTGCACTAACAAGACCTGCAATGCCGAATTCCGCTCCTTTTTTCGTTTTGACTCTGCGCTTCACGACACGAAGCAAGTAGTCAATTCCACCATTATGATGAATCATGCCTACAATCCCACCGATTAAAATTGCAATCAATGTTAGATCTTCCATCGACATCATTCCTTCTGATATAAACTCGAATAAAGTAAGCAGTGTATATGAACCATCAATAAGGCCGATGACGCCAGATACAATAATTCCACCAACTAATACAATTAATACATGAACCCCAAATAATGCAGCAGTAAATACACCAATATAAGGTAATACTTTGATCAACTCAAATGGATATGCGCCAGTTAACGCTGCCGTCTCCCCTTTCGTTAACATTCCTAACAGGAGAATCGTCATCAGTGCACCTGGTAATACAATCCAAAAATTCACTTTAAATTTATCGCGCATTGCTGTTTGCTGTGTTCGAACTGCTGCAATCGTTGTATCTGAAATCATCGATAAATTATCACCAAACATTGCTCCACCAACAATCGTTGCCATCGCAAGTGCAATCGGCATGCCTGTTTCAGTAGCGATACCTACACCAATAGGTGCCAATGCGACAATTGTTCCAACCGAAGTCCCCATCGCAACAGAAATAAAACACCCAATCAGAAAGAGTCCAATCATGAGTAAATTAGGTGGAAGCATCGTTAATCCTAAATTGACAGTTGACTCTACTGCCCCCATCCCTTTCGATACACTTGAAAACGCGCCGGCTAAAATAAAAATAACCGCCATTAATAAAATATTTGAATCACCTGCGTGTTTAATAAACACTTCTACTTTTTTACCAAATTTTTCTTTCCGATTCATTATAAGTGCTACTGCAGCAGCAATCAATACCGCTACATTGAGTGGCATATTCGTAAAATCCCTTGTCAAAATTCCCGAACCAACAAAAAGGAAAACAAAAACAAATAACGGTAAAAATGACAATATACTTCCCTTTTCATCCGTATGATTTGACATGATTAATCCTCCAATAGCTAGCCTTTCCGTAAAACAAACCATTCATTCTTATTTACTTGAACGAATGGCTTTCCATTTCATCATTGTTTTTTCATCTTACGATTCCAGCTGATAAAAATTCACATTAGTCCAGTATATCATAACCTCAATCCGAAAGCTGTTCACTTTTTGAATGGATTTCGACAATTCATACATGCCATTATCCTGTATATTGTCAGGATCAGGATCATGATGTTGCATATTTTCAACTCTTTAGCGCCACAATATATGCTGGGCTCTGTTACATATAGACGTATATTCCATTTAATTTATGAAGGAGGCAAGATGAAGAGCGTTTATTCGAGAGGGGAGAGGTCACATAAAAACAGTAGATGTAGGATTGATATAGAAAGTGTTCATAACGGGAAATAGGCGGATTCATTCGAATATGTATTAACTGTAGACCGATTTTTTCGATTACATCACTAAACATGCTTCGATGAAAAAAGTCCTTTATCACTAGCTTCACGATGTTCCACTATTTCTTATTAGAAAGCTTTAGCTTGCCCATATGAGAACACCTTCATCTTTTATCAATCGCACCTTCATATATTATGAATGGTCGTTTTTCATTAACTGCGATAGAAGATTAGCATCTAATTTTAACGCTTCCGTATTCGATTCCGACAATGAAACTAATAGTTCACCACGTACAATATCAATCGATTTTGGTGCATCGATTCCGATTTTCACCGCATCTCCTTGCACTTCGATAATCCGAATTTGAATATCATCACCTATTTGAATCATTTCATTCGTTTTCCTAGATAATACAAGCATCTTAGCGTCCTCCTTTAACATGGTTCGCAATCGGATGTTTCATTGAATATTGGCCATCGTTTAAGATCATTTGTTTCGCCTTCTTTTCATTCACATGAAAAATGAGTGGTGCTTGTAAATTCATCGTCGATTGTTCAAAAGGATCTTGTAAGTTTAAAATCGTTAAAATAAAGACCTCCTCTTGTTTTTCGATCTTTAATAATTCAATCGTTGGCTCATCGATTTTAAACGAATAGGATTCAAGAAAGGTGAATGGATTAGCAACAATAAATGCGATATAAGCTGTCTTGGTAGATTGCAGTACTTGGAAAAATTCATTTCCTTCAATTGGTAATAAAACGAATGATTTTTCATCCTCAAATCCCGGCAATCCTTTTGGGAATACCCATTGTTGTTCTTCTAATATCGTAATGTTCCCATGAAATTTTGTATCGATTTGCATCTCGTTCTCTCCTTTTTATTCCATATCCTTTACATTTATGGGCTCAAATTCTCTCTTGATTATGTTTCATGTCATACGCTTCAGGTCGTATGACTGATTGTACAGTTGATTATTTTAGCTATTGAAACCATTTGCTTGCGCGCTAATCCATAGAAAGAAAGACGAATCGTCACACTCCCCATTCATCTTCCATATAAATAATATATCGCTATCCTGAACGCTTTCATCACACTACATTTAGTGTACAATTCGTTATAGAAACGACACTTACCTTCTTACATCTATTTGGATAGAAGGATACGGGTCCACAACCGCTTGTACTTTCCCTGGCGTATATTGATGAATCGGTCGGTGTATGTCAACGTCAAATGTCGGTTGTTGTGGTGTAATGCGAATATCAATTGAACCTGGCTCAAAAGACACTTGAACACGTTCGCTCCCTCTCACAAACTGAATTCCTATTGGGGCAGGTGGTGGTGTTGCCCGTTGCGCTGAAATATTTGCAATTGCATTTCCTCCGTGCTCAATTTCCATTAACTGCCTACCTTCTTCAGCTCTTCTCCCTACTCCTTCTGAAGCAGATTGTTGGCCATATTGGGCATTTTCTTCAATTCGACGTCGGATACTTTTTAAGTCAACAGATGCACGTGCTTCTGTCGTATCTATGGATAATGTAGATTTCGTTGATGACATTTCCACAATTGCTGCTGGTTGTGATTGTGTTATCCTTGCTTTCGGTTGCTCAATCTCTTGGACTGGCGGTGTCGTTGTCAATTGTAGAAATCCTTTTGTCGTTTGAATGTCTATTGTAGGTATATTCATTTCATTCACCTTCTAAAGAAACGTTTGGATTAGTTCCAAACGTTTCCTCTTGTTCTTTATTAACGTAAAAAATCTACTAATGTTGGTTGGATAATTCTTGCACCTACAGAAAGAGCAGCGCGATGAATCGATTCTTCTGTGATCATCTCAGTAATCACTTTTTCATAATCGACATCTTCATTATCTGCCATTTGCTTTGTCGATGTAATCTCCAAAGAAGCTAATCGTTCAGTCATCATTTCAGCACGATTTTGACGCGCGCCAACATCCGCACGAATATTTAACACATTGTCTAGTTGTTCTTGAATTTGTTCAATCGCCTGATCAAATTCATCGCTATCAGTATAGCTTAAGATTTCCTCAAACATTGCATCAATCTCTTTAAACACATCGCCATTTGTATTCACGTCTAATGAAATCCCATCAAACACTTCTATCGTTACCTTATTATTTAAACCAGGTGCTTCATCTGTCGTTGTAAACTCACCTGTTGTTTTATCAAATAAAGGGGTGGATGTATTTGTACCACTAAATAAATATCGGTTTCCTACTTTTGTATTCGATAAATCACGAATTTGCTCACGTAATTGTGTTAATTCACTTTGCAATTTCTCTCGGTCTTCAACAGTCATCGTATCTGTTGAACCGTTGACAACTAATTCACTTGCACGGTGTAATGCACTTCCGACTTTATCCAGTGCATCATCTGTATTGTCTAGCCAGTTATGCACTTCACCAATATTTCGTTGAAACTGATGAACTTTATCGACTTGCATTCGATAACCCATCCCTTTCATAACGACAACTGGATCATCAGATGGACGATTAACTTTTTTGCCCGTTACAAGTTGTTCTTGTAGCTTTCCCATCTTTTGATAACTGTTTGATAAGTTTCTTAACATATTATTTGATAACATTGATTGTGTTACGCGCACTTCAACGGCCTCCCTCATTTTCCTACACGAGTTTATCTACCGACAACACCCATGCCACTAATAATTTTCTCTAATGTTTCATCTATGACGGTCATCATACGAGCGGAAGCATTATATGCTTGTTGAAAACGAATCATATCTGTCATCTCTTCGTCCAATGATACCGAACTAATGGATGAACGACGTTGTTCGACTGCACCAAGTAAAACGATTGTGTTACTTAATAACTTATTTGCTTCAAGCCCCTCAACACCTAAATCTCCAATTACACCTTGGAAATAGTTTTCTAAAGTTGCTTCACCTAAACCTTCTAATTGAACGAATTGAAGATCCCCTAACAGCTGTGCAATTTTTCCATTTCCCTCTTCATTTTCTACATCCGATGCTCGAAACGCATTTGGATTATTAATCAGCTCTTCAGATACACGAATCGTACTTGCATCAATCGGTCCAGACGTATCAAAGAAGTTTTCCGGTCCATCATTTCCTTTCAATGGATAGCCACTGCTATAAATCTCGTTAAATTTATTGGCAAATGCAGTTGCCATTGTATTCAACTTTTGAATCATATCCGGATATAATCCTTCTCCATCAGCCGTACCATAAGCATCAATGAGTGACTTTAATTTTCCAGTAACTGCTAGGCCATCATGCTGAATCGATTTGCTACTTCCGTCAGCCGTTGTCACTGTAATACCGTCTACTAATATATTTTCCTTATTAGTGCCGACAAGTGACGATGGATTAATCTCTACCTCACCTGCTTTAGTGCCATTAACAAGCTCAACTGTTGAACCATCTTGTAACTTCATATGCACAACAGCCCAACCTTCAGCAACACCTTTTACTGAACGACCACCTGAATCATGATATTCAACTGTAATCGGAACAAATGTTGACAATTCATCTAATAAAAGATCTCTTTCATCATATAAATCATTTGGAACGTAACCATTCGGTTCAACATTTTTAATTTGACCATTAAGCTCAGCTATTTGCGTTAAAATAGAATTGATTTTTTCCGCCGATTGCTCGATTTCTGTGCCAATATTCGTTTGGATTTCAGTAAGCGACTTATGCATATAGTTAAAAGAATCTGCCACTGCTTCCCCGCGTCGAACAGCAACAGCTCGTGTGCCATTTTCGTTTGGGTTTGTTGCTAAGTCTTGTAATGCTTGCCAAAATTGGCTTAACGACTTTTGTAAACCGTAGTGAGAAGGTTCATTTAAGACGTCTTCCATTTGACTAATGGCTTGCGAATGAGACTCCCAATAGCCTAATTTATTGGATTCTTGTCGATATTGTTGATCAACGAATGAATCTCGAATTCGCTGAATCGAACCTGATTGAACGCCAGTCCCTAAAAATCCAGGCATCGTCCCTGAATTTAGCCCGACACCTGGGTATCCTGTTGTAGATTCCATATTGACGCGTTGACGTGAATACCCTAATGCATTGGCGTTACTAATATTATGACCTGTTGTATATAAAGCAGATTGTTGTGTATATAATCCGCGTTTATTCGTCTCTAATCCCATAAATGTTGAGCGCATAAATGGTTTCCTCCTAAGCTTTTGAATCAAAAGACGTTCGATTAACTACTTCATTTTTCCCTTGTACTTCGTCTCGTGAATAATTAATAGACGAATGTTCTGGCTGTACCATATTTAATGACAAGTTTAAAAATTGTAGTGATTGATACGTTAACTTTTGATTTAAATCATTTTGTAATTGTAGTTCATGAAGTGTTTCTAATAATCGTGTTTTCGCTTGGATCAATTGTTGTTTCGCTTCATCATCTTCTACATATTGGATAATTTCCGTTAGTGTTGGTTGTTGAACAATTGCAATCCCTAATGTTTCAAAAAATTGTCGTACCGCTTGTTGGCGATTTCTCTCTAATTGTTCAATTGCCGCAATATGTGATTGTTCTTCTTTCATAAATTGATCGAGTGCTGAAATTTCTCCGCGCTCAATAACTTCTTGCTTTTCCTTCGCTAAACTCAATAAACTTGCATGCATTTTTTGTAATTGTTGTAAACTGATTACAATCTTTTGAAGCATTTTCTCTCAACTACTTTCATCTTATTCATCATTGATAATAGCGCAATAATGACTTCGCAATCTCCTCGGCATTAATTTCATAGGTACCGGATTCTACTTCACTTTTCAATTGTTGAATCAATTGTGTACGCTCTGTATTTGACGATGTCATTGCAGATAATTTTTTCGCCTCCGTTGAGATTTCAATTTTATCTTTTTGTATCGACAGTTGTTGCTTTTGCTTTTCAAATTTCGCTTCATTCAATTTGTAAGGATTTACCGCATGAACATTATATTTATTAACTTGCATTGAACTCACTCCTCACATGAATTTTCTCTTACTCTTTATATTCGACCTTTTTCCTCCATTATTTAGGTTATTTTGCATTCTATGGAAGAATTCTTTTATTTTCGCTTTGAAAAATAGGTTCTTTGTTCCGAACGATCTAGTGCATCCTTAAACTCTTCTGCAGCTTCAAACTTTGTCAAGTCACTTCGAATATCTTTCATACACGACTTACAAAGCTGACCATTGGTCGTTAACTCTCCACAACGCTCACAAGGGGCACCAATATTCGGAAATAATGTAGGTTGTAATCTACCTTTACGTACCCATTTATACAATAAGTCTTGTTCAACCCCTGTATCCTTTACAATTTTCTCTACCGTTGCCGCACGGTTTTCACGACGTCTTAAATAACGTGAAACTTCTTCAAATCGTTTTTCTTCTTTTTGTGAGCATTGATAACAAACATCATTTACACCAGTCGCATTAAAAAAGTTTCGGCATGAAGGACAGTTTTTAATTTCAGGTTCATTTCTCATTCCACTTCTTCCTTTCCATCATTAAGCGCGTATAAGTGTAATGGCTTCGATTGAAGTAGCCCCAGCTTCTAATAACACTTTTGCCGCTTGTTGTAATGTTGTCCCTGTCGTATAAATATCATCGACAAGCGTATAAGCGGTTTTCTGTACATTTGCATCTTCATGAAGTTTAAACAAGGGCTTCATCGCTAAACGTTCCATTCGACTTTTTTCACCCATAACAATATCATCTTGCTTTATTAAAATGTTGTCATAATCAATCTTTGCATATTGTAAAAACTGCTCAACATGAGCGAATGTACGCATTCGTTTGCGCTGCTCATGCATCGGAATTGGTACAATGTGTCTCTTGCCTCGTAAAGCGCGTTGAAAATCCTTTACAAATACTTGCGCTAAGGCGACATCTTGTAAAAATTTGTATTGATATATATATTGTTTCATCGCTTCATTATAATGATACATACAATGAATCGAACGGATAAACTGACTCTCAGTAATTATATCGGCTTTATGAAATGAATTTGAACATGCTTTACAAATTATATCCTTCGACTTATCTCCAAAAAGGATATTCCAAGATGACTTCTGTTCTAGGTATTGTTCACATATCAAACAATAGTCCATTAAAAACCACCTCTTTTATTTAGGCGTTTAATTTCTGCTCTCGCTTCAATCATCGATGTTGTAACACCATGATGAAAAAGTGTAAACCGTCCATCCGGTGATGTTTTTGCACGACCGACTCGGCCACCAATTTGAATGAGTCCACCTACTGTAAATAGCGATTGTTCTGCCCCTACGACAGCTACTTGTACATTCGGTATCGTAACACCTCTCTCTAAAATGGTCGTCGTTAATAACCCGCGTAATGTACCAGTTCTTAATTGTAAGACCGATTGTTTCCGGTTTTCATCTGCCGAATGAACTGCTGCAATCCGTTGATCTAATTGTTGAACTAAAGGTAATGTCATTTTCATTAATGAAATATCATGAAAAAATAGTAGAAAAGGCTTTTCCTCATCGAGACATTGCTGTACCCACACACGTAACTTTTTAGGTAGCTTGCCTTTTTGGATGTTTGCATGATAATGCCATAACGTTTGAAATTCAGGTTCTGGAAGTGGATGCCCATGATAACGTTTGGGAATCATCGAAATAGTAGCGTTTTTCTTTGCTTGTAGGATTTGTTTTCTTGTAGGGGTTGCTGTAACAAAATGAATCGGTGCATATTGCTTTGCCGCTTTTTTGACAGCTTTTTGTAATGTTGCATCCGCAGTATAGGGAAATGCATCTGCTTCATCAACAAAAATGACGTCAAATGCTTGTTGGAAGCGATATAATTGATGAGTTGTTGCAAGTATCAATTGTGCGTCGTAAAGCGGATCTTTTTTACGACCGTATAATGCATCGACTGTTGTTTTTGGAAATGCTTGCTTTAATCGGGGTTCTAACTCTAAAATGACGTCTACTCGCGGGGCAGCGATACAAACACGCTGTCCTTTTTGTAAACAACTAAAAATTGGTTGGAATAACACCTCGGTTTTTCCTGACCCACATACCGCGTACAATAAATGAGATTGTTGCTGTTGATTACTAGCGATTAACTGTTCCGCTGCGCGCTGCTGTAAAGCTGTCAATTGGCTATGCCAATATAATTCGTGGGAAGTTGGAAATTGTAAAGGGTCTCCAGCCCAAACAACTAATTCCGTACAACACGAGACACGTCCCATTTTAAGACACGTTCGACAATAAGCACATGGACCATTACATCTTACACATTCAAACCTTGTAAAATCTCGATCATTATGACATCGATGACATCGATAGGTTTTTTGACCAACTATATTGGAAGTGGACGTCACACCTTGTACAATTTGAATCACTCCCCGTTCAAGCAACGGATCGATTTCTTCTGGCAAAAAAGGGATATGCTCCCGATGCCATATTCGACCTGCTAAAAATTGTTTAATAGCGTTCTCGACTACATTCACCAATGAACATACCCCATTTCTTCCGTTATACTTGAATCACTTCTTTTAATGCTTATCAAACTGACTTGATGAATTTCGAAATGATCGTTCAAACCTTCTCATATCTAGTTGTCTTCTCTTCTCACCCAACCAAGCCCCATTGATCCTTCACCTAAATGGGTTCCAATGACTGGACCAAAATGGCTGATCGTTAAAGAGATATTGGGTAAACGTTCTTCAATTTCTTCTTTCCATTTTTCAGCGTCACTTAAACAATTCGCATGAATAATGGACGCCTCCAAAGGCATTTTCGCAGCATCTTCTGCCAATAAATCGACAATTCGTTTCATCGCTTTTTTGCGTGTCCGAATTTTTTCAAACGGTACGATGACTTTATTCTCGAAGTGTAAAATCGGCTTTACTTGTAATAAACTACCAATAATTGCTTGTGCACCTGATAGACGTCCACCGCGTTGTAAATGCGCTAAATCATCCACCATAAAATACGCACGCATCGTTTTCTTCATCTCATGCAATGTCTCCATAATCGTTTGTGGATGGACACCTTCTTGTGCTAATTTCGCTGCACGTAATACATAAAACCCTTGCATATAACAAGATAGCTCTGTATCAAATGGCAATACTTCAATGCCTTCAACCATTTCGCCAGCTTGTCCTGCGCCTGCATACGTACCACTAATTCCACTGGACAAATGAATCGAAATAACTGCGTCATATTCTTCTTTTAAGGATTCGAATAAGGAAACGAAACGTCCTACAGGTGGTTGTGATGTTTTTGGTAATGGACCGTTTCCACGAACTTTATCATAGAACGCTGATGCAGAAAGTTCTATTTCTTCTTCATACGATTGTCCATCAATCGTGACGGATAATGGAATGACATTTATATGAAAGGTTTTTAACTGTTCTTCCGTTAAATATGCTGTACTATCTGTAACAATAGCTGTTTTCAACAAAATCAACTCCTATTTTATATTCTACCTAAAATAGCAAGAAATTGAAATGAGAAATATACGCTTTTTTGAAATACTTTCAAATCTAGACACCATTCAATCCCCCATCATCATTTACTTCGCCTAAACCAAACGCAATATTCCGACAATAAAGACTACTTATTAGTCAGCTACAATGTTTCATGATATGTTTACTAATGAGAACTTTTTAAGGGGATGATTTTATATGGAGACAGTTCTTTTTGAACAACAAGAGCATCTTGCCATCGTTACATTACATCGACCAGAAAGCTTAAACGCATTCAATTATGACATGATTGCACAACTTGGACAAGTGACCGAATCGATTCGAATTAATCCAGACATTCGAGTCGTCATTTTTACAGGGGCAGGGGATCGTTCTTTCAGCGTGGGGGCTGATTTAATCGAACGAAAAACATTAACAGACGCACAAGTAAAACGAAACTTATATAAAATTGGAGAAGTGTTTACAGCAATTGAACAATTACCACAACCGACAATTGCGATGATGAATGGTTTTGCATTCGGCGGTGGGATGGAATTAGCACTCGCTTGTGATTTTAGAATTGCTGCAACTTCCGCTAAAATGGGGCTAACGGAAACAGGTCTTGCCATTATTCCGGGGGCAGGTGGAACACAAAGATTACCACGATTAATCGGGGAAACAAAAGCACTTGAACTAATTTTAACTGCACGCCGTTTAACGGCTCCTGAAGCATTCGATTATGGTATGCTCACGAAAGTAGTTGCAGATGAGCATTTACATAATGAAACAGTTGCCTTTGCGAAAGACATGCTAAAAAATGGTCCTATTGCTTTACAACAAGCAAAATTCGCAATTCAACACGGCATGAATGTTGATTTACAAACAGGTCTTGCCATTGAACGAAAAGCTTATGAACTAACTATTCCAACTGAAGATCGTATTGAAGCGTTAACAGCTTTTGCTGAAAAACGCACGCCACAGTTTAAAGGAAAATAACTTTAACTTGTCATCGACCGATTTATTATTTATGATGTAGGAACTGATACATCCAACTTGAAAGCAGAGGAAGAATCATCTTCTTCTGTTTTTTGTTCAGAAAAGTTGTAGATGATGAATTATGCTGAAAGGAAGACATCATATGCATAAAAAAGGACGTTCTCGTGAACTTGATGGAAAGTGGACAGTTCAAACAGAAACTGAATTACTTCCATTTTTATTTGAAAAAATCACCAATAAAAGCCGTAATGCTGTAAAAGGAATATTGACAAGAGGGCAAGTCGTTGTCAACGGAAAAGGCATTACGCAACACAACTTTCCATTAAAAAAAGGAGACACCGTTCAAATTCATACACGCGTTGCTGCTGAATCGGTAAAATTATCAGGTCTCCGTATTTTATTTGAAGACGAACATTTAATCGTTGTGGAAAAAGATGCTGGCTTATTAACAATTGCAACCAATAATGAGCGTCAACAAACGGCTTATCGCCAATTAATGGATTACATGAAATCGATTCATCCATCTTACCGAATTTTTATCGTTCATCGATTAGATCGCGACACATCAGGCGTTATGATTTTTGCTAAAAGTAAAGAAATCCAAGAAACCTTACAACATCACTGGCATTCCATTGTTCCAAAACGTGCGTATATCGCACTTGTTGAAGGGGCCGTTCAAAAAAAAGCAGGCACTATCACTTCTTGGCTAAAAGAAAATAAAGCGTTCATTATGTATTCAAGCAAAAAACCGAATGATGGACAAAAAGCAATCACGCATTATAAAGTGCTCAAAAAGAATAAGAAAAATTCTTTATTAGAAGTTCATTTAGACACAGGACGTAAAAATCAAATTCGTGTTCACATGCAAGATATTCACCATCCAATTGTTGGGGATAAAAAATACGGCGCCCTCACAAAACCAATTGGTCGCCTAGGACTGCATGCACATAAAATCGCATTCACCCACCCAGTCACAAATAAGTTTTTAACGTTCGAATCAAAAATCCCACGACAATTTTTAAAAATGTTTTAACGCTAAAAAAAAGAGGCTGATTTGGTCAGCCTCTTTTCCTTTCTACTTTATCTAAATTTATACGTAACGTTCAAACCAATCTGTTATTTCATTTAAGCGTGCAACACGTAAATGCGGGGTTCCTGTTCGTGATAAATTATGATCCTCATTTGGGAAACGAACAAGCTCTGTCTCTTTCCCCATTCGTTTCAATGTAATGAATAATTGCTCTGCTTGTTCCATTGGGCAGCGTAAATCATTTTCACTATGGAGAATTAATAAAGGCGTCTCAACATTTTCCACATATTTTAACGGAGAGAAATCCCATAATTTCTCAACATCTGTCATATCTGCGCCATGCTGCCATTCACTGAAATAATAACCAATGTCTGAAACGCCATAAAAACTAATCCAATTTGAAATGGAACGTTGTGTCACTGCTGCTTTAAAACGATTCGTATGACCGACAATCCAGTTTGTCATAAAGCCACCGTAACTACCACCTGTCACACCAAGTCGATCTGTATCAATCCACGCATTCTCTTCAATCACATGGTCAAGTCCCGCCATAATATCTGCATAATCGCCACCACCGTAATCATGACGAACCGCATCAACAAACTCTTGGCTATATCCGTGACTACCACGCGGATTTACATACACGACCCCATATCCCTTCGCAGCGAGCAATTGCATTTCATGGAAAAATGAATTGGCATACATTGTTGCAGGTCCACCATGTACTTCTACTATGAGTGGATATTTTTTCCCTTCCTCAAACCCAGCAGGTTTTAATAACCATCCGTGAACATCCCAATCTTTCACACTTTTATAAACGATTGCTTCTGGTTCAACAAGTTGCACTTCTTGCACAAATTGTTCATTTACAGTTGTGAGCTTTTCACGTTCGCCTGTCGTCATCGATTGTTTATACAATTCCCCTGGATGTGTTGGGGTACTAACACCAACAATCGCAAAATCACCGTTATTCGCTAAGCTATAATCATACACGTGCTCTTTTTCAGGAGATGCAGGATAAATTGCTCCTTCTAAATCTGCATAGTATAATCGAACATCCCCCATCGTTGACAATGTGAAGTAGATATCATTGCGCTTCGTCCAAGACACGATTCGTCCACTTGTACTTTGCTGAGCATCCGCAACAACTAGATCGCCTACTGGTGCATCAATGCCTTCTGTTAAGCATGTGACAGTACCGTCTTCTGAATTGTACACATATAATTTCGGATGTGTTGCATTTTCATAGGCACGGTCTGAACCAACGAACGCAATATATTGATCATCAAATGAATATTGAACGGAATGATAGCTTCCCTCTTGATCAATGAGTATTTTTTCATCTTTCGTCTTCACATCTACTTCAATCAGCGGCAATTTAAATTCATTGTCTAAGTAATCACTGCGATTTACGCCAATCACAACTTTATCGCCTTGATGTGATACTGCCATTAATTGATGTTGATAATTTCCTTCTGTAAACTGTGTCACTTCTTTCGTAGCGATTTCGACAACACCGACTTGTTTGAAAACATCTGATGGCAATAAACCAACACCATCCATTTGATATTTCATTCGTGTCGTGCGATATGGTTGAGGATGTTCTTCTTTCTCCTCTTCAAACGAAAAAGTTTCCGATTCTTTTACTGGGCTATCAAACCAAATTTTTTCATTACAAGGCGCCCATAAAAAATTTGAAACGCCCTTCGGAAAATCTGTAATTTGTTTGGCTTCTCCACCATTTTTCGATAAAACATACAATTGATTTTTTCCGCTACGTGTTGATAAAAATGCAACTTGTTTTCCATCTGCAGACCATTTCGGTGCAGAAACGCGTGCTTCATCATATGTCCATTGTGTCGTTTCTTTCGTCGCCAAATGAATGTGATATAAATTTGTGACATATGTATTCTCTTTTTCTTTTAATACCGTCTGAACAAATACTGCCTCTTCTCCATTCGGTGCTAACACTGGACTTGCGACTGATTCAAATGCATATAAATCTTCTACTGTTAACAATCTCTTTGTCATCTAACTTCCCCCTCGTATTGTAAACTACCTCTCGCAACGAATGTCGTTGACCAAATATAATGCGTGTATCGATCCTTATTTCGACATTCGAAACATTATACTTTTATTTTACTTCAAATTTTCAAACTTTTCCAATGATACTTTTAATTTCTTACAATTTTTTTATATAACACTATCAAATCAGCACTTATAATATTTCCATATATCAAATGTTTTTTGAATCCCATCATTTATCATAAAACCCAAAAAGCATGTGCTACTCAACAGTTAAGTTGATTCACACATGCTTTATAATTAGTCAGCCACTGTCACATATTGACTTAATGAACGACGTAAAATTTTTCCTGTCGTATTTTTTGGCAACTCTTCTAAAAACTCAATTCGTTTTGGCACTTTATATTTTGCGAGTTTGGACGCACAAAATTGAATAAACGCGTCCTCGTCTTCCTTCGCACCATCTTTTAACACAACAAATGCATGAACAGCTTCTCCAAAATCAATATCTGGTACGCCGATCACCGCGACTTCAACAACATCATGATGTTCATACAATACTTCTTCGACTTCACGTGGGTAAACATTATAGCCCCCAACAATCACTAAGTCTTTTTTTCGGTCAACGATATAAAAATAACCATCTTCATCTTTACGTGCTAAATCCCCCGTATAAAGCCATCCGTCACGCAAAGCAACTTCCGTTTCCTCTGGCATTTTGTAATATCCTTTCATCACATTCGGTCCTCGAACGACTAATTCTCCGACTTCGCCATCAGGAACTTCTTCTCCTAATTCATTGACAACTTTGTTTTCTACATTCACAATGCTCATGCCGATTGATCCTGGTACACGTTCTTTTTCAATCGGATTAAAACAAGTAACGGGTGAGGCTTCCGATAAACCATATCCTTCTGAAACACGTACATTAAATTTCTCTTCAAAATTATGCAACAATGCAACTGGTAATGAAGAGCCTCCTGAAATCGCTAAACGCACTGTTTCGAAATCTTCTTTTTTCCCTTCTGGAAATTGATATAAGAAATTGTACATAGTAGGTACACCTGCAAATACAGTCGCCTTTTTCTCACGAATCATATGAAAGACATCTTTCGGACTAAAGCGTGGTACAAGTAAAATCTCAGCACCACGAACGAGCGGTGCATTAACGACAACTGTTAACGCAAATACATGGAAAACAGGTAATGTTGCAACCATTCTATCCCCTGGTGTAAACCCTAAATATGTCGCTACATCACGTGCATTCGAATATAAATTACGATGTGTTAACATCGCCCCTTTAGGACTGCCTGTCGTTCCCGATGTGTATAAAATGATTGCTGTGTCATCGTCTGCTACATCTACAGGTGTAAATGTAGCAGCACCTGATTGAATGAGCGGCTGGAATAATTGGATTTTTTGACGAACGTCTGCTGGTAATGCCTGTACTTTCTCAACGACTGAAGGATCTGTTTCACAAATGATATATTGTTCAACAGACGTAAAGGCAGCCGCAGCCTTTTCGACAAGCGGTAATAATTGGTCAATCGCAATGACCACTTTCGCATCGCTATTATGTACGATATACGAAATTTCATCTGGTGTATAAATCGGGTTAATCGGTACAGCTGTCGCACCGAGTCGCATCGTTGCATAAAGTGAAATTAGAAAATGTGGTGTATTTCCTAATAAAAAAGCAACATGGTCTCCTTTCTGAACACCAAGTTGATCGAGTGAAGACGCTAATTGAGCAACTTGTGTATCGAACTGTTCATAGGTCGTATCTTTCCCCATAAAATGATAAGCTACTTTTTCCGGTTGTTTTAAAGCAGTTTCATGTACTGTTGAAACTAAATTCATTTCTACATCCCCTTTTTGTCAATTAATCGCTCATGTCCCTATCCACTTTGACATTACACGACCATTTACTCTCTTTTACACCCGTTAAAACCATTGCAGCATCCAACCATTCACCTTTTACAAACAGGCAAAAACAAGAAAATGAATGGTCATTCATTTTCTCTCCTTGTACCATTATATAGGAAATGTTCAGAATATACAACCTATACAGAAATAATATATATTCCCATTTAATTCCATTTACATTTTATATTTCTACATTTTAAAAAGCAACAGTTTCTCAAACTGTTGCTTTTACATGCGTCAAATAGCGCCATCTGATTAAATAAAAATATAGAACTTGCATACAAGTAAAACCAATTAATACAATCGTTAATTCTTTTACAATAGAAATTTCCGCCAACGCATCCCAAATAACTTGTAAAGATAAAAAGGCAAACAAGCTATGTAAAAAAGCAACACCCCACGGAAAGAAAAATTGCGGAAAGAGTTGATGATTAATGATTTTTTTCACCTCAGCATCAGTCATCCCAATTCTTCGTAACATATCAAATTTCTTCCGATCTTGATCTAACGTCGTATACAATTGGAAATAAATAAAACTACCAGTCGCTAAAAAGAATACTTCTGCCAATAATAAGCCGACAAATAACAGCAGCGAAAAAGTTGTTCGGATAATCGAATAACTTAATCCAGGATTATCAAACACATAAGGTAGTCCATTTACCGCATTAAATACGTAAGCTTCCGCAACTGTATTTTGAATCGATAATCCGACTTCTTTCGTTTCTTGCCAATTTGGAATGCTGAACGCAAAATAACTAAAATATGGCATTTGTTTTTGTTGCTTCACGTTTTCATAATCTTCTTCATTAACAACCAACACGTTTTGTCCAATCGAATTACTTGGAAACAATTGATATGGATACGCACCATCTACATGAAGTGCTACGTCTGACTGTGTAAGAACAGTGTCGATAGAACGATCATTTAATATTTTATAAGAAGAGGTTGTCGGAGGTAAAAAAAGCGCTTCTCCTTCTTTTAAATCAATCGATAAATAGCCCAGTTCATTCGCTAATTGATTCACTTCGGCAATATTTAACAGAGACACTGAACTATTAGAAAAGGAAGAGGTTTCCTTTAATACTTTTAAATCTGTTAACGCATAGTCAATTTCATGTTGTTCTAGCTCACGAATAAGTTGTGCAATATGCGCCTCTTCTTCCACATTATCCGTATCACTAATATAAACAAGTCCTAATGGATTCATCGCACGATATTGAGATGCAAATGATGTCAAAGATGCTAATGTTCCAACGGACATAAAGGCAATTGTTGAGACAATCGTAACGATAAAGAACATCCGTGCATTTTTACGCAATCGAATAATACTGGAAGACATCGATAATAGACGATGGTTTTTCCAATAATATTTCCGGTTAAATCGTAGTTTTTGTAATAAGAGCGGTGCAGAATCTGTAAAGAAATAATACGTTCCTAATGTCGCAATCGGCGGCAATAAAATAAATAACTTTAAGACAATTTCATTTGATGTTGACATGGCAAGTGCATAACTAATCGCCAATAAAACAATCCCTAAATACCCTCTCACTTGTGAATGCTCATATTCATATTCCTCTTCATTTTCCCCACGAATTAAATCAACTACTTTTCCTGATTGAATAAAAATAGGCGCAATAATAGAAATGAGGATAAATAAACTTAAAAAAGCACCGATTGTTAACGCGAAAGGCTTCCAAGAAAAATATAAAGGAAGTGCAGATAACAATACAATTTCACGGACAATCATAAAGAAAAACTTAGAAAAAATAAAACCAAGCGTCGTTCCAACTGCAATAGCTGCTGCACCAATAAGCATTGTTTCTAAAAAAATGAGCCAATTTAATTGGCGCTTCTCCATCCCAAGTTGCAGTAAAATCCCAAACTCTTTTGAACGCGCCTGTAAAAAAGCACGCATCGAATAGAAGATAAAAAATACTGTAAAGATGAATAAAATGATTTCAGCAATAGCCATTCCAAAAAAGGCAAACTCTCGAACAAACTGATCTTCAATTTGCGGATGAAATAATAACATGGAATATAAAAAGAAGACCATAACCGAAAAGACACTCGCCATAAAAAAAGCCGCATAAATTCTACCGTTCCGAACAACATTACGATAAGCGAACTGTCGAAATGTCATGGTGACCTCCTAATAGTGATAATACATTTAAAATCCGTTGATAAAACGCTTGGCGACGATCATCACGATAAATTTCATTGAAAAACTGACCATCTTTTATAAATAACACACGATCACAATAACTCGCTGCTACTGGATCATGTGTAACCATAATAATAGTTGTTTTTTCTTTTTCATTTACTTCACTCAAAAGCTGTAGGACATCCCCAGCTGATTTTGAATCTAAATTCCCTGTCGGTTCATCTGCTAAAATAATTGGTGGACGGTGAATTAACGCTCGACCAATAGCTGTTCGTTGCGCTTGCCCCCCCGATAGTTCATCAGGACGCTTTTTCAGTAACGCCTCCAACCCCAATCTTTCTGCCAAGTAGTGCACACGTTTCTCCATTTCTTGCACAGAAGTTCCATCTAATGTCAACGGCAGCACAATATTTTCTTCCACTGTTAACATATTCAATAAGTTAATATCTTGGAAAACGAAGCCTAAATGACGGCGTCGAAATAGGGCCAATGCATTTTTAGACAACTGGTCAGGCTGCACACCATGAATCACCATATCGCCATAAGTAGGTAAATCAATTGTAGAAATCATATTTAACAATGTCGTTTTCCCACTACCAGAAGGTCCCATAATCGCGACAAATTCCCCTTCCATCACTTCAAAACTTAATCGGTTGATCGCTCGCTTCATCACTTTACTTTCATAAATCTTGGTAACCTCTTTTAATTGAACAATTGGCTCCATATTATGCGCCTCCCTTCAGTCGTTTAAAATATAATGTAACCGTCGTTCCAACATTCGGTTCTGACTCAATTTGTAAACGATGAGATAATTTTTCACATACTTCTGCTGCGATATATAACCCCATCCCTGTTGATTCACCCGTTAAACGCCCATTTTCACCTGTAAAAAAGGCGTTCGTAATTCGATTCATATCAGACTTTGGAATTCCTATGCCTTCATCTTGAATTGAAAAAGCAATTTCATCAGCCAATACTTCTGCTGTTACATAAATCTTCTTTCCTTCTTCAAATGTATATTTCACCGCATTTGTAATAAATTGGCTAATAATAATTTTTAACCATTTTCGATCACTCGCCACATCAATGTCTTCTTCAATTGATACAGCTGGAAAAACTTTATTTGTAATTAGTAAACGTTTATGTTCATTAATGGTTTCTTGTACAAGTTGTTTTAAATTTAATTGTTCAATCGTCATATCCCGTTCAAATGTTTCTAAACTCGCACTTAATAAAACGGTATTTAATCCAGCTTGAAGTCTTTCCAGTTCTTCTGCGATACTTTGACGATCAAGTGTCGTTTCTTGTAGCAATAAATTAACGACAGAAATAGGCGTTTTCATTTGATGAACCCAATGATTCATAAATTCAATTTGACGTGTCTGACCTGAATATAAAGATTGTGCTTCATCTTGATATACTTTATACAACCCACGCATATATTGGCTAGCTTGCTTTGGAACAGTTCCATGCACATGAGTAAGTAATGCATCTTCCATCCGATGCGGTTTGCGCATAATCGTTTGATAATACGTTCGACGCATAAATAATTTCATCCCTAAATAACTGAATGTAAATATAAAAATAATAAAAAAAGCATATAAAAAAGTTCCATACTCACGAAAACCATCTAACCAAAATAATACGAATAAAAAAAGGGTCAAAAATCCTTGGAAAATTAAAAAGGATACATGATCTCTTACAAATAATCGAATAATATTCATTGTTCTCCCTCATGAACGACAAAGCGATAACCCGCACCACGTACGGTTTCAATTGTTGATTGCACATCATAATCTGCCAATTTTTTTCGAACTCTTGTCATGTTCACATTTAACGTATTTTCATCTACGAACGACTGATCATCCCATAGTTGTTCCAATAAATCATCGCGTGAAACGACTTTCGGTGTTGCTTCTAATAACATTTCCAAAATCACACATTCTTTTTTCTGTAACGGAATAATATCACTTCGTAAATGAAGCTCCATTCGCTCTGCATATAAATGTAATTGTCCAGCTTTAATAATTCGCTCTGATTGTACAGTCGCATATTCACCGAATGAACGGCGCAAATGACTCCGAATCTTCGCTAACACAACTTCATAATTAAACGGCTTCGTAATAAAATCATCGCCACCATTTTCAAGCGCAAAGATTTGATCCATTTCACCTGAACGTGCCGAAATGAAAAGAATCGGACAAGTTGTTTCCATTCTTAGTTGACGACACCAGTAGTATCCGTCATATGCTGGTAAGTTAATATCTAATAAAATTAAATGTGGTTCAAATTGTATCGCTTCTTCTACAATACGATCGAAATCATCGATCATCGCCACATCATACTCGTATTTTCGTAATGTTTCCGCTAATAACGCTGCAATTTTTTTATCATCTTCTACAATAAAAATCCGATGTTTTCCGATGAGTAAAACCTCCCTCTTCCCTGCTTATTATCTAGTTTGCTAAATTTTTTTCATGTCCTTTTATTATACCACGATTCCTTCATTCCAAGAAAATACTACAGGAGGAAATCCATGTTCTCCAAGATTCCTCCCAATTCATCTTCGTTCCAATCGGCGACTCCAACGGGAACAGCACGAGCTGATTCCCCCTTAGGAGCGTAGCGATGAGGAGGCTGAAGCCGTGCCCGCGGCAAGCACCACAATCGAAACGAATGTCA
>ERZ808040.43-NODE-43-length-120487-cov-7.635811_pt1 | contig 120487 bp, 117 predicted proteins | sample MGYA00380191_ERZ808040 | MGnify/ENA primary metagenome ERZ808040 (study PRJEB31490, sample SAMN06133395) | mouse gut metagenome | isolation source: J6 | host: mice | place: China: Chengdu | collected 2015-05 ...
TTGGCTCATTCATCTGAGATATGTAACTATAAATTCCTTGATTTTTTAAGGAAAATCACTTGACAATATAGGGAGGAAAGAACATGAACAAAGTAATACTGATGGGAAGGCTGACAAGAGATCCGGAGGTCCGCTATAGCAGTGGCGACAACCAGATGGCGATTGCAAGGTATACGCTGGCGGTGGACCGGAAATTTAGCAGGAATGAGGAAGAAAGGAGTGCGGATTTCATTGGGTGTGTGGCATTCGGACGTTCGGGGGAATTTGCGGAAAAGTATTTCCGCAAGGGCATTAAAATCGCCATAACCGGACGCATTCAGACCGGAAGCTATACAAACAAGGAGGGCCAGAAAGTCAACACAACAGAAATAGTCGTGGAAGAACAGGAGTTTGCGGAGAGCAAGAACGCTTCCGGCGGCAGGGAAAATGTCGGCGGCGGAACTGTGTCGGACAGCGCGGGAGACGGGTTTATGAATATCCCGGATGGGATTGATGAAGAACTTCCGTTTAATTAAGCAGGAGGATAATTGATGACTTTAAAACAGTGTATTAAGAAAAACGGGTGGTGTGTAGAGGTCGAAGAACTGAAACGGTTCCAAAGCGTGGTGATTGCCTTTCTGAATGGGGAAGGGGAAAGCGACGAAACGGAGTTTGATATCAGCGGTGCCTGTACGGATGCCGGGGCGGAGGAGCTTTCCGCCCTCTATGAAGTCTTCTGTAAGGAGTGCGGGATAAAGAGTAATAGGGTTACTGCCGTAAGGGTGGTACACTCCGCAGATACTTATGAAGGACTTCCGTGAAAAGCGAAAAAACAGGAGCGGGCAGGGAAAATCTTTCCTGCCCATTGAAAAAATTTGGAGGTAAGTATGTTTATGAATCGCAGTGGCGACAAATTTAAATATGGGGATGTCATATTTACAGTTGGACAGATGGTAGTTGGAACAGACCAGAGCGTTTACGAAGGACTTTATGGCCGCATTACCGAGATTAAGGATGGGGAGGATAAGGAAACGGAAAATAAAACGCCGGATATCTATTGTACGTTTGAACTGCCAGTTCTGCCCCATGAAATTGAAATATTGGAGAAACGGTTCTTAAGATTAACGGGGAAACGGTTGGAAGATATTGGTTTAGACAGTATCATTATGGCGCCGGAGATGATAAAGAGATTGGACGAACCTGAAAAATGCCATGAATTATTAACAATCTATGCTGTGACAGAGGACTGGGCGGCAAACGGGGAACGGGGACATAATGAAATGCTTTATGCTGATCCGGATATTGCAAAGTATATGTTCAATAACAGATTGAAAAAGGAACTGGCGGAAGGATGTTTGGAACACTGGAAAGATAAAGAGGATTTCCGTGTGGAATCTGCCAGAGATTTGTATGAGGGATATTTGGACGGAAGGTACGACGAAAAACACTATACCATCCGGATTGAGGAGAAAAAGCTGGCTGCATCGAGGGAATTTATCAGTTCCATTTATCAGATCAGCAGGCGGCATATCAGATAATGCGTAAGGGTTTCAGAATGCATTAACAAATACATCTGAATAACGAGCTTTGGAAGGGCGGCTGCAGGATTATTGCGACTGCCCTTCCTTTTTTGCGTTTTAATAAAGAATAATTTTTTTATTTGGAAATATTTTCTAAATTGGCATGATGATGTAGAATAAATGATAGTAGTATATGTTTTTTAGTGAACAATGGAAAAATGATGAAGTATAACAGGGAAGAACAATGAATGAACATTTATTTGGCTTTGTCAGCAGTATAGTGGCAGGGATTGTTACAAACGGTATTCAGGGAATTTATCATTATATCACAAAAGAAACACTGCAGGACCACATTACAAATACGATCGGAACAGTCCAGTCGCTTTATGAAAATGAGTTTGACTGCAAAGATAAAAGTTTGTTTATCTGGCAGAAAAATATAGAATATTATACGCACTGGCTTTGGGGAGGCTTTCTGCCAAGGGAAGATGCCATGCCGCCTGTTCCTCATGGCGAGAATAAGGAACAAGGTATTACACAAAAAGACATAGAATTTATCTATGAAAATATGAACCGGGTTGTAAGAGAAAACGAAGAGCTGCGCAATCTGCATGCTTCCGTGATATTTGATGACATTCACAGAATGTTAAAAGAAAAAGAGCAGACACAGCAGAACAGGGATTATTTTGATTATGTGAAAAGCTATGGCAGTGTATTGTTTTTGCATAAGGGCGAGGACAGACAGGCTATTACCCTGAAGGACACTTATGTTCATCCGCTGTACCGTTTTGCAGCGCAAAGTTCTGTGAGAGGAATAGGGGCGGATGTAGATTTTATGGAGATGCTGCGCCAGTTTGGGGAGCAGTGTAAAAAGAGGGTTATGATTATTGAAGGGGATGCCGGTGTAGGAAAGAGCAGTCTAATTTCTCATTTGTGTTATCAAAATGAAAAGTTGTTGCAGCAAAACGGAAATGGGATATGGAAAGATATGTCTGTATACTGTGTCCGTTTGCGTAATCTCACTACGAACAGAAATTTTAAAGAGGTTCCCGTACAGGAAATTATGAAAGAGTTAGGACTGCCACCCCACATGGAGTTTGGAAACAGGGATGTTATCCTGTTAGACGGATTTGATGAGTTGTGCATGATGGATGGTATGACAGAATTTGCGGAAAATATTCTTTCTGAAATTATCAGGGGATTCTCAGAAGCACACATTCTGATAACTACAAGACCAAAATTTATCGATATAACAAAATTAAAACAACAGGGACTGGGCACGGACATTATTTATGTCTTTTTAAGCCACTTTAATGTAGCAAAACGGGAGGAATGGATTCAAAAATACAGCCGAGTCTGCGGAAAGGAAGATTATTCTAAACTTGAACGAATACGCATGATCGATGACGAGGCATCGGATGGAATCTGTGATACGCCGTTGGCGCTTTATATGCTTGCCGCCGGAAAAATTACAGAGGATGCATGGAATAATCCGTGGGTCTTATATCATCAGATTTTTTGTGAAGAACTGAGCAATGCGGAATACAATAAACTTTTTTCTAAAACTGCGTATACACATGGTATAAGCAGGTACAATGAAGTTTTGTACCGGATTAGTGCGGAGATTTCTTATAAGATGTATCAGACTGGAAACAAGAAGCTGTATGTTTTGCAGGATGAGATTGAAGAAATCATTGAAGGAATGCAGTTGGAAACCGGACGGATCCAACAGCTTATCAAACGGTGCTATGCCCTCTGCAATTACTGGAAAAATGATGGAAAGAGCGGAATGGCAGAATTTTACCACAATAATATCAGGGATTTCTTTTTATGTGAAAAGATATTTTTTGAATTGGAAAACATATATCGGAACTTTCAGCCGGAATATATGAAAAATGATCGTAAACTTGACGAGACGATAGAAAAGTTCATTATCGCATTCAGTCATTTGTATTCTTATTCTGATTTCAATGACAAAGTTTCAGAATTCATCTATTACAGGTCATTATACAAGATGGAGAAAGAAGCGGAAGAAGACTTTATCTTACAGGAGCTTAAATATCAGTTTCTCGGTTACTTTTTTGAAAAGATGTTTATTCATGGAGCGATTCACAAATACCGGTATGACGGGGAAAGAAATTTATATCAGGAAAACATAAATGTTTTGAAATGTGTGGTACAGATATACCGCCATATTTATGAACCTTATGTGGTCAATGGAAAAAAACGGCTGGAGTGGTTTTTCAATGCTGCTTCGGAGATGAATTCCGTAGAGGGATTTCCGGGACTCTTTAAGCCTGTGTTTATCAGGACGCCGCTGACGATTTCTTCGGATTACAGCATTCCGGTAGCCGGATATGCAAATTTTAATTTATACGATATGAAAAAAGCGGATCTGCGCTACGGAATGTTTAATCATTCCAAATTTTTAAGCTGCGACTTTTCCGATACGATATTGAAAAGTACGGATTTTACAGGCGCAATTTTAAAACAATGTTCTTTTGCGAATGCCGACTTGAGTTATTCGAGTTTGAAGGATGCCCAAGTTGTAGACTGCAAATTTGAGGGATGCAATTTAATTGGGACAACCTTGCCGGATGGTTCCTGTTTTGGTACACAGCAGGAGCAGGAAGAACATTTAAATGCTTTAATGCAGGAGTGCATAAGGAGTATTTAAGCAAAAAATACAAAGGAGGAGCCAAAAGAGATGGAAATTTTGTACCGTTCTCTGCATAATTTAGATTTGAGTATGGATAATCCGGTTCAAAAGGAGATTCCTTCGGATTTTGATTCTTATATTGCGGAGTACATTCGCTTTGCAACATTCGAAAACAAAGCATCCAAGATGTATTTCGTTCCGGATCGTAATACTACGGTCATGCATTGTGTTGCAGATTTAACAACGGATATCATTCAACAGGGAAATATGGCCGCGGATGATACTTTGCCCTTGGAATTGTCGAATAGTATCGCCCGGAAACTTTTTGCTATTGAGCAGGCTACTCAGGAAAGGGTGGAACATTTGACAAAATTGCAGCGTGGCAGTATCGTACAGGCGCTTATTTTGGAGGACGGCGAGTATCAGTTTATAATCGCAAAAGTCGAACATTCAGAATGGTATAATGGTGAAACTTTAGCTAAAAATTTTGGCTTCCCCGGAGAAAATAAGCGTGTATGGAAATCTGCTGTTATTAGCCTGTCTGTTGAAGGGGTAGATGTAACGCATGGAAATGTAAAGGTATTTTCCGGCACAGGGGCTCAGTATTGGACAAAAGATTTTCTTGAGGTCAGGGAAGCCAACTCGGATACAGTAAACACAGAAAAAGTTTTGAAAATCGTGAATCAGGAACTGAGGCGGTCTGTAAAAGGGAAATCGCTTTATGATTACTACAATTTGAAAAATTCCCTTAATCATGCCCTGCAGTCAGACCAACTGATTAACTATCCTGATTTGATAGGCTCGCTGTTCGACGCCTATCAGCCAACAGAACCATCTGTCAATAAGGAAGAAATTAAGACAAAACTGCTGGATAAAGCTGACAGCGGTATATTTGATACCCAGTTCCATGCAGATCCAAGCGTTGTCAATAAAAACAGCAGAACAAAGTATCGTGTCAACAAATATGTCAACTTAATGGTGCTGGAAGCGCAACCTGACGGGCAAAGGCTGATAAAGGCAGAGAAAAGGATTACAGGAGAAAAGGTGCTTATCATTTCATGTGATGATAATGATACGTTTATGTCTTTCTACAATGATACGGAATAGAGGGAACCAAAAGAGGTGAGTGTATGATTGATATATTACAGCTTTCCAATCAAATATTCGGAAGCTCAAGTCTTATTTTATGTGAAGATAATGTGGATGCATTTTCAATTAAATATGAAATAGACGCGCCAGATTTACCTTCAGCAGAAGGACTAGCTGATTTATGCAATAAATGTTTAGAGCGCGATGATATGGAAATCAGATTCTATAGTGCCGAAGATTTCACTTTTAAATATACCGGAAATTTGGAACAGAGTGAATACGAAGATTATAAGTTACAGTTGGAGCAAGATGATACTGTAAAAATTGAAATAAGAATTCAAAAGAAATTTACAGATGAAATTATCAGTGTTTATAGCATAGAAAAATTTTCTGAATTTCTGTGCGGACAGGAGCGAGAAGAGAATCTTCAATTGTTCGCAATGTTATTTGCTGGCGGAAGACAGCATATTTGTTTTCAGGTTGTGAACTGTGACCGTTGTATTCATACAAACTCTATTGCTTTTGTACCTGACTCTGAATCAGTAACTTGGGACAATGTCAGAAGCCGTGATAGTGATATCAAAAACTGCAATGATTCCAGCGTATTTTTGGGGAGGGCACAATATCCACTGGTTCCACAGGATTTTGCCATTATTGAGCAGATGTATGATAACCGCTATGACGGAATCAAAGTGTTATTTGACAAGCTGAGGAATATTTTATCCTATATGTATATTGCCAATACCTCTAATATTGTAGGTAATAAGGCTGTTTTACAGTTTGACCCGACTATTAACGGGTATGAATATACATTGGAACAATTAAGTGTAAACGAATGTGTATGGGAAATTTATAGTTGGATACATAAAGATGAAGGCGGGATAGACCGCGCTGGCATTGTGAGAAATATAATTAATATATACTGCAAAACATCAGATGCAATTATAAATATTGATGAAAACATTTACCATTCGGCTGTTGCAAATTATGTGATATATCAGAAGAAGCATACGGACCAGTATATTGAATTAAAGAACAAACTGTCAGAATTTATCGTGGAATCAGCAGGACAGCTACAGGAACTTGCACATGATCTGGTAGAGGGCATTAGAAATAATTTTGTGGCCGTAATTGTATTCTTAATGACTGTATTGCTCACAGATTCAATTGATTTCAGCAGTTTCACGCAAGTTAAAGTTTCATCCAATATTGTTGCTGTATGCGGCATTTTTACGGTTGTTTCACTATTATACATGATTGTTACGGTAAAAGTAGGGAATACAAAGTGGGGATGGCTGGAAAAATCATATAATGATTTAAAAAATAACTATAACGGAGTTCTTGATGAGAGGGACATTCAGACAGCAGTAAATAATGATGAGGCATTTGAGAGTACAAAAAAAGTTTATAAAAATGTTCGCCGTACAATTAGTTTTATTTGGGTTGCTTTCATAATTTGTATGGCAGCGTTTACATGTGTCGTCGTATACAATAGCCGAAGCATCGGGATGCCTGCGACAAGGACATATCAGTCAGAAGAATCAGTAGCAGATCCATCTGAAACCGAGGTGCCAGGAAACGAAATAAATACCGATGCAGAAAAAAATTGTACCGATTTATCCCCAAATATAGAAAAAGGAACGCAGGAAAATTCATTTCAAACAGAATAGTGGATATTCATAGGATAATATGGCATAAAGAAACATCTCGAAAGGGCATTTATTATGATTGAATATGTGAACAGTCTAAATATCATCAAACAGTATCTCGTTGATCTGGAGCGCTCCGTCCAAATAGAGAACGCTAATGGGGAATATGGAATCAACAAGCTATCTGAAAATCTTTTGATTGGATTTTTTAATATCCTGTTTGATGCCGATTTTGAAAATGCAAATTATTCCCTCGCGGGAAATTATTCCGGAGTAGATATTGTTGATTTCAACAAAAAGGCTGCCATACAGATTACTTCCGAAAATAATTCAGAAAAGATTCTGGATACGGTGCGGATGATACGGGAACGTGAACTATATAAAGAGTTTCATACATTTTATATCTATATACTTAGCAGAAAGAAATCATATCGTAATCTTCAGGAAAGAATAAATAAAATTACCGGAAAATTATTTACGTTTGATACGGTAAACATATACGATGCTGCCAGTGTATATGTTTACCTTAATCATCTCGGTGATAAAAATAGAATAGAAGCAATCCGGCAATATCTTGAGGAATGGTTTGGACGATATAACCAATCGTTATCTAATTATCCGGATTATCTGACAGACATTCCGGATGGAATTGTGCCTTCCTTTACAGGACGAACAGAAATAATCCGTGAAATTATCGGATTATTGGAAAGCGGCACATCCATCTTTCTCAGTGCTGTAGGAGGCTTGGGAAAAACAGAAGTTGCAAGGAGCATTATGAAAAAATACGCCGATACACCAACCACGGAAAGCGGGATTCATTACCTTGGCTGGGTGCGGTATGACAATAATGATCTTCGATCATGCATAAAAAGCGCATTCCGTTTAAAGGGTACTGTGGACGAAGCATGGAATGATTTTTGTAATATGGCGCAGCAAAACCGTGACAAAATGTTTGTTGTTATCGATAATATCGAATCTGCAGACAGGGATGAATATCTTGGAAAACTTTCCAATCTGCCATGCAAGCTTTTGGTCACGGGACGGTGCCGCACTTTGTCATCCCTCAAGGTTGTGGAACTTCCTCCACTGAATATGGAAGAATGCAGAAATATCTTTTACTATTTTTATCATTTCAAAGAAAATAATGAAATATTAAATGATGTAATCAATCTTACCTGCCGGCTCACGATCATGGTTGAATTTCTTGCCAAGGTTGCCCAGCTTGAGGAACTTTCCTTGCAGGATCTGTATGGAAGACTAGTCGAACTGGGATTTAAGCTGAGCCAGGAAGATATATCGGGAAATCAAGAGAAACTGAGAAGCGACCATACGATTATTGAACAGATGTGCCTGCTTTTTTCCCTCTGTGCCGTTGATAAAAAAGACCAAAAGATATTAACATGGATATCAATTATACCAAGCATTCCATTTACAAGGAAGAATGCCGGGGACTGGTTTGGTATTCAAAAGAACAGCACTTTGAAGCGGCTGTTTGATCAGGGGCTGCTGGAAATAGAACATGGCAATACTACCCAGAAATACTGGATGCATTCCGTTATTGCTGCTGCAATACGTGAACAAAAGAAGGACATCCTTTATGACGAAACCAGACCATTCATTGAACGGCTATCGGAAGAACTGGATTTTGGTTCCCAATGGGGACAGGGATATAAAAAAGAGTACCTGATTCCCTTCTCATGGTCTGTTTCAGATATTCTCGAAGGCCACTGGAACAGTGAAGCGGATGTTGATTTTTTGACAAGACTATATTATGTAACATTCGAGAGTGGGAACTATGCATTCTGCAGGAAACTTATTAAGCAGATTCTTGAAATTGATTTGACTAATGAATCAATACACCCTGCCTATCTTATCCGAGATTATAAAAATCAGGCAGACTTGTATATGAAAACCGAAAGTTTTTCAAAGGCGCTTGACAGTTTGGATAAAGCCAGGGAACAGCTGGAAATTCTCCAATCTGGTGCAGAAAATAAGGAATCTTTTCAGTGGACGCATGAAGAAGTTCTTGATGAAAGTATAGAGAGCTATTGCAAATCCGAATATTCTCTGCTTATGCATAAGTTTGGACTCGCATATCATCTGAAAGGAGATTTTGAAGAAGCACTGCATTACTATTATGAAGCATATAATAATGACCTGCAGATTGAAAATGTTTCAGAAAGGGAGCTGTCAACATGCCTTTCCAGTATTGCCACTATATATAGGGATATGGGATTGTTCGAGGAGGCTTATCGGGAAATTGAGAAAGCGGTTCATTATGACCAAAACAGGGAAATGGACACCGAAATTGCAATGAATTATGATATCTATGCGTCTGTCTGTGCGGAGCTGGCGGCTGATGGAATCCCAGGCTATTATGAAAAAGCTGACAAAGCCTTCAGCAAAGTAATCTCGTTTAGGGAAAAATATATGGGAAAATACCATCCTGATCTCGGCGATGGTTACCACGAATATTCATTGTTTCTTTATTATAACAATGAGCTTGATAAAGCTGAAGAATACACACAAAAGGCGCTTGACATCAGTTCCTATAATTTTACCGAAAACAGTATCAGCTATGCAAGAAACCTAAATACAATGGGTATTATCCTGGATGCAAAGGGAGAAAGCGAATCTGCGCTTGACATTTATAAACAGGTATTGTCAACCTATGACTCAGTGCAAAATGCACCGGATGATGACAGGGCAAATACATATTATAATGTGGCCGCTGCATATCAGCAGCTTGAAGAATTTGAAGAGTCATTGAACTATTACAAAAGGGCAGAAGATATTTGGAAAAAGGTACTTCCGGAAAATAGTGTGCGGTTTATGGAAATTCACCAATGCCGGGGTGAATGCTTTATGTTGTCGGAACAATATGAAAAAGCGATTGCAGAATATACAAAGGCGCTAAGTCTTCTAAGCAGCCAGATATGGCCGAGAATTGAAATGACTTCAGACATTGCGGAATGTTATCTTATGTCAGGAGATTTGGCAAATGCAAAAATATATTTTGTGCAGACATTGAAAGATTTGGAAGAGTGGGAAGAAACTGAAGCGGGAATGCAGGTGCGTATATTATTGAACCTGTGTGCAATAGAAAATCATTTGGGAAACCATGTGAAATCCGAGGAATATTATAAGAGGGCGTTTCAGGAGGCAAAACAGTCCAAAGATCCGGAGCTGATTTCCATGGTTGGCGACTATAAGACTCAGTGATGTTGTATCATAAGTCAAATGTTTGTAGATAGTCGCTTGGCTCGTTGCCCGCGGGAATAAATGGTTATAAGTGAGGCGGTATGGAATGGGTACAGTAGAAAGTTGGACAAACTTTGAAAGACATAATGGAGGAATAATCGGGGCAAGGGAGCGTTTTGAAGTTTTTTGCGCAGAACTGCTGGATTTGGAAAATTCTGGTATGGAGGTACATCAGATTGCCGCGAACCCCGGAGATGACGGCATAGATGTGCTCGTTTCACATCCTGACGGCATGGACATATATCAGTGTAAATACTTCAGGGATACCTTAAAAGACACACAATGGAAACAAATCCGTGATTCCTACAATACTGCGGTCCTTAAAAACGAAAATATCCATTCGTGGTATTTGTGTCTGCCCAGACAGTTGACAAAACCGGAAATCGAACGTTGGAATGCTTTTAAAAAGGAACACAATACGAGCGGTTTTATGATTGAAATAATTGACGGAAATCAGTTGATCAGTCGCGCGGAAAATCAGGGAATTTCCGAAAAATGGTTTTCACCATGCCAGTCTGTCAGGACATCATCACAGGAGAATACACGCGTTCGGCTCTGGAAAGCAAGTAAACGGTACTATGGGATACTTTGTTCCGGCAACAATAAATTTGGAGGACTTAAAATATTTGAGAGCCTTTTTCCAAATGGTATTTATCAGGATGTTTATTACGAACCGCTGGCTGTCAACAGGGAAGGCAGGGTAGCACCGGTTCAGGAAATTTTTCAGGAGCATATACAGGAACATCTGGTTCTGATGGGAGAGGGCGGTATCGGGAAAACAACTTTTTTGGCACATCAGTTGTCTGTTCTTCTAAAAGACGAAGAACAGATGCCGGATATGATTCCGGTTTATGTGGAACTGAACAGGTGTCCCAATGCTATCGGACAATGGTATTCATCAAAATATGGGAAAACCAACTATGTTACAAGATATGTCAAATCTATTATGGATGACGGGGAATTTGAATCTTATACATCTGAACAGTTAAGCGATATTGAAAAGGAATTTATGAAAGAGACCGATAGTCCGCAATATCTGCTTCTGCTGGATGGGTTTAACGAGATTAACACAATGCAGGCGGACGGAACGGCATCCGGACAATCTGTCAGGGAACTTTTGCGTAATGAAATCGAACAGCTTGCAAGATTCACAAATGTCCGCATTATCCTGACAACAAGGCGGATGTCAGAAAATTATCTTCCTGACGGCTTTAACTATGTTGCCCTGCAGGGGCTTGAAACCGAAAACATCCGGGATTATCTTACCCATGCCGATTACTCTGATACAGATATCGCATGGATTGAAGCCCATACGGAATTGCTGGACTGTCTGCGGATTCCCTTATTTTTATGTATGTTTGCGTGCAGAAACAAGGCAGAAAAAATTAAGCCGCTGACCAGAGGGGAAATACTTTACCATTTCTTTCACAGAGGCACGCCGTTTTACTCCGAAAAGGGAAAAATAAAATATGGGTTTACGGATGATGTACAGTTAAAAAAGATGCTGATGTATACAATGGATTTTATCCTTCCAACAGTTGGATATCATATGAATGACAGGGGAATCTTTCAACTTACAAAAGCAGATCTGTTAAAAGAAATTGAAAGGTCTTTTGGTGACGCGATTCTTTTGGGGCAGGTTACAGAAATCCCTGTCTTCCCCGAATATGAATCTGAGACAGAATCCCTTGCTGACTTGAAAGAGCTGCTTTGCCGGATTTCCTCAAACCGGTATTTGGACATCATCGTGAATATACTTGGTGTTATGAACAGGAACGGCATTAGTGGATACTCGTTTGTCCACCACCATATAAGGGATTATTTTGCAGCGTATTACATTATCCAGCGTATGCGTGAAGCACTCGCATTGTATCATCATGGAAAAAATACTCATACGCAAAGTCCTGTTCTTGATGATAATGATGACGTGGCAGATAATATCCGGCATTGTCTGGAACCTGTTTTTTATGAAATACCTGATGAGACGATTAAAAGTTTTATCGGGGAAATCCTTGGAGAACATAGAAACATACCTGTTCTGGATGCGGAAAACCACTGGCATATCCCAGCTGCTACCGTTCCGGAACAGAGAATGCTTCGCCGGCTTTTGGATTTATACAGGTACTCCCCAATTGACCCGCAATATCTAATAAGCAATATCGTTGAGATTATAAAGAAAGTAAGAAAAACAGTTGCCGGTGAAAATTTCGATGGTCTTGATTTGAGACAATGCCGTTTTTATGAAACAATCTGCTCCGTAGGAACAGGTGATTCCTGCCTTGCGGCCTCCTTTCGGAACTGTAAAATCACAGACCGGACATTTCTTTTTGAAGGGCATATTGGATCATATACTGATTTTGTAATCCCATACAGTAATTCAGACCGGATTCTGACACTGGGGGATGATGACCAGGTCTGCCTGTGGGACAGGGGCACACGCAGAATGCTTTCTTCTTTTATTGTAGGCAGCGCCATCGCACAGGAAGGGTATGATCCTGATAAAAAGATTGTGGCAGGTTCTGTACAGACATTTCTCATACGCTTTTATGATGATACGGAAGAAGGAAGAAGAACGTACATTGAATATGTACGGGGAGAAAAAGGAGATTTGTTATTGACAGGAGAACAGGAGGAACGCGTCATTGACGATATGCGGTTTTCTCCATTCGGTACATACATCTGCGGTGTATGGGGCGGGGATACTGTCCGCTTATTTTCTGCTGCTGACGGAAATATGCATTACAGCTATGTCTACACGGGGCCTGGGCGTATCTGTCATGTTGTTATGCCTCGGGAAAGCCAGATTATTCTCCATATAAAGTTATCAGAAGAAATTGTCACGAAAAAAGCGTGCCGTCCCAGTGAATGGGAATTTCTCCGTCTTGATATGGAGTGTGACAGACTACAGAAAATCTATCAATATGAAACTTGTCGGGCATTCGATACACCGGCAAACGAACCAATGAGTGTTTTTGATGACTGCCAGACCAAATGCCTGATATATTCGGGCAAACAATTGATTATCCTTAATCTGGAGAATGGGGAAAAGGTTGTGTTGGATGAACTTTCCAAAGAAATAATACCGGAACGGGGAGAGTTTCTTGATATTGAAGGCAGTAAGGTCAGCATCTATTGGGATGATACAATCAAATTATATGACATTGAGCAAAAGAAAGCGTCGCTTCACCGAAATCTGTTGCTGAAACAGTGCAAAGCAATTCAATTGGCTGACCATAATGTATATGTCATAGATGAAAACGGTAGGATTCATGAGTGGAATCTGGAAACAGACTCTATTTTAGAAAATGTATTTCCAACAGTCAGACTGGATATCAGGAAAATCCACGCCGATATCAGCGGACATATTCTGGTTGAATATGACAATAACTGTATTCTTACAATTGATGAGGTGTCTGACAGTCTTTTATCAACATTTTATGATGTGGACCCGGAATCGGATGTAGATATCTGTACTTATCTTGAGCAGTCCAATCAATTTTTCATAGTGCTGCATTGTCCGGATTATGAACAGATTCTGCTATATAATCCCATATCCGGGAAAAGGGAAAGAGTCAAAGTGACATTTAAGAGCCAGCTGAAATACCGGGCAGTATTGGAAGAAAATCATATGCTGTATATAGCATTTGACAAAAAAATGATTGTACTGGATATGAACAGCGGGCAACAGAAAGAAATCTGGCATGCGCATGCGGGCGAGACATTTTTTGATTTTCATGTAAAAGATGGAACGGTATATCTCTTGCTCCAGTGGGTACTTATCTGCCGTATGCCGTTATATTACGTTTTCGCCCCAAATTCTGAGGGTAACTATGAGCAAATCGGAACGGCGCCTGTTTTGTACGTTACAGAAAAAGAGTCTGAATATATACTTCTGGATAGAGCCGGAGATATGGATATTGAGTTTTTTGTCAAAGACCCTGTTAAGGAAAAAGATATTGGTACTGCACGTGGGATATTTCTCAATCCTCCACTGGCGTTAAGCCAAAAGTATTCTTTATTTGAAGCGATACCGGAGGAAAGTACAAGGGTTTTCTTTTATGTAAAAGATTACGGGAGATATGTTCGGAATATCATAGGGGAATCCGCCTTTGTTGAGCAGAACAATCATATGTATCTTACAATCCTGAAAGATTACATGGAAGTATGTGTTTACTGTAAGAACGAAGATGGGAAATTTGAACAAAAATACATATTTACGCCGTGTGGACAGGACGATGAATGTTTGAACTTATATCATGTGGCCATGGGCGCTCATGGAAATGCCTATTGTTCAACGAGCGATGAAAAACTTATTAAGGTCAATCCTGAAGACGGAAAAATAATGAAGAAATTTTCATGGCTGCCGGGAATCATACTTACCGGCTGTGATTTTGCCGGAACCGAAATTTCTGAATATTTGAGAAATATACTTGTTGGGCATGGAGCAAAGATTTGCTAATGAATCGAATATTTGATTTTTATGTAATCGGGTTGACATTGCGAGGTTTCACTATTATAATAAAATTACTAAATTGGTGAAAGTGGTATTAAAAATGAAAACGCACTATAAAGAACAGGAAATCGTAGCAGACCGGTTTTTGAAGCTGCCTATTGTACAAAAATATGAGGTCTGCAAAAAGATGTCGGATGGCTTTGTTGCAAATATAGAACTGGATGACGGTTATGAGTTTGCGCTCATTGTATATGTCATGCAGGAGGCATATCCGGTTCAGGTTATGGAAAAAATCAGGAATATTTCAAATGATAAGGGTAAATATCCTGTCATTGCCGCACCATATATTTCTGATGTCACGGCAGGAATATGTGAAAAGAATAAAATCGGATATGTGGATTATGCAGGAAATGCCTTTTTTTGCGGTCATTCCATCTACCTTTCTGAAAAGGGAAATAAAAATGTAAATCCTAAAAGACGGGGCCTTGTTTCCGTTTTCGAACGGTCCGCAGAAATATCATCCTTAATTTTAAGGGAAATATTTTATGATGTTTCAAAGACATGGAAGCTGAAATACTTATCAGAAAAAGTCGGCTGCAGTATAGGGCAGGTTTCAAAGGTAAAAGATTTCCTTTGTAGAAACGCATGGGCAGAAATGACACTGGACGGGATGAAATTATTAAAACCGGAAGAAATACTTGCTGAGTGGAGCCGGGTTTATGGTAAAAAAGAACCGGATATTTATGCCTGCTATAGTTTGGACAAACCGGCAGATATCGAAAAGAAATTAGCGCTTATGAAAGAACAGTCCGACATAGATTATTATTTAACGGGGTTCTCCGGGGGCGTTCGTTATACACCGGTTGTCAGGTATAATAAAGTGCATGTATATATTTCCGAGGAAGACATAAAGGAAGCGCTTGCTTTCCTGGAGTGCAGGCAGGTATCAGATGGACAAAATTTAATTATATATCCAATAGTGAACCAGTGTTGTTTAAAAGATGCGCATCCGGAAAACGGATTTAGTGTGGTTTCTCCTGTTCAAATATATTTGGACTGTATGCAGCTAAAGGGACGCGGAGAAGAAATGGCAGAAGCAGTGCTGAGGAAGGAAATACTCAAATGATAAAAGACGAAGAATTAAAAAGCAGTGCAGACTACATCGAAGGACAGAAAGAAGCGGCGCACCGTATTTTGATAGAATTGGTTAATCTGTTCCAGGAATATCAGGAAGATATACGCGTAGTTGGCGGATGGGTTCCTGATTTAATGTTTCCAAAAGAGGGACATGTGGGAAGCGTTGACGTTGACATCCTGATTAATCATTTAACGCTTCAAGATGCCGGCTATCAAAATATGGCACTCATCCTGCAAAGAAATGGATATGAAGAACATCCCGAAAAATATTTTTCGTTTGTTAAAAATGTGATTGTCGATGGAATATCATATCCTGTTGACGTTGACATTCTGGCGGGAATTTATGGCGGAACCCAATTGAAAAAACGCAGTCAGCATGTGCAGGGAGTGAAAGCATTAAAGGCTACCGGCGGTAATTTTGCATTTGAATTTCCACCGCAAAAGGTAAGAGTTGAGGCTAAAAGACCCGACGGTGCGATGGATATTGTCCATGTTAATGTAGTCGCTGTCGTGCCATATCTGATTATGAAAACAGCAGCAATAGGACGGGGAAAAGCGAAGGATGCATATGATATTTATTTTTTGATTAAGCATTATAACGGCGGGGTAAAAGAATTGGCAAAACAATTTCAAAGCCTTGGGGATAAGCAGATTGTATTGGATATGAAGCAGAAATTAAATGAGAAATTTGCTTCTAAAGAGCATTCCGGACCAAGTGACGTTGCTGATTTTATGGATTTATTGGATGAGGAAGATTTTGAGATGATAAAAAGGGATGCTTATGAGCAAGTGCAGGCATTACTTCGATTAATATAAATATAGAAGTGACGGTATTTAGAAGGTGGGATATTATGCCAGGAAGAAATTTTTCTTACCATGAACAGAAGGAAACCGATTATACCTTGCGGCTTAGGCAGCTTTTAGCAGAACTGCCGCCGTATGCAAAGGATTATTTCCGTGCCGCGGAACAGAAGACCGGCGCAAAGACCCGGTTATCCTATGCTTATGACCTGCAGGTGTTTTTCCGTTTCCTGATAGAGAAGAACCCTGCATTATCTGGAAAGGACATCAATGAGATAACACTGGCGGATATTGATATGCTGGCCAGCAATGACATTGAGGAATATCAGGAATACTTAAAATATTATGAGTCCGGCAACGGGGAACAGCGCAACGGGGCGTCCAGCATTGCGAGGAAAATGTCTTCGCTGCGGAGTTTTTTGGACTATTATTATAAGAAAGAACTGCTGGCCAAGAATGTTGCGATGCAGGTGGATATGCCAAAGCTCCATGAAAAGGCAATCGTGCGTCTGGAACCAGATGAGGTTGCCATCATGCTCGATAATATCGAAACCTATGAAAACCAGCTTACCGGAAAAAAGCGGGATTTCTTTTTAAAGACGAAAATCAGGGACATCGCGATTATCACGCTTTTTCTTGGCACCGGGATCCGGGTATCGGAATGTGTCGGTCTTGATCTGAATGATGTGAATTTCCGTGAGAACAGCATACGCATTATCCGTAAGGGTGGGAATGAATCCATATTGTATTTTGGTTCCGAGGTGGAGAAAGCCCTTTTGGATTATATTGAAGGCCCGCGGGTTACGGTTGCCGCGCAGGCTGCTTCCGGCGAGGAGAACGCTTTGTTCTTCTCCCTGCAGAAGAAACGGATCAGCGTGCATGCGGTACAGAACCTTGTCGAGAAATATGCGAAGGAGTTTGTTCCGCAGAAAAAGATTACGCCGCACAAGCTCCGTTCCACCTTTGGCACGAATCTGTATCAGGAAACAGGGGATATTTACCTGGTGGCGGATGTTTTGGGACATGCCGATGTGGGGACGACCAGAAAGCATTATGCGGCAATGAAAGATGAGAATCGGAGGAAAGCGGCGCGGGCGGTGAAACTGCGGGAAGAGAGATAGACAGGTGGATTATATGCAGGATAAAAGAAATGAGGATGCCTGTGAAGTAAAATATGCCGTTCCTTCGCGTTATGCCATGTATAAGGTTGGAGGAAGCACCTTAAAGGACGACAGGCGGGGCATGAGGCTGATGTTGTATTATTTTTCAAGGCATTTCACTGCGGAACAGATTCAGGATAATATGCAGCGATATAACCTTGATAATATGCTGTCCATAGTAAAGGATTATTTTCAAAGGGAATATGGCTATGCAGGAAACAATATTGAATTAAATAACCGGTATCAGAGGACCGTCAACAGTTATATCTATAATGATAAGGAAAACCCGGCGGTTGTACATATAGATGAGTTGTTTGAATCGACGATGATGGCATTTTTGCTTGCGATGTTCAAATGGTCAAAGGATTTTGACAATCTGGATGTGTATGGGAACTGTTACCGGTATGTGCTTTTTTTAATGAATGATGTAAGTATTTTGGGCGAGATGCAGGGAGAGGATGCTAATAGGGCGTTATTGGAGATGGTCGCAGATGACTTACAGATATTGCAGCTTGCCGAGGATTGCTATTGGACTGTGCTTGCATTCAGTCTGGCACATGAGGTTGCACATGCCTATTTAGCGTATATTGGGAAAAAATATACCAAGAAACATCCGGAAAAGGAAGAGTTTGATGCAGATGAGATGGCATATCATGTCGTTCTGAAAATTATTATGGATAAAGAAGTAAAAGGCATTGTATTAGAGCCATATACTTACCTTGCGCCGATGATGTATATGGATTTTTTTGATATGGTTTACTATACAGACCGGGTATTGTACAAAACATTTTTGTATAATAATTCGCATCCGGCTTTGAAAAAAAGGAAGGGATGGCTGTTTTCTATTGTAGACAGAGAGGAATACCAGCTTGATACGCGGGAAGGCAACTATTTATACCGAGGATTCAATGAGGTATATAAAGAATACAAGATTCAGACGATATTGAAAATGGAGAAGGGGAAACTGGACAAAGTCCTCCGTACACGACAAAGGGAACAGCTGGCAGAAATGACGAAGGGAGAAAAAAAACAATGACCAGGCAACAGGCGATGGAATATGATAGCAGGCTAAGCAAAAAGCTACAGGATTATGCTAGCAATTGCGACGAGGATAAAACAGTTGCAATTAATATCGTGGACAAGTTTATAGAGTTTTTACCGGAAGACGATATAAAAAGCATGATTTTTCTTGGCAGCGATCCGGCAACCTACAAACTTGGCAATGTCCGGCTTGATTTGAAGAAGGCGATTATGGCGGGCGTGGAATTAGCGGCTTCTGTCAGCAGACCTGAGAGCGTTTTTAATTATATTCAAATGCTGATAGTGTCCGTATTATTTATCAGGAGTGCTACTCGGCAGGAATTGGACAGGACAGAAGCATATATCGTTTATCTGCTCCACATCAAAGGTGCATATCAGGCAGGCATTGAGGAAGAACAATTTATCCATGATGTACAGGAATGGTATATGCAGCGGGAGGGTGCTGCATTGGAAAGAGAACGGCTGGTAGAGGCTATTAATAATTTATATAAAATGAAAGTGGCAGACTTTAAAGATGGGAAAATATGTCTGCAGGAGACAGTATGGGGAAAGATGGAATAGATGACAGACAGTCTTTTTGTATGTATGTGACAGTTAAGAGATGTTTGTGTTTTGAAAAATATTTGCGTGCGGAGGATTGTATTGAATGGTAGGGATGAATCCGTTAGAATTTTTGGAAGAAGTGCAGCGTGAGTATATGATAAATACATTTGGGGAAATCCTTAATTACGATAAGATGTATTCTGACGCCAGTTTCTTTGATTTCTTACAAAAAGAATATAATTTTAAGGATTGTGACAGGGATAAAATGATGAGGTCACTGCATGAGATGAGAAGCAGGCATATGATCTCGCAGTACGAAAACCCATATTATTATAAGTATTTTAAGGATATTATCAGTAGCATCCACAGGATAAAGGATCGGTTCATGGATTGTGTGGAGCAGGATATGCCTTTGTTTGGGACCGTGGAATTCGATTTGTTTTACGCCCAAATCAGATGCCCGAACAGCAATATGCCTCCAATTATTCTGTTTTACAACGGAATAATGCAATTTGCCCACAATATAACAAATGTTTTGACGAAGGCTTTTCCCATTCAAGAGATGGATGGGGAAAAAATTACTTTTATTATGGAGCCTGAAAAAGTGCAGGACTGCATCAAGAACAATAAATGGATAGAGAAGCGATTCACGGACATTATGCTTAGTATATTTTTTTATGGCAATGTTGATCTGTGTGATGTGTCGCAACCGGAGAATGATTATTTGTATCGGTTATTTAGCAATTCATTGGCGGATTCTTTTTTGACATTTATTGTTGCCCATGAGTGTGCACACTATTATCTCGGACATTTGGATAATGCTGCAGCAAAGGGAATTGTGACTGTTGGTAAGGTGCAGTATGAAAATCTGATTCCTGATTGGGAACAGGAATTTGATGCTGATTATATCGGTGCGCTTTTGACCATTCCTGTATTATTGGAAAGAAAGATGGATATTCAGGTCATTCTTGGCGGAATGTATGTTGCTATGTGGACGTTGAGTATTATTGAGAGCTTACAGATTAAGAATGGCAAGGGAGAATCAACGCATCCGCCGGCAAAGGAGAGACTTTTGTATATAAAGGAAAAGCTGCAGGCAATTATGCAGAATGATCTGCAAATATTGGATATTTACGATGCATTGTTTTCTGTTTTGTGGGAGCGATTCACTATAATTTCAAAAGAGGTTGAAGATAATGTTTTAGCTGGCCGACCGGCCGCAGAGGTAACATATGAGCAAATAAGGAACATCATTTATAAAGAAATAAAGCATTAAGGGAGGCGCTGTATATTGTTTCCTGAATAAAAAGTACATATTGAGGCAGTCTATCCGCAACTATGAATTAAATCTGTATTTGTTTCATAGTTGTAGAGCACTCTTTTACTTATGATACATTCCCATCATGACGTACACCTCCATTTTTTCTAATAAAGGCAGGTTGCATTTCCCGTTTGCCACCTGCCTTGTTATAATCCGATAATTTTATTAGTATTCCTGTCATAAAAAAGGCGGTACGGATTGCCTTTTAACAAGTAGCAGGAAATGCCACATTCCAGTATTCAATCCTCTGCAGAATACTGTACGGCTGGATAACTGCCATCTCATAAATCTGCTTGGCTATGGTTTCCGGCTGCATGGCAAAGTATATGCCAATACCCTTCCATGTTCCTTTTGTTCCGTTGATACCATTGTAAAACTTTATGGGTATGCCGGTCCAATAACGCAGATTTTCCGTATAGTCATCAATAAGCACATCTGATGGACGTATTCCGCCGATTTTTTTCAGTGCATTTTCTTTTCTGCTTCCGCAGGGACAGTATAACTGTCTCCCTTCCGGCAGATTAAGATGCTTTGCCACCCATGCTTTTTTATCCGACTCAGAATGGCTGTCCTGAAATACGCAGGATAAAATATACAGTTCAATATCGGGAAGCTGATCCAATAACCTGAAAGCTGCCACGACATTTTCCTGTATGGGAATACTGGAAAAATACCCTTTCTGGGTTAAGCGTTCCTGCGGTACATCCTGCCAGACCGCAAGCACACCGTCCAGATCAAAAAAAATTCTCTGTTCGTTCATACAAAAACAGGCAGCTTTTACACTGCCGCCTCCTTCCCCCATAGATAAAATTAATACGAAAAAGAAACTGAAGATAACAAAAGCACCTGAGCTGAACTCAGGTGCGACTTGATGATACATTATTAAAGATTGCAGTATCCGGCAATTGCCAGACTTTGCTTGGGCAGTCGTCTCTAAATTAATTAGCCTTATTAACTGCTGTTTTTAACAGTTCCAAATATTTATAGATACTCTGAGGGCATTTACATCCTTTACTCTTATAGAAATATACCGTTATTTCGCCATTTTGGGTGAATACTACAGAATCCAGCTTGTTGTTGATCCATCCTTGGGTTTTTAACGGAACATCTATATTATGTCTTTTTAGCAGATACAGAATCAGATGTTTTTCATTATCCAGTAAATCATTTTTCAGTAATTTGTTTTTCTTGATGCAGTCCTCAGCGTCTGCAATTCTGGCGTCAAATTCCCGTTGTCTTTCTTCTTCCAGCTTCTGCTGCTCAATCTGTTGTTGCTTTTCCTGCTGTTGCTTCTTTTGCTCCTGCTGTATCAGATAAAGCTCCCTGTATTTGCCGTAATGATCCGCTAGTCTGCCCTCGCCGATCAGTTCCAGAGCATGGATTTCTGCCAGATTGATAAATGCGCCATTTGCTTCCGTTTGGGATAGATATTTTTTAAATCCCTCTGTCCCCTTAAATTCTACGTTCTGGCACATAATCTCAGCTGCTTCAGCTACATCCAGTTCTTCCCTCAGTGTAAGGTATTTAACAGCAATCCCCTTTCCGCAGTCATTCCATACCAAATAATCCGTAAAACTGTCATAGCTGACCACTTCAATATAAAATCCCTTCAGTGATGAGTTGCCGGTTATGGCTTCCGCAGGGTAAAGACCACATTTCTTCTTGATAACTTTTCCATTCTTTGAAAATTTATTGCAGAGAATGTCTACTGTATCTAACTTATCAAATTCTATTTCGCTTAAAATCATGGTAATGTTCCTCCTTTTTTGCATTTTTTATCAAAATAAATCCTGAAATGTTTTTATCCTATTTGGACATATGCGTGCACATCAACCGGATTAACCCATACATGGAGAACCGGCCGGTCTTTATAATGTTTCAGCAGTTTACGATCCCAAGGATAGACAGCTCCGCCGTTCTTGCTGTATATGGTTATTGTGCTATACTTGTATAATATGTCGTTTAATACCATGTCCTGCTCCTCCCTTTTTTGAATTGCGCGTTCCTTCATCAGAAGCCATGAAAAGTGAATTTTGTAATTGAGAATAATAAAAGCACCTGAGCTTGTGCCCAAGTGCAATTCGACAATACAATATTTACAATGATTTTCAAAACGGTATTCCTGTTAAGGCTAATCTCCTCAATGAAATCGTCGTCCTCCGCTGCTGTTTGAACATATAAACCTTTATTTGTCCTATACAGTTTGAAGTTCTGCAAGCTGTTCTACTTCTGCCACACTGAGTTCAGAGCATTCTGCAATTTTCTGTTTCAATCAATGCTCCTCTCATCATATCACCTACACCTTTCTGCACATTTTCGTATTTCCGTGATCGTAAAAAGCGGGATATCAGACAATCTTTAAAAGGCTTGACAAACTGGCACAGTAGGAGTAATCGGTGCATTGGACAAGCGCACAATTATCACCTATGCATTTGCGCATAAAGCACTTTCTACTTCAGTAAATTCTTTTTCGGTATAGCCAAAAGATAAAATTTGTTCTTTTGTGGCGCCAGCCTGAATCATTCTTTCAATAGCGTTAAGGCGCTCTTTTTCCATACCTCTCTCCAAAATAGCTTCTGACCAATTACACATAGTCTGCATCCTCCCTTCCAGTTCGGTTGTCATTATCATTCCAAATTCCTCTGTAAGTATACGCTTCTTCTCTTCCACGCTTATTTCGGAAAGCAGCTTCTCCAGCATGGAAATCAAAGTATTTTGGGAATCCTTTATGTTTTTTCCAATTCTTACGTTGATGATGATGCCTCGCATTAGATCTATGTCATACTTATTCTTCTTACTTCCAAAAACGGTATTCCTGTTAAGGCTAATCTCTTCAATGGAATCACCGTCTTCGCTGCTGCTCAAACATAGCCATATGCTACGGACTTTTTTCAAATTATCGTAATCACTGTGAAAAAATTCAGTCTGTTTCTGCGCGGAAATCATTCGAGCAAGATAAAATAAAATTCTGTTCTCCAAATGATACCCTAATTTAGCGGGATCTGACGAACGTTGAGCCTCTAAATTAATCAGAAATTTCATTTCCGTTTCAATATGATATGCCGTAAAACGGATATCGAAGACAATTTTTCCTTCTCCGGGGATATTATCCTCTGTGTTGGCTGTGTTTACGCGTCCCAAATTTGAAAGTCCCGCATCCAGCTGTCTCGTTTCGATTTCAATATCCTCTCCGATGCTGACCATGATATCTTCGATTGCCATATCCTTAAATTCAGAAATGGCATACTTTAGAATCCGTGCCAGTATCTGTTTGTCTGCGAGCAGGAATTTTATGTTTGTATCATAGGAGCTTGAAACATTTGCCGCTTCAACCGCCTGTGCTAAATTTGTATCTGCCATTTTATCTTCCTTTCTTCTGTGTATGCTTACAATAGCAGGCCTTTCTTAATCTGCCCAAATCCCTGTTGCGCTGTTTTTATTATACCTGACCTGTGCAATAATATCAATCTTTCTGCCCGTGAAATGTTAAGTCGATATTTGCCAATTCTTTTTAGGCGTGGAAATAATTAATAATCTTCCCTATGGATTTTTCCGGACAATCAATTCATCTATATGTTTGCCAAGCAGAATGCTCAGCGAATAGAAATGATCCAGTGATGGAAGCGTCTGGCCTTTATACCATCTGTAAACCGGCTGCGGACAGCATAAATGAAGGTACTCCTGTATGTATTTTACATTGAATCCTGTTTCCTGAATTGTTGTTTTCAAAAGCTGCCCTGTTTTTTCCATATCAATACTTGCATAATTCATAATACTCCTTTCCATGACAGGTATGGGAAAATTTATCCATGCTCGAGCCAAAGCTGCATAGTTCATTTTCCACATCCATGCATATAAGAAAAGCACCCAAGCCAAAACCTGGGTGCAGCCTCACAGATACATTTTCGCATGTAGCAACAGGAAATTAGGCCGTATAACTCTTTTCTTCCCTTGTTGCATTATCCCGGATTAAAACACGCGGATATTTTTGCAGGAGTTCGTCTTTCTTTTTTAAGGCATTTTCCATGTCTTTGCACGTATAATGCCAGCCGAGTTCCTTTCCGTCGCCGCCAAAGGCGCTCACTTTCACACCCTCCCAACAAAAATCGTCAAGATGGGCATTGACGTAGGCACTTTCTTCGACGATAAAATCCGCAAGAAGTTTTGCCATGATGTGCATGGCATCCCTGCTGTCTTCAAGCGTCTTAAAGGTTCCCATCTTATCCCGTTTTGTCCCTTTGTCCGTGTCTGTTTCAATCCATAAATCCAGATAAATCCCTTCGCTGCCGCCATAGTCCAGATTGTTTCTGAAGCTGTACTCATAAGTTGTGATGGGCTTTGGCGTGCTTGCCGCAAGCGCATAATCCAGAATACCCGGATATAACCCCTTTTCTTTTAATATGCCGCAAATCTTTTCAAACAGCTCTGCAGTTGTCATTGGTTTGTTCATTTTTTTCCTCCTTTTTTGGCTGTGCTGCCGCCCTCTATCCTGCAAGCCGAGTGATGCGGATCTCAAAATCCATGTCCGTGCCGGCTGCCCTTACGAGAATGCAGTCGTTGTCTCCGTCCAGTACCTTTAACCCGCTAAGCGCGACGGCATTTTCGATACTGGAAAAAAGCCGTTCCTTTTCCATAAATTCATCCTGCCGGATGCAGCTTTCACATCCGCAACCAGAAGGCGTGCAAAGGTACTGCCTGCCCGTTTCCGATGTGGTTATGTGCGGGCTGCATACCATGTATCCATGCTTTTTGAGTATCGCTGTGGCAGCCTTAGATACTTCTTTTAAAATTTCAGCATCCCGCAGAAGTTCTTTTTTTGCCTCATCCATGTCCAGATCCAGGAGCTGCATCAGATACCAGCAGGTCTGTTTGTCGATCCACTGAATCCTTTCTGTCATCGGCTGGTTCATCTCCATTTTTTCCGCTGCCATTTTTCCAGCTTTTTCCTTCATATTTTTGCTGCCTCCTTTTATAATAGGTGATTGGTAAAACCATTCATTACCACACGACTTTTAGGTGCGTGTAGTCAACCGGCGAATCCGACAGGCTTTTCACTACCCTGTCATAACGGAAAAACCAGCTCATGGTTTTTACATTAATGTGTTCCGCGACCTTATCAAGCGGCGCGCCCTCCTTTATCATCAGTGCCTGGCTTACGATGCGCAGGTCGTTGTAGGTAAACGGTTTTACGCCGCAGGCGGTACATGCTTCATGGAGCCGGTTCTGCAACGCCCTCGCGCTGGCCGCCTTCCCTTTTTTATTCAGGAAAAAATAGGGCTGGTTATCTGTCCGCTGCAAGGCATACTGCTCGATCAGCGCCACAATGTCCTCCGGCAGCTTCACAAAACGGTAGGCGTGGTCCGTGAGCCTTAAACGGATTCCGGAATTGCCGTCTGCATCCTGCAGGAGCATATCCCGTTTTAGGCTTACAAGTTCGTTCGTGGTAAGCGTCGAGCGCAGTACCATGGCGCAGGATAAAAAACCCGTCATATCGCCCTCGGACTTAAAATAGGCGAGAACCCTGTCAATACTGGACAGTTCCGGCAGGTCTTCAGGGCGAAACTGCATATCCGGGAACGTGACGTCAACCACGGAAAAAAGGTTCAGGTATTCCGGACGGATTTCCAGTGTGTCCGCATTCTCGTCCATGTAGCGGGCTACGGCGCGCAGCACGCTAAGGCTGTAATCCGTTGATTTCATCACGCTGCTCCGGCTGTTGAAATAAGCCTTGATTATTTCCTGCGTAATATCAAGGAAATCACACTGGGCAAAATCACATAAAGCGTTAAAAACGTAAGTGTACTGCTGCGCTGTCCGTGCTTCCCGTATCTTTTCTGAATAGTACCTCTTTAAGATTGTAATGAATTTGGCGCTTAAATAGGGTGAAAAACTGCCTGTTTCTGCTCCTTCCATTTAGGGCACCTCCTCTCTTTCCGGAAGAAAAACAGGGAAAGTGTAAGCAACTACGCACTATGGGAATGAAGCAGCTCTTTCCTCTGCGATTCCCTTCCCGTTTTTCCGTGCGGTTTTTTTTACTTTCCTCTTTCTTCTTGATAAAAAATTATGAAATCAACTTGAATGTGGCAGCGCCGCCGAAACCGAAAAAATCAGTTGGCTTCTGCTCGGTTATTTCCATAGTGCGTAGTTGTCTGCACAAAATGGCGTACTGCCTATCCAAAAACCTCCCAGTTACTGCAATATTCGGATACAAGCCTTTTCTTAAAAACAATGTTTCCGGAATCAATGTAGGATGCCAATAGTCTTTTATCGATAAGTTCCTGAAGCCTGTTTTGGCATAACTGTATTGTCGTGACTGCCCGCCCTATCTGGACATATTCCTTCTTTTCTGTATCCCATGCAAATGCGGCATATTCGTACAAATCACACCTATCCGCTTCTGCATAGCAGTTCAATGTAATGCCGGACTGCGCCAGCCATCCCATTTCATCCTCGAAGCTGTGACCGGTTTCGGCCAGCTTTTCTTTATCCACGTTTAAAACTGCTAAAATCATCATTCTTCTTCATCTTCCTCCTCGTCCCCATCCTCCATCGGATGCCAGTGGTAGCCACAGTCTATGTTCTCGCACTGTCCGTTCCACATCAGGCTTCCGCATTTCGGACAGGTTGATACTTCATATGGTCCCCCGCCCTGCATCTGTTCACGCTCCTTCTATAATGGCGGCCGATATCTTTGCTTTCTCCGTTGCAGAAAGTGCGGATATCTTCTTTGGAAGTTCCTTGGCTATATCGATACGTTCCTGTATCTGTCGGGCGGGATCTCCTTTGCCATCATAGCCGTCATACATCAGAGTAACCATGAGGTTCTGGATGGGTTCTACCAGGTCACCGTTTTCTTCCTTTATCTGCTTCATGGCCATTATGCCCTCCCTTAGAAGGTTTCCCCAAAGAATGTAGCATTTTTCACTTTCAGTACCAAGGGGTTCCAGCCATTCCTGCAGCGTATGTTCTTCCATGCCTGTTCCGCAGCTGCTTTCCTGAAGGAAGTAGCGGACCTGCTCCCCGTTGTATATCCTGCCTAACGGAAAAAGGGCGCAGACGGCAGGCTTTGCATCCTGCACATAACACCTTTTATGGAGAAGGAACGGGCATCTTGCTTCTGTCCTTAACCGTACAACGGGAAGCCACGAAGTATTTCCGATATACAGATCGCAGTAGGTAAAGAGCAGTTCCTGAAACGAGATGTCAAGGTATTCCTGCAGGCGCATGATATCATAGGCATTTAACAGGACATCCCCTCTGTTTTTGCAGCACTCGCCGCAGCAATCGCACCCGAACCGGAAGGTGTCCTCCTGTCCAAGGTAATGTAAGTTTACAATATCTTTATAATCCATCATATAAAGTTCTCCTCTCAGATAAAATAATAATTTGGCGTACCCGCACCGTTCAATGAAAGTGCAAACTCCAGCAGATCCGGAACGGCATCCCTGATATGTCCGTATTGCTTTTCTTTTGAACAGTAATCCATCTGGCCGCCGTCAATTTCTTCACAAAACTGGTCGAACAAGGTGTAATCAATGGCCGCGTCGCAGCCCTGCGTATAAAAATCAGGCTCCGCCCCGTGCATTGAGATAATCCTCCCGTCTCCCAGTACAATCCATATCGTATCTGGCATACTCAGCCTCCTTTCTAATCGGGTGGGAAATACGGTCATGCGCACCCTCCTGTTGTGATGTCGCCAAGGAACGCCTGTATGGGAACCGCCATGCCAATCTCACATTTTTCCCGGTCAAAATAGTACACATTGTCCGAAAGATACTCCTCCGGCGTTACAGCAAATTGGTTTATCTCTTTAACCATGTCTGTAAGGAAAGAAAGATTCCTGACCGGATCGGGGCATATGGCAAGAACCTCATGTACCGAACTGGGTAACAGATATAAGCTGCTGTTGAGCGCGTCAGCCAGTTTTTTCAGCACAGGAATATTTAACAGCATTGCCCCGCCGAAAGAAAGCGCCTTATTGCTGAGTGTTATCAGCAATGGTTCTTCCGGTTCTTCAATCATTGGTACATGAGGGAGTTCAACCTGCAAATCATGTATCAATACGTCTTTTACGGATTTCACCAGTACGTTATCCTCATGGAAGGTATTTTCCGCTGCAGCCTGCAAAACATTTTTGATGTCCTGCTTCCAACTAGATAAATGTTTCTTTTTTACATAAAATCCATCAAGTCCCTCTTGCCTTATGTTGCAATGGAAAAGGATTGCAAGGTCAAGAAACGGAACATATGCCTTATCCGCCAGCTCCGTCTTGTGCTGTTCGTAATTTACCAAATGCAGGAATATGCGCCCTTTTACGTTTTCCCATTTTGTGATGTCGTTTGCTTTTCTCATAGCCTTTTTATCCTCCTTTTAAAAAATTCCGCAAAAAAAACCACCCCGTTATGGAGTGGTTCATTGCGTACAGTTACCTTATTCAATTTTAAAACATAAACTTTGAAATCCCGTAAATCGGGATGGTGATGATATTGCCTGCCCTTCCGCCGTTGGTGTTGCCCTTGGCGTACAGCAGATAATCCGCCTTTTTATTCTCAATGGCGGCGCTGGCTGTCTTCCCGGCATTTTTGCCCGTCTTTACTTCAAGTGCATATGTTCTCTGGGATTGGATTGCCTTTACATAGAAATCAATCTCACCCGTGCCCAACGTTGCAAATGCCGGCGTTTCCAGCGCAATCTCACTGGGATGGACCGTACGCCGCTTTAAATCAAGGTATACAAAATTCTCGTTGATGATGCCCGCAGCCGTTTCCTTCGGGCACCCGATTTTTGTCAGGAAATAATTTGTCAGGCCGATGTCTGAAAAATAGCACCTTGCCTTTGCCTTGAAATCCATGATATTGCATTCCGGCAGTTTTCCGGCAAATCCGATAATGCCAGAGCTGTAAAGCCAGTTGACGGCACGGTTCACGGACGCTTTGGAAATATTGCTGGAGTAGTCTTTCACGACAATGCCCTGCAGTTCCTCGCTGAAGCTGTCCCTGTCAAATCCTTTCTTTTCCTTTGCGAGTATCCTTGCGACGCTGGAAAACATATTGTCATAGACTGCATCATCCAGGATGTCTTCAAAGTACCGTTTGCTTTCGTTTGTAAAAAGCCGGATGATTTTCAGCAATTGCGTCTGGCAGTCCTCTAAAGACGTGTTTTCCAGATACTGCAGTACAACACTTGGATATCCGCCGATTTTACAGTAATCTTCATAGAGTTTTTGCAGCTCCTGATATACGGCTGCATCGCTGCCGCCACACAAATCCATATTCCCGTACAGATCATGTTTATCCAGCGCTGTTAAAAATTCCTCAAAATCCAGCGTATGGATCTCCAGGGAGTCGAGGTCGCCCGCCGAATATTTAAACCCTTTATCCAGTATCCGTCCAAGATAACTTCCGGTAACGATAAAATCGCTTTCCAGATTCCTTGTAAATTCCCGGATGCGGTTGTAAATCTCCGCCGACTCCTGAATTTCGTCGATGATGACGATTGTTTCTTTGGAATCCCGGAAATCCGGTTCATACTGCCGGATAAGTTCAAGCACCGGGTTTTCGCATTGGTATCCGTCTCTGATCCGCCCGCGCAGCTCATGGTACTTTTCTAAAAACAGCTCCCCGGAAAATTCCAGCAGGTTGATATAGATTTTCTGCCGGTATTCCGCATCGGCAAATTTGTTCACAAGATATGTCTTGCCGACTTGGCGCGCGCCGGATATTTCCAATGTGGAATGGCGTTCCGATTTCTTCCATTCCTTCAGCCTGCCATATGCCTTGCGTTCCAAATCCTTCTGCATGGCTGCTCCTTTCTTTTATCCCTGCGGAATAAATCTTACAGGGTAAACTCAAATTTCTGGAACAGGAAAACCGGAATGGTAAATATATTTCCAGCCTGTCCTCCCTGTGTATTGCGCTTTAGGAGAAGCAGGTAATCCACTTTCCCGTCTTCCAGCGCTTTTAGTCCTGTCGGCGCGGTGTTCTTCCCGCTTTTTACCTCCAGCGCATAGAGACTTTCCTTACCAAGAAGGCTTTTTACAAGGAAGTCAATCTCCCCGCCTTTGTAGGTTGCGAACGCCGGTGTTTCCAGCGCAATTTCTTTTAGACGCTCTGCCCTGCGGCGCAGCTCCAAAAACACAAAGTTTTCGTGCAGTATTCCCTGTATTTCAGAAAAAGATGCGCCGATTTTGCGGAAGAAATAATATGCCAGTCCGAGATCCGTGAAATAACAGCGGCACCTTCCCTTAAAATCCATAATCCTGCATTCGCTTATCTTGCCGGCGAAATCAAGGATGCCGGCGCTCTGCAGCCACATAATGGCGCGGTTGCACACGGACTTGCTGATGTTGCTGTCGTAGTCATGCACGACCAGTTTCTGCAGGCTTTCGCTGAAATTATCCTTATCCAGCCCCTTTTTTTCCCTTGCAAGGATACGGGCTACACAGCAGAAAATGTTGTCATACACCGCCGTATCAAGAATATCCTCAAAGTATCTTGTGGACTCCGTGCAGAACAGGTGGATGACATCTTCGAGCTTTTCACGGCTTTTTTCCCTTGATTTTGTTTCAAGGTATTCCGTTACCACGGCGGGATACCCGCCGATTTCTAAATAAAGCCCGAAAAGATCTGACAGACTTGCAAGCTCCTCCGGATGCTGCGTTCCGTACAATCCCATTTCCGCATACGTTTCATGCAGTCCGAATGCCTCGGTAAATTCCTCAAAATCAAGCGTTTCGATCCGAAGCGATTTCAAATCGCCTGCCGACAGCTTGAACTCCGTGTTCAGTGTCCTGCCAAGATAACTTCCCGTTACAATAAAACGGCAGTGAAAGTTTCTTGTAAATTCGCGGATCAGGTTGTAAACCGTCGGGGATTCCTGTATTTCATCAATGATGATAACAGTTTCTTCCCTGTCCTGAAAAGAAGGCTCGTATAGCGACAGAGCCTTATGGAGCGGCTGTTTTGGCCTTTCGGTTCCGGGTTCCCATTCGTTTGCCTTTTGGATGCACTTTAGAAATTCCTGTCCGGATGCCTCCAGCATATTGATGTACACGGCGGCGTCAAAGTTTTCTTTGGCAAATTTCTGGATGATATAGGTCTTGCCGACCTGCCTTGCACCTGTCACCTCTAATGTTAAATTGCTCTCCGCTTTCCACGAAAGCAGATTCTGATATATTTTGCGTTTCAGATACATAAATAATTCCTTTTCCTTTATCGTCATAAAATCGATTTATGGACGGTTTCTTTACATTGACAAAACCATTATAGCAAAAAGGAACCCTTTTTCATAGAGTGAAATCGGCTTCCTTTTGCATGACTTCTTCCGGATCAATCCAGCCTGCCTCGCCAAAATAAACCCGCTCTCCTGTTCTTGGATTTGGCAGAATGTCATCCGCACAAAGAACAATTTCCTGGTCGTCGTAGGCTTTTACTACACGGTCAATTGCTTTTTCCAGACCTTCCTCGCCGGTCTCGTCTGTTTCGACAATGACAGTCTTTCCTAATGTTTCGATGATTCCTATACAGTATTTCATAGTGTATATCCTCCTATGGTGTTTAATACATACTGCATGGGCACGGTTGCCGTTTCGCCCCATTGCCGTACCAGATATTCATTAAATCCGTTTGTTGTACAATACCGGATCTGGCAGCTTTTTTTGTTGACCTTTATGATTTGGTAAACGCCAATTCCGTCTGCCACCGGCTCATACAAAAAGCGATACAGGATAGTCCCTTGTGCCTTTGCCTTTTCATCAAGCTCCCGGATTCTTTTCACGTTTTCCTCCACTATCTGCAGCCACTCATTTACATTAAAGTTTTCTTCCTCAAATCCTTTTGGGAGTTTGGGGGTGTAAAGTAAATTCTCCATATTGTTTCCCTTCAGCCGTTCCATGTGCATAACGCTTGTTTTAAAATACTTTGCATATTTTTTTGCGTATTCTGCTTCCCAGTATGGTGTACTTGCATATATTATTCTGGAAGCACCATTTGTAAATAGAACCATGCTCTGAATGGGAAATGCATCTTCACACGCTTCGACGACCTTTTGTTTGAGATTTTTTAATGTAACGGGGTGGGTCGTTTCCCTGATGTCGCATTCCGGAATTCGGATGATGGCTTTATAAAGGTTTTCGCCATCAATCTTTTCGTAAAACCGGATGTTTAAAACTTCATCGAACTTGAAAACTTCAGATAATTCCTGTTGTGTTGCACGAATTTTCACTCTGATTTCCAATCCCTTTTTTCCTCCTTTTTTTGATTTTGCGTACAGCTTTTGCTGCCACGCTGACATAAGTAATACGTTTTTTCATTGTTTCCTTTTTACATGAACACCTCCATTTATAAAAATATGCATAAAAAAAGCACCTGAGAATAATCCCAAGTGCGATATGCAGTCCTGTGAAATTATGGCAGTCAAAACCTGTTCCCAGGAATTTCATACCCTGTGCCGTTTATTTGGCACATAAATAAAAAAATAAGTTCTTTCATATTATAATGCAGAATACTGGAAAAGTAAAGAAATTCCAGATGAAACTGCCAATTTCCTTTTGTGACTTTTGTGCCTTTGTGCAAAAAAAGAAAAAACCCCGGCCGAAGCCGGGGAATACGCAGATTATTACGCATATGTTTTTCTTCTTTTTCTGCTGACCGCAAAAGCGATAGCGGTCGCCGCGCCTACAAACAGACTGATGATAATGACTTTTGCCTTCATTTAGTTTTCCTCCTCCAAAATTGTGACGTCTTTTGCCGCAGATCTACCATGCTCATCATCCTCTGCGGTAAAGGATACATTCTGTCCGGGACGGAGCTTCTTGAAGCCCTCCATAATGATATTGGAGAAGTGGACGTACCAGTCCACGCCGTCCTCATCCGTGATAAACCCGAATCCCTTTCTTACATCGAACCACTTTACGGTTCCTCTCATCATTTCTCCTGTTGCTGCAATTGCCATAATTTTTACTCTCCTTTTTCATAATATTTTTTGTCCGTGTATGGCTACACGAAAAGGGGCTGAACGGACTCGAACCGTTCCATGCCTTTGCCCCTCTATTTTTTAGGTGCGATATGCCAGTCCTTCCACAAATCGCCGGATATGCTTACGCTGCCCGTCAGGTTTTTGCAGAGCATCCCGTCGGGTGTCCAGCAGTCGATTACATAGGTATAGACCGTATAGCTGCCGTCCTTCATCCAAATCGGCGTAAAGTGTGTCCGGCGGTCATATGTCGAATACTCATTCTGTTTAAACTGGAAGGTTGCATTCATACCGGTAGACGTCCTCTCCAGTAACCGCCAGTATGTTTCATAATAAAATTCCGGGAAATAGCTGACGGCTGTTTGCGGCTCCGTGACCGCGGAGGCTTGGGACGCACTGGCAGAAGCATTTACCCTGATATTGACGCCGTAACCGCTCTTGATGGTGGTTGCGGATGCCGTCGGTGATTTTTCATCCGGTATCAGATTCATGTCTGCACTAAAAGAAGCCGAATAATAATCAATGTCAAATTCCCACCAGCCCTCATCCTCCCATGTGCTGTGGCTGCTGGTACAGTCCTCCGTGCAGTCTTCGTTGTGGGAACCTGTATGTTCTACCCAGTGTTCCTGCCACCATGGGCGCCAGATGCTCCAGTGCGCGGCAGTCTTTTCCGTGTTTGACGGTACGGATGTTGCAGAGTAGGAATCATTTCTGTCGTCCGCAACCGGATTCGGAGGATCATATCCGTCCAAATCCACAATTTTGGCCAAAAGAGTACCCTTTGCCGGGCTGCCGCTTCCGGTTGCCGTTACCGATATGGTAATAATCTGCGGCGTCGGCGGTGTGTGCCATCTAACCCACACAAGCTGTTCCCTGCCTTCGGGATAGTATACGTTTTGTACGGTATACGAAGCCCCGTCGATTTGGAATGTCACATTGACCGGATGATCCGGATCGGACTGGCCGCCTCTGACGGATACCGCGGTAATCACATCCGTATTGACCCGGTATTCATAATCCACCGTTTCAACCTCCGGAGTGACTTGCTCGTTAAAGCGGACAATACCGACGCCAAGAGCTTCAATGATACTCTCGTTTGTCGCCCGCTCCGTCCTTGATCCGGACCATGCCGGAAATCCTAAATCAGAGGTTTCTAAAAAAATGGACAGGGGAAGGTTTTTATGCGACAGGGAAGGCATTTTCCGCTGCATGGTTCCGCCGAGCAGACAGTCATACAGGGCGGCTTCCGTTGCAGTCATTGCGGTGCGTTTCCCCTGAAATGTTACAAACGCAAGCGGCTCAACTAACAGCTTGTAATCGCCGCTTATGAGCGTGTCAAAGTTAAATCCGCAGTAACCGCATATCCCGCGGAGTACCTGTTCATCTGTAAAATATCTTTTAATCTGCTCAATACGGCTTCCTCCCGTGGATGAACTGATAATTGTGGGTAATGACTGGGTTGGCCGGTAGCACACATATGTTCCGGAATTTGGTGTAAGGGATGCGCCCGCCCTGTATGATGTTTTACAGGTCTTTGTAAAATGTATGACGATATCCGTGGGGGTTCTGTTTGTCAAATCCACGGATGCGGACACTGCTGATCCGTCCGACGCATTTACGACTGTTACGCGAACGCCGTCATCCCCATTCACCCATTTATTTGTACTGCTTCCGTCCCCGAAGCCACCGCCGCCGCCATCCATATTTCCCTCACCGGCCGCATGAACGGGCTGGTTTTGTAACAAGGGCATTAAAAAAAGCAGCGCTGCCATCAAAATGGCGCCTGCCCGTCTTGCAATTCGCAAAATAGTTACTCCTTTCCGAAAAAGGCACCGCCGAAGCGATGCCCTTTCCTGTTAATCCATAATTCCGATTTTATTTCCGTTTTCATAAATATCATCTGCCGGTATCACCACAGTTCCACCGCCGTTGTAATCAATCCAGCCAAATCCATCTACATACATTTTATCACCCCGTATTTCTCCATGTTGCGGTGAATCGCTGTTTTCAGGGGGCTGTTCTGTCTGCGGCTGCTGCGGTTCCTGTTTTACTGTGTCCTGCGGCTTGCTTCCCTGATCGTCTCCTGTCTTTTTGTCCGTTTCCGTGGAAGCCTCTGCCGGCTTCTGGTCTTCCGTTTTTATCGGTGTCGGCTGGATGGACTGTACATGGGTGTCCTCTGTTTCTGCTTCCTTTGAGATTTCCGTGGAAACGACTACCTGCTCCGCTTCCTGAGCTTTCGTATCTTCTGTGGCGGGAACAGTCAGGCCATTTTCCGGTATCTCTACCATATCCTCTGATACTTCTGCTTCGGCGATCTCCGCCTTTTGCGGCGCATCCTTGTAAATGCAGAGGGATATTCCCGCAATCGCGATGACTCCAACGGCAATTAGTGAAGCGATTACCGCAGTTTTCTTTGTTTTTTCATTCCATTTCTTTTTCATAATAAATTCCTCCTTCTTGTCTTTTTATCATTGTAATATAGGTTCCGTTCAAAAGTCCAATTTTTAGCCGATTTTTTTTACGCGAAATTTTATTAGAATTTTGGCGTGTAAGCAGCCTTTGTCTGCACCGTAATCTGCATGGCGGGAAGCACTTTCTGAATAAAGCTGACCGGTACCTCCAGACGGATTGTCGCGGTTATTTCAAAGTTTTCCCGTTCCCCGGATGCAAGTCCGTTGTTATGTATCTGGATCTGAAGGTCTTTTAACTGATATTCGAGGACACCCCGCTCCGATATGCGCGCATGGCATTCCCCGTCCGACTGCAGACCAAGAAGTTCATCCAGCCTGCCATAAATGTCACCGTAGTCAAGACTTTCCTCAAAGGAGCCGTCACCCATAGGCTGGTATCCCGCTGCATATCCTTCCCTTACCGCATGGTATACGTCCGCATAATTGTCATTTACGGTGGATATGACCGCTTTCTGCATGGCATCCTTTACCCCTGACGCTATAATCAGAAGGTGCGCATACTGGGTAATAATCAGAATCAGCATAAGAAGCGCCAGCGTGACAGCCGCCGCAAGGGGATATCCTTCCCCGGAGCGGTTTTTCATTATTTTATTCCATTTTTTTCTCATCGGTGGTACACCTCGCTCTTTCCGCTCGCCCTGGCAGTCAACCGCACGGGAAACGAACCGAATCCTCCGAACAGACCGATATTCCGATCAAGCGTCAGTGTGACCGTCACTTCTTCGTTCAACTGGATATTCCCGGTTTTTGACCATGAAACCGACGGCGCAATCCCCGTTTTTTCCTGCAGCGTTCTTTCTCTTGCAGACGTTTCAGTGCCGACGCATCCTGCGATTTCCATTTCCCGTATCAGTTCATCGGCGAAGTTATCCAGCTGCAGCTTGGTGATATATACCGGATAAACACGGACGGCAATCGCAATCACCAGCATGGCGCATAATACCAAGACTGCCGTGTCGATATATCCCTCTCCCCGCTGTCCTTTCCATATTTCTTTCCATTTTTTCAAGCTCATCCCTCCTTACATCATGCTTCCCATGGACTTTATGATCTCAAAGCCAATGATAAGGATATAGGTAATTAAGAAGCACATCAGCATGAGGAATGAATATTTCCGTATTTTAGGCGGTATTTTCTGTGCCTTTGTCTTTAACCTCTGGATTTCGATCTGCTTGAAGTCATGCACAAGCATCTGGAAATATACGGCGCTGTCATCGCCCCTGAGCACGCCTATCAGACCACGAACGATATCCGAGAGCTGCGGCGAATTTAACCTCGCCTCAAACCGCGTCAGCGCTGCCTCATAACTGGAGGAACGCATATCGGCGCACACAATATCCAGTTCCTTTGCAAATTCCTCCCCGGCGTTCTTTTTATAATTTTCCAGAATTGACAGTACATCCCTGCTGTTTTTTAATTCCTGTTCAACGGTTGATGCAAAACGCGATAATTCGTCCTCAATAACCTCCCTCTTGGCGCGCAGCTTTCTGTCCGCCGTTTCGATTTCCTTAAAATATATCGTCAGCGCCGCCATCAGCACCATAATGGACGCCAGCGGAAAGATTGCAAGGCAGGGAATGACGCCGATCAAGAGCGTCCCTGCCTTTACAATGGCATATGAGGTATACACCTCCGGGGAAGTGTCCATTCCGGCGGCCCGCAGGGTGGCTGTCAGTCGTGCCTTTTTATGCGGGTTCATGGGCAGATGCCTTGATAACAATACTGCCCCGTCCATCAGGATTGTTTCAATGCTTTTTGCCGCCTTATATTCCAGTTTTCCAGCAGAAGACATTGCCTGAACGGTTCTTATTGTCGGGATGCGCAGCACCTCCGCCAGAATCAGGAACAGTCCGACAGAGAAAAATGCCCCGAATGCAAATAATATGATAATCATGTGCTACCTCCTGTACTCAATCGGCTTTGTCAGCTTGACGACGCGCGCGGCAGAGAAAAAGATAGATGCCGCGGACAGGCTTAACATGAACTGCCCCATTGTCGTCGCTGTCAGCGTTTCAAACCAGTCCTTGTTCAGAAAATACAGCAGCGGTATATTGGAAACGACAAGCACGACCATTGTGATGAATTCTTTCCGCGGTTCATATATCATGTACTCCAGATCCGCATTGACAAGGCGCATATCCGACAGTTTTGCCACAATCGGCGTCAGTATGGTTTTTAAACTCCTGTCAACCTGACATTCCTGCAGTGCGTCGCACCACTCCTCAAAGGTATCGTTGCGGATTTTGGTTTTCAGATCCCGCAGCGCACTCTCGATATCCGGATCTACCATGTGTATCCGCGTTACAAATTCCTGAAAGACTGTCTGCACAGGCGGGTTCAGGTAAAAAATACTCTCCTCCACCGCCGTCAGGATATCCTCATTTCTGAGGTACGATGTCGTAATGATGGACAGCGCTGTTTCAAGTTCCGCGGAAATATCCTTTTTAAAGGTATGTGCCGTCAGCTTGATGTACCAAAGTGGGATAAATAAAAACCCTACCGCAAGGACCGGCACCATAAAAAAATTCCCCATCATAACCGCCAGCGAAGCGCCCAGTGCAAACAGCATAAAGGACGCCGTACACAGCAGGGGAAACTGTTTTTCCCTTCCGGTTGTCTGCAGGATGTCCTGCACCTCGAGAAGCTCCCGTTTGATATAGGGTATTTTCCTTGTGTTGGTTTCCTCCATAATGGCATCCTGAATATTGCGTGGTTTCCCAAGGATGCCGCCGAACAGATCCGCCGTAAAGTCTTCCAGCGAAATTCCAAACAAAATAAAGCAGCCCATGATCATGCCGATGCAGGCTGCAAGCTGCAGTGTCAGCATTTCCCGCCCCCCTTTCCGGTGATTCTCGCAAGGGTTTCCTTTGACATTCCGTTCTCCAGAAGACGTCGTTTAAGGCTCTCGGAAATGCCGTTTACCTTTTCATGGTCGCCGCTGATGATAAAACGGCTCCCCTCCATGCGGTTTTCCCTGATATGGTAATGATACAGCGTCCGAAAGTTCATGCTGCCGTCCGGAAGAATTTCGCATTCCATGATTTCCATGACCTTCCTCTTTTTGTTTTCAAGCTGCTTTGTGAATACGATAATGGGAAACGCTTCCGTTACGAGCGCCATGAGTGTTTCATCCTTGATGTCATATTTTCGTTTACAGAGGGTACACATTCTTCTATAGGTAGATTCACAGCTGTTACTGTGTATCGTGGTCAGTACGGTATGTCCTGTCCTTGCCGCTTCCTGTGCCGTATACGCTTCATAGCTGCGCATCTCTCCGACGCAGATAATCTCCGGGTTAAAGCGCAGCGCCATATCCAGCAGGGAATCCTGATCGATGTTCTGCTTCTCATTTTCGGATGCCCTTGTCAGCGTATGGACAACGCTGTTACAGACCGCCCCGTCATGCTCCCGTACAAGATCCAGCTCTCGGCTTCCGTTCTCTATCGTAAAGATACGCTTGCTGTCGGGAATCGTCCCCAAAAGCCAGCCGGTGATTGTGGTTTTCCCGGAGCTTGTCGCGCCTGCCACGCAGATGCTGATGCCGTAGCGCAGACATTCAGACAGAAAATCCAGTTCCTCAGCCGTTGCCGTACCGCTTTTTACGAAATCTTCTTTTGCCAGGGACAGGGGATTGACGATACGGATCGATGCCGCCACGCCGACATCCTCGTCCACCAGCGGCGTTTTTAAGACCGCGATACGGATATTCTTGCTCAGGTGTCCGAGTACGGCAGGGCTGGCATTATCCAGAACCATTCCCGATACATGGAGCATCCGGCGCACGACGTTGATTGCGTGTTCCGGCGACTCAAAATGTTCCTGCAGCTTTTCGCAGGTGCCATTGGCGTACTGCACTTCAATGTCGCGCCATGAGTTGATATTGATTTCCTCAATCCCTGTCCCGAAAATATACTTTGTGAGAAACGAAAATTCCGCCATCTCCGTATACAGGGTGTCAATCAGTTTCTCCTCGTCCATCCCTTTCACCTGAATCCTGTAATCCATCACATATTTGCTGATATAGCGCTTGATATGCTGCTTTACCTCCTCGTTGTCGCCATCAAGAATCAGGGTGGAATATTTGCTGGAGATGTATTCCTGCACATCCTTTAGGACTGTCTGGAAATCCTTTTCTTCCTCCGGGGAGAAAAAGAGCATCCGGGCATCTGTCATGTTTTCACTCATACGCCAAAGACCTCCTTTCCGACCGCCTCAATGCTCAGTTTGTACTCTTTGCTGTCTTTTTGGGAAAGATCCTGAAAGAGCCGCCCCTCCAAAGCCTGTGTTTCCAGTTCCGCGCAGTGCGGAAAGGTATAGGAAACTTTGCCGAAAACCTGCTCGACATAGTTTGCTGCCTCATTTGACCGGACATCCGATACGATCCGTACCTGTTTGTCCGCGTCCCATTTCTTGTCCTGCAGAAGCGGAAGCTGTGACGACAGATAGCTGATGGATTTGAGGTTGCAGGTGACAAGCCGCAACACGTGGTCCGATTCAATCAGCGCCACGGCGGAGAGTACATCAAACGCAATATAGCTTCCGCAGTCGATGATGACGTAATCCGCCATCATGCGGATATTCCGGATGAGTTCCTCGGCCTGCACCTGCGTATAGGGAGGGTAAGTAAATACGTTCTCGCCTTTTTTCATCCCAAGCATGGTCAGGTATTTAAACTTTTTATGGAAAATGCAGTTTTCCTTGATAATGCCTTGTGTTACATGGGCTGCCGCCAGAATGCTTCCAAGGGAATGCTCCTCTATCAGATCGGAAGAACCGCACAGGCATGGCAGCGGCGGCGAAACCATATCGCACAGCAGAAGGATTACATTCTTCTTACGGCTTGCAAGGTAATGCGCCAGCTTCACGCTGACCGTCGTTTTACCCGACGAGGGGCTCCCCCAGACAGCAACCACGTTTCCGGACGGGGGCACCACTGCTTCGTTTCTTTGGAATATGGAATTGTTGTTATGACTGAGCATCTTTTTCCGCCTCGCTTTCCGTTTGTTCTTTGCTGTTTACGCCTTCGGCATCTTCCCCCTCGGCGTCCTCCCCTTCCAGTTCGGCCAGTTTTGCAGCTTCCAGTTCCTCTAAAATGAGATCCTGCGCCTCGATAAACTGTGCCGCGTTCTGTGGGGTTCCGCGGTACACCAAAGATAAATGGATGGTTCCATCCGCTTCAAGCCCCGCAAGGATTTCCGACTGCACCGGCTTTACCAGAAGGGTTACGGTGGAGGGAAGCTCTTTTTCCTCCTCATCCCTTCCGTCTTCAAGGTTGGCGTCGTATCCTGAATTGGCGGTAACGGCAATCACTTCCACATACCGAAGCTCCTGCGGGATTACGGTCTGCCTGCTTCCCTGATAATCCGAAGCAATGACGGACACGATATCGCCGCTTTTTAATTTTCCTGACAAACCTTGGGCGAATTTATCAATCGTAATGGACATGGCCTGCTTTTCCCCATTTAAGTGATACAGATAGGTATTTTCCAATCCCGCCTCAGCGGATACTTTTGATGGAAACAGGTAGTCACCTGTACATACACTTGCCGTCAAATACAGTCCTTCCACTTCATTGATGGAATGGAATACATTCTCCGGCATATTATAGTTTCCGACTTCTATTTCCTCCAGCGTGCCTCTCGTAAGCTGCTCGCCTTCCAAAACGTTCTGCTTCATGCGCACTACGGTTGTTTTCTTTGACAGTCCCATGTTGATTAAGGGTGTGAGTGCAAAACAAATCAGTAATGATATGACAATACAAGTGATTCCCAATACCATTCGGTTTTTAAATATCTTCATCTTTTACCTCCAAATTTCTTTCAATATTTCCTGAAAAAAGGCAGGGACGTAAATTCCCTGCCATGCTGTTATTACTGTGTTGGAATGAGTGTCAGATAAGCCAGCACCATTCCTGCTGTTAAAAACGGAATAAGGGGATATGCCTGTTCTGCTTTTCCTGTGCCATGAAAGAATATCTTCCTTATTAAATGGTATGCAAGCATACCGGCAAGCCCGATTATCATGGCGAACATTCCTTGTTTCAGACCTAATACCATCCCGGCGGCTCCCATAATCTTTATGTCAGCCCCGCCAATCCCTCCTACTGTCAGGGCGGCCAGCAAAAAAGGACATCCGCACAGGATGCCCCAAAATTTTGGAAAGTCCGGTATCAGCAATGCTGTCGCTGCAAGTAAAATACTGTAAATGTCCGGTACTTTTCTAGTGCGAATGTCACAATAGGATGCGCCAATAAGCAGAGCGGCAAAAAGAATCCCCTTTCCTGCCCATACTGCCATCACCGTCAGCCCGCATAATTGAACATTTCCGTAATTCGTCTGGTCAGCGTCGGCATGACCACATCGCCAAACAGCGCGTACAGACCTGCCAGAAGGAGTGCGCCGATTACGACGGCAATCAAAATCTTAACGCCGGTATCCACATAGCTCTCACCAGCCTTGTCACGCAGGAGCATACGGATCTTGCACCATGTTCTTGTGCCGTACTTTGCCTTGATATTCATTTTCTTCATTCTTAAAATCCTCCTTATAATTCAAATATGATAGATACAAAAAACGGCAGTCTATTTTCCAATAGCCCTGCCGCATAAAGTAAGCAATTATATGTCGGGAAATTCCGTCAGATGGTCATAAAGTCTGATATGCGGGTATTATACTTCCCGCATGCAACCTGTCCCCAGGGATTTTCTTAGCCCGAACGGTTCGCAATGACCGAACTTCCAACAATAATAACATTGGTAATTATATAGAAGTTTTTCCATGTTTGCAACCGCCCTTTTCTCAGATAAAGTATCTGCTCGGTGTTTCGGGCGCAAGGAAATAAAAAATGTCCAAAATCCCTTCAATATGGTATTTTTGTTGAAGCATTGGTATTTTGTGCGTTACTTTGAATATGGATGAGAAAAAGTAAATAAAAGAATGCGGATGCAATGGGAATAAGAGAAGCATATAAAGTCTTCGGGCTTGCGCTAGGAACCGAATTAAGTGAAGTGAAAAAAAAGATACCGGCAGCTTATGATGCTGGTTCATCCGGACGCGAATACGGCGGAAGAAATTACAGATACAATGCTCAGTAACTCAATCAAATATATAAAAAACGTCTATATAGGCATTCTCCCACTAGACGTTTTCTACATTTTATATTTTACATTTACTTTTTTGCCCTTTCATGTATCCAACTATCAATAAAATAGCCACCACGAAAGATGCAACCCCTATTGGAATAGCAATCTCTTGTTTGTTTACAATATACAAAATAACGTATGTAGAGGACAAGAACACTGCTATACTCTTTGTTTTAACTTCATATTTCTTCTTTTCACTTTGATCCAAGACGCGATTCTGATTTTCTACTGGAGCTAAAAATAAAATTGTACATAGGCTTATCGCTTGAAACAACAGCCCTATTAGTCCAATATTAGTAATCTGCCTAATACTCATAAGCGATAGAACTACCATAATAAATGATATTACATAGCACCTATTTTGTGTGTCGGCATGATAACCTCCTGCATATCTTCTTAATGCACTTAGGCAAACCCAAAAAATTATTCCTTGAAAAAAAATCCCAAAAACATACCCTAACATCAAAGCAATAAGAGTGGTTATCAATATAACCTTCCCTCTTTCAATACCATACGCTATTATTTGATTGGTTTCTTCTTCCGAAAATTGCTCTAAATCCATAATTTAGAATTTCCTTAGTTTTTTTACGGAATCAGGCATTTTAGGTTGATATGTAATGCAAGGGCATGCAGCATTCGCATCCGCCTTTGCAACATACATCGCAACTTTTTTTACTAAATTTTTGGTCATTTTAGTTTTTTTCATATTTCTTACCTCTCTTTCATTATATAATATCATTTTTTTACCTCAGTACCTCTTATGGCGAAAATCATATATTTAATAGTGAAATTCGTATCATAATTTCGGTTGTAAAATTTACCATTTTCACTTAGTCAAAAACAGAAAAGGCACAATGCGTTTAATATATTTTACCTATTCTAAATATGATAAAATATAGTTTGCTATCTCATCTGACACTTGATAATGTGTTATAAATTCTCCCCGATCACTATATTCACCCGAAATTATTTCCTCAATATAGTAATTACCACCGCTTTTATAAAGTATCTGGGTATTCATTTCTTTTAACTCTTTTTCATTACTATGCCTTGATAACATAAATCTAACTATTTGGCATTCAACTTCTTCTGGATTTGGTGCATCATCTGCATATTCCCACTGATCCAAAGCCAACCCGTTTAGATATTGCGCTATTTCAGAAATATCGTCTATTTCATTCAGCAACGTGTTTTTGTCTGCTCCGTAAAACTGTATCTTCTGCTCTTTAGAAGTCTTGCGTAGTTCCTTTTCTGTAAATGATGTTTCTCCTTGATAATATCGGGCACTTTCTGTAAATGATGCTTCTCCTTGATAATATCGGGCAGTCTCTATATCATCTGTCTTTTCAATAGCATTATCTGGCACATAAAAATCAAGTCCCCACTCATCCAGTATGTCATTCGCTGTTATATTCTTATTTAGCTCTAAATCTTCCGGCGCATTGAGAAACCGTCCCGCCTTTTCTGATATTCTGGCTATTGCTTCTATTTCCTGATCATAATCCCGTATCATATATTCACCTTTACTGGAAATATAAAATTCTAAGGTATTCATATGAACTAACGGTGTTTCATCCTGTAAAAATACAGGTTCATCAATTACCTCATATGATATATAGCTATATACCAGGTCTGCATCTTCAGGCAGCTGTTTCATATCATTCCAGGATTTAATATCCAGTTGTTTTACGAACCTTTCTATTTCTTTATTGTTGTCAATGATACCAATCATCTCACCGGAAGCTGTAATAATTTCAGTAAATTGTTTTTTTTCTTCAACGTTACTGAAATCCTCTTTTTGACTGCAGCCATATATTCCTGTGGCACCAAACGCAATCAATAAAATAAATAATAATTTTTTCATGGCTGATCTCCTTAAACATTTTAACAGGATTGCTTTATTCTTTACCTCATTTTCAGTAACAATAAAAAAATTGTACCATACACAATTACGAAAGGCAATTTCAAAGAGCGGAGCGGTATATTGAATTGTCATTCTGTAGTGGAAATAGTATAATGGCAATGTAAACAGGTAAGTAAATGAGGTGCGGAGACGGCATGAGGTATTATCAGTGTGAAAAATATCCGATAGAGTTCGTGGTATCAGAAAATATGGATAAGCGTTTTGATGCGCATAACCATGCAGGCCACTATGTCATATCGGTAGTCATGCGGGGAGCGGTTGCCGTTGATCTGGAAAGCAGGAAATTAGTGTGTCATGAAGGGGATGTGTTTGTCATTCCTCCGTATGCCGTACATTCGGTGTGTCTGCAAAGGGAGGCGCGTCTGCTGTCTATGTGCGTAGGGACGGCTTTGGTCACGGGGACGGATTTTGAGACAGCAGAGGGCATTGTCAGGGAGGTGTCAGTTGATGCAGTCGGGCAGGGGATTTTCGGGAAAGTCCAGGAAGAAAAACTGCTGGCTTCAATGCGGGCAGTTTTTCGCATTCAGGATAAGGGCCGGAAAGAGATGGATACGAGTATAAAATTTCTTGCCGACAAGATTGCCAGCCATCCGGAATGTGAGTTGACGATAGAAACACTGGCGGCGGATATTTTTGTCAGCAAATATTATCTCATAAAGAAATTCAAAAGGAGCGTGGGATTGACGCCGCACCAGTTTTGTATTCAGAACCGTATACGGAAAGCGCAGTGCCTTCTGGATGCGGAACGGGCAATCTGCGGGGTCGCAGCGGAAATGGGATTTTATGACCAGAGCCATTTTGATAAAACTTTTCTGAAAATTGTCGGGATTTCCCCATCGGAGTATGTTGACGCAAAGAGCGTGATACGGCAGTCCGTATAGGACAATTTTTTACAAGACGCGGCAGCCTCTGATTCATATAATCTGAGTGTAAGAAAAAACACATATTTTATCGGAGGTGTCAGAATGGATACATTTGAATTGTTTAACAACGGGAAATTGATTTTGCCGGAAAAGGAGGCTGATTTCGGAGAGATTGCATGGTCAAAGCATCCGGCATTTGAAGGGGTGGAGTTGAAGCATATCATTACAGCGAAAGATACGGATGGGAAATTCAGCTATCATTTGGTACGGATTGCACCCGGCTGCAGTATTGGAAATCATATTCACGAAACCCAATTGGAAACGCATGAGGTGATAAAAGGAAGCGGAAGATGTGTAAATGCAGGCAGCGTCATACCGTATGAGGCTGGAACAATCTCCATCATGCAGGCAGGCGTACCGCATGAAGTTACGGCGGATCAGGAGGGGCTGTATCTGTTTGCCAGGTTTATGCCCGCCTTATGCTGAGTGAAAATACAATGGGAAACAGAACTTACATCTTAAATATCCGTTTTCCCAAAAGTGAAAGCGACAGGCAGCCGCAGACGGTGCGGATGCTGTAAACAAACAGGAGGATCATCATGGGAATTTCGGCAGGATTCATGGTGCCCCACCCGCCGCTTATCATACCTGATGTGGGCGGCGGTGAGGAGAAGAAAATTCAGAGGACAATTGATGCATACAAAAGGACGGCGGAGCTGACCGGCCGTTTGCAGCCGGAGACGATCGTGCTCCTTTCCCCGCACCAGACTATGTATGCAGACTACTTCCATATCTCCCCGGGACAGGGCGCAAGGGGAGATTTCGGGCAGTTTCGCGCCGGACAGACTGCTATGGAGGTCTCCTATGATACGGAATTTGTCCGTGCGCTGTGTGAGGCTGCGGAGGAGGCCGGTTTACCGGCGGGGACGTTGGGAGAACGGGAGAAAAAGCTGGATCATGGCACCATGGTGCCCTTGTATTTCGTGAATCAGTGTTGGACGGGATATCGTCTGGTAAGAGTCGGCCTGTCGGGCCTTCCGCTGACGGCTCATTACCGGCTCGGACAGTGCATCAGGGCGGTGGCGCAGTCTCTTGGGCGGAGTACGGTTGTGATTGCCAGCGGTGACTTGTCCCACAAGCTGAAGGAGGACGGTCCTTACGGCTATCAGGAGGAAGGGCCTGTCTATGATGCGCGGATCATGGATGTGATGGGCCGGGGCGATTTCGGGGAATTGCTTGCATTTTCGGAAGATTTCTGCGAGAAGGCGGCGGAGTGCGGGCACCGCTCCTTTACCATTCTGGCAGGTGCGTTTGACAGGACCGGTGTGGAGGCGGAGCGGCTTTCCTATGAGGGGCCTTTCGGGGTGGGGTATGGCATCTGTTCCTATCGTCCCTGCGGCGATGACGGCACACGGAATTTTCTGGAGCAGTATGAAGAGAAGGAGCGGCAGGAGATTTTTGCAAGGCGGGAGCGGGAAGACGCTTACGTCAGGCTGGCAAGGTACACCATCGAGGCGTTTGTGGGAACAGGGAATTTTCCAGAAATGCCAAAGGGACTGCCGGAGGAACTGTATCACAGCAGGGCGGGCGCGTTTGTGTCTCTGAAAGAAGACGGAAGGCTGAGAGGCTGTATCGGAACGATTCAGGCGGTGAGAGGATCTCTGGCGGAAGAAATCATGCACAATGCGGTCAGCGCCTGTTCGGAGGATCCGAGATTTTCTCCCGTGGAGGCATGGGAGGTGGCGCGTCTGACCATCAGCGTTGATGTGCTGGGGGAGACGGAGAAGATTTCTTCGCCGGAGGAGCTGGATGTGGCCAGGTACGGCGTCATCGTGACAAGGGGCAGAAGGCGCGGGCTGCTGCTGCCCAATCTGGAGGGCGTGGACACGGTAGAGCAGCAGATTGCCATAGCGAAACAAAAGGCGGGAATCAGAGACCATGAGAGCGTGGAGCTGGAACGCTTTGAAGTGATACGGCACCACTAATAGAGTGGCCTGAGAAGCGGCATTCTCCGCATGGACGAGAGGGAGAGGGATGAAAATAATTTGTCAGGTGTGTATGCATCACTGCGCGCTGGAACCCGGGCAGACGGGGCTGTGCAGAGCCAGAAAAAATGTGGGTGGGGAGATCATCTGCGAAAATTACGGCTGGATTACCGCTTTAGCGCTTGATCCCATCGAAAAGAAGCCTTTGTATGATTTCCATCCTGGAAGCAGGGTTTTGTCTGTGGGGAGTTTTGGCTGTAATCTCAGATGCCCTTTCTGTCAGAACCATGAAATTTCCATGGCGGGCAGGGGCGTTTCCGGTGCAGAGTATGTGTCTCCGGAAGAGCTTGCCAGGATGGCATTTACGTGGAAGGAAGAGGAAAGGGTGGGAAACATCGGCGCAGCCTATACCTACAACGAACCGCTGGTTGGGTGGGAGTTTGTCCGCGATACGGCAAGGCTGGTGCGAGAGTACGGGATGCGGAATATTCTCGTGACGAACGGCACGGCTTCGCTTGCGGTGCTTGAGGAGCTGCTGCCGTGGATAGACGCCATGAACATTGATTTGAAGGGCTTTCGGGAGGCGTACTACCGGAAACTCGGCGGGGATCTGGAGACGGTCAGGGCATTTATCGCGAGGGCGGCGGAATGCTGTCATGTGGAACTGACTACGCTGATCGTGCCGGGGGAAAACGACGCGCCGGAAGACATGGAAGCGCAGGCCAAATGGATCGCCGGTTTACGTCCGTCGATCCCGCTTCATATCATCCGCTTTTTTCCGCGGTATCAGATGTTGGACAAAGAGGCCACGGACGTGGAGCAGTTGTACCGTCTTGCCGGGATCGCCGGGAAGTATTTAGAAAAGGTGTATGTGGGGAATGTGAAACTTTTCTGACGGTTGATTCGTATTGTTCATAGAGGAAATGACAGGACGGACTGACAGGACTGGAGATTTCCGTATGATATTGTCAATATAGATGACATCGAAGGAGGGCTTTGAAAAATGAGCGTAAATGGCATAGGTCACAGTTTTTATCAGAACAATGTATCAGCGAATAAGTGCAACAGGAGCAGAGCCGGACAGTTTTACCCACAGCAGCAGGCGGCATCGGAATCCGCTTCCGAAGGGACGAGGCAGGATGCCAGCGTGCAGGATATTTATGAGTCGCTTAAGACAACAAATACGTTCACGGAGAGGGAGGGAAGCCTTGTATTTCTATTCGATGCCGGCGATCTGCAGGCGTGGTATGGCGGCAGGCCTTTGGAGGAATGGGCGGCTCAGGACCCCAAATATGTGGATGAAGAAACCGGTTTTACATGGTATGTCAGGGACGGGAAACACCCTTATATGGTGGGAGAAGACGCCGAGAAGTTTAAGGAAATGTGCAAGAAAACGGGAGAGTCGTGGCTGAAAAAGTTTGCGGAAATGACAGGGATGATACAACATCTGGATGACAATACGACTGCCTTTGCCGGCGTAAACGGCATGTCGATTCGATCAAAGGATGGGAAAAGTCTGTTTGTCGACACGAGATCCATGTCTTACGATATGATTATGAATATGTTCCAAAATGCGGCAAAGGGCGGGGATTATTTTGACAGCTCGTACTGGGAGAAGAAGATACAGGAAGCGATGGCTTCTGCCGATAACTGAAATTGGAATAGCTGACGCAGACAAAGGCTTAAGGTATAAGGCAATATTTGTGAATGCGATCAGAGTTAAAATTGACAAATCTTACATATATGAATAAAATACGAATGAACACGTTCACAAAAAGAAGGCGGAAGGAGAGAGTCAGTGCGTAGAAAGGACGATACCCTGCGTGACACATTGCTGAATATAGCCCGGAGTATGGCAGATACGGAAGGGATTGAGGCCGTCAACATTCGCTCTATTGCGAAAAAGGCCGGTATTGCAAGCGGAACCGTATACAATTATTTCTCAAACAAAGATGAAATTCTGCTGGCTCTCACGGAAGTATACTGGAATCAGGCTTTGTCGGAAATGAGAAATGAGATTACGGCTGCATCGTTTTGTGAGCAGCTGCAGGAAATATTTTATTTTCTGCAAGAGCGCATAGACAAATCTGCCGGAAAACTGATGAACAGTCTTGGCAGTCTGGAAGTGGCAGGGCAGGCCCATATGGCGTCCGCGCAATCGGCATTGGAGGCGGTATTGATTCAGCTTTTGGAACAGGATGCGAGGGTCCGCGGGGACGTCTGGAATGAAACATTTACCAGGGAGCAGTTTGCCCGTTTCCTTATGATGAACATGACAATGCTGTTAAGGGCGCGGGCGACTGATCTTTCTTTTTTAGTTACAGTCATTAAGAAAATTATTTATTAATTGTTGTCGGTATTTTCATGTGTATTGTTTTCTGTTTCGTTTTTTCTTTGTTTATCCGGAATAAATTCCACAATATCCGATAGTTCGCAATCAAAAATATGACATAATGAATTTAACGTGTAGGTTGTTACAGAATCGTCGTGCATAAGGCGGTCTATGGTTTTGTTGTCCAAATTGTATTCGCCGCATTTGGTTCGTAAAAAATAAGTTGAAATTTTCCGTTTTTTTATTAACTCACGGAACGGTGCAAAGGATATCATAATAAATAAAACCTCTTGATTTTCTAATTATTATTTCATATAATGAAGTTTATACGGTATGAGGAAAAATCCTCATACCGATGCATATATGCAGGCAGGATATTCTGATGATGTCATATCTGATATCCGCCTTCAAAAATGTTAATACAATAAAAAAGGAGAACTTAAGATGCGAAAGAAAATGGTAACAGGTATATTGGCGGTATCGCTTATGTTTATGATGACGGGGTGCTGCCTGTCTCATGACTGGCAGGAAGCTGCCTGTACAGAGCCGAAAACCTGTAGTAAGTGTGGGGAGACAGAAGGAGAAGCGTCAGGGCATACATGGCAAGACGCTGCCTGTACAGAACCTAAGACTTGTAGCGTATGTCAGGAGACAGAGGGGGAGGCTTTAGGACATACTCTGTCCGAGGCTACCTATTGGGAAGCGGCAGTCTGCTCCGTATGCGGAGAAACAGCAGGAGATGTGCTGACACCTGCTTTTGAGGAACTTGGGGTAAAAGGGCAGTTTATGGAAGTAGGTAAAACTTATGACTACGTTACGCAGGTAAGAACCAGACAAGATTATGAAGAGATGTTTATTGACAGATACAAAGAGTTGAATGGACTGGAAGAAGATTATGCAAACCTTACAGATCTTTTTATGGAGGGAATGTATAAAGACGTGGATTCCATTCCGCTTGACGGGGAAGAGGTTGAAGCTACGGAAGAAAATTGGATACGCCTGTATAGTGAAACAATGGGTGTAACAGGCGATTTTGAAAATTTGACAGAGCTGCATATGGCTTTTCTCGAAAAGGGAGGTGTCGATTTGGATGCCGAAATTACCGCACAGGCAGCCGTGACGGATTATCGGGTATTTGATTCTGATGAAACACATGAAGCAAAAGACGGGTATGAATGGAAAACCGTGGAAATACAGATTGAATATGATGGTTCGGGCGATGGATGGCGAGTGGTTTATGGCTGGGATGACTATTATGAAAAAGATGAAGAAGATGGGGAAGATGAGCAGGGGGATAGTGAGTATGTGCCTGGCTGGGATAACGAGGAAATACATACCATTAACTGGAATGGGCAGGATTACACGGAGTGCAGGGCAATAGTAGCAGATACAAGCAATACCGGCTGGGTAGAAGATGCGGAAGGTGGTTCCTCTCTCACATATACCGCAAAGGTTGACTTCCTCTTCCCGAAAGGATATGACGGTGTTCTGCTATATTTATATAATAGTAAAAATTTCGGAGTCAGACCTGTTAATTTTGCCAAAGCAGACGAAAATACTTTATTTTTCAGATTGCAGTAACCAGGTGTCTGAAGGGGCGGTTTTGTGCCGCCCTTTTTCATATTTTATCACATTCATTCAGAGAATTTTTTTATTTTTTCGGCTTGATTTGTTATATCCTGATAGGGAGGTAAAGGCTGCTGGCTCCAAAGTTTGTTGATATCAAACCCATGTTCCGTCAATTTTTGGGCCAGGTTCTTTGTCCGGTTGAAATCCGTTTTAAACTCCTTTTTGGACTTGCTTCCCAATAATTTCGTGATATCTTTTATATTACAGCTATGTATCAACTCATCTTCAAGATTAAAAATCTGAGGAATAGTGATGATTTCAGATACTACCGGGCAAACTTTTAATTTTTCCGGATTCTTATTCAGGATGCTTGTTTGTCCGGTGTCAGTATCGAAAATCAGTACGACCATAGTTCTGGGGCGGAGCGTCATCAGACGGGCATCTTCCAGAATATGTTCTATGACATTTAGCTTTTGCACTTTTCCGGGACGGATAACACCTAAGTCGGATTTAAGGGTATAAATAAGTTTCTCCTCATCCTCACCTTCCACATAGTATTGTACAAATTTACTTTTCATTACAAGGGTCCTCCATTATTAAAGCCCGGCTATTGCATAGATAAGATCAACCGTTGGAGCGGTAGAAAACATATCATTTTCGACTGCGTTTTTTAGAGAGTCTGAGCTTCGCTTGAGCAAACTGGAAGCGCTGACGCAGGAAATTCGGTGTCCGTTGTCGTCAAGAGTTTTTCGCAGGAATGTAAAAGAGTGTTTAGGCAAATTCATATCCAGTACATCGGTATTATGCGTGGTAAAAAATAGTTGTTCGTTGGGTCGAATGGAGTCAATCATCAGAGCAAGAACGGCCTTTTCGATATCACTGTGAATATAAGAGAACTTTTCGTCACAGTAGTAGAAAGAATGAAGACCCTGTAGCAGCGAAGAGACAACCATGGCAATTTCGACACCGGCTTTTGTTCCGCTGGAGAGAAGGTCCGTGTCAAAAGGGGAGCCGCTTTGCAGTATGATGGCCCTGTCTTTCAGCCGGATCACGAAGGCGCCTTCTACATCTTGCGACTTTTCTACGTTTTGAATGCAGGGATCTAAGGCTTTTAGTATATTTTCCAGCACATAAGGGAATTTTTCATCTTTAGGATCAAAGGAAAGAATGCGTTTTGTATCTGTCGGATATTCAAACAGCCAAAACAAAGGCTCCATTTTATCCAGTTCCTGAATATAGTTTCCGCATGGAGAATATGAGGCAGCTTCGAGACGCTCGACACAGGACTGGTAGCTATCCTTAGCCCAAATGTTTTCACTGCGTACTTCCAGACAAATGTCTTCGGTTTCATAGTTGCCGTCTGGTTTAGGGATAATATGACAGGCTATACGATAGAGTATATCACTTTCGCATACCATATCAATAGTAAAGGAAGCTGCCTGTGTCCGGTCATTAATGGTATTGGTTATAAAGACAGGGTTCTTTTTGGATATAAAGTTAAAGATATTCCTAAGCATATATCCAAAGGTGGTTTTGCCGGATGCATTGGCTCCCATTATGATATTAACTTTTTTGTAGCGAAAATTAGGGTGATCTTTCAAATGTTCATCCCGAATATAAGAGTCAATGATTTTTTTTGGATAGGTCAGGTTTAAGTGAAAGTCTTTAAATGCATAAAAATTGTCCAAATCAACGTTCAAAATAATCATATCGCCCCTCCTGATGGATATTTTTTCGCAATACACGAAATAATCCTCCTTGTATATTAGCATAGAAATATCGGAAAAACAAGAGATTCCCTGATATAAGTATGGCCAGATTTTAAAATTAATTATTTAAATTTATCACACTGTAAATTTTTATCTCAATTAATGAACGTGTTCAAAAAAGGTATTGACAAATCCAAAAATTAGCATACAATATAAATGAACATGTTCATAAGGAAAAAGGAGGAACAAGTATGCCACAGGCAATAGCAGAAACCGTTTTTGACGTACTGTATCTTGGATTTGCAATCACCACGGGTCTTACGATGTTGATAAAGGGGAAGGAGTCCCTTGTAAAAAAGGCGGGGCTGATGGCCGCGCTGCTCGGCGCGGGCGATTCTTTCCATCTCGTCCCCCGCTCCTATGCGCTCTGGACGAACGGACTGGAAGCGAACGCGGCGGCGCTGGGCGTGGGAAAACTTATCACTTCCGTCACCATGACGATATTTTATCTGATTTTATATTATGTCTGGCGGGAACGCTATCAGATCAGGGAGCGAAAGGGCCTCACGACAGCGATGTGGACATTATCGGTACTGCGCATCGTGCTTTGTCTGCTTCCCCAGAACCAGTGGCTTACCTATCGTCAGCCGCTATTGTATGGCGTGCTCCGCAACATACCGTTTGCGGTCATGGGAGTGATCATCATCGTCATTTTTGCACAGGAGACGAAGAAGGCAGGCGATCCGGTATTCCGGTTTATGCCTTTAGCGGTAGGGCTGTCGTTTGGGTTTTATCTGCCGGTTGTCTTGTTTAGCGGGATATTGCCGGTCATCGGGATGCTGATGATTCCGAAAACCATGGCCTATGTATGGATTGTGCTGATGTGCCGGCGGCTTTGGCGCGACAGCATATAGTGTAATTTTCTCATATAACATATTTTCAGATTTTTCTATGCCTGCCACACCGGATTTTGGGGGTTTAAGTGGCGGGCATTCTTTTTTCTTTCCCACGCAGTCAGACCAGATGCGCCGGATTGGACGCAAGGCACTTTTTGCATAATCGCCGTATTTTGACATATGCTATTCAAAATCAGTCCGGTCTCTTGCGGGTATTTCCATGCAGGGACGGGAAAGAGCGGAGGGGAATATGGAATCTGTCTGGATGAAAAGCAGTGAGATCGGGAAACGGGATCCGCTGCCGGGAGACATGGCGGCGCCGGTTGTTGTCATCGGGGCGGGGCTTGCTGGAATTTTGACGGCATATTACTTAAAGCAGGAGGGCATCCGGGCGGTAGTGCTGGAGGCGGACAGGATTGGCAGCGGGCAGACCAGGAATACCACGGCTAAAATCACATCCCAGCATAACCTGATTTATAGCAGGCTGATCCGGACATTCGGCAGCCGGATGGCGGCGCATTATGCCGAAGCCAACGAGGCGGCGATCGGTGAATACGAGAGGCTGGTTCGGGAAAAGGGGATCGACTGCGGCTTCGCCAGGTGTCCGTCCTGCCTTTACTCCAATGTCGGGACGGCGCTTTTGCGACAGGAGGCGGAGGCTGCGGCATCGCTTGGGATCAGGGCGTCCTTCGAGACGGCATGTGAACTGCCTTTTCCGGTGGCGGGCGTGACCATGTTTGCGCGTCAGGCAAGGTTCCATCCGCTGAAATTTCTGGCAAAAATGGCGGAAGAAGTGGAAGTGTACGAGCAGACGAAGGTGTTGAAAGTGGAGGACGGGAAGGTGGAGACAGCCAGAGGAACAGTGACGGCAGAGCATGTGGTGTTTGCCTCCCATTATCCGTTCATCAACGTGCCGGGATATTATTTTGCCAGAATGTATCAGGCGCGTAGTTATGTGGTTGCGTTGAAAGGGGCAGCGCGGCCGGAGGGCATGTATCTGGGGATTGACGGGGATGGCCTTTCCTTCCGAAGCTGCGGCGATTTACTGCTCCTTGGAGGGGGCAGCCACCGGACAGGGGTGCACCCGACGGACAAGACGGGGACGGGATGCACATATGAGATGCTGCGAAACAGGGCGCAGGACATGTATTCCGGATGCAGCGAAGTATATCAATGGTCGGCACAGGACTGTATGACATTGGACGGGCTGCCCTATATCGGCCGGTTTTCCAGGCGCAGGCCAAACTGGTATGTGGCCACAGGATTTGGAAAGTGGGGCATGACCTCTTCTATGGTGAGTGCGCGCATCCTGACGGCGCTGATCACGGAGCGGAATTGTCAGGAGGCGGACATATTTTCACCCGACCGGCGTTTTACGACGCGGGCGGCGAAAGAACTGGCCGTACACAGCGCCCACACAGTGAAGGGACTGGCAAAGCATCTCCTGCCCTCGGGCAAGGGGCGGGTGATCAAAAACTGCCCCCACATGGGCTGTCGTCTGGAGTGGAATCCGGCGGAGGAAAGCTATGACTGTCCGTGCCACGGCTCCCGCTTTGACGGGGAAGGGCGGCTGATTGACGGCCCTGCCCAGACGGACTGTAGAAGACGGGAAAAGCGTGAAAAGCGGCATTCTCCGCACTGATTTGAGTCACGGCAGAACTGTGACATATTGATTAGCGTGTAAAGGAGTGAAGGGATGACGATAGGAAAAAGTGGATATTTTTACGGATGGTATTTCAAATGCCAGTCCGATATACAGACGCTGGCAGTGATACCGGCGGTTCACCGGGCAGGAAGGGAAAAGACCTGCTCCATTCAGGTTATCACACAGAAGCAGTCGTGGACGGTTTCCATGCCGGAGGAGACGTTTCGGAAAAGAGGCATGACAATCGCTGTGGGAGAGAACCGGTTTGGAAAGAGGGGAATCCGTCTGGCGGTATGCGCGCCGGGACTGGAAGTAAAGGGAACGCTTGTATTCGGTGATCTTATGCCGTTAAGGTATCATATCATGGGGCCCTTTTCCCTGATTCCGTTTTTGGAATGCCGCCACAGTATATGGAGCATGAAGCATAGGGTGTGGGGAAAGGTGTCCGTCAACGGGGAGACCTATTCTTTTGACGGTGCGCAGGGCTATTGGGAAGGAGACAGGGGACGGTCCTTTCCCAAGGAATACATCTGGACACAGTGCAGTTTTCCGGAGGGTTCGCTTATGCTGTCTGTGGCAGATATTCCCATGTTGGGTTTTCACTTCCGGGGCGTGATCGGCGTTGTGGTTTTAGATGGCAGGGAGTACAGACTGGCCACCTATCTGGGGGCAAAGATATCTGAGATCGGGGACGGCATGGTAAAAGTAATACAGGGACGTCTGGAACTGGAGGCGGAACTTCTGGAGAGAAACGGAAACCCCTTAAAGGCCCCGGCGCGGGGAAATATGGTGAGGACGATCCGCGAAAGCGCGGCCTGCCGGGCAAGATACCGCTTTCGGAAAGGCAGACGCACCCTTTTGTCCTTTGAGACGGACAGGGCATCTTTTGAGTACGAATATGGGATATAACGACTTTCTGGCTGCTGTTTGTAAACAGTATATTTTCATGAAACTTTTTTGTGGGCTGATTCGTATTCCTTATAGACGGTGTAAGCTCTAAAAGGAACGCACTGTCAAAAAAGGCAAAGTACGATGGAGGGTTTGAAGATGGGGATTAACGGAATTGGAATGGCAGGATACTTTTCAAAGGGCTATACGGGCAATAACACTGCAAAAACAGAATCGGGAAAGCGTTTCGCAGATGTGGTCAACCAGAAATCGGCGGAAGCAGAAAAGGCAGAGAAGGAAGTAAAGGGTGCGAATCCTTCCAGCATTCTGGATTCGATTGGGGAACATGCACCGGAAGAAGTGAAACAGGCGTTTTTGGAGGCGGAGAAGGAAACAGGCGGCATTGTGACCGTATATGGTCTTTGGATATCCAATGACGGAAAGCAGTCCTATATGACACAGATGGGGGTGGAACGCTTTGTCAGATGGTATAATGGCGACTACAATTATATGGACCTGCTGGGAACTTCTGTGGGGAGTGCGATCAGCGCTGTGAAAAGGTGGATTTACGAGGTAGACCACCCGCTTGGCGGACAGCCCGCAGGCATGGAGGAAAAAAAGCTGATGGAGATGGAGCGGGCATTTTATGTATCATTTCTTGACAAATTAGAAAAACTAAAAGGAAATGCACTAAGAGATTAAGATATCCTTAAGTCGATTGCGCTCCGGATTAAAATGTGATAGGTTTAAGTCATAAGCGGCAGGAATCAATTTTGGGATAACTGTCATACTAACGGTATCGACTTAAGGAAAAGGACGGGAGTACGGATGAAAAGTAAGCTGTATTATGTACTGTATCTTTTGTATGCCATTGTGGTGGCCTTTGTTCTGTATCTGAACGGTGTGTTTACGGGGGAAGAGATTTCTGTCGTAAACCTTTCCATCAATGTCGGATTCTTACTTGTGATCGGGATTGTCTTTATCATCTCTTCCGTCAGCTTCGGGCGGCTGAACAGAGTCATTTACGATTTGGAAGATGCCACGATCCGATTGCAGAAGGAATATAAGGAAGCCGGCGGGAAGAATCTCTGGGGAAATTATAAGAATAACGACAAGGTTTTTGAGGAAGAGGCTCTGCAGGATGCGTTCGATAAGTACCGGCTGCGGATAAGAGGCTCGATGACCAGAAGAGGCGGATCGAACTGCGATCTGGGAGAGTATATCAATGAGGATCTTCTGGACAGGGCAGGTATGAACTACTTCAACTCCGGTGTTTCCGGGACGCTTACAGGTCTGGGAATACTGGGCACGTTTCTGGGACTTTCCATGGGCATGGGGGCATTCAGCGGGGACGATATTTTTTCCATTTCCGACAATGTGGGTTCCCTGCTTTCCGGCATGAAGGTGGCATTTCACACTTCGGTGTACGGTATCTTTTTTTCGCTTGTGTTCAATGTGGTTTACCGGAGTCTTATGTCGGATGCCTATGACGTGCTGCATGAATTTCTGGATGCGTTCCGCCAGACGGCGCAGCCGACTGCCCTGAAAGAGGATGAGAACGCGGCGACGATGCTCGTCTATCAGGCGGGAATGGCCAATTCCTTAAAACAGATGCTTGAGCTGTTGAAAGGGAATGCGATGGAACAGACGGCGGGCGTGGAGCGGATCGTGGAGAAATTTACGTCGCAGATGGAGAAAGCGCTGGAGGCGGACTTTAAGAAGCTGGGAAGTGTCTTAAAGAGCGCGGGAGAGTCGCAGGCTGCAAGCGCGGCTGGTGCCGCGGAAATGGTGGAGGCGGTCACCGCTTTGGTGGAGGTGAACCGCAGCGTGCAGGAGGCCCTTGCCAATGTGATGGAAAGGCAGGAAGTATTCGCGGGAGAGCTTATGGAACAGAAGAAAATGCTTGCGGATATGTGCAGCGACATGAGCGATGAAATCAGCAGCCAGATCTATACATTTGAACAGATGAGGAACTTATATGAGAAATAGAAGCAGGAACAGGGAAGCCTTTGCGGAGCACAGCTATTGGCAGTCCTACTCAGATATGATGGCGGCGCTTCTGCTGATTTTTATTTTGATGATAGCGATCACCCTTGCCGTATACAGACAAAAAACGGATGATCTGGATCAGACAAGGCTGGAACTTAACGCAGCGCAGAGCGAGCTGGATGCGACGATAGCGGATCTGGAGCTTTCCAAGGCAGAGCTGGAGAAGTCAAACGGGGAGCTGGCCTCCTCCCTGGCGCAGTTACAGGAGGCCTACGATCAGGCAGCCCTGACGCAGGAAGAGCTGGACAACGCCTATCTGGAGATCGAGGACGCCAGAAATGAGCTTACGACGACAAAGCAGGAATTGCAGGATATCGTCGGCATCCGCACGGATATCATCGGGGCGCTGCAGTCCGCTTTCAGCAATTCTACCATGAAGGTGGACGCCCAGACCGGCTCCATCACGTTTTCTTCCGATGTGCTGTTCCGTTACAACAGCGCTTCCCTCACCGCGGACAGCAGGGAGACGCTAAAGCATATTATCCCGATGTATCTGGATGTGCTGCTGCAGGATCAATTCCGTGATTATATCGCGGAGATCATCATAGAAGGGCACACGGACACGGACGGCGGCTACCAGAGCAATATGGAGCTGTCCTATGAGCGCGCCAAGGCCGTGGCGGATTTTTGTCTGAACAAAAGAAACGGACTCAGCGAGACGGAAATAGAACAGCTTCAAAAGATACTCACCGTCAATGGGAAATCGTGGAGCACGCCGGTTTATCAGAAGGATGCTTTTGGCAGTTTCACGGATGAGGTGGACATGCCGGCATCCCGAAGGGTGGAGATTAAGTTCCGCCTCAAGGAAGACGAAATGATAGAGAAGATGGCGGGTATTTTAGAGTAGGAACCGCGCCTGTTTGCGCCGCTCTTCCCGTTTCATGAGATAGAACAGGCTGCCGGAAAGGTTCCGGCAGCCTGTCGGTTATGAGCTATTGTCTTCTTCTGTCAATGTAGTCTGTCAAAAGCTTCACCGATCCGTCCACGCCCAGCTTGCTGCTGTTTAGGGAAACGTCGTAATTTCTGCAATCGCCCCACTTTCCGACACAGAAACTGTTATGGTAACGTCTCCGGCTCGTATCTTTTTCGCGGATCTTTTTGACAGCCTCGCTCTCTGTCAGATGATACAGCCGCATAATGCGCTCGATTCTTTTGTCGCGGTCGGCAAGAATAAATATGGATACCATACTGTCATATTGTTTCAGGATGGTTTCGCTGCAACGTCCGACAATCACAAAGGATTCTCCGGAATCCGCCTTTTCCCGCAGATAGTCAAATTGCAGATACAGAAGGTTTTCTTCCGGCGAACTGCTGTAGCCCCTCACCGTCCTCGAAGACAGTGGATTTTTATGTTTCTCGTCCAACCCTTTTAAATGGTCCATCTTCACATTTTTCTTAGCGGCGATCTCATCGAGAAGATTGTGGTCAAGCAGTTGGATGCCATAATGCGCGGACAGCCTCTCGGCGATTTCGTGGCCGCCGCTGCCGTACTCTCTTCCCACGGAAATAATCAATTGTTTTTCCATCCGTTCCACCTCCCTTTACAGATATCGGAAATAAATTAAAAGCATGGATATCAGGACAACAATTACGGTTGCCGGCATCATTTTTTTGCAGTAGAACCCCCACTTGATCACATAACCTTCCCGTGACGCGGTAGCGATACCGACCACATTTGCCGATGCGCCTATGGGCGTCGCGCTTCCGCCGATATCCGTGCCCATTGCCAGCGTCCAGGCGAGCATGGACAAATCAACGCCGTAGGTGGCCGACAGACTTTTAATAATCGGAATCATCGTGGTTGCGAACGGAATGTTATCCACAAACGCACTTGAAATGGCTGACAGCCATATGATAATCGCAATCATGACCATCACATTTCCGCCGCTGATTCTGCCGATAAATCCGGCCATAATTTCGAGTATGCCGGTCTGCTCCAATCCGCCGATCACGACAAACAGACCGATAAAGAACAGCAGCGTTTTATAGTCCACTTTTTTTAACAAAAGTATAGCATACTTCCACGAAGTTACCAGGGTCGCGACGGCCACAAGGCTTCCGATGGTAGAGACGGTAAGTCCCGTCTGTGCGTGGGTGACTAACAGGACAATGGCGGCGGCGAAGATCACACAGCTCACCGCAAAGCCCTTTTTGTCGGTGATTGTGGATTCCGGGCTTGGCAGACTGTCATAATCCACTGTTTTTGGCCCGCCCGCCAGAAGCTCCTTACGAAAGAGCAGATAAAAATAAGCGAGTACCGCAATCAGGCAGACACCGGCAATCACACCGGTATTTGTCACAAAGTCCGTAAACGAATAGCCGAGCGAAGTACCGATAATGATATTGGGCGGATCTCCGCACATGGTAGCCGAGCCGCCAAGATTGGCGCAAAAGATCTCGGATAAAATCATGGGAACCGGATTGAACTTTAAAAGCTGTGAAAGCTCAATCGTTACGGCAGCCAGAAACAGAATCACGGTGATGCTGTCAATAAACATGGCCAGAATGGTTGATAAAATCATAAAAGTGACAAACAGTGGTATGACCTGATAATTGACGAGTCTGGCTATGCGCATACAGAGCCATCTGAAAAAACCGACGCGCGCCATGCCTTCGACCATGACCATCATACCGAAAATAAACAGGATCGTCTCCCAGTTGATGCCGGAGCTGTTTCCTGACGTTTCTCCGGACAGATACCAGAACTCTGTCATAAAAATACTCTTGATATTCAGCGTTTCAATGACCGCCGACATGCTGTGCATTCCCAGACCAAAAACGAAAATGACCGTCAACAGTGCGCAGACAAGCGAAACGATGTGTCTTTCCACAATTTCAGTCACAATAAAAAGAAACATTGCAATAAAAATGACTACTGCAACAACCTGTGCCAACATATATTTCCCTTCTTTCTAAAACTGTTATTCAATTATGCCTTTCCTGGTTTGTACAGATACAGTTTCAGATTCGCTTTTTCCCGTCGGATTGATAGACGGATTCGGTAATCCGCTCATTTTGCGTCTGGCAGAATAAATATGTTGCCCTATGGTTACTATGAAATTTTCCCTTTAATACGGAATGAATGCCAAAGCAGGACAAAAAAAGGGACTCATGGACTTCCCTGTACTGCTGCTGATATCCGGCCCCCTGTACTTCCATATTATGTATGGCAGGCAGTCTGGTCGCACCGATGGCGTCATGACAGGTACCTGAATGGACAGGAGCGAGGCTTTCGGAAGTATGTCCGGACAAGCCGGACGCAAATAAAACTCCGGCGGGGTCTGCATTTACATACATTCCCGCGAGGAGCAGCGATAAAATGATACATATGCTGATTCGTCTGCGTATCTTCCTGTCTGTCATCTTATGTCTCTTGTCTTTGCCATGTCTCTTATTTTTGTCATGATTCCCTGAATCGACGGTATTATATCACAGTTTTCATTTCGGGGAAAGATTTATTTTATCGGGAAGCAATTTCCGTTTCATTTGATAGGTAATTGATGTAGAATAAAACATAAAGAGCACATGGAATAGCATATGGAGCGGGAAACAGAACGCAGGGTATAATATAGCAAAAGGCATAGAAATACATAGAAAAAGAAGAAAAGTGAACGCTGGAGGAACTGCCATGAATCACAAAGAAAAAGCCATCAGTTTATTAACGCCGCCCGGATATACGCCCGACTATAAAGTCTTATCGGAGGCGGCCATACACGATTTGGGGCTTGACTATCTGTGCGAACAGGTCACGGAGAAGAAGCAGGAGCGGACGCTGTTTTTGTCCATTCTGTCCAAAATGACGGATAACCCGGAAGTGACGAAATACCGGAGCGACGTTTTTGCGGATATTTACCGGAATGAGGCGATGCGGGATGAAATGCTGCGTATTCTGGATAAAATTAATTTTCTGCGCGATTACGGGAGTATCGGAAAGACATTTGAGGAGGCGGCGAATGTGTGGGATCTCATGCATCGTCTGGATGAACTGAAAGACTATATCCAGTGTGTGGAAGCTGTTTTCAAGAGTCTTTCGGATGCGCCGGTGCAGGCGGAGGGGCTGCTTCGTTTAAAGGAATACGTTGACGGGTTATATCATGATAACGGGTTTTCTGAGTTGAAGAAGGATATTGCAGCTCTTCGGGCAACGACGGAACAACTGCGGAGCGTTACGGTGGGCATCAACTTAAACGACCGCTTTGAAGCGGACGGGATCGGCCTGATTTCCATCAACAGCAGGTATTTTACCAAATCTAATATTCTGGATCATTTCTGTGAAAAAATTTCCATGAAGGAAGTGATAAAGCCGGATACGGAATGGAAGGAGGAGTATAAGTTTCATCCCTTTGCCGCAGAGACGTCCAAAATGCCGGAAATCATTCCCGTTCGGGGAATCGCGCTGATTCCCGAGGGCGATATGATGGAGGACGTGCCGCGGTATATGAACCGTGTCACCAACCAGATGCTCTCGGCGGTCGTGAAAAAACTGAAAAACGTACTGGACCGTTATGTTTCCGTGACCATCACGGAGATAACAGACCTGATACCGGAATTTATCTATTATGTCCGTTTTGCGCAGTACATAGAAAAGCTAAGCGGCCGGGGAATGGGTTTTTGCAAGGGGACGCTGGCGGCGGAAGAAGCGGGAGAGCGGGTGATGCGCGCGAAAGGGTTTTACAATCTGAAACTTGCGGCGGCGGTCGCGCAGAAACAGGAGACGATTGTAAAAAATGATTTGGACTTTGACAAAAGGAATCTGGTATATGTGCTGACAGGAGCGAACCGGGGCGGGAAGACGACGGTCACACAGGCGGTCGGCCTGTTATTTGCGCTTGCCCAGGGTGGGATTTTCGTGCCGGCGGATTCTTTTTCGTTCCAGCCGGTTGACTGTATTTACACGCATTTTCCGGCGGACGAGGACAAAACCATGGATCTGGGACGTCTGGGCGAAGAGTGCAGGCGGTTTCGCTTGTTGTAAAAGCGGAAGGAGGCAATCGTTCCTTTAAAATTGCAATGGCGCCGCCGGAGGGTATGTCCTATGCGGGTGATATCGCAAAGAAGTATGGGGTGACTTATGAGATGCTGGTGGAACACGAATATGATTAGTCCGGGCGGCGGGAACTGTCGGGGGGGCAAAAGCAGAATGTGCCAAAAGTACCAGAAAAGTCTTTTCATTTTACGCTGTTCGTGATATGATATTTACAAAGTCTATTGACCACCGGTATAAGGAAGCGGACGCTTCTGCCGGGGGATTAAGTGGGCTTTTGTTATGTGTCCTGACAACAGGAAATCTGGAGAAAAGGAGCGATGTGTACAATGGTAACTAATAAGTCAGACTCCCGCTCTGGCCGTAAAATGAGGAGGAGTCTCAATGGAAGAATATTGAGGAATACCACACTCAATATTCTCGTATTGGTGGCAGTCTGCTGCGTAATTATGGCTCTTTCCATGCAGTCACTGGCGAACAGCATTCTGCTGGACAGTCTGCAGCCTATGGCAAGACAGTCAGCTAAGACCGTGGAAGCAAATATTCACATGCTGGCAGACCGGATGATGGTGCTTGCAGGGGATTCGAGAATGAGCATAGTCGGCTTTGGAGGAGGCGAAGAGGAGACCTCCGGAGCGGATGCGGAAATGGAAGGCTGGCAAGCGGTTCTGACAGAGGCGGCCGAAATTTATGAATTTTATACGATTGCTCTGTATGATCAAAACGGCGGCCTCGTTCAGGGCATAGACGGCGCGGCTGACAGCTTGAATGCCGATTTTCTGGCGCTCTTGCAGGAGACGGACAATCTGACGACATATACGAACACGATCTATCAGGATAAGCTCGGCATCACGATCGGTATGCCGGTGAAAGCGGAGGGGGAGACGGCTTATTATCTGGTGGGCGTCTACAAATACGATGCGCTGAATGATGTGCTAAGCAGTATTAACATAGGAAAAACCGGTATGGCTTATATGGTAAACCGGGAAGGAATTGTCACCGGACATCCGGATCAGGAGAGAGTGAAAGCCGGGGCCACGCTGTTAGAGCTCAGCGGCGGCAATGAGGAAGCCATAAAGAGCGTGACGACGGGAGAGACGGGAGCGACGGAATTTGCCGTCGACGGGCAGCAGATGCTGGCAGCGTTTTCCCCTGTCCGCGGGACACAGTGGTCGTTAGTGATTCAGGTGCCAAAGGAAGATTATGACAGCCTGATTGACCAGGCGATGGTAGTGGCAGGGATATGTACACTGGCGGTACTGGTGATTTCCATTCTGCTGATATTGAAAATGGCCCGGTCTATTTCAAAACCGGTAAAGAATGTGACAAACCGCATGGTTTCCCTGGCAGACGGGGATCTGCACACGGAGGTGATCAGTTTAAGATCCGGGGATGAGCTGGAGATTATGACAAGAACGCTGGCCGACACGGTGGAGAGCCTTAACAGGTACATATCGGATATCCATGAGGTACTCAGCGGAGTTGCAGACGGTGACCTGCAGATTGAGCCCCAGGTGGAGTACCGGGGAGACTTTACACAGATCAGAAACAGTCTGGGCAATATCCTGCAGTCCATGAACGAGACCATTACGGGATTCCGCGCGGCGGCGACACGTCTCGCCAGCATGGCGGATGAGCTGAGCGGCCAGTCAGGGCAGTTACATGAGGCGTCTCTGGAACAGAATCAGGCGACGGAAGCGCTGGTTGACGAGGTGACCCATGTCAAGGAGCAGCTTGCCGGCGTGACGAAGAGCAGCAGCCAGACGCGGACGATGACCGTAGAAATTACGAGAAAGGTGCAGGAGGCGAATACGCAGATGACGGCCCTTTCCAATGCCATGGACGATATCAGTGCACACGCGCAGGAGATTACGACCATCGCTAAGTCGATTGACGACATTGCGTTCCAGACGAGCATTCTGGCTCTGAACGCTTCCGTGGAAGCGGCTCATGCCGGAAGCGCGGGCAAGGGCTTTGCCGTTGTGGCGGAAGAGGTGAAGGATCTGGCGGGCAAAAGTGCGAAAGCAGCCCAGAGCGCGGTGGAAATTGTGGCAAGTACCAGAGCCGTTATTCAGACGGGTGTAGAATTGAATGCCAGCACGGCGGAGTCTCTGCGGTCTATTTACGGTGTTTCCACAGAGATCAGCGCCATTTCAGACCAGCTTGTGGCGGCAGTGCAGGGACAGGAGGAAGCGCTGATCAGCATGGAGGGGCGGATCGCTACCATTTCCGATATAGCGGACAGGAATCTCCAGAATGCAGGAGGAACAAGGCAGTCCAGCGGACTTCTGGCGAAGGAGGCCGAGGAACTTCAGGCGCAGGTAAAGAAATTTGCTTTGAAGGAGGAGTATGATATATGAGACGGATGCTTGGCATAACGCTGATTCTGGTGTATATGATGCTGTTTACAGCCTGCGGGGAACAGACAGGACTGCAGGATGGCTATTACACCGCACAAGCGGCTGATTTCAATTTTGGATGGAAAGAATATATCACGATTATGGTCAAGGGCGGGAGCATAGTTTCGGTGGAATACAATGCGGAGAACGCCAGCGGCTTTATCAAAAGCTGGGACAATACATATATGCAGACCATGCTGCACAGCGATGGTACTTATCCTAACGAGTACACCCGCTATTATGCCGGGCAGCTCCTGGAGGGACAGGGGGAAACGCAGATTGACGCCCTGTCCGGCGCAACCTCATCCTATGGATCGTTCCAGAAGCTGCAGGCGGCGGTTATCGGGCAGGCGATGCAGGGAGATTCCAGTATCGCCATTGTGGATACGGCTCATTGAGCGTGCGGTTTCGTATGCCGGTGAGAGCGCAGGCAGGGCATGGCGGGATTTTTCATACCGGGTGACAATCAAAAAAGAGTACAGGACGGATTGATGCAATTCCCTGTACTCTTTTTATGTTTAAAACCGGATTACGCGATAGTAACCTGAAATCCCTGCCGGGCGGCCTCCTCTTCCTGCTGTGCCGCGCTCAGACCGCTGACCTGAAAGGTCCTGTCCGCACTCGCCTGTGCGGCGGTCCCGGCGTTGTCTGTTTCCGACGCTGCCTGCATGGCGCCGCCGGCTTCGCCTAACATAGCGAACTGGAAGGTCATTTCCTGCTGCTGCCGTTTCTGCATGTCTTTGAGTTCGGCCTCTTTTCGCTCCGTATCTGTGCCGCGGTACGCATCCTGTTTGATCTCTCCCTTTAAGATGGCAATGCCGTCGGTTGTTTTGGCGACGAGCGTTCCCTGACGCTGTGCGATCTGCATGGAAGAGTCTGCGGAAACCATGGCCTGCATTTCCTTTTCGGTCGGCCTGAATGCGGTGGCTGCCTCTGTATCTGTATCTGTCCCGTCCTCCTCAGACTCCGGTTCCGATGCGGCAGCGGCTGTTTCTTTTACTTCGTCAGCCGGTTTGTTTTCGGTGTCCGTGCCACTGCTCCTGGCCGGATTCATGACTTCCTTTAAAATGACGGTGCCGTCGCTGTTCTGTGTTATGACGGTACCCGGCTGGGGCGTCTGCCCTTCGCTGGCAGGCTGTGCCTTCTCATCTGCCGTGCCGGAGGAGGCTTCGGCTGACTGGCTGTCCTCTTTTTCCTCTTCCTCCTGTGCCGGGAGCTGTGCTGACCGGAGTTCTGCCAGCATTTCTTCTCTTTTCTGTGACCGGAGAAGGTCTTCCTGATGCTGTTTCAGCTCGGTATCGAGACTGGATTTTTCACGCTTGAGCTTCTTTTGCTCGTTGGCTTTTTCGCTGGCAGAGAGATCTTCCTCAGAAGAGAGCTTCTGGATCTGCTGCTGCACGTCTGTGATTTCTGTCTGCAGATTTTTGCTTTTCTGATCCGTTAAGCCCGTCGCCGGCATCTGCATGGCAGACATGCTGCCTGTCGATGTGATGCTGCCAATTCCCATAAAATCATCTCCTTCCCCCACTAAAGGATGATGTGTCTTCTGTCTGTTGTTATATTTATTTATATTTTACTATTTTTTGCGGGCAGGATGCAAGTCCTTTTTGTCAGGGTTTTCACTTTTCTTTACAGCAGAAAAAGGGTATTCCACAGCATTTCGGTTTAGTTTGCCATCACAGGTTCCGAAACAATCAGTGAAAAAGAAAAACAGTATTGAAATGATAAATAAGGAGGCAGGAGGATATGGCAAACGATTATATGAAATATGTAAATCTGGATTCGGGTTACGATGTCACGGCTCTTTTGGGCGGTTCCGTTTATGCAGGCGGCAGTATGCTCTCGGACTATGCTTCGATCAAAAACGGAAGTTATGGGAGGATGATGAAGGCTTACTGTGCCAGGCAGGAGGCTGAAAAAGCGCTTGTGCCGGGAGATACCGTGCAGAAACTGACGCTGATGGGGACAGGCGCGGATTCTCTGAAAAAATCGGCTGAGGCGTTGGGCGATCCCGCTCTCTGGGAAAAGAAGAAGATAACGAAGAGGGACGAAGAAACCGGTGAGGAGACCGAAACGGAAGATTATGACTGGGATGCTATAACAAAGGCGGTGAAAGCCTTTGTGACGGATTACAATTCTGTGGTAGAGCAGGCGGGAAATTCGGATACGCCAAATGTGCTTCGCAATGCAGTCTGGATGACGCAAATGACAGATAAAACACAGAATCTGCTCTCGAAAATTGGTATTCATGTGGGAAAAGGAAATAAGCTGGAGCTGGACGAAGAGGGGTTAAAAAAGGCTAACATAAACACCTTAAAATCCACATTTGCGGGGCATGGCTCCTTTGCCGGTCATGTGTCACAGAAAGCGGGAAGCATCAGCCGTGCGGCATCCAGCGCGGCCGCCGCTGCGAAGACAAAGGGAACTTATACACGAAACGGAAATTACGCGGATCCTTTGTCGAAGTGGTTTTCCGGTGCCGTGGATGAAAAGGTGGGAGACGGGAATAAGGACAAAGACAAAAATCTGGATGCTATAAAACAGGCAGTTGACAAGATGGAGGAAAAAGAGAAGGAAAAGAAGGACAGGGAGAAGAAAGGATAGTGAGAAGGACAATCCGGATTGACAGCCCGCCTCCTGCGTGTTAAAATCAAACCGACAGTCAGTCGGTAGTGCGGTGGGAGACAGGTGAACGATGCGGATTGTAAAGGAAGCAGAAGAGAGAAAAAATGAAATACTGGATGTGGCGGAGCGCTTATTCAGTACAAAGGGCTTTGACCAGACAAGCACCGGCGATATTCTGGCACAGGTGGGGATCGCGAGGGGAACGCTCTATTATCACTTTCAGTCCAAGGAGGAGATTCTGGACGCTGTGATCGGGCGGATGATCGGACAGATGCTCGTCAGAGCCAGGGAACTGGTGGGACGAAGAGAACTTTCCGTATTACAGCGGCTGACCCTGATGATCCGCACCCTGCAGATCCATGAGGGATGGGGCGATGCGCTTATGGAGCAGATTCACAAACCGCAGAACGCCCTGATGCACCAGAAGATACAGGAGAGGCTGCTCGCCGGAGTGAATCCCCTGCTCACGGAACTGATCGAAGAGGGGGTGGCGGAAGGGATCTGCCACACAGACTATCCGGCGGAGGTGGCGGAGATGACGTTTCTCTACGCCAATACGGTTTTTGATACGCTTGCGGAACAGAGCGGGGAGCTGCGGCAGAGGAAGATGGAGGCATTTATCTATAATCTGGAGCGGCTCCTCCGGATGGAGCAGGGGAGTATGATGACGGTTGTGCTTCCACTGTTTCAGTAGTTTTTTTGCACTATTACCGACAGATTGACGGTCGAAAACAAAACAGATGTTATTATAAGGGAGGAATCAATTCATAAAAACCAATTATTTAAAGAAGTACATTATCAGCTCCTGCGTTCTGATCTGGTCGCTCATTATTTTTGTGGACGGTCCGGCGAGTCTGATTTTCCACGAGCCGGCGGTGCCCATGTGGGTGATACGTAATCTGATTGCATGGTCGCCCACTTATCTTTTGCTGATCGGCTGGAAATGGTTTCGTCCGGAGGAAACGAGAATGGCCTTCGTGAAGCCTTACCGTTTTGATGAATATTTTTCTGGAGCGGGAGAGGAATCTGCTCTACCCGGTATTTTTGCATTTCGGGTTTAATATTGTCTATATTTTCCGGATGCGGACATCGCCTTTTTTGTGATTCTCACGATTCTGTATCCGGTGATTACAGCGGCGGCGGTGCTTGTCGGAAACCGGCGGCTGGCGTGTTTGACGCATTGACTTCAAAGCGCTGCTATAAAGAGGCCATGCCGGCAGAAAAGGCTTATGCAGTCATCAGGGAGGAGAGCGGCACACACTTCGATCCGGCTGTGGCGGAGGCATTTCTGAGGGGAGGGGGAAAATGATAATACGACATACAGGAAAATTAAATTCTTATAAACGATTCGTGAAATATTTGTGAAGAATAAACTGGTATTATGGAAAAAAGCTGGTATAATGTAGAATGTAAGGTGCAATTAAGACTAAATACGGGGAGTGTATCAGGAGGGAATCGGGATGTACGAAAAATTGAAAAAATATCGGATTAAGGAGCGCCTGGTGCGGGGATTTGTGACCGCGTCGGGCATTCCGGCAGTAGTGGCGGTAGCAGCGCTGATTACGCTGATTGTGGTGGCATGTGTATACTCGGGCGCACTAAAGGATTACGGATTTGCGCAGGGTGACGTGGGTAAGGCGATGACGCATTTTGCGGAGGCGCGTTCCACACTCCGCGGATGTATCGGGTACGATGACGAGGCAGCGATTGAGAGTATGCGCGCATCCCATGATGCAAGCGTGGCGGATTTCACCGAAAGTTTTGCGGATCTGGAGAAGTTCATGGTGTCTGACGCGAATAAGGCAGTTTACGCGGACATTTCCTCCAAGCTTCCTACATACTGGGCGCTGGATCAGGAGATTATTGAGCTGGGCAGCACGACGGACAGGGCTCTGTGCGAGCAGGCTCAGGCCAGAGCGATGGACGAGCTGATGCCGCTCTACGATGATATTAACGATGAGCTGATTGAGATTATGGATATTAAGGTAGAACGGGGAAACAGCGTTTCTACTGTCATGACGATTGTCTGCATAGCGCTTGTTGTGGTGATTGCAGTGATTATTCTGCTTGCTATTGTGGCTTCCATCCGGCTGGGCAGAAATATCGCGGAGAATATTTCCGCACCGTTGATCGAGTTAAAAGACAGACTTGCCCTGTTTGCCGAGGGCGATCTTTCCACGCCGTTTCCGGAGACACAGGCGGATGACGAGGTGGCCGATATTATCAGTTCGGCGAAGGATATGTCCGAGACCCTTATTTTTGTCATTTATGATCTGGAATATATTCTGGGTGAAATGTCAAATTCCAATTTTGTCGTCCGCTCTAAGGATGGCGCCCGCTACAAGGGAGAATTTCTTCAAATATTCGATTCTCTGAAACAGTTGAGAGACAATATGATTGATACGCTGCGTTATATCGGGATGTCTTCGGAGCAGGTTTCCGCAGGTTCATCCAATCTGGCAGATACGTCCCAGAGCCTTGCCGAGGGCGCGACAGAGCAGGCTGGCGCGGTGCAGGAGCTGCATGCGACGATCACTACGATTTCGGAGGCGGCAAGAAGAGCGGCGGATTCTGCGGAGGATGCTTACAGGCAGTCGCAGGAATATGCGGATGTGGCTGACCGCAGCACCGGCGATATGAAGGAAATGGTGGAGGCGATGTCCCGCATCAGCGAGGCGTCCCATAAGATCGGAAATATTATTTCGGAAATTGAAAATATTGCGTCTGAGACAAATATGCTTTCGCTGAACGCGTCCATCGAGGCGGCGCGGGCAGGAGAAGCGGGGCGCGGTTTCTCCGTTGTGGCTGACCAGATCAGACAGCTCGCGGAGCAGAGCAGCAAGTCGGCTGTGGATACAAGAGCGCTGATTGAAGGCACCATGAAAGAAGTGGAAAACGGCAATAAGGTAGCGGAGCGTGCAGTTTCTTCACTGGCGATTGTGGTGGAGGGAATCCGGAAGGTGGCAGAGTCCTCCAAGGAGCTGAGTTCCATTTCCTCAAGTCAGATGGCGACTATGAAAGAGGCGGAGCTGGGCGTCGACCAGATTTCCGACGTCATTCAGACGAACGCGGCTGTGGCCGAGGAGTCTTCGGCTACCAGCGAGGAGCTGTCGGCGCAGGCAGTTTCTTTAGACGAACTGATTGCTAAGTTTGCGCTGCCGGCGAAGTAAGGTTTCTCAGGGGGAGAAGGTTATAATCATATAAGAGAAGAGGATGGAATACAGGGCAGATTCTGCCGGTTCCATCCTCTTCTTTTGTGAGGGCGGCTGCATGTGTCCGTTTGCAGCCGCCTTTTCCAAACGTCTATGCCATGCGTTCAAATACCGGCATATAGTCGATGGGCGCGTCCACGCGGACGGTGCATTTGCCGTCAAAAACCTCCTCCGTGGAGGTAAGCCGCCATTTCCCGGCGGGGAGATAAACTGCGCGGCTCCATTCATTCAGGTGCAGAACCGGTGCAACGAGGAAACGGCTGCCGAACATATACTGATCTTCCGTTTCCCAGCACTTTTCGTCCTCCGGGAACTCATAGAACATGGTGCGCAGGAGCGGGGAGCCGTTCTCGTGGGCTTCCGTGTACAACTCTCTGATATAGTCGTGCAGGGATATGCGCACATCGTAGTATTTTTTCATAATGGCGTAATTGTCCTCGCCGTAGCTCCACAGCTCGTTTGGCTGGCCGGTGTGGAGATAGCCGCCGCCCCAGTCACGGTCGTCGAGGGGCGGGATATTGTAAGGCCCTCTGTCGCCGTGCATACGCAGGACAGGAGAGTATACGGCGAACTGATACCAGCGGATCAGGAGCTGTCTGAAATCCGGATCATTCACGTCGTCGGTCATAAAGCCGCCGATGTCCGTCGTCCACCAGGGGATGCCCGCCAGTCCCATATTCAGGCCGCACTGGAGCTGGTCGGCAAAGGCTTCAAAGGTGCTCGGCACATCGCCGGACCATACCACGTTGCCGTACTTCTGGGAACCGGCCCATGCGCAGCGCAGCAGGTTGACCACAGGGCCTTTGTTTTCCGCACACATGCCGTCGTAGAAAGCGCGGCTGTAGAGCTGGGGATAAAGATTGCTGAGCGCCAGCGCGGGACCGTCAAAGTAGCGGTAGTTTTCAAAGTCGTACACGCCGTAGTCCGGCTCGGAGTTGTCCAGCCAGAAGGCGTCGATGCCGTAGTCGAAATAGTTCTTTTTACATACGTCCCACACATATTTGCGGGTTTCCGGGTTGAAGGGGTCGATCTCCACGCAGTCGCCCTGATAGTCGTATGTCTGCGCCGCGCCGCGCTCGGTTTTGATGAGCAGGCCGCGCTCCATCATGGGGCCGAAATTTTCGCTCTTCCGATCCACGGAAGGCCATACAGACACAATGACTTTGATGCCCATTTCATGCAGCTCGTCCACCATAGCCTTCGGGTCAGGCCAGTATTTCTCGTCGAATTTCCAGTCTCCCTGCACTGTCCAGTGGAAGAAGTCGATGACGATCTGGTCTGGTTTGATGCCCTCTTTCTGATACTGTCTCGCTACGCTTAAGACTTCCTCCTGTGTGCGGTAGCGCAGCTTGCACTGCCACAGTCCCATCAGATCCTCAGGGAACATGCCGGCGCGTCCCGTAACGGCGGTGTAGTTTTCGAGAATCTGCTTCGGTGTATCTGCCACGGTGATCCAGTAATCCATTTCTCTCGTGGCGCGGGCGATCCATTCGGTGTAGTTTTTTCCGAAGCTCACGCGGCCAACGGCAGGATTGTTCCAGAGGAAACCGTAACCCAGAGAGGAGACAGCGAAGGGAACGGAAATCTGGGAATTGCGCTGGGCAAGCTCCAGCACGCAGCCCTTTAAATCCAGACAGTCCTGCTGGTATTGTCCCATGCCAAAGAGTTTTTCCTTTTTGTTACTCTCGAATTTTACGTTCAGGGTATACTCGCTGCCGCCGATCACGCCCTTCCACTCCCGGTTTACCAGTTTCAGGCAACGGCTTTCTCTGGAGAGCGTGCCGTCGTAGTTTCGGAAGTACTCCCGCAGGATCAGTTTCTGCCCGCGGTAAAAGGAGATAACGCCCGCGAAATTGACAACGGCCTTAAGCTGGCCGTTTACGATGGAAGCAATCGGCCGTTTGTCGATGCTGCCGTCGCCCACCCAGTGGTCCTCCTCCGTAATGGCAATCTGTGTGTCCATATGTTCGACTGTTTCGGTCAATGCCTGTTCGTTTCCGGTGAAACGGGGCGTCATAGAAGCGCGTACACGGAAAGAATCTTTTCCCCACGGTTCGATCCGCAGCGTTTCCCCCATATGGCGGCATACGAGCGCACCGTTTTCTTTTTCAAATGTCATGATCTGCCTCCTTTTCTTTTTTCCTTTCTGTTTCCGGCTCCGTATGTCTCACTTAAACGATTGAGAAATACGGGATGTAATAGTATAATATTATTATCGGGAAGGGTAATGCTATTAAAATGCTACTCCTTAATGATACTTTTCTATCACAATTCCGGGGAGGAGAGGTCATGACACCAGACAGAGGGACACAGGAAAAGAGACGTCACAGTACCACATGGATTCCGTACAGTTATTATGAGTGCAGGCTGCCGGAGTGGTTTGTGAACGTGCCTATGCACTGGCACGGCGAGTTTGAGCTGATTCATATTCTGCATGGCAGGGGCGTGTTTATATGCGGCAGCCGGAAGCTGGAGGCGGGGGAGGGGGAACTGCTGCTCATACCGCCCAATATGCTGCACGCGACATACCTGTGCAGGGAGGAGAAGCGGGGGCTGGCGGTAAAAGAGCAGGAGGAATGCGAGGGCGGCCATTCGACTGCCGGTCTGGTGCCAATGCTGTATGACGCTCTCGTGTTCAGCCCTGTCATGCTGGGTGCGGGCAGCGGCGACCGCTGTACGAATGAGTGCATCCGGCCGGTGATAAAGGGCAATATCCGCACAAACGTCTGCATCCGCAGGGACGCGGCGGCCTACGAAGAGCTGAGAGCGCTGGCGGAGCGGATTTTTTCCTGTGTGCGGGGAAACTCGGCCCGCTCGGATCTGCTTTTAAAAAGTGAGCTTCTGCGCCTGATCTGGACATTGGAGGAGAGCGGGGAAATTCTGTTTGAAAAAAACGGCACGGAGGGAGAGACAGAGGCGATCCGTCCGGCGCTTGAGTATATGGCGCTGAATTTCAGGGAGGATATTACGGTGGAGCAGTTAGCCGGGCTGGTACACCTGAGCAAGAGTCACTTTATGAGGTGTTTTCGGAAGGCGGTGGGGATCGGCGCCATCGAGCATTTGACCCAGCTTCGGATTCAGGCTGCCTGCGAAGCGCTCAGCGACAGCGCGGAACAAATCGCGGATATTGCGTTTTCCTGCGGGTACAGCAATCTTTCCAACTTTAACAGGCAGTTTTTAAAAAGGGTGGGCTGTTCTCCGAAGGAGTACAGGAAGCGGAATAAACCGGAAGATCTGTAGAGAGGGAGCGGAGGGGAGAACCGGGTTTCGCAATTACTTATTATGAAAAATCAGGAAGGGTGTCACATTTTCGCGCCGTCATGTGTTTTATTAATAGCAGGAGTCGTTTCATGACAGGCGGCAGGTTAGAAGGAATGGCTGCCCGGAAAAGGAACCTGTCTGACGGAATGAAAAGCGGAAGAAAAAACGGGGACGCCCGAAGGCGGTGACATATTGGAGAGAAGGACGGACAGCCCGGACCAGAGCGTGGAAGCGGTTTTTCAGGAGTTTGGCAATATGCTATACCGAGTTGCCTTTGTGATGATGAAGAACGCCTTTGACGCGGAGGATGTTGTGCAGGATACACTGATTAAATATATGGAGCATAGGGAGCGCGGGAGCGTGTTTGAGACGGAGGAGCATCGGAAGGCGTGGCTGATCAGGGTGGATATCAACCTCTGCAAAAACAGGCTGCGCTTTTATAAAAATCACCCGAAGATCGGGATGGAGCAGTTATCCCGGTACTATGAGGAGAAGGAAGACACGAGACTGATGGACAGCCTCTTACTTTTGCCGTCCAGATACAGGGAAGTACTGCTTTTGCATTATGTGGAAGGGTATCAGGGGAAGGAGATCGCACAGATGCTTGGCATTTCGGAATCCGCCGTCAGAAAGCGTCTGGAGAGAGGGCGTGGAAAGCTGCGAGATCTGCTGGAGGAGACGGGATGACAGACAGGGGAAAGCACCGGAAACAGCCTTTGTTCGCAAGACTGCGGAGAGGAAAGGAGAGACGTGTCTTAATGGAAGAGAGAGTGTGGAACGGAAAAGAAACAGAGGAGGAAGAGCGGCTTTCTTCTGATGAGGACGCAGGGAACCGTCTGCGCGCGGCAGCGTACAGAATTGTGCCTGACGAGTCTGCGGGGGAACGCATCATAGAGGGTGTAAAGGCGGGAAAACGAAACAGGAGACTGGCACCCGGAATACCGGCGGCAGTTTTTGCGGCCTGTCTGCTTTTATCTATTCTGTATTTTAAGGGAACCGGAGTGATCGGGGAAGAGGTGGTGGTCTATGCGGCTACAGAGGAGCACGGCTGGCAGAAACTTGTGGAGGGAGAACGGATTCTGCTGAAAAAGGAACCTTATCAGACGCTTGAGGAGGGGGAGGAGCCGTTTTATGACAATGGGAGGAGCGCTTATTATCCTTATATATGCACCTTCCGGGTTGAGGTGCCTGAAAACTATGTCTATGACAAACAGATGGTTATCATCAGGGATGATGATATTCTGGAATTTGGCGACAGGCTTGAATGGTGGGTGGCGCCGGAGCGGCCGGAGGATGCGGGCAGGATTATGAAAGGGGCGTTCCGGCTCTGGATCGTGGATGAAAACAGGGAGCGGCAGGCAGCTCTGGAGTTGGAACTGACCAAGGAGGACGGCAAGTGTTATGCCGAATTGAGGCGCGTGTGGGAAAGCAAGGCATATAAGAAGAACCGGCATAAAAACTGGGTGTCTGGGCACGGCAGACAGCTCTGACAGGGAGAAAAACATGAAGTTTTTTATGAGGCAGACCGTGAGAAATATTGCGCGGCACAGAAAAAAGAGTATTCTTCATATCCTGATCGGCGTGTTGACCGTTCTGATTCTGGATGTCTACGCCGGGAATATGGACAGCACACAAAGACAGCTTGCAAATCTCCCAGAGGTGCTTACGGTCACCGCAAGAATCAGCACATTAAACGGCGCCCAGAAGGAGGGCATGACCATCAGGGAGGATCGGGTGATGGGTGTGCGCGAATCGGAGTATGTGAAGGATCCGGTTTTTACCGTGCGGTTAAAGTTCGGGTTCGGCGCATTTACCGTGGAGGAATACAAGGAAAATCTGAACCATTATGGTATGGGAATGAATGCGCCGGAGGGCGTTTCCGGTATGAAGCGGGAGGAGATTGCGTTTCTTCCGGGGGTGGATGAGCGTATTCTGGAGACGGCGCAGAAGGCTTGCATTCTGGACGCTGCGCTTATGGAAGAGCGGGGGCTGCATCTCGGTGATGACGTTATGTTAACCATATTTTACTATCGTTATGCACTGGAGGGGAGCGAGATCTTTATTGAACCGCTTATTACCGATACCTGTCAGATTGTGGGAAGTATGCAGATCGGCGACTTTCGTGGAAGCTGGGTGGCGCCGGAGGTTATCCTGCCCTTTGACTACATGCGGGAGGCTTACCACAGTCAGGGAATCGAGTTTTTTGCGGACTCAGGCTTTTTTGTAGTGAAGGATCCGTTTCAGTTAAATGCGCTGAAAGCCCAGATGCATGACGAAGTGAAATTTCTGCCGGTGGTTACCAGAGCGGAGTTCCGCTTTGACGGAAACGCGCTGACGATCATGGATGAATCCTTTATCCGTTCGGCGGAGACGCTTTCGAAGAATTTGGCGCTCCTTCGGGGAATGTTTCCCTTTCTTGTGGTGATTGTGATTTTTATCGGGTATCTGTGCAGTTATCTCTCCTTGCAGAGCAGGCGGGGGGAATACGCGCTCATGCGGTCTCTCGGAACAGGGCGGGGCAGGAGCTTTTTCATGCTTTTCGGGGAGACGGCATTTGTGGCGGCGGGGGCCTGTCTTTTGGGCAGTCTGGCGGCATGGGGGGTTCTGCATCCGGCGGTCCGTGTGCTCGTACTGTCGGGAGCCATGTTTTTTCTGGCATTTCTGTCGGGAGCGGCGATGGCGGTTCTGGCGCTTCACAGGTTAAGCGTGATGGAGATGCTGACCAAAAAGGATTAAGCAGTGTAGAGAACGCAGCATTCTCTGCAATGTGGCAGGGCAAAACTATGGAGGAAAGTATGATGATCAGGAACAGTCTGACCAGACTTGTGCGCACGCCGGTGAAGACGGCGCTCTTTTTCCTGCTGCTGTCTTTTACGGTGGCGCTTGTCTGTGCGGGAGGGAGTCTCTGGAAACTCAGCGGCGACAATCTGAGACGGTTTGAGGAGATTTTTGTGACCATCGGAACGGTAGAGCAGATGCCGGAGAGGACACTGCAGGAGGCCGTATGGTATGCGGACGAGGGAGACTTCCGGTATTTTAACAGGGCAGTGTATGGGGAAACCGTCTCCAGCGATGTGCTGGACTTTGCAGGGGCCGGATATCTGAGCGGACCGGAGCAGCGGGCTTACTACGAGGCGCAGTCGTTTGATTATAAGCTGAGGGAGGAAAACGAGGGGATGACGCAGGCTATGATTATAGAAGCGTCGCCCTTAGAAGATTGTGTCCCTGCCGGTCCGGTAAAGATAGAGGTAAAACGGGTACTGTACAGCACTTATCCGGTGAATTATTCTCCCATTTATCTGTGTGATCACAATACGCAGCATCCGCAGACCCTGTATGCAGATAAAACATATTTGATGGCGCTGGCAGACGGATGGACCCATGAATGGAAAGAGAAGGGCGCTGCCGCCATTTTTGAATATGTGCCCATGGAGGGGCCTTATTCCACACAGGCGGACGCGGACGGGAAGCGGCTGCCCACGGATTTGGAGGGGACGTGGATAGAAGAACTGACGCCGGGGTTTTATGAGACGGAACGGGGAAAAGCGTGGCTGACGCTCTGTCGGGATTTTGAACTGCGGTATTTGTTTCAGACTTTTCCTGTGACAGCCACGCAGGATCTGAATCTGATTATGGCTTTTTATACGAAGCAGGCTTATCTGTCGCAGGGGGCGCTTTTTTCCAAAGAGGACTATGAGCAGGGAAATAAAGTGTGTCTGATATCGGACCGTTTCGCCAGAAGAAACAAACTTAAGGCAGGAGATTCCCTGCATCTGGCGCTTCGCTATGCCAACTACGCGGCCTCTCCGGGCAGGGGCGGAGGGGAGGCCCGTTTAAACGCGGAGGGCGGCATCTATGAACCCTTTGAGGAGAGCGATTATACGATCAAGGGGATTTATGAGGTGGGCGTCGGCGGAGACGGGGACTGGGGATATACGCTTGACAGAAACGAAGTGTTTATCCCGAAGGCTTCCATCAAAAACAGCGACGAACAGCACATTGCGCTGTTTGGCCCTATGAAGGGATATACCACCTCCTTTCGGATTCCCAATGGAACGGAAAGCATGGAAAACTACAGAAAACTGTGGGAGGCGCAGGGGGTGGACCATGTGGAGATCACTTTCTACGACGGCGGCTACAGTAAGTTGGAGGGCGGACTGAAAAATATGCAGACCTTGTCTGCAGTCCTTCTGACAACCGGCGTGGTAAGCGCGGTCTGTATTGTAATCTTTTTCTGCCATCTTTTCATCACCAGGCAGAAAAAACAGACGGCCATCGAGCGGTGTCTGGGCATGACGAAAGGACAGTGCGCCCGCGCACTTCTTGCAGGTGTTTTGACCATCGCCTTCGCGGGCAGCGTGGCGGGCGGTTTCGCGGGTCAGCTCTTTGCAGGCAGCGCAGCGGCGCAGATGACGTCCGTTGAAACATTTGACACCCGGTTCAGCAACGGGGAGGTACAGTTTAACAGGGAGAAAAGCGAGGAGAAAGCGGCGGACGCGGATACAGAGGGGAGCGGGATGCTGCAATCCGCTTATCTGACGGAGACGGACTGGCGGATAACGGTTTTTAGCGGTGGTCTGGTTTTTCTGTTCACTGTGGGAATGGCCCTTTCAGGAATTTACAGAAATCTGCGGGAGGAGCCTCTTTCACTTCTTTCGGAGTCAACCTGAATTGTTGTGGAAATAAAAGTACCGCCCAGGCGGTAGAATGGAGGAAAACATGGAAAAAATCATTGAGGCGGTAAATGTGAGTTACATCTACCAGACGAAGTACCAGAAGACGAAGGCGCTCTCGGAGGTGAACTGTTCTTTTGAGCGGGGGAAGGTGTACGCGATCACAGGCAAGTCCGGCAGCGGCAAGAGTACCTTCCTGTCCCTTCTTGCGGGGCTGGATGTGCCCACAGAGGGGACGCTTACCGTAGAAGGGGAGGACATGCGGAAGATGAACCGGGACGCTTACCGTCTGAACCGGGCGTCGGTCATTTATCAGGCTTTTCATCTGTTCCCCCTGCTGACGGTGATGGAGAACGTCATGTTCCCCATGGAGCTGCAGCATGTCCCGGCGAAAGTGGCAAAGGCGAAGGCGCGGGAATATCTGGATAAGGTGGGACTGCCGGAAACGCTTTACAAAAAGATGCCCGGTATGATCAGCGGCGGGGAGCAGCAGAGAGTTGCCATCGCGAGGGCTATCGCGGCGGGCGGTGAGATTCTTTTAGCTGACGAGCCGACCGGAAATCTGGACAGCCAGAATGAGAAGGTGATCGTGGAGCTTCTGTGCAAGCTGGCCCACGAGGACAATTACGCGGTGATCGTGGTGACCCATAACGATGCGGTGGCCGCGGCGGCGGATGTGGTCTATGGCATGACGGACGGAGTGTTGTCGGTGGTGAGAGGTTAGAGGGGATATGATGTAAGAAAAATAATATAAGCGGACAATAAAAGCAAAAAAGACACTGGAAAAAAGGAACTGCCTGTGATAGAATAAACAAGTCGGGACAAAGAAGTCTGAAAAGATTTCTTTGTCCCGTTTTGCGCGTATAAGCAGAGTGGGCTTATACGCAAGAAGCCGGAGTCAGAAAACGGAAAGCAATGACAGAGAAAAGGCGGAAGCCCTCTGTCTGTGAGGAGGAATGAAGATGGCCGGAATAAAGGAAGCCTGCGGTGTGGTGGGCATGTACGGACCGGAAGGAGATAACGTGGCGCCGTGGATTTACTGCGGATTGACGGCGTTACAGCACAGAGGACAGGAGGCCTGCGGCATGGCGGTTTCCAGAACCGATAAGGAGCGGGGGAATGTGTGCTTTCACAAGGATCCCGGTCTGGTGAGCGAGGTGTTCACGGAAGAGACTCTGGAAAAAATGGACGGGAATCTCGGCATTGGCCATGTGCGCTATTCTACGACGGGTGCGTCCGTGGCCGGGAACGCCCAGCCCCTTGTGCTGTCCTATATCAAGGGGACGCTCGCGCTTGCCCATAATGGCAATTTGATCAATACGCCGGAACTGAGATGGGAGCTGATCCGGAACGGAGCGGTCTTTCACACCACCACGGATTCGGAGGTGATCGCTTTTCATATCGCGAGGGAACGGGTGCACTCGGCTTCGGTGGAGGAGGCAGTATACAGGACGGCTCTGAAAATAAAGGGAGGCTATGCGCTGGTTATTATGAGTCCAAGAAAACTTATCGGGGTGCGGGATCCTTATGGTTTAAAGCCTCTTTGTCTGGGGAAACGGGGGCAGACGTATGTGCTGGCTTCGGAGTCCTGCGCGCTGGATGCTGTGGGGGCCTCTTTTGTGCGGGATATTCTGCCGGGGGAGGTGGTCACGATTTCCGGCGGAGTGATACGGTCGCAGATGCTGCCGAAGGCGGAGCGGTGTGCCCACTGTATCTTCGAGTATATTTATTTTGCCAGACTGGACAGTACGATGGACGGTGTGCGGGTGTACGACGCCAGAATCCGTGCGGGAGAGCTGCTGGCAGAGTCTTATCCCGTGGAGGCGGATCTGGTGACAGGGGTGCCGGAGTCGGGGCTTCCGGCGGCACAGGGATATGCGCGGGAGAGCGGGATTGTCTTCGGGCAGGCGTTTTATAAGAACGGCTACATAGGCAGAACTTTCATTAAGCCTACCCGGAAGGAGCGGGAGGCCGCCGTGCGCATGAAGCTGAGCGTGCTGGAACCGGCGGTAAAAGACAAGCGGATCGTGCTGGTGGATGATTCCATTGTGAGGGGAACCACCATTGCCAACCTGATCCGCATGCTGAAGGAGGCGGGAGCAGTAGAAGTGCATGTGAGAATCAGTTCGCCGCCCTTTCTATATCCGTGTTATTTCGGCACCGACGTGCCGTCTGATTCCCAGCTCATCGCGGCAAACTACAGCACAGAGGCGATCCGGGAGATGATCGGGGCGGATTCGCTCGGCTATCTGCGAAAGGAAGACCTTTCGGAAATGACGGGAGGACTGCCGCTTTGTAAGGCGTGTTTTGACGGGGCGTATCCTATGGACTGCGGCGGCTGTATGGAGAAGACCGCCTGTACTGACTGATAAAACTGCTGAAACAGGGCAGCGCCCATGGCCTTCCGGCAGGTTTGGGGGACAAAATATATCTCTTGCATACTTCTATTGTCTGTGATATCTTTGAATCTATACAAAGCAAATGCAGGCGGGTCAACCGTCTGCAATCTAAAGATTCTTTCCGGGTTCATCGGAGACAATCCCTTACTTGTAAACGGACTGGAGCAGAGAAAGAGGCAAAGAAAGACCGTATTCCTCTTGTATTCAGTCATAAAAAACTGTATAATGGAGGAAAATCTATGGTAAAACGAAATGCAAAGAAGTGGTTCCGGCATGGTAGCTGGTGGAGAAGGCTCAGAAACAACCGCAGGCACAGGTATGCAGGGCGATAATCTGCTTCTGTATCTGTCGGATTCGTTTTCAGCGGGACGGGGGAGCGGCTGCATGGAATGCACCTGCGAGGTACTGAACATCAACCGCGGCTACAATCACGCGCTTATGGAAAAATGCCACAGGCTATGGGAGTATTCGGAATTTTCCTCCGAGATCGAGGAGAACATAAAAAAGGGAATGCGCCGGGAGGAAGCTGTCCACACGGCCATGGACACCTGTATTGAGAAGGGGATACTCAGGGATATCCTGATAAAACAGAAAGCGGAGGTGCTGCATATGATCCTGACGGAATATGACGAGAAAAAGCATTTCAGGACGCTCTTTCGGGAGGGGAAGGAAGAGGGCATAAAAGAGGGCATAGAGATCGGACTTGGTAAAGGCCGCGAGGAAAAGCTCAGAGAACAGGTGCAGATAAAAATTGCCAAGGGAAAAACGATCCCTGTGATTGCGCAAGAACTGGAAGAAGATCCGGATGTGATTGCGCGGATCGCAGCGAAACTTACCGCTGAGAGCATGTCATAGATCGCGGCTGGCGGACCGCTTCAAAGCGTCATCCGCCAGCCGCAGGAAGGTCAGAACTGTTTGCTTAGGCGCGCGACGATCTTCGTCATCTCATCCCATTTCTGTTCCATATCAGCCACCAGTTTAAACTGCGTTCTGGCGCGGTCAAGGTTATGGTTTTCGCGGTGAATCCTGAAGTAGACGTCGCCAGCCAGATAATCCGCGAGAAAACGGATGCCGCATTCGTATGTCATAAGCTTCGCACCCATGGGCAGCAACCGGATCTCCAGAGGCGTGAGACTGCCCGCGCATCCGGCCAGAAACCCTTCCGTGAAAGTTTCAAACAAGGACAGATCCAATCCGATTTTGGACAGATCGGTTTCATCCTCCGCGCCGGTGTTGGCGCCGGTACGGATGGAGTCTCCGAAGTCGTAGAGGGACAGACCGGGCATTACCGTGTCAAGGTCTATGACGCACAGAGCCTTTCTTGTTTCGTTGTCAAAAAGAATGTTGTTCAGTTTTGTGTCATTGTGGGTCACCCGCAGAGGCAGCTCTCCCTTTTCCAGATGATCCGTGAGTACACGGGTGTCCGCTTCCCTGCTCAGTGCGAAGTCGATTTCAGGCTGTACCGAAGCGGCGCGCCCGAGCGGATCGTCGGCCACCGCTTTTTTGAAGTCCTGAAAGCGGGAGGGGGTGTAGTGGAAGCGGGGAATCGTTTCGTGCAGGGTTTCAGCGGGATAGTCTGAGAGTTGTCTTTGGAAATTGCCGAAAGCAACTGCGCAGTCGTAAAAATCTCCGGCGTTTTCTACCTTTTCCAGACAGAAGGTATTGTCGATGAAAGGGAAGACACGCCAAAAGTTATGTAAACTATCCTCGAAATAATTTTCCCCGTCTTTTGTCTGGATGACACTTAAGGTTTCCCTGTCAGGATCGCCGTTTTTTTCTGCGATCTTCCTTTGCAGATAGGATGTGACGCCTGCCACATTCTCCATGAGCGCCTGCGGATTTTGGAAAATGGAGTGATTCATCCGCTGCAGGATATACTTTTTCTCCGCACCGGCAAGATCGCAGGTTACCAGAAAGGTGTCGTTGATGTGGCCGTTTCCATACGGACTCGCACTGCGCAGCGTTCCTTTCAGACAGAAAGCGGCGATGGCTTTGTCAATGGTTTCAGGGGTGAGGTTTTGATTCATGTGGGTTCTCCTTTTTCTTTTTGTGTTAAAGGTTTCCTTTTATAGTTGATATGCTTAAGTTCCATGGCGCCGGATCAGGCTGCGTTTTGAAAATGCCTTCGATAGAAAAGCCGGTGCTTTTTTTGCGCATTTATTCTGATAAATTCAGATAATTTAAGGTTCCCTCGGAAAGGCCCGTACCCTGTTCCAACAGGGAGATCAGCCCGCGTATGGTGTACTCGCAGTCCTCCGGTGTAGTGGACAAAAAGGTGTTGTTCAGCTTGACGCCGAGGACAATCAGCACGATTTCCGCCAGCGCCTCCGGGTAGTCAAAATGGATTTCACCTGCGGCAATGCCCTGTCTGATAATCTTAGACAGATTTGGTTTTAATTCCGAGATCAGATAATTTAAGTACTTCTGATGCAGGTAGGCGGACTCCTGAATTGTGATGGTTCTGTTTTTCTCACTGCCCTGTTTCAGAAAGGCGGCCGCGGAACTGCGGCAGGCCTGAAACAGCATGGCCATTCTGGTAAAGGGCGGAATATCCGTCTGGCCGGCCAGTTTTTTTGCGGTTTGTAAAGGCGCTTCATAATTTCTTCTGATCAGCGCGTCTAAGATTGCTTCTTTTGACGGAAAATAATAATAAATACTGCCCTTGCCGATGCCCGCCCTGGAGGCAATGTCGCTGACGGAGATATTCTGTATGCTTTTATCGATCATTAGCTGCTGGAGCGCGTCTAAAATCCGGTCATATTTTTGTGTGTCTGCCATGCTGGGCGCCTTTCTTTTTTATCATGTCTATCACGCTTTTGTGTCGATTGTATCACAGATTCCGGGTGCGGACAATCGTCTGGCCAAGATTGCGTGAAATATTTATGAAACATATTGACCGTCGGTCGAAATGTGTGATATTGTTAGAAGGGTAGAATCGACCGTCGGTCGAAAAATGTTGAAGTGAGGAAGGGGAGCGCAAGGCTCCCGCGAGGAGGAAAGGATAAAATGACTTACGCAGATTTTTTCTATGACATTAAGGGAAGATTTATGGGGGCGGATGTGAGCGATATTCACGAACATCTGGCGTTTGAATTTGACATTGAGGACGAGGAGGCGGGCGGCGCCTTTTATGTGGAGGTAAAGGACGGGGTGCTCTATGTGGAGCCATATGAGTACTTTGACAGGGATGCCAGATTTATCTGCGCGCCCGAAGTGCTTGTAAAGATTGCAGAGGGCGAAATGGATCCGGTGTGGGCGTTCACGACCCAGAAGCTCAAGGTGGAAGGTAACATTGACAAGGCGCTGCGCTTAAAGGAGATCATCGAGGCCAAACAGCGGGAGATGAAAAAGGCGGCTAAGCAGGCAGAGAAGAAGGCGAAGAAAGGTTGAATTTGTGACGGTTCGGAATGGGAGAAAAAATGAGTAAAAAGACGGGGATTCTAAAAAAGACAGTGCTTGGAGCGGGACTTCTGGCGGCAGTTTGTGGCGGTGAGATTGCTTATTTTTATGGGCGCACTATGAAGCGCGGCAGGGCAAAGACAGAGCGGACCATCAAGATGTCGGGCACGGACTGGAGCCGGTATATGCCGCTGATGGAGGAGCGCAAGGCGGCCATGCTGGAACGGCCGCATAACGACGTGTGGCAGACGAGCTTCGACGGTTTGAAGCTTCATGCCACTTATTTTCCGGCGCCGGAGAATCAGGGGAAACTGCGGCTTGTGATCTGCTTCCATGGCTATACCAGTCAGGGCATGTCTGACTATATCGGATTGTCGGATTACTACCAGAAGAGAGGATACGCCATGCTTTTGCCGGACGCGAGGGCACACGGTGAAAGCGAGGGAGAGTATATCGGCTTTGGCTGCCTTGACAGGCAGGACGCGCTTGGATGGATCAGATGGGCGCTTATGGAGCTTGGTGAGGAGACGGAGATTCTGCTGCACGGCACTTCCATGGGAGCGGCCACGCTTCTGATGCTGAGTGGTCTGAAACTTCCGGAGCAGGTGAAGGGTATTGTTTCGGACTGCGGGTTTACTTCCCCTAAGGAAGTGTTCACCCACGTGCTGCACACCATGTATCATCTGCCCGCTTTCCCGATTATACCGGGAGCGGATCTGGTGAACAGGAAACTGGCGGGTTACGGCATGGATGAGTGCAATGCCAAAAGAGAAGTGGAGAAGGCCGAAGTGCCGATCCTGTTTATCCACGGCGGAAACGACACCTTTGTGCCCTGGCAGATGTGCGGCGAGATTTATGAACACTGCGCTTCCCCGAAGAGAAAGCTGATCGTCGAGGGCGCGGCCCACGCGGAGAGCTACTACAAGGACATGGAAGGCTATGAGAAGGCGTTAACGGAGTTTATTGGTGAAGTAATAGAGTGAAAAGAACTTCTAAAACTCAGCAGCAGAGGCTGCTTCGCTAAGAAGATCTATGTTTCACTCAGGAGAATGCCCAAAATACGGCATTCTCCGCACGGATTTAAGATTCCGCAGAGCGGAATCATGGAAGCGGAATGAAGGAGGGAGATATGAAAACAAGAAAGGGTTACAAGACATATCCTTTGACGGTGGCGCAGAAGTTCCATATTTTTTACATGGATTTCTGTCCCAAGAAGGAGGTGGTAAATATCGGCACCAGCCTGACCATCGAATACGAGCTGGATATTGAGGAGCTGAGAAGGGCGGTTTACAAGGCGTATGAGCGATGCGAGTCCATGCGGGTGCGCTTCGCTTACGATAAGAAGGAAGAGCAGTGGTATCAGTATGTGGCGGATAAGGAAGAGCGGGAGATCGAGTACGTGGACTTCACGGGAAAAACCATGGAGGAGGCGGCTGAGATTATGAAGGGCTGGACAAAGGTGCCTTTTCAGAGAGAGGACAGTCCCATGAACCGGGTCGTGATGATTAAGACACCGGATGGCTGTCAGGGGCTTTATGTGCTGGGAGACCACATGCTGATGGACGCCCAGTCTCTGATCTGTTTCCTCAGGGACGTGATCGAGCTTTACTGTAACGCCAAGTTTGAGGGCGTTGCCTATCCGTCTGATATGCGTTCCTTTACCGAACAGTTGGAGAAGGATCTGGCCTATGAGGCGGAGAGTAAGGCGCAGGCCAGAGACAGAGAGTATTTTCAGAAACTGATCGGGGAGTCGGAGCCGGTCTTTAACGGCATCGAGGGACCGGGACAGCTTCTGGAAGCGCAGAAAAAATTTCCGGGGACAAGGGCGGCCTTTTCCGCGACGGCCAGGGTGGATTCCGCACTTGACATTTTCCATCTGGAGGAGGAGCCGACACAGAGACTGATGCGTTTTTGCGAGGAGCAGCACATATCCTTGCAGTGCCTGCTGATTATGGGAATCCGTACCTATCTGCAGAAGATGAACGATAATGACGACGTGTCGATAAACGTGGCCTATGCGAGAAGGGCGACTCTTTTGGAGAAAAAGTCGGGCGGCACAAGAATCCACTCCTTCCCGTTCCGGACCATTCTCTCCAGAGAGCAGACCTTTATGGAGGGCATTCTTGCCATCCGTAACGGACAAAACGAGGTTTTCCGCCATACGAATTTTAATCCGGTGGAGTACTTTGCCTACAGGAGTAAGCTCTACAATACGCCGCAGGGCGCCACATATGAGCCGATGTCCCTGACCTACCAGCCCATGACGCTGAAAGAGAAAGGTCTGAACCAGCTTGGCGACATCCGGTATAAGACGAAATGGTATCCCAACGGGGCGACCACACAGGCAATGTACCTGACGGTGATGCACCGCTCCGATGACAACGGACTGGATTTCAATTTCGAGCATCAGGTGGCGGCGGTAAGCCGTGAGACGCTGGAGCGTTTCTACTATTATATGTGCAAGATTATGTTCAAGGGAACGGAGAACCCGAACATGAAAATCGGCGATATCATAAAGCTGATATAGCGAGCGGGATGAAGCGAAGCGGAATCGGGCGTGCACTGCGGGTTAAACAGGGAAAAAGAAAACAGAAAAAGGAGGCTGACATCGTATGTTTGATCAGTTGGCAGAAATCATTACGAACTATGTGGAAGTGAAAAAGGAGGATATCAGGCCGGAGTCCCGCTTTATGGAAGATCTGGGTTTTTCCTCTTTTGACTTTATGAGTATGCTGGGAGAGGTGGAGGACACCTTTGACGTGGAGATCGAGGAGGAGAAGGCTGCAGGCATCCGCACGGTGCAGGAGGCTGTGGATTACCTCGGGAGCTTATAACGGATGGAAAAAACAGGACTGGTTGTGCAGAGGCGTTACAGGTGATGCAAGCCGCAGCCTGCGGTCGTGCAGAGGCGTCACAGGTGATCACGGCCGCAGGGCAGTATTTGAGATAGCGCCTGCGTGCGGCACAGAACGCTTCGGAATGGAAGGAAATATGAATGAATTGAGCAGTACCATCAGGGAAATTTTGGTCAAGGCTTCCGGGGCTTACGGGCCGCAGGACGCGGTCAGGTATAAGGCGAAGCGCGACAAAGGAAACGGAAAAAAAGAGACGGTAGTCGTGGCAAAGACTTACCGGCAGCTCAGGGAGGACAGCGAGCGCTTTTCGGCGGCTCTTGACAGCCTCGGCGAGCAGGGAGCCCACATAGCGATTGTGGGTGACAACTCTTATCCGTGGCTTGTCTCTTACTACGGCACGGTGAACGGCGGCAGCGTGGCGGTGCCGTTAGATGCCAATCTGCCGGCGGAAGAGCTGTGTGAGCTGATCGACCGGTCGGACGCGACGGTGCTTGTCTACGATAAGGCGCGTGAGGCGGTGGCGGCGCTTTCCGGAGAGAAATGTCCGAAGCTGAAACACCGGATTGCCACAGATCCGGAAGCGTCTGCGGCGGATGTGCCGGAGGGAACATTGCTATTCCGGGAAGTGCTGGGCAAACAGACGCCCGGTTATTCCCACAGCCCGCTGCCGGAGGATCTGGCGACCATCATGTTTACTTCCGGCACTACGGGTAAGAGCAAGGGTGTGATGCTGACCCACAGGAATCTGGCGGAGAACGCCACGGCGCAGGACATGGGATTTGAACCGGGGATGGTGCTGCTTTCGGTGCTGCCGATCCATCATGCCTACTGCCTGAGCATGGACATCTTAAAGGGCATGTCTCTGGGAACGGTGATCTGCATCAACGATTCCCTGCTCCGGGTGTTAAAAAATATCAAGCTCTTTGAGCCGAACATCATCCTTATGGTGCCGCTTATGATCGAGACTTTTGCCAAGAAGCTGGAGGAGACAGACTGGCTGCCCGCGCCCCTTATCAAGGCGAAGGTTTTTGGCAAACAGTTTCATACCATATGCAGCGGCGGCGCGTACTTAAATCCCGATTACTTAAAGCGGTTCGAAAAGTACGGGATCACCATTTTGCAGGGATATGGCATGACCGAGTGCGCACCCGTGATCAGCTCCAACTGTCCGAAAGATAAAAAGGACGGCTCCATCGGCAAATGTATGCCAAACTGCGAGGTGAAGGTGGTGGACGAGGAACTTTGGGTGAGAGGCTCAAGCGTCATGCAGGGGTATTATAAAATGCCGGAAGAGACGGCCCAAACGCTTGTGGACGGATGGCTTCGCACGGGCGATCTGGGTTATGTGGACGAGGACGGCTTCCTTTTCCTTACGGGAAGGAAGAAGAATCTGATTATCACACCAAACGGCGAGAACGTTTCCCCGGAGGAGCTGGAGAATAAAATCGGCGCGGCCCGCCTTGTGCAGGAAGTTCTGGTGAGAGAGAAGGACGGCGTGATCGAGGCGGAAATTTTCCCGGATCAGGAGTATGCATCTAAGAAAAAGATCAGGGATGTGGAGGGAGAGATCCGTAAGATCGTCGATGACTATAATGAAAAGGCGCCGCTGTATAAACGTGTGGTAAGCGTGAAGCTGCGGGACACGGAATTTGAAAAGAATACCACGAAGAAGATTAAGAGATTTTGAGCCTGTACCTATAGCGTAAAAAAGACCGCCCTCCGCGTTATCGCAAGAGAGCGGTCCTTTTTATATGTCTGAGCCATTTCATAGACCGGACCGGTTCGATCCGTCAGACGGTGAAGTCAAAATTCTTTCCGGGCATCGGAATGGTTGTCTCTTCTTTTACAGTGTCCCAGTCAAAGTTTTTAATCTTTTCGAGCAGATCCTCTACGCTGTTAGCGGAGACGGTAGCGCGCTTGCTATGTTCGTAATTGTATTTGTCCTGCGTTTTGCCAGCCTTCTCTGCCTCTGCTTCCTTTGCGGCTTCCTTCTTGTCTTCGCGCATTTTTTCCACAAATTCCTTCGTGCGCTCGCCGGACTTTTCGAGTTCCGCAAAGTAGGATACCTGGCCGTCCTTGCCGATGTTTACGCCGAGTGTTACGACCTCATCCTCACGGCCGGTTTCCTTTAACTCTTCCTTCATCTCGCTGAGCTTGCCAAGAGACTCATCCAGAAGAGCGAAATTCTCTTTCTTTACGTCCTCATCGTTGGCCATCCGCTCCAGCTCTTCGGGATCGATTAAGATGCTGAAATCCTTCGAACCGCGGGAGAGATATTCGGCAGCCTCCTCCTCGGTCTCGTATTCAGCGACATAGATATCCGCGTTGTTGTAGGTTTTTTTCATTTCCTGTAAAAGCGCTTTGGCTTTGTCACTTAACTGTACGGAATTGCTGTTTGTCTTTTTGGTTTCGTCGGTCTTTTTGTCGTCAGCTTTTGCGGTCTTTCTGTTCTGCGCTGCAGGACTGTAGAGATTTTTCTGCATTGCATTATAGCTGCCGATACCGTTCATATTGTTCATGTTTTTGCCCTCCTTAGCTTTACCTGTTTACACTGTAAATCCGTTTACCTGTCGGGAGGTTTTCGGACTTCACCTCTTATTCTATATATCGCCCATTGGCAGATATTTCTTAATAGGGGAATGGGAAAATAGTCCTGCTTTTTAATTTTTTGGAGAGGGCGGGTTTCTTGACAGGGCATTTCTTTTATTATATAACTTTGATTAAGAAAACATATTAACACGATAGGAAAAATAGAGGATCAGGGACGGTTCGTCCCGGTGACAGGAAGGGGGAGCAGGGGGATGAAAATTTCCACAAAAGGCAGGTACGCGCTCCGGCTGATGCTGGATCTGGCGGTTTATGATACGGGTGATCCGGTCAGGATCAAAGATATTGCGGCGAGACAGGAGATTTCGGAAAAGTATCTGGAGCAGATCATTTCTACATTAAATAAGGCGGGATATGTGAAGAGCGTCAGAGGACCGCAGGGCGGGTATCATCTGACGAAGGCGCCCAAAGAGTACACGGTCGGCATGATTCTCAGGCTGACGGAAGGGTCGCTTGCACCGGTAGCCTGTCTGGAGGATGGGATAAACGCCTGTGCAAGGCAGGAGGGATGCGCTACTTTGCGGCTGTGGCGGATGCTGAATCAGGCGGTTGGAGACGTGGTGGATCGCGTGACACTGGCAGACCTTATGGAGTGGCACGAGGAGAAGAGCGGAAACGGGGATAAGTAACGGGTAAACCTCTGCACATATAAAAATCAGAAACCTCAGCCCGGACGCGCTGAGGTTTCTGATTTCTTCTGTATTTTTTGCAATTCTAAGAATATTCCCGTAAATTCACAAAATTCTGAAAAGGGAGTGCGTTTTTCGTGTATCCGGTCGTCCGGATTTCGATATTTCGACTTTTCTCCTTTTCAAATGCCTCATCCAGTACTTCGGCAAAGAATTTCTTCGCGAAGGCCTGAGACGGGTTCTGCTTGGACTGGCGATTTTTGTCAGAAGCTGCCTTCTTTACCGGGGTGACCGCCATAACCGCTTCCACTTTATAAGTCCATTCATTTGCATAGATTGCGGTGATCCCTCCTTGGATTCATATTTGTGCATTACTTTGATATGGCCATATCCTTTTAGCACAGCGAACTCCTTGTTCTGTTAAGGATATCGGCATGAATCCTTTTTCCTTAACCCTATTTTAACAGTTTTTTCGAAAAATGGAAAGAAAATAGTCTAAAAAAATACATAATAAATACAAAAAGAAAGACAAAAGATACGGTCAGGCGATAAAGACAGACAATAATAGATGAACAAAGAATAAGAATAGAGGTTGACAGATGACTACCAACAATGTATGATAAAATCATAAATGGTAGGCAGATGTCAACCTTTTGGCACGGCAGACCGGACGGCATTTGATGACAGGGCATGGAAAGCGCGTGTCAGGTGTGAAAGAGAGGATACATATGGTCAGATTATCGGAGGCGGAATGGAAAGTGATGGGGGTGCTATGGGAGGAAGCGCCGCAGACAATTATGCAGTTGACCCGCTGTTTTCAGGAAACTACGGGTTGGACGAAGCATACGATCATGACCTTCTTAAAACGGATGGAGGATAAGGGCGCCGTTTATTATGAGGCAGGAGAACGGGCGAAACTTTATTATCCGAAGATAGAGAGGCGTGAGGCGGTGCTGCAGGAGACGGAGGAGTTTCTGGAGAGAGTCTTTGACGGCCGGATGGGTTTGATGTTAAACACGATGGTGGAGCAGAAGGCGCTCTCGGGAACAGAGATCGCAGAGCTTTATGAAATCCTGAGAAGGGCCGAGGAAGCACAGCAGGATGAGGAAGAAGAGCAGTACCTTTCAGGGAAGGACGGTGAGCGGATATGATGCTTGAACGGATGATTACATCGACGGTATTGATTTTGGTGATTTTTTGTCTGCGGAAGCTGACAATGGGAAAGATCAGTATGCGGCTGCGCTATGCGCTGTGGCTTCTCGTGGCGGCCAGACTTCTTGTCCCGGCGTCCGTGGGGACCACCGCTTTCAGCGTGATGAATCTGCTGCCGGAGACGGTCCTGGAGCGTGCGCAGACTTTTTCTTCCGGCAGGGAGAACGGTCAGGGGCTGTCTGCGGAGGACGAAACGCAGCCCGTGTACGGCGGCGTGCAGGACAGCGCATATTCCGATGGGAAAAACGGGGGAGCGGAACCGGCGGCTGGAGAGATAAAGAAGAGGCCGGAAATGATGCCGGCGGAGGAAAGAGCGTCCGGTGAAAAGGCGCAGGAAAAGAATGATGCGGTGGTGCGGCCTGTCTCTTTTTTTCCCGTTGACGTATTGGGAGTGATCTGGATTTTGGGATTTTTGGCTGTGGGCGGTTACATGGTCACGGCACAATGGCGTTTTGTCCGGTTTTTGTATAAAAACCGGAAAGCGTTTCCGGCAGAGGCGCTTCCGGAGGCATTTGCGCAGCGTTTTTTGCGCCGCGGCATGAAGGTATATCAGGTAAGGGGACTGCCGGGCGCCTGTCTGGCGGGAGGGCATATTTACGTCGGAGAAGGAACCGGCGTGCAGGAACAGAATCTGACGCATGTTCTGGCCCACGAATATTGTCATGCGCGGCACGGGGACGGGTTTTGGGCTTTCCTTCGCAGTGCGCTGGCGGCGGTTTACTGGTTTGATCCTTTTGTGTGGGCGGCGGCTTATGCGGCCAGACAGGACAGTGAACTTGCCTGCGACGAGGCGGCGGTCAGTATGATTGGAGAGTCGGGACGGTTTGCTTACGGCAGGACGCTGCTTGCTCTTTTGGAGAACGGCGGCGGAAGAGAGAGGTGTCCCGGCATGACTATTATGATGGAAGGCAGCAGGCAAAACGTCAGGGAGCGCATTACGGCGCTGGCGAAAAAAGGGCGGACGAAAAGGCCGGTTTTTGCGGCGGTTATGGCAGCGGTTATTCTGGCTTGCGGCTGTGCATTTACGGGAGCAGAGCGGGAAGGAGCGAAACCGGTGAAAGAGACGGGAGCACAGGATATGGCAGGAACGGGTGAGAACGCGCAGGGCGATAATGACAGTGGAACTGATGGGCGAAACAGACAGATGCAGGACAGGGAAAATAGCGGGGAATTTGCCAGCGTTCAAAAAGAATACGAGGACGCTGCCAAAAACGTAAAACTGTCAGAGGAGCAGATCAGGGCATTGGAAGAGAGCGCCCGACAGGAGGCAGACTGGCAGGCATTCACGGAAACTCTGCACTACCACGGCGCGATGGAGGGGAAAGACGACAGCGAACTTTCAAAAAACCGGGAATTTGACATACAGGGCTATTATGACTGGCTGGAGGGGAAAGGCGGTGAAAAACCGGAAGACGGCTGGTATCTGCTTTGTCGTGAAGACGGGGGGATGATTTCCCTTTACGGTCTCTATACGGAAGCGTTCGGGTTCCGTGGGTTAAAGACGCGGATCGGGACAGATGTGAATACTCTTGATCTTCCCTGGTGCGCTTCCTACCAGAACGGAAACAGCGAAAATATACGCATTTTGGAGATTGCGGATGGCGGATGGCCCAGAAGGTTTGTGTGGAAGCTGCCCACCGGGGAGAGCGCGCAGGTAGAAAAATGGCAGCTTTACGAAGGATACCGCTATGATACCGGCACGATTGATCTGAAAATTCTCACACCGGAGGCATGTGTCAAATGGGCGGAGAAGTATCTGACCTTTAACGTTGATCAGGAGGCAGCCAGAGTGCATGTGGTATACGATGAAGATATGTATCTGGGTGATATTGATATCTCGTCCTGGCAGGACAGGGTGATAGAGGATGTGCGGATCGTGCCGGATAGCGTCGGCTTCTGGCTGGAAGATCCGGAGAACGAAGCGAATAATGGCGGCGGCGCCGACGCTTACCAGACTGATCCGGATGGGGTCTGTGAGGGGACGGCGCATATGACGGTGGGACTGAAACTGAAAGGACTTGACGGGCTGTGGTTCCATGGTCTGCCGGTTTTGACGATACAGATTGTGGCGGATGAGAACAGCGATTCCGGATTCCGGCTGGTGCATCCTGAAATATCCGAAACATTTTCTGCCAAAGCGCTTTGGCAGAAGGAGGCGCTTAACGGGGATTAAAGGCCGTAACGGGGGGATTTAAAAACATTTTTGCAGGAAACGCGATAAGATTCTTCCTTATTGCGTTTTTTTGTGGTATAATCTCCGCGAAGGCAATGCGCAGTGCGCAAAAAGTTTTTTTGTCTGCAACGGAATGGGGAAAGAGAATACATGAAATATAAGAAGATCAATGATGCAACGGTACAATGTATTGTCTCGGCGGACGACATGGCTGAGTACGGGCTCGCGCTGTCGGATATCTTTGAGCGCAATGAAAGAGGCGAGGAATTTCTGCGGGATATCATCGAGCGGGCGCATGACGAGGTGGGGTACCAGATCAACAACGGCAACATCGCTATGCAGATTACGCCGCTTAAGGACAACGGCCTTGTGGTGACTTTTACGGATGAAGGGCCGGCGGCCTTTAAGGAGATGCTGCAGAATCTGAAAGAGGTGCTGCAGGAATTCAGCGCAGAGCTTGCCGGACAGGAAGAACGGGAAAAGGCGCAGACGACGGGTGAGTATGATGAAAACCGGCGGATGTTTGTCTTTTGTACGATGCATCAGACGATGCAGTATGCGGCCACGATTCCGAATACATATTCCGTGAAGAGCCATCTTTTTAAGGAGGGCGGGAACTATTATCTGGTGCTTGAGAAAAACAGGCTGTCTTACAAGACGTTTAACAGAATCAGCGCGCAGGCGGTGGAATTTGGTAATCTGATCGCGGTTTCCGATGAGCGGATGCAGTATCTGGAGGAGCATGGCGAGTGCCTGATCAGGGATCGGGCGGTGAGCAGGCTTCGCAGGATTTACCGCGCTTAAAAAGCAGCGCGGGAGCGCAGAATAAAACAGAGAGTGGTTGACAGGTGCTGCCATGCCTCCAAAGCTGGCAGCACTTGTTCTGTCATAGAGTGAGAACAAAAACAGGATTAGCAGAAAGAGAAATGAGGAAAACATGAACAGAGAGAAAAAGAAAAAAAACGAACAGTTTGACGCCTTTTTGGAGAAGGAGATTCTGACGGCGAACCGGTATGACGGCAGCGCGGAGGAAAAAGAAGGAGAACAGGGCGAGGCGCTGCGCTATGAGGAAGCGGGACTTGACGGCAGGATTCTGCGGGCGGTGAAGGAGCTTGGCTTCGAGCATATGACGCCCATTCAGGAGCAGGCCATTCCGCTCTTTATGACAGGGCGGGATATCATCGGGCAGGCGCAGACGGGCACCGGTAAGACGGCGGCCTTCGGCATTCCGATCCTGCAAAAGATCAATCCGGAGAACCGCTCCCTGCAGGCAGTGATTCTGTGCCCCACAAGAGAGCTTGCCATGCAGGCGGCGGATGAGCTTCGCAAGTTTGCCAAGTATATGAACGGCATAAAGGTGCTGCCGGTGTACGGCGGTCAGGAGATTTATAAGCAGATTAAAAACCTGAAAACCGGCGTGCAGATCGTGGTGGGAACGCCCGGGCGCGTGATGGATCATATGCGCAGGCACACCCTTAAGATGGATCAGGTACACACGGTAGTGCTCGATGAGGCGGATGAGATGCTGAACATGGGATTCAGGGAAGACATCGAGACCATTTTGAAAGAAATGCCCGAAGAGCGGCAGACGGGACTTTTCTCAGCCACCATGCCAAAGCCCATTCTGGATATCACGAAAACGTACCAGAAGGACGCGGCTTACGTCAAAATGACGCCGAAGGAGGTAACGATCCCTTTAATCAAGCAGGCTTACTATCAGGTGCGCAAACAGGATAAGGAGGAGGTGCTCTGCCGTCTGATTGATTATTATACGCCGGGACGCGCATTGATTTTCTGTAATACCAAGCGGATGGTGGATGAGCTGACGGAGCATTTGAAGGGCAGAGGATATGAGGTAGAGGGGCTTCACGGGGATCTGACACAGGGACAGAGAGACACGGTGATGAACCTGTTTAGAAGCGGTAAAACAAATATTCTGATTGCCACAGACGTGGCAGCCAGAGGCATCGACGTGAGTGATGTGGAGGCGGTTTATAATTTTGACGTGCCCGATGACATCGAATACTATGTGCACCGTATCGGCAGAACCGGCCGGGCGGGTAAAACAGGGAGATCCTTCACGCTGGTGGTCGGCAGGGAGGCTTATAAGATCAGGGATATCGAGCGTATCTGCCACACGAAGATCAAGGAGCGCAAGGTGCCGGATGCGGCGGATATCACCGCCAGAAAAGCGGAAAAAATATTGAAGGAAGCCTATGCAGTGATAGAAAATGAAGATACCGGCAGGGCGACGGAATATATACTTGACGCCGTGGCACTTGGACAGTACAGTGCGATGCAGATCGCTGCGGCGTTTATGAAGATGAAACTGGGGGATGAGATCGAGGACATCCGCACGGAGAAATTTTTCTTTGAAAAGAGGCCCCTTAAGGGCGGCCGCGGCGACAGGGGCAAAAATGGCAAAAACGGTTACGCAAAAAAGCCCGGCAGCCGGGGAAACGACAGGAATAAGGGCGGTTATGGTTCCAGGACAGGCAGAGGAAGTGACAAGGACAGTTTTGCGAAAAAGTCCGGCGCGGACAAGGGCGGCTATACCACGAAAGGGGAGAAAAGCCGGGATAAGAGCAAATATGCGAACGGAAAGCCCAAGGACGTCAGGCGGGACGGCAGCGCGGTCCGCAGACGGGAATCCGACTATGAACCCCGCTACGGCGGTCTGCGGATCAGGACAAAGTGGGATTAAAGAACCAGCTCGTGCCCGTGCTCTTTCAGCCATTTGCGGTGGGTGCGGTAGTCCGGGCAGACGCGCTCTACCAGCGCCCAGAAGTCTTTTGAGTGATCCATGTGGGTCAGATGGCATAATTCATGTACGACCACATAATCCAGAACCGCAGGCGGCGCAAGCATCAGGCGCCAGTTGAAGGAGAGCGTGCCTTTTGCGCTGCAGCTTCCCCAGCGGGTTTTCTGGTCGCGGATGCTGATGCGCCCGAAGCTGCCACCAGTGAGCGGGAGAAAATAGGAAACCCGCTTCGGGAAATAAGCCTTGGCGGCTTCGATATAGCGCTTTTCAAGAGCCTTGCGCCGGGCGTCCGTCAGGTCGGAAACAGGGCGGTTTTCCCGCTGCTTCAGGGCATCCAGATAGTGTGTGATGATCCAGTTCTGCTTGTCCAGCAACAGGCGGCGGATCTGGGAATCGGTTGTGCCAAGGGGCAGACGCAGGGTTATTTCCCCTTCCGCCGAGATACTGATGGCGCATGTTCTGCGGCGGCTGTAGATTACCCTGTAGGGAAGCTCATATAATTTACTTTGGTATTTGATTCGGTGTATGTGTTCCATAGTGGTGATTATATAATGAGAAAAAGAGAAAAACAAGCGGCATAACTTTACACTTTTTTATAAAACGGATATAATAAAGCTGTAACAGGCGGGAGAGATTGCGCAGAGAAAGCAGGTGAATGTATGCCGACAGGTATTGAAGTTACAAAGACTGCACTTGATGACTTTAAGAAGATTCAGGAGTACATGCTGTTAGCAAGGAAGGAAAATGCCGTAGAAACTTACGCAAAGCTGAAAGATGAATATTTAACCATCAAAGCATTGCTCAGTGTATCAGGCGTTAACCTTGCGGATATTGACAAAATAAAGGAGTAGTACCAGGCAATAAAGGAAATAGAAAAGGAGAAATCAGTCATGGGAACAAAAAAACCGGCAGTATTGATGATTCTGGATGGCTACGGCCTCAATGAGAAGACGGAGGGAAACGCGGTTGCGCTGGCGAAGACGCCGGTGATGGATAAGCTGATGGCGGCGTGCCCTTTCGTGAAGGGAAATGCCAGCGGCATGGCGGTGGGCCTGCCTGACGGCCAGATGGGAAATTCCGAGGTGGGACATCTGAACATGGGCGCGGGACGCATCGTGTATCAGGAGCTTACCAGAATCACGAAGGAGATTCAGGACGGCACCTTTTTTGAAAATCCCGCTCTTTTGGACGCGGTAAACAACTGCAAGAAAAACGATTCCGCCCTGCATATGTTCGGACTGTTGTCCGACGGCGGCGTGCACAGCCACAACACCCATCTCTACGGCCTTCTGGAGCTGGCTAAGAGAAACGGTCTTTCCAAAGTATATGTTCACGCTTTCCTTGACGGAAGAGATACGCCTCCGGCAAGCGGCAAGGGTTATGTGGAGGATCTGGAGGCCGAGATGAAAAAGATCGGCGTGGGCGAGGTGGCTACCGTGACGGGCCGCTACTATGCGATGGATCGTGACAATAACTACGACAGAGTGGAGAAGGCGTATCTGGCGCTCACCAAAGGCGAGGGCTTAGAGGCGGAAAGTGGTCCTGCTGGGATTCAGGCTTCCTATGAAAGGGACGAGACGGACGAGTTTGTAAAACCCACGGTGGTGATGAAGGATGGCGCGCCGGTGGCGACGATCGGCGACGGGGATTCCGTGATCTTCTTTAACTTCCGTCCGGACAGAGCCAGAGAGATCACAAGAAGCTTCTGCGACGACGACTTCAAAGGCTTTGCGAGGGAGAAGAGACTGGATCTGACTTATGTATGCTTCTCGGACTACGATCCCACCATTCCGAATAAAGAGGTGGCGTTCCACAAGATTTCGGTTACCAACACGTTCGGCGAGTGGCTGGCGGCGCACGGTATGAAGCAGGCGAGAATCGCCGAGACAGAGAAGTACGCCCATGTGACGTTCTTCTTCAACGGCGGCGTGGAGGAGCCAAACGAGGGAGAGACCCGCATTCTGGTCAATTCCCCCAAGGATGTGGCGACCTACGACTTAAAGCCCCAGATGAGCGCTTACGAGGTGTGCGACAAACTGGTGGAGGCGATCAGGTCAGGCACCTACGATGTGATTATCATTAACTTCGCGAACCCTGATATGGTGGGCCACACCGGTGTGCAGGAGGCTGCCGTCAAGGCGGTTGAGGCTGTGGACGAGTGCGTGGGCAAGGCGGTTGACGCTGTCAAAGAAGTGGACGGCGTGCTGTTCATCTGCGCGGACCACGGCAATGCGGAGCAGCTCATCGACGAGGAGACGGGCGCGCCTTTCACCGCGCACACAACCAACCCGGTGCCCTTTATTCTGGTCAACGCGGATCCCGCGTACAAGCTGCGTGAGGGCGGATGCCTTGCGGATATCGTACCTACGATCATTGAGCTGATGGGCATGGAGCAGCCTGCCGAAATGACGGGAAAATCTCTGTTGGTGAAATAATTCTTAAGATTGTTGGCGGAGGCTTGACATAGTCTCCGTCTTTTTTATATACTAAGTGTACCGCCACAGATAGTACACTTGGTATTGTGCGTGGGGAGGGTATAATCCCGGGAAAGGAGTGGAGAGCATTATGATCATCATAGACTATAAAGATACCCGTCCGATCTATGAGCAGGTCGTGGAACGTTTCAAAACTTTGATTTTGAAGGGAGCGATACAGCCGGATGAGCAGATGCCGTCGGTCCGGAATCTGGCGATGGAGCTGTCCATCAATCCCAACACCATTCAGAAGGCGTATGCGGAGCTGGAGCGGCAGGACTTCATCTATACCGTGAAAGGCAGGGGAAGTTTTGTGTCCGGGGATGGGAAGCTTGTGGAGAAGAGAAAGAGGGAATGCCTGGAGGAGATTCTGCGGCTTGTGAGAGAGGTGCTGGAGCTTGGCATGCCGAAGATGGAGCTTACTTTGGAAATAGAGAAGCTGCAGGTATGAAAGGAGGAACCTTATGATAGAAATACATAATCTGACAAAGCGGTTTGAAGATATCAGAGCCGTGGATGAAGTCAGCGTAGAAATCAGGGAAAAGACTGTGTTCGGCCTGATCGGCACCAACGGCGCGGGCAAGAGCACGGTGCTTCGTATGATAGCGGGCGTGCTAAAGCCGGACGAGGGCACGGTAGCAGTGGACAATATGCCCGTGTACGATAATGTGGAGGCGAAAAAGCGGCTGTTTTTTATTGCCGATGAGCCTTACTTTTTCGTCAACTCCAACGCGAGGGCGATGGAAAAGTATTACAGCGGTATTTACGAAGCGTTTGACAGGGAAGAGTTTTACCGTTATCTGGAGAAATTTAATCTGGACAGGAATCGCAAGATCAGCACTTTTTCCAAGGGTATGAAAAAACAGCTCGCCCTGCTCCTTGGCATTTGCGCCCACACGAAATACATTCTCTGTGATGAGACGTTTGACGGGCTTGATCCGGTGATGAGGCAGGGCATCAAATCCATTTTTGCGAAGGAGATGGAGGAGCGGGGGCTGACTCCGGTGATCGCGTCCCATAACCTGCGGGAACTGGAGGATATATGCGATCATGTGGGGCTGTTACATAAGGGCGGCGTTCTGTTGTCCAGGGATTTGGAAGATATGAAGTGCAATATCCAGAAAGTACAGTGTGTGTTTGGCGCCGTGGAGGATGAACGGAAGGCGTTAAGCGGGCTGGAAGTGTTAAAGAAGGAACAGAGGGGATCTCTTTGCACGATTACGGCGCGCAGCACGAGGGAGGAAGTGGAGGCGCGGTTCGCCACGGTGGATACGATCTTTTACGAGGTGCTCCCGCTGTCTCTGGAGGAGATATTTATCAGTGAAACGGAGGTGGCAGGTTATGACATCAAGAAACTCATTCTGGGCTAGCTGCAGGGAAAATCATAAAAGGCGGATCTGGGTCTGGATCGTGGCGGTGCTGTCACAGCTTCTCATGTACGGCGGCATGACGATGATTTACTTAAGCCGGATCAGGGGCTTTCATGCGGACGGAAGCTTCAAAACGCCGGGGGAATTTGAGCAGGCAATGTGTCAGGCGGCGAAAGATGCGCTGGGCTTCTCCGACAATCTGTACGGCTGTATTTTTATTCTGGCGGCAATTATCGGTATGCAGGGGTTCTCCTATCTGTTTGAGCAAAGAAAGGTGGACATGTATCACAGCGTTCCGGTGTCGAAAAACAGAAGATTCGCCGTGGTATATGTGAACGGCCTGATGATTTATCTGACGGCTCATCTTTCGGGAATGGTTCTGGGTATGATCCTGTCGGCTGCGCAGGGAGCGGTGAACGGGGAGGTGCTGGCGGAGGCCGGAATTGCCTTTGTGTGGAACTTTTTCTTCTTTCTTGTTTGTTATCATCTGATGATTCTCGTGGTGATGCTGACAGGAAACCGGTTTGTAACGATCTCCCTGTTTCTGGCGGCTGCATTTTATGAGATAGCCCTGAACAGTATGTTTGAGAGACTGAGAAGTGTTTTTTTCGAAACATACTCCGTCCATTTTTTACAGAGCAGACCGAAGTTTTCCGCACTTTATGACTATACGTCCAATATCTGGCAGCTTAAAAATATGCCGGATGCCGCGGCGGCGGCGCGTCTGTCCATGCCCCTTGTGGGGAAATGGATCGGCATTTCGGCGGCGCTTCTGGCTTTTGGCTGGTTTGCCTACAGAAAGCGCCCTTCCGAGACAGCAGGCAAGGCGGTTGCACACCGCTTCTTAGAGCCGGTTTTCAAGGTGGCGGCAGCGATTCCCGCAGCGTTTACGACGGGGGCGCTCGTGTACGACACTTCCTATCAGAATGAGGCGCTGCTGGTGGCCGGTATGCTGGCCGGCGGGTTGATTGTGTGTGCCGTCATGGAGGTGATTTACGATTTTGATATCAGAAGCCTGTTTCACCACCTGTTTTCCAGCGGCGTTGCGTTAGCCGGCATATTGGCAATATTTTGTGTCCATAAATGGGACTTATTCGGGTATGACAGTTATATTCCGGCGCAAAATAAAGTGGAGAGTATTGCAATTTCGGCGGACGGGTACTATGATAGCTATTGGGACGAGAACTGGCAGTATGTCGAGCAGGGCAGGTTTGAAGCGGATCATATGTTTCTGACGGACGTATCCCCTGTGCTGACCCTTGTCGAAGCGGCCGGACAGGCAGAACCGGAGGAGATGGAAGACAAGCGTTATGTGGAAATCCTTTATCGCTTACATTCGGGCAGGCAGAAATCCAGAAGAATCCTGGTCGACTATGATGATCCTGATACGGAAGAGACGCTCAACCGGATTTTCCGCTCGGACGCCTATCAGAACGGCGTATTTCAGGTGATGCAGGATCAGAATCTGCTGGAGAACATGAACCGGATCTACTACAGCAACGGTTCTGCGCAGTCGGTGATTCCCGTGGAGGAGGCCGACAGACTGAAAGCCGCATGGCTTAAGGATATGGAGCAGTTTGACTTCACGCTTGTAAGGCATAACCGGCCCTGCGGTGTAATCTGTTTTGACTATAAAAATTATAACCGGAGACAGCTTCTTGTGTATAACAGCTTTGAAAACACGATTGCGGCACTGAAAGAGCTGGAGGCGTATTATCCGATGGAGCTTGACGCGGCGGATGTCGAGTCGGTTACGGTGACCTGCTACCACAATGAGCTGGCAGAGCAGGAAAATCCTGTGGACTACGGAATCGAAGCCAGAGCCGTGGCGGAGACAGAGGCATGGGATTATACGGATTACAGCGTTTCCGAAACTTTCTATGAGGAAGAGCAGATCGCACAGATCCTGCCGCATCTTTACTGTAACCGGGTCGATGCGCCGTGGAGCCGCTATAAGGATCTGGACGATAACTATTCCGTGGAGGTTGTATTTAAGAGAGATACGACTTATCCTTACGAGAGGGACAGCTATTATTTCGCTTATTCCTTCTACGCAGAGCAGGTGCCGGCGTTTGTGGCTGAGGCCACGGCGTACACGGGTGAAGAGTGAGAAGCGTTTTTCTTCGCATGATAATGAGCAGATAATGACAGGATGGAATGGAAAGGAAACGGACGTGGACGATAACAGGTGGGATGAGCCTGTGATACAGGTAAAAGACCTCTATAAAGTATACAGGGTCGGAGAGGAGCGGGTGCGCGCCTTAAACGGCGTCAGCTTCTCCATCAGGCGGGGGTGCTTCTGCTCGATTGTAGGCGCCTCCGGCTCCGGCAAGTCCACGCTGCTCAATATGCTGGCGGGACTGGAAAAACCGACCAAGGGCGAGATTGTAATTGCAGGGGAGCACATGGAAAAGAAGACGGAGAACCAGCTTGTGGCTTTCCGCAGGGAACATATCGGGTTTATTTTCCAGTCCTTTAATCTGATGGGTACCATGAACGCCATCGAGAATGTGGCTCTGCCGCTTACGTTTCAGGGCATGGACAGGAAGAGCCGCAACAAAAAGGCGGAGGAGATGCTGGATCTGGTGGGACTGACCAAACATAAAAAGCACCGTCCGAACCAGATGTCCGGCGGACAGCAGCAGCGCGTGGGTGTGGCGAGGGCGCTGGTGGTAGAGCCGGAGATCATCTTTGCGGATGAGCCTACCGGCAATCTGGATTCCAACACCTCGGTGGAAGTTATGAACCTGATGAAGCGGGTGGTGCGGGAGAAAAACCAGACGTTAGTGATGGTTACCCACGACAATTATCTGGCGGGTTTTGCGGATATTGTGATCCGGATCAGGGACGGAAAAATACTGGAAATCGACGAAAGAAGCGGGCAGGATATGCCGGAGGAGATTGCGGTGCAGGAGGAAGGACAGGAGAGATGAGAGGAAAAATGGGAAGCTGTGGGAAAGCAGTGAGGCGTTTGGCGGGTGTGTTAGCCGGCCTGTTTTTTGCGTTGGCCGTTTCGGGGCCGGCAGGCTCGTGGGGCGAAGCGCTGGTGGTGCACGCGGAGGAAACGAAGGAGAGTGTCAGTGAGAACGATGCGGAAGAGACGAAATATATAGAGAGAAATTCCGACCGGGTGATCACGGACGACGACCGCTTTGACGCCGACGAGGATCTGCTCTACTATATGCAGAGTCTGGAAGTGAAATATCATCTGGATGAGAAGATGATGGAAAGCCTGCACAAAGTGTTCGACAGTGCAGTCTACTATATCGCCAATACGGAGATGTCCCTGACGGAAATGTGGGCCTATGTCAATTCCGTGAAATCGTCCATGGAATCCGCGGCGACAACGAAACTGTCTCAGACCACCAGCGAGTTTATACAGGTGGCGGACAACTGGCAGACGCCAGTGGTGAGCTACGGGCAGGGCGTGTCCATCGTGCTTCCTATCGTTAATTTTGGCACGGAAGAGCTAAACAACCTGATCGTGGAGCCTGTGATTTCCACGCTGGTGACGGAGTGGCCTTTTGAGCCGGATACCACCAACTATTTGCAGACAGAGCCTTTTATTCCCGGATGCCAGACGAAAGAGGCGGCTATGGCAAACCGCAGGGAGTTTACGTTCCATTTTAAGACGAGAAGCGACGTGATGACGGGGTATTATCCCCTGAAATTTAAGATATCTTACACGAAAGCGGGCATCCGCAGCGAGGAGCCGGCGGAGCTTACGGTATATGTGAAGACCATCGGCAAGCCGGGCAGCGGCGTGATCGGCGGCAACGGGCAGGAGTCCTCAGGGTCCAAGCCCCGTATTGTGGTGACCGGCTTTGAGACGAATCCGGAGAAGGTCTTTGCGGGGGAAACGTTTACGCTGACGATTCATGTGAAAAATACGGCCAAGGACACGACGGTGACCAACGTGCTTTTCGACATGCAGGCAGCGCAGGAGGGGGAGGATAAAACCAACACATACTCCGCCTTTCTGCCAACGTCAGGGTCAAGTTCTGTCTACATGGAGAAAATCGCGCCTGACACTTCGGCGGATATTGTGATTGAAATGACGGCGAAGGCAGATCTGGCGCAGAAGCCTTATGTGCTGGACGTCAACATGAAGTATGACGCGGCAACAGTTTTTGACCTGACGGATAAGGCCAGCGTGTCAATCCCGATTTTGCAGGAGAGCCGTTTTGATACGAGCATTCCGGAGGTGGTGCCCGATAATATCGAGGTCGGTTCCCAGTCCAACGTGATGTTCAGCATATACAATACGGGTAAGACGACTCTCTATAATGTGCAGGTGAAATTTGTTGCCGACTCCATTGCGGAGGCATCGGCTTTTGTGGGTAATCTCCAGTCCGGCAACACGGGGAATGTGGATGTGATGCTGACGGGTGCGGCGCCTACGATGGACGATGGCATAGTGAAACTGGAAATCTCTTATGAGGACGATGCGGGCAATGTGACCACGGCGGAAAAAGAGATCACCCTGTTTGTGAATGAGGCCATGATGGATGACGTGATGATGGGTGATGATATGATGATGGGCGACGATATGATGATGGAAGGCGAAGGGGGCGGTAAGCCCAAAACCGGCCTGATCGTGGGCGGCGTCTCTGGCGCGGCTGCCGTGGTGGGAACAGGTCTTGGCGTATTCTTTAAGCTGCGCAAAAAGAAAAAGGCGGCGGCAGCCGAAGCAGCGGAGCTTGCGGAGCTGGAAAAGGATCTGCTCCAATAGGAAGCTTTGACATGGCGTGGAGGTTTGGATGAAGTTTCTTGATTTGCTGCGGATGAGCAGCAGTAATCTCTGGAAAAGAAAAGTGAGAACGATCCTGACGGTGCTCGGTGTGGTGATCGGTGTGGCGTCCATTGTGGTCATGGTGTCTCTTGGACTGGGACTGAGCCGCTCTCTGATGGCGCAGTACGAATCTTACGGGAGTCTGACGCAGGTGACGGTGAACGAACCGTGGGATGATTCTTCCTCGGAGGAGGTAAAACGGCTGGATCAGAAGCTGATTGACGAGATCCTTGCGATGGAGCATGTGGAGTCGGTATATCCCATGCTGCGAACGCAGGCGCTTGCCAAGTATGGAAGCTACGAGGGGTATCTGCAGTTACAGGGACTGCCGAAGGCGTATTTCGAGGATCTGGATATCAAGGTGGGAGAGGGAAGACTTCCGGGGAACGACCAGAACCTGACCTTTTTCTACGGCTGTCAGGTGCTGCAGGACTTTTACAATTCCAAAGGGAGCGGCGGCAGCTATTGGCAGACAGGGGTATTGCCGGATATCGACCTGATGAAGGATCCCATTTTCGTGATTTTTGATATGGATGCCTACTATGCGTCGGGCACGCCGGATGAGAACGGACAGACCCAGAAACCGCCGAAGAAATATCTGATCGAGACCTGCGGCGTGGAGGCGTCGCCCGGTGAGGACGAGTGGTCCCAGTACGGGTGGTATACCTACTGTGACATCGACGAGCTTATCAAGGAATTAAAAAAGATATTTAAGAATAAGAGGATTCCGGGACAGCCGGCGACAAAGACCGGGAAGCCCTATAAGGAGATCTTTTATAACCAGCTTCTTGTGAACGTGGACAGCATGGAGAATGTGGTGCCCTTGCAGAAAGCGCTGACGGATCTGGGCTATAATGCGAACAGTCAGGCGGAGTGGGTGGAGTCTGAGCAGAAGACTATGGGTTACATTCAGGCGGTGCTCGGCGGCATCGGCGCGGTGTCCCTGTTTGTGGCGGCGATCGGCATCACTAACACAATGATGATGTCTATTTACGAGCGGACAAAAGAGATCGGAGTGATGAAGGTGCTTGGATGTGATCTTCGCAATATAGGCAGTCTGTTTCTGATGGAGGCCGGGTTTATCGGCTTTATCGGCGGCGTGATCGGTCTGATTCTGAGCTTTATTCTTTCCGTGGTGATCAACAAGGTGGCGGCGGGCGCCAATGAATATATGGCGACTTCGGGCGGTATTTCCTATATTCCCGTCTGGCTGGTATTTCTGTCACTGGTGTTCGCGGTGATGGTGGGTATGGTAGCAGGGTTTTTTCCGGCGAGAAGAGCGATGCGCTTAAGCCCGCTTGCGGCGATCCGGAATGAATAAGGAATCTGTGTGTCAGTGCGGATTGTGAATGGAGAGAATACGGTATGCGGAAAAAATCAGGTGTTTTGGCAGGAATTTTGATCATAGGATTGTGTGCCGGATGCGGTCAGAGGGAAAATGCGGCGCGGGAGCAGGAAACTGTTGGCGTGTTGGATGAAGCTGACGGTTCGGATGATGCGGTGGCCGGAGAATCGGACGCAGACGGCGGAAATGATACATCCGATGCGGCCGGCGGACAGGCAGTGACAATGCAGGAAAACGAAGAAACGGCACCGTCCGCAGAGGAAGAAGAGCCCGATGAAACGGGGTTAGACATACCTGACAACGGCAGGAGGCTCACATCGGCGGAATTGGAAGAGTATACGGAATGGGTACAGGATCGCTCCAATTACGGATTTCTTTTGTCTGACTGGGAAAATCCCGCGCAGATTGATCTCTATCAGGTGTTTTATAGCGGCGCGGGTATAGCCAGAGAGGGGACGGAAGAGGAGAAACAGGCGCATCTGGCGCGTTGGAACCAACCGGAAATCTATACGGATTTCTGGGCGATGGACAAGGAGGACGTGGATGCGCTTCTCGTGGACAAGACAGGATTTACCTACGACGAGCTTGTGATGAAAGGCAACGTAGGGATGGAGGACTGGTATTACGCAGAAACGGACAGTTTCTGTGCGGAGATCGGAGATACCAACTACTGTCAGTTTGTATGTACGGGTGGCGTGACCAACGAGGAGGGCACGGTTGTCACATTGCAGTGCGATGGAGACGACTGGGTGCGGACATGCGAGGTCGAAGTGATCATTATTTCGGAGCCTTGGGGTATTGTTGGCAACCATATTACAGAGGGTATGGTTCTTGACAGTTTTCTCATGGACGGGATATCATGATTCCCTGTATAAAAATGCTTGCTTTTTCCAGCCGGAGTGTTGTATGATAGATTTACATAATTATTTATTATGGTAATCTTTGATGAAAAACCGAAATAGTTGCACAAATGGAAAGGGAATCGGTTTTTGCAAAGGGATTTTTGATACGGATTGTGAATCTACACAGGATGGAGGCGTGCGCATGAAAAAATATAAAAGAGCGGCGAAAGTTTGCATGGTGACGCTTGCGGTCTGCGGGATGCTGCTTGCGCCTGCGGGGGCGAAGCTGGAGGTACAGGCTGAGGAAGTCATCGCCACGGTGCAGGGCAAGGTGATGGAAGGGACTACCGGCAAGCTTTTATATCTGGATACGCCGGACGGAAAAATGGAGATTAAGATTGACGGCAGCACCAGCACCGGTAACTGTAAGATGCTTTTGCCGGACAAGAAGATCAGCGTGTCGGTGGCGCATGGAAACGACGGCTATCTTCACGCGGTTACCATCTCGGAGAACGGAGAGAGTCCGAGCGTTTCACTGGACACCTCGAAGGTTTCCAATGTGATCGGAACGGTGAACGAGAGAACGACGGAGGATGTTCTCCATCTGGATACGGCACAGGGAGAGATGGAGTTAAAAATTGACAAGAACACGGATCTGAGCAATTGCTCCGTTCTGGTGGTGTCGGGAAAATACGTGGTGAGCTGCGCGAGAGGGGAAGACGCTTATATGCATGCCATCAGCATTGCGGATGTGGCGTCGGCTCCCGCCGTTGACGAGTCTCAGGCCGGCGCAGCGTCCCGGACGTACAGCCAGAGTCAGACGCCGGTGGTCAATGTGACAGGCGAGACGAGATCCGTGACGGGTACGGTGAAGGACGACACAGACGAAGCGACGCTTTATCTGGCGACCTCAGAGGGAGATTTCACGTTTAAGATCGACGAAAGTACGGACACGTCCAAAGGCATGGTTCTGACGCCGGACAATAAACTGATGGTTACTTATTTCAGAGGTTCTGACAGCAATCTTCACGTCACTTCCATTGTCGGTGTCAAGGACAGTTCTTCGGCCGAAGTGGATACGTCCTCCCAGGCGACAGTGACAGGAACGGTTCAGGGGAAGTCTACGGAGAACATTCTTGTGCTGGATACCTCTGCGGGAGAGATGGAGCTTAAGATGGACAAGGCGGCAGGGCCGTCCGGCTGTAAGGTTTTGGTGGAGGGCAGAAAAGTTTCGGTGACCTGCTCCAGAGGGGACGATGCGTACATGCACGCCCTCACGATTACGGCGGTAAAATAAAAGATCTGACTGTAATACATAAAAACAGGCAGATACATGTTTCAGACCTTCTCTGTGCATACTAGTACAGCAAATAACTGACATTAATTATTTGCTGTACCAGTGTACTGACACATTCATTCCCGGGCAGGATATCTGACGGAATATGAACGTGTCGGGACATGGGACTTAAAAAGTGCGCAGAGGAGGTTTTTTATATGGGCAGTAAATTGAGGATTGTGGATGTACATGCAAGACAGATTCTGGACTCCCGCGGCAATCCCACCGTGGAGGCGGAGGTGACCGTGGAGAGAGAGGTGGGCGGCTGTCAGTACAAGGGGCTTGCGGCTGTGCCGAGCGGCGCAAGTACCGGCCGGTTTGAGGCGGTGGAGCTTCGCGACGGTGAGACGGTTTACTTCGGGCTGGGAACGACCAAAGCAGTCAACAATGTGAATACGAAAATCAGGGAAGCCCTTCTTGGCATGGATGCCTTTGATCAGGGACTGATTGACCGGGTGCTGATCGAACAGGACGGCACGGATAACAAGAGCAATCTGGGGGCAAACGCCACGCTGGGCGTTTCCATGGCATGTGCCAGAGCGGGAGCAGCGGCGCTGGGGATTCCGCTGTACCGTTATCTGGGCGGCGCCTACACCAGACTTTTGCCGGTGCCGATGATGAACATTTTAAACGGCGGCAAACATGCCGATAACACCGTAGATTTTCAGGAGTTTATGATTATGCCCGTGCAGGCGGAAAGTTTTGCGGACGGATTGCGCATCTGTGCGGAGATTTACCACAACTTAAAGAAGATCTGTAACGGCAGGGGACTTTCCACGGGCGTAGGCGACGAGGGCGGATTTGCGCCGTCTCTGCCGGACGCTTTCGCGGTGCTCGATCTGATCGTGGAGTCCATCAAGGCGGCGGGCTATGCGCCCGGGCAGGATATTAAGATCGCGCTGGACGTGGCTGCTTCCGAGCTTTATAATGAGGCGGACGGGGTGTATCATTTCCCGGGCGAGACGGAGTTAAAGCGGCACCGGCAGGAGACGGCGGGTTCCTTTGTGGCGGAGTGTTATGAGGCGGGCTGTCAGTCGCCGGACTGCGGTGAGATTCCGGAGATCACAAGAAGCACGGAGGAGATGGTGGCTTACTATGAGGAGCTGGTGGAGCGGTACCCCATTATTTCCATCGAGGACGGGCTGGCGGAGGACGACTGGGACGGCTGGCAGATGATGACGAAAAAGCTGGGGGAAAAGATTCAGCTCGTGGGAGACGATCTGTTTGTCACAAATACCAAGCGGCTGGACGCGGGCATTAAGCTCCATGTGGCCAATGCGATTCTGGTGAAAGTGAATCAGATCGGCACCGTCAGCGAGGCCATGGAAGCCATAGAGACAGCGCAGAAAAACGGGTATAAGGCGGTGATTTCCCACCGCTCGGGCGAGACGGAGGATACCTTTATTGCGGATCTCGCGGTGGCGGTGAACGCCGGACAGATCAAGACGGGCGCGCCATGCAGAAGCGACCGGGTGGCGAAGTACAACCAGCTTCTCAGGATAGAGGAGGAGCTTGGGAGCGTGGCCTGTTATAAGGAGCCGTTTAATAAGATATAGGGGAAATAAAAGGCAATGTCATTGTGCATATTGTATATGCTGCCACTTTTCAGGTCTGCTGGCGGAGGATACAAGTGCACAATCTGGCATTGCCGATTCGCGGTAAGTTGTTTTGGGCGGAAAAGGAAGCGCAGGGCGTATGAGACAGAAACGGCAAACGCGGCAGGCATAGAAATGAGAGAGATCAGGAGAGGAAACAGGAGAGGGCAATGAAACGGATCGGTGTGTTGTCGGATACCCATGGGAAGCTGCGGGAGGAAGTGGTGCAGATCCTGCGGGGATGCGATGTGATTTTACATGCGGGGGACATCAATACCCCAAAGGTGGTGGAGAGCCTGCGGGCAATCGCGCCGCTCTATGTGGTACGGGGAAATGCGGATAAAGAGTGGGCGGAGGGGCTGCCTGAGAAACTGTCTGAGGAAATCTGCGGCTTGCGGGTTTTCATGGTACATAACAGGAAGAACATGCCAAAGGAGATGGGAAATTACGATCTGGCGGTGTCTGGCCATTCCCATAAATATGAGGAGCGCAGGGAGGAAGCCTGTTTTTATCTGAATCCCGGGAGCTGCGGGCCGAGGCGGTTTTCCCAGCCGGTGACAATGGCGGTGGTGGAAGTGGAAGAGGAAACGGGAAATTTCCGGGTTGTCAAAAAAGATATTGTGCAGGATGTGGCGGAAACGGTGTTTTCCGCGGAGAGACTGCAACAGATTTTGCGGGATGTGGATCGGGGAAAAAGTGTGTCCGGAATCGCCGGCAGGTATGGAATGACAGAAGAAACGGCGGAACAGATCTGCCGCCTTTATCTGACCCATCCGGGCATCGATGCGGCGGGTGTAATGGACAAGATGGGGCTGCCGAAGGACCGGTAAGAGGAGTGGGATCATGCAGATTATAAAGAGCAATAAAACACAATTTGAATATGACATACAGGCGCTTTTGAAGTCCTTTTATCCGGAGTGGGAGCCGCGAATGCTCGCGCCGGACTCAGAGATCAGGGACAGAAGGATTCTGGAGGGCGAGCCGGTGATGGCGCTCTTTTTCGGGGAGGAGGAAGTGACGCTTGAGATATTTGACACGGACTCCCGGGCCGAAAAGGCTGATAGTTTACATAACATGAAAGAGGAGGATGCACCGGACGCAGAGAGAAGCGGCCATGTGTATACGTGGCATCCGAAGGAAGCGGCGGGTACGCCCGCCTACAAAAACGCTTTCAAACGATTCTTTTATCTTTCCATGCAGGAGGAGACGGGCATCACCCTGCCATGGGGCAATCTGACGGGGATTCGACCTACGAAAATTGCCATGACCCTGATGGAGCAGGGAAAGAGTGAGGAGGAAACGGCTGACTATCTGAAAACCATGCATCTGGTGAGTGAGGAGAAGACTGCGCTGGCACTGGATATTGCGAGGCGGGAGCAGGAGATTTTAAGCACCCTGCATTACGAGAGCGGCTACAGCCTTTATGTGGGGATTCCCTTCTGTCCGACCACCTGTCTGTACTGTTCCTTTACGTCCTATCCCATCGGTGCGTGGAAAAAGAGGGTGGGGGAATATCTGGATGCGCTGGAGAAAGAAATTGACGCGTCGGCCCCGCTTTGCCGGGATAAGATATTAGATACGGTTTATATCGGCGGCGGTACGCCCACGTCCCTGTCGGCGCAGGAACTGGACCGGTTTCTTGGTAAACTGAAAAGCGCGTTTGATTTTAGCCTGGTGCAGGAGTTTACGGTGGAGGCGGGGAGAGCCGACAGCATCACACAGGACAAGCTCAGGGTACTTTACAGACACGGCGTGACGCGCATTTCCGTGAATCCCCAGACCATGAAGCAGGAGACCCTTGACCTGATCGGCAGGCGGCATACCGTGGAGCAGGTGGAGGAGGCGTTTCATCTGGCCAGACAGACCGGTTTCGACAATATCAATATGGACATTATTTTAGGGCTTCCGGGAGAGACGGCGGCGGATGTGGCGCACACCATCGAGCGGATCAGGGCGCTTTCGCCCGATGCGCTGACGGTGCACTCTCTGGCGGTGAAGAGAGCGTCGAAGCTGGGAAGGTGGATTGAGGAAAACGGCGCTACGGCTTACAACAACACAGAAGAAATCATGGAGATTGCGGCCCGCGGAGCGGCAGAACTGGATATGGTGCCCTATTACCTTTACCGGCAGAAAAACATGTCGGGCAATTTCGAGAATGTGGGATATTCCAGACGGGGTAAGTACGGCATTTACAACATTCTGATTAACGAGGAAAAACAGACGATCGTTGCGCTTGGCGCAGGCTCCATCACCAAGGGCGTTTTTCCAGGGGACCGGATCGAGCGGTGCGAGAACGTGAAGGACGTGGCGCAGTATATCGGGAGAATCGATGAGATGATTGGGCGGAAACGACAGCTTTTAGAGTCGTGATGACTGTATTTGGAAAAACGGGACCGGCATACAACCGGTCCCGCTGATGTATCTGCCCGCCCGGAAGGGCGGTTCTTTTATTTCATAGAAAATTGCGACAGTGCAAGCCATTCAAGGAGAATGCTTTTATTTTCCAAGACGCTGCTTAAAGTCCGCATAGGAAAATCGCCGAAGGGTTTGTACGTTTTTGTCCGTATGCAGTACAGAAATGTCCGGCAGAGCCATGCCATTGAAGGTATTATTTTTACACATCGTATAGATCGCCATATCGCCGAACAGGAGGAGATCTCCCTCTTGCAGGGGCGCGGCGAAGCTATAATCTCCGATCACATCTCCGGCCAGACAGGTAGGCCCGCCCAGACGGACGCTGCAGGGCAGCTCTCCCGGTTCCCCCGCCCCGTACAGCGGCGGCCGGTAAGGCATTTCCAGTACATCCGGCATATGACAGGTGGCGCTTGTGTCCAAAACGGCGGTCGTTATCCCGCCATTTTGCACGATGTCCAGCACGCGGGCAGCCAGATAGCCCGCATTCAGCGCGCAGGCTTCCCCAGGTTCCAAATAGACTTGCAGATCCCATTTTTCCTGTGCAAAGCGGATGCACTTTTCCAGGCGGGGTATGTCGTACCCGGGTCTTGTGATGTGGTGTCCGCCGCCGAAATTGAGCCATTTCATCCGGGGGAGCACGTCGCCGAAGCGCTGCGCCACTGCGCTTAACGTGAGTTCCAGCGCGTCGGCATCCTGCTCGCAGAGTGTGTGGAAATGCAGACCGTCCAGCAGGCCGGTCAGTTCTGCGGACATGTCCGCGTTCCACTGTGTGCGTGTGACGCCCAGACGGCTGCCGGGGGCGCAGGGGTCGTAAATGGCGTGGCCTTCCTGGGTGGAGCATTCCGGATTGATGCGAAGCCCGATGCTTTTTCCGGCTTTTCTGGCTAAGGGGCCGAACCGCGCCAACTGGCGGGGGGAGTTAAAGACGATGTGATCCGCGTATCGAAGCAGTTCGTCAAACTCCTCTGGCCGATAGGCGGCGCAGAAGACATGGACTTCCTTTTCCGGCATTTCCTCCGCGCCAAGTCTTGCCTCATACAGCCCGCTGGCTTCCGTCCCGTCCAGATAGGGGGCTAAGACGGGGTAAAGGTCGTAGTTGGAAAAGGCTTTTTGGGCAAGCAGAATCCGACAGCCCGTGCGTCTGGCTGCTCCGGCCAGAATCCCGCCGTTTCGACGCAGCATGGCCTCGTCCAGTATATAGCAGGGCGTAGGCAGATTTTCAAATAATTTTTGTGGGGACTGGCCGTCCAGCCCTGCAAAGCATGGACGGCTTTCTTTCGCGCGGGTATCCATCAGTCCACCAGCACCGGTGTCCGGCTTTCGCTCCTTGGCAGGCCGTACTTGTCAAGCGCTGCAAGGAAGGGATCGGGGTCAAACTCTTCCACCGTGTAGACGCCGGGTTTGTTCCACTTGCCGGTCAGCAGCATCAACGCGCCGCACATAGCGGGTACGCCTGTGGTGTAGCTGATGGCCTGGCTTCCCACCTCCTTGTAGCATTCCTGATGGTCGCAGACATTGTAGATATAATAGGTCTTATCCTGGCCGTCCTTTTTTCCGGTGAAGATACAGCCGATGTTGGTCTTGCCCTTTGTGCGTGGGCCGAGGCTGGCCGGATCGGGCAGCAGGGCTTTCAGAAACTTAATGGGTACGATCTGTTGTCCTTCAAAGTCCACGGGACTGGTGGAGAGCATACCCACATTTTCCAGACAGCGCATGTGATCCAGATAGCTCTGACCGAAGGTCATGAAGAAGCGGATCCGCTTTACTTCCGGAATCGTAAGCGCCAGACTCTCAATTTCCTCATGGTGGAGCAGATACATGTCTTTGTGTCCCACCTGATCAAAGTCATATTCCCGCCTGATGCTCATGGGGGGAATTTCTACCCAGTGTCCGTTCTCCCAGTAGCTGCCGGGGGCGGAAACCTCCCGCAGATTGACTTCCGGATTAAAGTTGGTGGCGAAAGCGTAGCCGTGGTCGCCGCCGTTGCAGTCCAGAATGTCAATGGTGTCGATGGAGTCAAATTCATGCTTTTTGGCGTGGGCACAGTAGGCCTGCGTTACGCCGGGATCGAAGCCGCAGCCCAGAAGAGCGGTAAGCCCCGCCTCTTCAAACTTTTTCCGGTAAGCCCACTGCCAGCTATAGTCAAAATAGGCGGAGAATCCGGCCTCATTACAGCGTTTTTCGTAGACAGCCCGCCATGCCGGATCATCGGTGTCCTCCGGTTCATAGTTGGCGGTGTCCATGTAGTTGACGCCGCAGGCCAGACAGGCGTCCATGATGGTCAGATCCTGATAGGGGAGGGCGATATTCATTACCAGATCCGGCTTGCAGGAGGTGATGAGGTCGATGAGCTGCTGCACGTCGTCCGCGTCTACCCGGGCGGTGGTGATTTTTGTCGCGGTTTTAGGGGCAAGCTCTGCGGCCAGCTTATCGCATTTGGATTTCGTCCGGCTGGCGATACACAGCTCGGTGAACACTTCGCTGACCTGACAGCATTTGTGGATGGCAACGGATGCAACGCCGCCGCATCCGATCACAAGAACCTTACTCATAGTGGGTGATCTCCTTTATCTGTTTTATTTTTCTGTAAAGCTAAAATCAATTCCCGCAGCGCCTTGCAGGCGGTGGCGGTGGAAACGCCGCTTAGATCTAACATGGGGGCCAGTTCGTTGACGTCGGCTCCCACCACATGGGCGGTGCAGACTGTCTCGATGGCTTCCAGAAGATTTAAGAAGCTGACGCCGCCCGCTTCCGGGGTACCCGTTCCGGGAAATGCGGAAGGGTCCAGACAGTCCAGATCAATGGTGAAGTAAACGGGTACCTGCTGTTTTCGCAGGGACGTGACGGTTTCCTTAAGACCGTCAAAGGAGAAAGGGTGCATATCCGTATGCGCATCGGCAAAACGGAACTCCTCCCGGTCGCCGCTTCGGATGCAGAACTGATGGATGCGTCCGTCGCCTGTCAGCTCATGGCACCGCCGCAGGACGCAGGCGTGGGAGAGCTTTGCCCCCAGATAATCGTCCCGCAGATCGGCGTGGGCGTCAAAGTGGATGATGTGAAGCTCCGGGTACTGTTTCACCACGGCACGCACCGCGCCCAGCGTGACCAGATGCTCTCCGCCAAGCAGCAGGGGGAATTTTCCGTCTTGCAGGATTTCGCGGGCGCGTGCCTCGATGTCCGAAAGCGCCGTCTGCGCGCTGCCGAAACAAAGTTCCAGATCGCCGCTGTCAAACACGGCGCAGTCTGTCAGATCCATGTTCTGATAGGGGCTGTAAGTTTCCAGACCGAAGCTCTCATGGCGCATGGCGGCGGGGCCGAACCGTGCGCCTGGCCGGAAACTGGTGGTGGAGTCGAAGGGTGCGCCGTACAGGACGATGCCGGCCTGTTCATAATCGCTGTCACAGCCGATAAAAGTTTCAATATTTGGTTTCAACATGGCTTATCCCTCCACTTCCCGCAGCATTTCTTCCAGAAAGGCGGGCAGACAGAAAGCGCCCACATGGAGTCTGGGCGTATAGTAGCGCGTGTGCAGATTCAGTTTCTGCCAGGCCGCCGTGTCCAGATCGTCGGTGGGGTGATACTTTTTGCTGGCGAAACCGAACAGCCAGTACCCTGCCGCGTAGGTGGGGATATGGGCCTGATACACCCGGCTGATGGGAAAGGTGCTGACGATGCGCTTGTGGCTGCGCTGCATGGCTCCGGCGTCCTCGGCGTAGAAAGGGCTTCCTTGCTGGTTGACCATGATGCCGTCCTCCCGCAGCGCGTTGTAGCAGCTCCCGTAGAACTCTCTGGTAAACAGTCCCTCGGAGGGGCCGAAGGGGTCGGTGGAGTCCACGATGATGAGATCGTATGCCGCCTCCTGCCTGCGGATGAATTTCAGCGCGTTCCCGAAGTGGATGTGGACCCGTCTGTCGTCCATCCGGCAGGCATTGCTTGGCAGATAGGTCCGGCAGGCTTCCACCACAAGGGGATCCATTTCCACCAGATCAATGTGCTCTACCCGGTCATATCTGGTCAGCTCCCGCACCACGCCGCCGTCTCCCGCACCGATGACCAGAATGTCCCGGATGCCGGAATGCACCGCCATGGGCACATGGGTAATCATTTCGTCGTAAATAAATTCATCCCGCTCCGTCAGCATCACGTTGCCGTCCAGCGTCAGCACACGGCCAAATTCCGGCGTCTCGAAGATGTCGATACGCTGGTAGTCGCTCTGCTTGGAATAAAGGTGCCGGTTAACCCGGATACTGTGCTTTACGTCCGGGGTATGAAATTCACTAAACCACATTTCCATATGTCGTCTCCTTTCACGCAAGTACATTCAGCCGCTCCAGCTCCGGATCCTCCGGGCCGGTCATGCTGCAGCCTTTTTCCTTGGCGTATCTGATATGTTCCAGAATCTCCGCTGTGACCCGCTCTCCCGGGGCTAACAGAGGAATGCCTGGCGGGTAGCACATGACGAACTCGCTGCATACCCGTCCCTCGGTCTCTGCCAGAGGCAGGCTGCGCTTTTGGGCATAAAATGCTTCCTGAGGGCTTGCCACCACCTCCGGTTCCACATATTCCTGATTTAAAAGGCCCGTCGGGTCCTTCTGGTAGCGACGCCGGATCTCCGCAAGGGCGCTGACCAGACGCTCCACTTCCTGAGGGCGGTCGCCCATGGAGAGATAGGCCAGAATGTTTCCGATATCGCCGAACTCGATCTGGATGTCGTATTCATCCCGCAGGAGGTCGTACACCTCAATGCCGGCCAGACCGATGTCCAGCGTATGCACACTGAGCTTGGTGATGTCGAAGTCGAATACAGAGTCTCCGTTCATCAGTTCCCGGCCAAAAGCGTAGTAACCGCCCACGGCGTTGATTTCCTGTCTGGCGTACTCCGCCAGATCCGCTACCTGATGGAACACGGTCCGCCCCCGCAGGGCCAGATTCCGGCGGCTGATATCCAGACTGGACATCAGCAGATAACTGCCGGAAGTGGTCTGGGTCAGGTTGATAATCTGCCGCACATACCCCGCGTGAATATCGGGGCCAACCAGCAGGAGGCTTGACTGGGTCAGACTGCCGCCGCTCTTGTGCATGGATACGGAGGCCATGTCCGCCCCTGCCGCCATGGCAGATACCGGCAGGCCGCCGCCGAAATAAAAATGGGTGCCGTGGGCCTCGTCCGCAAGGCATTTCATTCCGGCGGCGTGAGCCATTTTGACAATGGCCCGCAGGTCGCTGCAGACACCGTAATAGGTAGGGTTATTTACAAGCACCGCCACCGCGCGGGGATGCTCGGCGATGGCTTTCGCCACCTGTTCTCTGCGCATTCCAAGAGAAATGCCAAGCCGCTGATCCACGTCCGGATTGACGTACACCGGCACCGCGCCGCACAGAACGAGGGCGTTGATCACGCTTTTATGTACGTTGCGGGGCAGGATGATTTCGTCACCCCGCTTGCAGGCAGCCAGAATCATGCTCTGCACGGAGCTTGTCGTGCCGCCCACCATCAGAAACGCGTGGGCCGCGCCAAAAGCATCCGCCGCCAGTTTTTCCGCCTCCAGAATGACGGACACCGGATGGCAGAGGTTGTCGAGCGGCTTCATGCTGTTTACGTCCACGCCGATGCACTGCTGCCCCAGAAACGAGGTCAGCTCAGGGTTGCCCCGGCCCCGTTTGTGTCCGGGCACGTCGAAGGGGACAACCCGCATCTGGCGGAAGGATTCCAGCGCCTCGTAAATGGGCGCGCGGTTTTGGTTGATCTGGTTGGGATGGAGCTGCGTATTTTTCAATTTTTTCCTATGCCTTCTTTCTGATTGCTGGCAAAACAAAACCGCAGGCTGCGCTGTATGCACAACTTGCGGTTATCAATCAGATCATCTTCATACTTCCGTTTTCCGGCAAAAGGTCTATCGTCGAAAAGGTGACAGAAAATACGCAAAAAACGGGATGCTGGCATCTGTTCAGATATACGGAAGATCAGAGTCTATATAGCAATACTACTTTTACCACTCTTATTGACCGTTTCACAAGTCTGCGCACAAGGCACATTTCGGTTATGAAGTAACCAACTTATAAAATTTGAGC
>ERZ808040.44-NODE-44-length-120340-cov-8.496869_pt1 | contig 120340 bp, 97 predicted proteins | sample MGYA00380191_ERZ808040 | MGnify/ENA primary metagenome ERZ808040 (study PRJEB31490, sample SAMN06133395) | mouse gut metagenome | isolation source: J6 | host: mice | place: China: Chengdu | collected 2015-05 ...
GCTCAAATTTTATAAGTTGGTTACTTCATAACCGAAATGTGCCTTGTGCGCAGACTTGTGAAACGGTCAATAAGAGTAGTAAAAGTAGTATTGCTATATAGACTCTGAGCCTCCGTATTATCAAAACAGCTTCCTGCATCTTGATTTTCTGCGCTGCTTTCCCGGCAGCGGACATAAATGCAGAAGATCCAAGTTATGAAGTTTTGATGACAACCGCAAGTTGTGCAGTCAGCACAGCTTGCGGTTTTTGTTTTTCCAACATGCAGAAAGAAGGCGCAATAAAGAAATTGAAAAATGTTCGAACCCACTCAAATCAAACAAATCAAAACCGAGCGCCCATTTATGAGGCACTGGAATCCTTCCGGCAAATGCGGGTCGTTCCCTTCGACGTGCCGGGCCACAAGCGGGGCCGGGGCAACCCGGAGCTGACCGCATTTCTGGGACAGCAGTGCATCGGCGTGGATGTAAACAGCATGAAGCCTCTCGACAATCTCTGCCATCCGGTATCGGTTATCCTGGAGGCGGAAAAGCTGGCGGCGGACGCTTTCGGCGCAGCTCATGCGTTTCTGATGGTCGGCGGCACCACAAGCTCTGTGCAGAGCATGATTCTGGCGGCCTGCAAACGGGGGGATGAAATCATCCTGCCCCGCAACGTCCATAAGAGCGTTATCAACGCCCTGGTTCTGTGCGGCGCGGTGCCGGTTTACGTCAATCCGGATGTGGACCAGCGTCTGGGCATTTCCCTGGGGATGCGCCGGGAACATGTGGCAAAAGCCATCGCCGAGCATCCCAACGCGGTAGCGGTGCTGGTAAACAACCCTACTTATTACGGCGTTTGCAGCGACCTGCGGGCCATTGTCAAAATGGCACATGCCGCCGGAATGAGATGCCTTGCGGATGAGGCCCACGGCACCCACTTCTATTTTGGCGGCGGCCTGCCCGTATCGGCAATGGCAGCAGGGGCTGACATGGCCTCCGTATCCATGCACAAGAGCGGCGGCAGCCTGACCCAGTCCAGCCTGCTGCTGGTAGGCCCCGATATCCACGCCGGGTATGTGCGGCAGATCATCAATCTGACCCAGACCACCTCCGGCAGTTATCTGCTGATGTCCAGCCTGGATATCAGCCGCCGGAACCTGGCTCTGCGGGGCCGGTCGGTATTTCATCAGGTGGCTGACATGGCGGAGTACGCCCGGCAGGAAATCAATGCCGTGGGCGGATACTATGCCTTTGGCCGGGAGCTGATGAACGGTGACTCGGTGTTTGACTTCGACACGACCAAACTCAGCATCCATACTCTGGACATCGGCCTGGCCGGTATTGAAGTGTATGACATCCTGCGGGACGAATACGATATCCAGATTGAGTTCGGCGACATCGGTAACATTCTGGCCTACCTCTCCATGGGGGACCGCCCTCAGGAGGTGGAGCGGCTGGTGAGCGCTCTGGCAGAGATCCGGCGGCGCTACCAGCGGGATCAGACGGGGCTTCTGAGCCAGGAATACGTGGAGCCGGAGGTAGTAGCCAGCCCCCAGGAGGCATTTTATGCGGAGAAGCTCAGTCTGCCCCTGGCAGAAACCCGGGGGAGGGTATGCAGCGAGTTTGTCATGTGCTATCCGCCCGGTATCCCCCTGCTGGCCCCGGGAGAGCGGGTCACGGCAGAGATTCTGGAGCACATCCGTTATGCCAAGGAAAAAGGCTGCAGCATGACCGGTCCGGAGGACCCGGATCTGGAGCGGCTGAACGTACTGGCGTGAAAGGAGATCAACAATGGAAATGTGGTTCAGTGAATTTCATACCCCGGACGTGAAGCACAGCATCCGGGTCAACCGGCATCTGTATTCCAAACAGAGCGACTACCAGCGCATCGACATCTTCGAGACGCCGGAATTCGGCCGGGTACTGACTCTGGACGGCAATGTGATGCTGACGGAGCGGGATGAATTTATTTACGATGAGATGATCACGCATGTGCCCATGGCGGTACATACCGGCATCCGGGATATTCTGGTTATCGGTGCAGGGGACGGCGGCGTGGTGCGGGAACTGACCCGGTATGACCGGGTGGAACACATTGATCTGGTGGAAATGGATCCTCTTGTGGTGGAGGCCTGCCGGACATATCTGCCCAGCAACGCCTGCCGGATGGACGACAGGCGGGTTCATATCCACTTTGAGAATGCGCTGAAGTTCATCCGCAGACAGGAAGCAGCCTACGACCTCATCATTGTGGACTCCACCGACCCCTTCGGACCATCGGAAGGGCTGTTTACCCGGGAGTTCTACGGCAGCTGCCACAACGCCCTGCGGGAGGACGGCATTATGGTCAACCAGCAGGGAAGCCCCTTCTACGCCGAGGATGCCGGCGCCATGCAGCGCAGCCACAAACGGATTGTCAGCACCTTCCCCATCAGCCGTGTCTACCAGGCCCATATTCCGACCTACGCGGCAGGATACTGGCTGTTCGGCTTCGCCAGCAAAAAATATCATCCTACGGACGATCTGGACACGGAAGCATGGCGGAAGCTCAACCTGTATACGCGCTACTACACTCCAAGACTCCATGTGGGCGCCTTCTGCCTGCCCGCGTTTCTGGAGGAGATGCTGCAGGAAGTGGAGGGATAAGCCGTGCTGAAACCGAATATTGAGAATTTTATCGGCTGTGACTGCAATTATGAATGCGCCCGTATCGTTCTGTACGGCGCGCCTTTCGACTCCACCACCAGCTTCCGGCCGGGAGCGCGGTTCGGCCCCTCCGCCATGCGCCATGAGAGTTTCGGACTGGAAACCTTCAGCCCCTATCAGGATGCGGACCTCACAGACTGCGCAGTATTTGACAGCGGCGACCTGGAACTTTGCTTCGGCAGCGCGCAGACAGCACTGGAGGACATCGAGGCCCGCGCTGCCGAAATCCTGAGAGACGGAAAGTTTCCCGTAATGCTGGGCGGCGAACATCTGGTAACGCTGGGTGCGGTGCGTGCCGCGGTGAAGCGGCATCCGGACCTTCACATAATTCACTTCGATGCCCATGCCGACCTGCGGGATGATTATCTGGGAGCCAGGCTCTCCCACGCCTGCATCCTGCGGCGATGCCATGAACTGGTAGGCGATGGGCGCATCCACCAGTTCTGCATCCGCAGCGGCGACCGCGAAGAGTTCCGGTTTGCCGATGAGCATACGGATATGCACCGCTTCCGGTTTGATGGTCTGGAGAAGACGGTTGCGGCCCTGCGGGAGCAGAATGTTCCCGTTTATTTCACCATTGATCTGGATTGCCTGGACCCCTCCGCATTTCCCGGGACGGGTACGCCGGAGGCGGGCGGCGTCAGCTTTCTTCATCTGCTGGATGCCATACGGACGGTCTGCGCCGCCCGTGTGGTGGGAGCTGACGTCAGCGAGCTGGCTCCCATGCTGGATGCCAGCGGCGTTTCCACCGCCACCGCCTGCAAGGTGCTGCGGGAATTGATGATAGCTCTGTGCAAAAATGGAATTTGATAATATTATAAAAGGAGATCAACCACTATGAGTAAAGTTCTTGTTATCGGCTGCGGCGGTGTTGCGTCCGTTGCCATTCACAAATGCTGTCAGGTCAGCGAGGTGTTCACCGAACTGTGCATCGCAAGCCGGACAAAGTCCAAATGCGACAAGCTGGCAGCAGAGCTGGCTCCGAAAACGGCGACCAGAATCACTACCGCTCAGGTAGACGCGGACGATGTGCAGCAGGTCATCGACCTCATCCGCGCCTGCAAGCCGGATCTGGTGATGAATATCGCCCTCCCCTACCAGGATCTGACCATTATGGATGCCTGTCTGGCCTGCGGGGTGAATTATATGGATACTGCCAACTATGAGCCGGAGAACACCGATGATCCGGCGTGGCGGGCTGTCTACGAAAAGCGCTGCAGAGAAGCCGGGTTCTCCGCCTATTTTGACTACAGCTGGCAGTGGGCCTACCGCAAAAAGTTCGAGGCGGCAGGGCTTACCGCTCTGCTGGGCTGCGGTTTCGATCCGGGGGTAACCCAGGCGTACTGCGCCCACGCCAAAAAACATGAGTTTGATACCATTGACACCATTGACATTCTGGACTGCAACGGCGGCGACCACGGCTACGCTTTTGCCACCAACTTCAACCCGGAGGTCAATCTGCGCGAGGTTTCGGCTCCCGGCAGCTACTGGGAGAACGGGCACTGGGTCGAAATCCCCCCTATGAGCATCAAGCGGGAGTATGATTTTGATCAAGTGGGACACAAGGATATGTATCTGCTCCATCATGAGGAAATTGAGAGCCTGGCGCTGAATATCCCGGAGGCGCGGCGAATCCGTTTCTTTATGACCTTCGGGCAGAGCTATCTGGATCATATGCGCTGTCTGGAGAACGTGGGGATGCTGTCCACCAGTCCCGTGGACTTTGAAGGACAGCAGATTGTACCAATCAAGTTCCTGAAGGCCCTTCTGCCCGATCCGGCCAGTCTGGGTCCACGCACCAAGGGAAAGACGAATATCGGCTGTATCTTCACCGGAAAAAAATCGGGCCAGAACAAGACCTATTATATCTACAATGTCTGCGACCATCAGGAGTGCTACCGCGAGGTGGGCAGCCAGGCCATCAGCTACACCACCGGCGTGCCTGCCATGTGCGGCGCACTGATGCTGCTGACCGGCAAGTGGAACAAGCCCGGGGTCTGCACAGTGGAGGAGTTCGACCCGGATCCCTTCCTTGCGGCGCTGGATCAGTACGGACTGCCGAGGCGCGAAAGCCGGACGCCGGCGCTGGTGGACTGATGGACCGTTTGAATACAAAAGAAAACCGTCCGGCCTTTGAGGGGCTGGGCGGTTTGTCCCCGGATAAACTGTTCGGGGAACTGCCTACTCCATGCTATATCCTGGATGAGGCCATGCTGCGCCGGAACGGAGAGATTCTGGCAGGTGTGGCGAAGCGGACGGGCTGCCGGATTCTGCTGGCCCAGAAAGCGTTTTCCAGCTATGACCTCTACCCTGTCTTATCGCCGTATCTCGACGGAACAGAAGCCAGCGGGCTGTTTGAAGCCAGACTCGGCGCGGAGGAAATGCCGAAAAAAGAGGTTCACGTCTTCTGCGCCGCTTACCGGGAGGATGAGTTTGATGAGCTTCTGCGATACGCAGACCACATCGTTTTTAACTCTCCCCGCCAGCTGGAGCGGTTCGGTTTCCCGGCCAAAAGGGCCGGGAAGAGCATCGGGCTGCGCATCAATCCGGAATGCTCCACACAAAAGGGCCATGCGATCTATGATCCCTGCGCCCCCGGCAGCCGCCTGGGAACCACCCGCGCCCAGTGGGACAAAAAAATGACCCCGGAGCTGACCGGGCTGCTGGACGGACTTCATTTCCATACGCTGTGCGAGCAGGATTCGGACGCGCTGGAAATCACGCTGAATGCCGTGGAGAAGCACTTCGGCGATCTACTGCCCCGGATGAAATGGCTCAATTTCGGCGGCGGGCACCACATTACCAGACCCGGATACGATATCCGCCGGCTGGAGAAGTGCATCCGCTCGGCGCAGGAAAAATGGAACCTGCAGGTCTATCTGGAACCGGGGGAAGCCTGTGCGCTGAACGCGGGGTATCTGGCTGCCCGTGTTCTGGATGTACTGAAAAACGGCGATACACAGATCGCCGTTCTGGATGCCAGCGCTGCCTGCCATACGCCGGACGTACTGGAAATGCCCTACCGGCCGCCGCTGTACGGCGCAAAGGAACCGGGAGAACTGCCCTGCACCGTCCGCCTGGGCGGTCCCACCTGTCTGGCCGGGGATGTGATGGGGGATTACAGTTTTGCCGCGCCGCTGCGGGAGAGAGATCTGCTCCTGTTCGGCGACATGGCAATCTACACAATATGCAAGAACAACACCTTCAACGGGATGGCGCTTCCGGGCATCTTTGTTCTTTGTAGCGAAAAAAATTTGCATTGCCTGAAGAAGTTTGATTATACGGATTTCCGTCAGCGTCTTGGACGGTAATCCGGGTGACCGCAGGAAGATCTTCCGCACTCTTCATAGCTCTCCGCAAAAATCTCCCCCGCAACAATATACACATCATGCAGGTCGTCCGCGCGCACGGCAAGATAATCGCCCGGGCGGCCAAGCATGTAATTCTCCTCATCCCATGCGGTGAATACCTTGACTGTCCGTTCCAGGCACTCTGCATAAATTTCCGTACCGCCCGTCGCCATGCAGCACCGGGCAGACGGCATCAGAGGCATCAGCGCGCCGCTGCTTTTGCAAAAAACACTCGGCAGATATTCCGCGCGGACCTCCGGCCTGCCCTCACAGATCCGGTAGCTTTTTTCAAATTTACCTTTTCGGATCGGGTAGGCCTCACCCCGAATCCCGATCATTACATAAAGATCCGGCTCCACGGTCAGATCAAAATCCGCTTCCAGCGTCCGAATCCGAATTTCCTCTCCTGCAGGCAGCACATCGGCCAGCCGTACAAAGCCGAGTCGGAGCGGCTTTTTCCGGAAGCGCACCATTTTATCCGTTTCTGCTTTATAGTCCAAAGCGTGCAGTACCGAGAAACTGCCGCAGTATTCCTCCAGCCTGCGTTCCAGATAAGCTCCGATATCTCCTAATGTCTGCTCCTTCCCGGATTTCCGCCCCTCTTCAAACTTCCGTTCCGGAAAATCCCCTGCATCCCCGCCGGCCAGCTTCTCCTCCAGCCGGGCACGCGGAAGAAAACCGCCGGCCTTTCCAGCGTGTCCGCCGCCGTTTCCGATGCCCGCCGTCAAATATTCTGCCAGCTCGTTCGCACGGGTTTCCCTGACGCAGCTTCGCACGGAAAGCTTGACGCCGTAGGGCTGCTCGCAGAAAATCACGCACTGATTAACAATATCCACCTGAAGCATCAGATCTCCGATAAAGCCGAGAATATTCGGATCGCAGGGCTGCGTCCGGACAACCGCAAAACGGCAGGCTTCGTGGTAGCGGTAGGATTTCAGCGCCTCCGCCGCGATCTGCATTTCCACAAGGCTCAGGTTCGTGTTGCGCAGCTGCGTCAGAAGCCCCTCGTGAAATTTGACGCAGTCGCGCAAATCACGGTCGACCGGATGGCTGATTTCGGAGAGTGCGTTTGTATCCATATAAAGCCCGTAATACAGCGCCGTTGAAAGGTTCCTGTCTTCTCCAACCGGATAATCCTCCTCCCGCAGCAGCTGCCAGACAAGCGCCGCACAGCTTCCGTAGCTGCTCCGCACATCCTTGAAATCCGCCGCATGTCCCATGTCGATATGATGGTCGATCACGGCCGTGCGTTCTGCTTCAAAACGCTGCACATTCCCCTCGCCGTACTGACAGTCCACGGTCACAAGCAGCGGAACACCTGTGCATTCCGTACAGTATTCAATGGGGATATCCAGCGCCTCCGTCATCAGCTTCAGATTCGCCTTTGTGATTTTCTGCCTTCCGCCGTAAATCAGCCGGACCTGTCTGCCCCGGCTCCTCAGATAGCAGTACACCCCGTAGCCGGAAGCAATCGCATCTGCATCCGGATTGTCGTGGCACTGTATTATGATATTGTCAAAATTTTCTAAATCTTTGAGCCGCATATTTCATTTATCCCCTCTTTTTGCACCGGTATGATTGACGCCGCCGATATTTGCTCCGCTGCCGATTTCTTTCAAGGCCGGTTTCGCTCTTTTCATCCTTCCTTCTCCTGAGGCCGGTTTCGTTCTCTAAAAAACGGCTCCCCGGAGCCGTTTTTCTCTCACACCGGATCTGCTGCCGTCTCACTCTATCCGGTAAGGATTCATTCTCGTCCCATCGCCGGCCAGCACGCAGTCTCCAAGCTCGATCACAACTGCCGGCCGCACGCCGCCGCCGGCCGAGCAGACATAGCCCTCAAAGACATCAGCCTCATTTCCAAAGCCGGTGCCTGCCATAAAGATTCGTCCGGCGTGCTCCGCGGACGGCGTCCGCAGGTACCACGGAAGAGAACTCACACCGAACGACTGGTAGGTCGGATACAGCGTTGCATGGCTCGCCGCCGCCGCGAGTTCGGTAGGAGCGGCGTAGCGCGAAATATTCTGTCCCTCCAGATACTGTTTCGCCTCTTCCTCCGAAAGAAGAAACACCCGGTCGCGTGTATGAATTTCTTCTTTGCTCAGAGGATTTCCCGGGGTCACAAGCTCCGTCTCTGCAAGCCTGTCCAGCTCCTGTTGAGTAAAATCATGAAGAAAACCGGGCTGCGTGTGATAACCGTTCACCCCATCGTCCGTGCCTGCCGAAACCGGCTCCTGTCCCTGATATGCCACCAGGCTGTCCGGGGAATTCAGCCAGCTGCGAAGATTGGAACTCTCCCAGTCGCTGTTTCCGTAAAATTCAATTCTCTCCTCCTGCGAGTATTCTTCGAGTTTCGTGCGGTCGCAGGTATTTCCTTCCCCGTCCTTATAATAGCGGCCGCTCTCCGCCGCATCGTAGGGTTTCATATCGAGAATCATCGCCGAAAGAAGCAACGCACGCTTTTCTGTCTCATCCACCCGCAGGACAATCCATTCGATGCCCCCATCCCCGGCCTGCTCCTGCCCCTGCGGATAATAGCTCCCGAACCGGATATATTCGCCCGGCTTAAGCTGAGAAACGGCGGAATTGTCCTTGCGGCTGTTCCCTCTGGTAAGAATGATGCACAGGAAGGTCACAGCAAACACAGCCAGCAGCGCAAGGAGCACCGCGGCAGCCGGGCGCTTTCTTCCGCCGTCCGCCGTCCTGCCGCTTCCGGCGTAAGCAGGTGCTTCTGTCCCGCATGTTTTCTCCTTCCCTTCCTCTCCGGCAGCTTCCTTTCCCCTGCGGGTCATCAGGGCACGGATGGCTCTGTACAGCTCGTCCTCATGCTTCCCCGGGGCGTCCGAAGCATCCAGCCATTGATTCGCCATCAGGAAATATTCCATGGTTTTCCCCGGCTCCGTGCGGTCGATCCGATACGAAATAACCGGAAGATGGCTGCTGACCGCACGTTCCACTTCCCGCCTTACATGCTGCGACTCGTTCGAATGCTCTGAAAACACAAGCAGAAATATTCCCGCATTCTCAATCCCGTCGATAATTGCCTCCCCGTACTCGGTTCCGGGCAGAATGCTCTCCGGAGCCATCCAGCAGGTCATTCCCTTTCCGGTAAGAAATTTGTACAGCTCCTTTGCTGTTTCCGCATCCCTGGTTGAGTAAGATAAAAATATATCATGTTTCAAATTTCTCCCCCTGTTTCCGCCGCATCCCCGGCTCTTTCTTTATTTCTGGAGCGCTGCTCGGCACGCTCCTGCCGGATGCTCTGGAAGCCTTCGGACAGCAGCTTCGCAGCAACGGACTGAAGCGCCCGTTTGGCCTCCTGATCCAGATTGTCATAGGTCTTTATCATGGCACGCACCGCGCGGAAGCCATCCGTGCGGATATCGGTCAGCGTGCGGTTCCGGTTCGCCTCGAGCACCTCAAACAGAGCTTCGGTAAATTGCCTGCGCTGCGCGTCGTCCAGCTCTCCCAGCACCTTGCGGATCGTCCGATCTGCGATCCGGCTCTTCCGGTTCACCTCTCCGAGATGTACAAACCGCGGACCGCATACCTCCCAGCTCAGCCCGTCGTGCTGCATTGCCCCCTTTTCGGAACTCCGCACAACCGTGTAGTTTTCCCCGTGCTCCAGCAGCATGCCGACAATGGAAGCCTGCGGCACCGTTGTGCAAATGCGCTCCTGCATCGCCTGCCAGGCAGCAGAGGCGAGTACCTGCTCTCGGAAGCCCGGCCCGTCATGATTAAACACGCGGAGCACCCTCCGCTGCGCCCTCTGCCCCGCGTTCACCGCCGCGTAGACCGCAAGATTGCCGCCCTTGGAGTGACCGCCCAGATACCATCGGCAGCCCGGGTTCTCCTCCAGCGCCCGTTTAAAATAGCGAAGAGCCTCCTCCTGCGACGGCACCGTATCCAGGGCGCTCATCAGAAAATCCTCCTTCCAGCCGAGCAGCGTATCGTCCGTCCCCCGGTACGCCGCATAGCACACGCCCGGCAGCAGTCTGCAGATGACGGCGGAAAACTGCAGATTCGCCTCCTCCTCCAGTCTCTGCACATAGCCGGAAAGTACGATATCCGAAAACCGACGGCTTTCCGCCAGCAGCGAAAGCATGGTAAAATACTCCGGTTTCTGCAGATCGCCGGTATTTATCTGTTTATCCCGCTCCTCCTCAAAATAGCGGGCCGCTGCCTCCTTCAGCGAAAGCCCCTCCGCCGTCTGTGCAATCCCCTGAAAATTCAGATAGGAAAGCTCCGACAAAATCAGGCTGTCCACTTCGTTCAGCTCATCCTGCGCGAAGGTCAGATCGCCCCGCCAGCGAATATAATCAAGTATATTTGCCACACAGCCTCCTTGATCGCCGGCACGGCAGCCCGCCGCCCGGCCGGTATATTATTACTTTATTGTATGCTATTACAAGGAAAAAATCAATGTCGAAAGGCTTGATTTTTTTCGGGAAAGCATTACAATAGTTATGCTGCAAATAACCCGGGCAGATTCACAGGCACTGTCGGGAACCGCACGGCAAAAATTGCTGCGGCAGTTTCAACGCGGCTGATGCAGTTTCAGACGCGCATAGGACGCGGAAAAGAGGTCTGACGTGAAAAAGAAAATGGATGAAAATAAGAAAATTGACACTGCGAAAGCAGCAGGCGCCGCAGTAAAAACCGGAGCACAGCAAGACGATGCTCCCCGGAAGGAACCGCTCCGGGCTGTTTTTATGGATTATACCATGATCACTCTGGCAGCTTTGATTCTTGACCTTGGAGTCTATTTGTTTAAATTTCCGAATAATTTTTCGTTTGGCGGCGTAACCGGTATTTCCGTTGTTCTCGCCTCCCGGCTGTCCCTCTCCGCAGGAACGCTGAATTTCATTATCAATATGCTGCTTCTTGTTCTTGGGCTGCTCTTTCTCGGCAAAAGCTTTGCCGCCCGGACCGTATACGCCAGCGTTATCATATCCGTTCTGCTCAGCGCTATGGAAAAGCTTTTTCCGATGTCCGGCCCTCTGACCGGCCAGCCGATGCTGGAGCTTATTTTTGCCATAATCCTTCCGGCGGCCAGCTCCGCAATCCTGTTCAATATCGGCTCCAGCGGAGGCGGGACGGATATCATCGCAATGATACTGAAAAAATATACCAGCATCCATATCGGCACGGCTCTGCTCTTTGTCGATCTGTTCATTGTCGCGGCGGCCTGCTTTACCTTCAGCATTGAAACCGGGCTTTTTTCGCTGTGCGGTCTGCTTGCAAAATCTCTTGTGATCGACAGCGTAATCGAGAACCTGAATCTGTGCAAATATTTTACTATTGTCTGCGACGACGCGGAGCCGATCTGCGATTTTATACAGACCAGGCTGAAGCGAAGCGCCACAAAATTTGAGGGGGAAGGCGCGCACGAACATCATCACAAATACATAATCCTGACGGTTATGAAACGCAGCCAGGCAGTTCAGCTCAGAAATTATATCCGTGACAACCAGCCCGGCGCATTTATTATGATTACAAACAGCAGTGAGATTATCGGGAAGGGGTTCCGGGGGCTGAATTAGCGAAACCTGACGCTGAGGAGGGACTGATGTTTCCTCCTTTGTTTTCGCTTTTTCCCGCGTCCATAAGTGCTGTGCGGACCTTACCCGCTTCCGCTGCGGCAGGTTAAGAAAATCCGGTCACCGGGGACAATTCTTCCTTTGTTGCACCCTCTGTTTATTTATGCTATAATGTCGGCAGATCCTTATGCCTGCGCGGAAACGCATTTATGCGCATAATAGTTTTCGGACAAAGCTGCGCGGGAGCGGCGGTTATTTCGGTAAAATAAGGATCACACCGGCCCTCTGGCCGCAGAAAACATAAAAAATTTGCGAATCATCATCGAAACGGTATTGCGGGTATGCCTGCGATACCGTGCGGGGTATCAATTATGAATACGAACGAATCCTCAGAAAACTATCTCGAAACCATCCTCATTCTGAGCCGCCGGCTTCCCGTCGTGCGCTCGGTGGATATCGCGAACGAGCTTGGCTTCAAAAAACCCAGCGTAAGCATCGCGATGAAAAATCTGCGCAGCAGGCAGCACATTACCGTTACCGACGCCGGCTTTATTTATCTGACCGAGAGCGGCCGGGCCATTGCCGAAATGATTTATGAGCGGCATGAGCTGCTTTCCGCATGGCTGGCAAAGCTCGGTGTTCCGCCCGACACGGCTGCGGAGGACGCCTGCCGCATCGAGCATGTTATCAGTCCGGAAAGCTTCGCGGCCATCAAGCGCCATGTCGAGGCCACGGGCGAAAACCGGTAAATGACCGGGCCGGCTGACCAAAACCGCTGGAATCTTACAGGCAGGAATCTGTAAACAGCCGGATTTGCATTCTTTATCGGACAGAAAGAAACGGCGGAAGTCCGGCTGTTTTTCACCTGGACTTCCGCCATGTCTTCTTTGGAACAATCTGCTCCCGCCTCGCTTTTGTTCCCTGTATTTTCCGGACGCAAATTCAATTATTTTTTGTTATTTTTATAATTTTTCATCTGTTATAATATTTTTTAGTCTTTGTATACATTATAAAATAGAATTACCGCTGTCCTGTAAGCTTAATGTTTCGTTATTCAATATGTCTCAAAGCATCTAAAACAGCGGCCGGTTCTGCGGTTTCAGTAAATACTCCGATACAGCAATCTCCTGAGCGAATATACACAGCCCCCTTTTCCTCCAGAAGAGGCAGCGTCACTTCTTCCTGAGAGGAATAAATGTTTATGTCGGTTCCGGGTTCATAGTTCATAACGCAGACAATAAAGGATTCCCCTATCGTATCCGGGGCAACAGCACCGCCGTCCTGCATATACTGCTGTTCCGGAATTGTACCCAAGATATATTCAACCCGCAGCATATTATACTGTGTTCCGTCTTTCATTACAGTATGATAAATGCTTCCGCGCCCATAATGAAAACCCTCCGGCAGCTGCCCGGGCAGATGTTCAGCCAGTGCATTGTTCCATACTTCGTTTTCCGAAAGGCTTGCAACATCTGCGGATGCCACGTTTTCTTCGTTTTCGTCTGCGGGATATACAGCAACGCTGTACATCATACCTTCGCCGCTTCCTCCATCGACTCTGGTACCCGGGGGCAAATTGCCCTCAGGGGCGGCTGAAAAATTCTGCCGCAGAAGGACAGCAGCGCCCGCAACGACAAGGCACAGGCAGGCTGCAGCAGCTCCCCATTTAACCCGGACAGGCCTTTTGACCATATTTTCTTTCACCGTTATATCAGCTCCTTTCACTATATTATCATCAAGTTCACCGAGGACTTCAAAAAAATCTTCTTTTTTCATATCTCAAAGCCCCTTTCTGTCAAATATGTTTTCAGCTTTTTTCGTGTCCGCTCCAATGTCTTTGATACGGTTCCCTGCAGCATTCCACGGGCTTTTGCAATGTCCGAAATGGAATCGGCATACCAGTAGCGGCGAACAAATATATTCCGTTTGTCTGCCGGAAGGCTCCTCACAAAGGAATTGAGAGTTTTGATTAATTCCCGGCGGTCAATGATTTGCTCCACATCGTCATTGCCTGATATGCAGTCGGCCAGTTCGTCTAAAACAAGTGCTATTTCACCGCCGCCCCGTTTTTCGGTGCGATTGTGCTTATATTTGTTAAAAGACAGATTCCGTGTGATTTTGCCAAGGAATGTTGCTAACTGTTCCGGCCAATGCGCTGGCATGGCATTCCAGGCGTTCAGGTAGGTATCATTGACACATTCCTCGGCATCTTCGTCATTGTTCAGTATGTTTCTGGCTATACTCTTGCAGTAATGACCGTATTTGTCTGACGTTGCTCTAATGGCCTGGTCATTTCTATCCCAGTACATCTGGATTATGCCATGATCATCCATACGACTCCTCCTTTCACTGATATACACAACTTTTCGCCGAAATTCTGACACCTGATTTAAAAAAATCTTTTATTATCTTTCAGGTCTATATGACAACAGCATAAAATGGGCCGGAACAGTATCTGACCCATTTCAAAACATTATTCTTATACTGCATCAGGCCTTTTCGCTGTACGGTCTGCAAACCTGCTTATTGCTGATATAAGTGAACATGAAAAGCATAAAAAGAGACTGCCCACCCACGGGAGCAGTCTCTTTTTGCAGCGATTGAATAATGGCCGCATCAATAAAAATGTCTATTTATAAGGTTATACGGGCAACATGGAATCGAACCGGGGCTTTCTGACAACCTCTTTAACCCTTCCGGTTCGCTTCCCTCTGTCTCTTTGCTTCTGCGATTTTTTCGGTTTCTTCGGCTTGTGCACACCCGATCCGGATGGTGCGCCACAAACCGGCCGCAGCCGCGGCGGCGGATGTTTCCGGCTTTAGCGCGCCTCCTTCAGACTTTAACCGCCATTTTTTCTCTGAGCAGTTCTTCCACTTCCTCCCGCTCCATTCCGAGCGATACGGCGAGCTCCCCGCAGAGCTTTTCCTCGGCGAGCTTCAGACAGCGCTCCTGGACTACCGTCATCCTCTTGCCCGTGCTCAGCCGTTTATCCCGCTCCTGCCGAAGCGTCTTGATTGCCCGCGCCCATTCTGCGCTGTTTTCTGACTGAACGGCGGCCCTGCACCGCTCCTCCAGTTCCTTCGGATTCTGTGCCGTCAGCTGCTCGAGCTCTGAAATCTCGTCCAGCAGCGCCCCCGCCTGCTCCTTTGTCATAATCCGCCGGCATTTCAGCGCTTTTCCCGTTTCCACGGGACAGTAAACGGTCGCGCTCCTGTCATATACCGGTTTCAGAATATAGTATTCCTTTTTCCTGTCCGCACCGGGTACCTCCATCAGCGTAATGCCGGCAACCCTGCACACTCCGCTTGCGCTGTGCGAAATATAGTCTCCTTCTGCAAACATTATGCCAACTCCTTCACTGCTGCCCGACGGCCGCTCGGTAAAATTTCGACGCAGCCAGGCAATACAATCCGCACTTTGACTTCCGTCCGCTACATTATTTATTATAGCAGATTATTTCCCATATTGTAAGGGCAAATTTACCGGAATAATGAAAATTTGGCATATTTAACTAGGTATCCCCACTTATTATTGTGCAATTTTACCAATATTATCCTGACACGTCATTCCAGCGTCCGTTCCCTGCCGGCGCAATGTCCGCCGCAGCAGCCCCCGTAGCCTCCGCAGCCTCCGCAGTGCAGCGATTTTCCGCTTTTTTTGTCGCGCACCATTCCCCGGATAACAGCCCCGACAGCCAGCACCAGAAAAAGTCCCACAATTACTGTTCCCATATTTTCTCACCAAATCCTCTCATAATTTATTCTGCCAGGGAGCGTTTTTTTCTGTCAAAGAGATTTTGACTCCCGGCTGATTTTTTTCAGCCGCAGCTTCGGCGCGGTGCTCTCCCGGTGCGGGCGCACCAGCAGCCAGATCATCCCTCCAGCCAGCAGGAACGCCGCAGCCGTACCGAACCCGAACGCTCCTCGGGAAATAAGTATGCCGAACTGATAAATGCAGAGCGATACGGCGTAAGCCAGCCCGCACTGGTAGCCGATCGCAAACCAGAACCATCTGGCATTATTCATTTCCCGCCGGATAGCGCCCATCGCTGCAAAGCACGGCGCACATAAAAGGTTGAACACAAGGAAGGAGTACGCGGCCAGCTTTGTCATCGCGGCAAAATCAAGCACCCCGAAAACACCTACAATCTCCTCTTTTGCCACGAGCCCCATAATTGCTGCGACCGTCGCCTCCGTCCGGTCAAAGCCAAGCGGCGCGAAGATCCATTTCACCGCGCTGCCGATCGCTCCAAGTACGCTGCTGCCAAGCTCCATCCCGGCGTCAAACATAAATTTTCCGTTCACGACGCCGAACCGGGAGCCGGCCCAGATCACAATCGAAGAAAGAAGAATGATCGTGCCGGCCTTTTTGATAAAGGAACGGCCGCGCTCCCACACGCTGCGCAGCACGCCGCCGGCGGTCGGCCAGTGATATGCCGGCAGTTCCATAACAAACGGAGCCGGATCCCCGGAAAATCTTTTCGTCTTTTTCAGCATAACGCCGGAACAAACAATCGCAGCAACCCCGACAAAATAAGCGCTCGGCGCTACCCACCAGGCATTCCCGAACAGGGCCGCGGAAATCAGCGAGATAATTGGCAGCTTTGCCCCGCACGGTACAAAGGTCGTAGTAATAATTGTCATTTTGCGGTCACGATCGTTCTCAATCGTCCGGGAAGCCATAATCCCCGGCACCCCGCAGCCGCTTCCGATCAGCATCGGAATAAATGACTTTCCGGACAGCCCGAATTTCCGGAAGATTCTGTCCATAATAAACGCAACACGGGCCATATAACCGCAGGACTCCAGAAAGGCAAGGAACAAAAACAGCACCAGCATCTGCGGCACGAAGCCGAGCACCGCTCCGACGCCTGCGATCACCCCGTCAAGAACCAGGCTGCTCAGCCAGCCGGCGCAGTTCAGCTTTTCAAGCAGGCGGCCGGCCAGTACCGGAATTCCCGGCACCCAGACACCGTAAGCGGCCGTGTCCGGTGCCTCAGGAGCCTCCAGGGCTGCGTCCACGACTTCGGAAATATCATAGCCCAGCACTGCCATGGATGCGCCGTACAGTTCGTACGCATCCTGAAACGCTCCGAAATCCTCCTCCCGGATCGCTTCCAAAACCTCCTCCGCACCGATCGCCCCCGCTGCTTCGGCCGCGGAGACCGCCGCTGTCGTTTCTTCCGTCCATACATGCTTCCTTGCATACTCTGTTATCGCCTCATCATAATCCGCCGCGCCGATCCCGAACAAATGCCAGCCGTCGCCAAACAGTCCGTCATTTGTCCAGTCTGTCGCCCAGGCTCCTGCGGTAGAAACCGATATGTAATAGACGAGAATCATCACCGCAGCGAAAATCGGCAGGGCCAGGAAACGGTTTGTAACGATTTTATCAATTTTGTCGGATACCGTCAACTTTTCCTTCCTCTTTTTTGTTATACAGCTCCCCATAATTCCGGAAATATAAGCATATCTTTCATTCGTGATTATGCTTTCCGTATCGTCGTCAAAGCGGTTCTCCAGGCCGTTGATCTCCTCCGACACATCCGGAACAAATGCCATCCGATCCTGAATTTTATCATCCCGTTCCAGCAGCTTGACTGCAAAAAATCTGCACTGCTCCTCCGGCACAGCACCCTCCAGCTTATGCTGCACACTCCGTAGCACCTCCTCGACCTCCGGTGCAAACTCATGCGCAGGGGTTCCCTTTCTTCGCCGCGCGGCAGAAACAGCCTTCTGCACCGTCTGTTCCAGCCCGCTGCCCTTCAGCGCGGAAATTTCTGTCACCTCGCAGCCCAGCTTTTTCGAAAGCTGCTCCGTGCGGATTACATCGCCGTTTTTCTCCACAATATCCATCATATTAACGGCAAGGACAACGGGAATTCCCAGCTCCATCAGCTGTGTGGAAAGATAAAGATTTCTCTCAAGATTCGTGCCGTCAATAATGTTGATAATCGCATCCGGACGCTCCGCGATCAGATAATTTCTGGCAACGACCTCCTCCGGCGTATAGGGGGACAGGGAATATATCCCCGGAAGATCTGCAATCACAATATCATCCGCTCCCGTCTGAAACGATTTCTTCAGCTTCCCCTCCTTTTTCTCAACGGTCACTCCCGGCCAGTTTCCAACAAACTGGTTCGAGCCCGTAAGGGCGTTAAACAAGGTTGTTTTGCCGCAGTTCGGATTCCCTGCCAGCGCAATTTTCATCGACATTCTGCTGCTCCTTTTCTGTTTTACTTTCTTTCACCTTATGTAACTCGTGCATTCCGGCCTTGATGTTTTCACTTTTTATAACTTTTGTGTATTTTACTATAACATTTCCGCTTTTTATATGCCTGACAGTATCCGCTTGGTTAATATTTATTTTCTGCGACGGTTCCCTGTTTCCTCAAACAGGTTATTTAAAGCTTTCTTCGATTAGTCAGCACTAACTCATGCGCCAAAAAAAAATTAACTGCCGCTTTTTATACAAGTATTTTCATCAAAGCATTTTCATCGAAGCTTCACTTCACCTCAACCATTTCTACCTCAATCATCTCCGCATCGGCTTTTCTCAGCGACAGTTCGTACCCCCGCACCGTAATCTCTGCCGGATCACCCAGAGGCGCCACCTTCCGCACAAAAATCTCCGCGCCTTTCGTAATGCCCATATCCATAATCCTCCGCTTAACCGGTCCTTCCCCGGTCAGCCGTTTTACTCTGACGGTCGCTCCGCAGGCAACTTCCTTCAATGTCATTCTCTTTTCCTCCCGATTCCCGGCAGCTGGCTTCCGGCTGCCGCACCGCAGCGGATTCTGCTGCATTTCGGCATATATCCCGTATTCCTTCTCAGCCGCCCTTCTGCTGTTCTACGGCTTCACCGCATTTCACGCCATCCTGTTTCACCGCATGCCGGCGGATGCTTATGCCGCTTATACAAAAATTTTGCCGGCCATCTCCTTTCCGATGGCCACGCGGGTATCCATCACATGAACAATCATATTCCCGCCGGCCTCCGATATAACAGTCACCATCGTGCCCGCCGCAAAACCAAGCCCTTCAAGAAATCTTCTTGTCTCCTCTCTTCCTCCCACTTTTTTTATCCGGTTCGGCACTCCCTGAACCGCCGATGTCAACGGCATACAGCCCCTCCTTCCTGCGCAGGTCTCCACTTAGGCTGCAGGTTTCCGCTTCCTGGGCTTCTTCTGCTCTGCGCTTCTGTTTATCCCCTGCAGTTTCCTCTTTTTCTTGAAGTTAGTATAATCTAACTATTGTATGTTGTCAATAACTTTTTTCAAAAATGCAGCAATTTTTCTTTTGCACTGCAGGAAAGGGGCGCCTGCGGGCGCCCCTTTCCTTACAGATTGTCCATGTACCAGCCTGATCGGTTTACTTCACCATCTCAAAGCCGCGTTCCGGCAAAAGCCCCTCTGGCGTCAGACGGTACACGCTTTTGCAAACCTCCCCGATATATTTTCTGTCGTGCGAAATACTGATGACCGCTCCCCTGTATTCCCGGAGCATACGCCGTATCACAGGCCCGGAAAGCGGTGAAAAATTCCGCGTCGGCTCGTCAAGAATCAGAACATCCGCCTGCGACAGGCTCATCTGCAGCAAGAGCACCTTTCCTTTCTGACCTCCGGAAAGCTCGGCGATCGGATGCTTCATTTCATCCGCCGTAAACTTCAGCGCACCGAGGTAGGTACGAATGCGTGTCTGTTCCTCCTTATCGCCGGTCAGGGAAAGATAGTCCGCCGGTGATAAAGAAAGGGGAAGGAGCTCCGAATAATTCTGCGGCATATAATATGCCCGGATATCTCTGCGGGCAAGCAGCTCTTCGGCAATCCGGCGCAGCAGCGTTGTCTTGCCCGCCCCGTTTTTACCGACGATGCACACCTTCTCCCCGCCGCGCACCCGCAGAAAAATATCACGCGACAGCACGCGGTCTGATACAGTCAGCTCCTTCAGCGAATATTCCAGCACTGTTTTGCCCGCTGGCATCCGCACGCCCTCGCCGAGCTTAAAATACATTGCTTCCTCATACTCCGGCAATTCCGTCCGTCCGGCACCCTCGCGCTCATACCGATGCTCCATGGATTTCACAGCCTTCATCTTCTTTTTCAGAAGACGTCCCGCCGCATCGGAACCCGCTTTCGGCAGGACATCCATCTCATGTTTTACCTGCTGCTCCAGGCGGTGCAGCTTTTCCTGTCTCGCTTTTTCTTCCCGCTGCTGCGCGCGCGCCAGCTTCTCCTGGCAGGCAAAGCCGGCCTCCCTTTCCTTCAGAAACTGCCGATACGGCATCCGCGCCACCGTTGCACGGCTGGTCGTCTTCCGGCGGAGCTGCTCCAGATGCACAACAACATTTGCTGTCCGCTCGATCAGCGTTTCGTCGTGGGATATAAAAAGCACCGCTCCTTCGGCATGAAGAATAAATTTCTCCAGCCACAGAAGCGTCTCCATATCCAGATCGTTTGACGGCTCGTCAAGCAGCAGGATCGTCGGAGCCGCAAGCATCAGGCGCGCGAGGGAAAGCTTGACCTTCTCGCCTCCGGAAAGCGTGTTCATCCGCTGCTCGCTGTAAAAAAGCTCTGCCAGAACTCCAAGCTCACCCGCAAGGCGTGCAAGCTCCCGCGGCGGCTTCTCCAGAAAGCCTTCCTCACAGCAGAAAAATTCGTAGACACTTCTTTCCCCGTCCTCCCTCGGGAGTTCCTGCGGCAGATAGCCCAAGCGCTCCCCGGGGCTGCTTTTTGCTCCGGCCGCCTCCGCGTACGATTCTATCAGCTCCGGCCGGTATATCCATTTCAGCAGCGTGCTTTTTCCGTCTCCCTCCTCCCCGATCAGAACGGCCTTGTCTCCCGGATTCAGAACCAAGTTAAAATCTTTTACCAGTTCATGAAGATCCTTTTTATGCGATATGTTTAAGTTTCGAATCTGCAGCATACAACCCCTTCTTTCTTGCTGAAAATATCCGTTTTCTAATAAATTATCAATTTTTTTATCAGAAAATCCGTCTTAAATTGACTGAGTTTTCTTCTTCCATGGGTTGGTGAATATAAGCTCTGCCGCTGCGGAAAAGGAACGGCCGCCGTAAAACAAAACGCCCCTGTCTGTATCGAAAAAAGCCCTCCGGCAGATGCCGGAAGGCTGGGAATCACAAAAAGAACCCTGTATTTGGCGCACGGCAAAGCAGCCGCCGCTGTACGGTTCAGAAATGTATTCCATCCAATTCGGCATAAAAGAACGCGGCCAACACTGTCCGTTCGCCTGCAAAAGCTATTGTTCTCTCACCAAATCAGACTATCTTACCATTTCTTCACCGTTTGTACCTTTCTTCTTCATGTGGTCAGTATAACATTTTATCGCCTTGCCTGCAAGGTCTATTTCAATTTTCTTTCTGTGCCCCTTCTTTTCTTTTTGCCGTCCTTCCATAAAACAGGCTTCCACGGTGCGTACAAGTGAAAAGTGAAAAGACCGTTGATAAAGGACTTCGCAGATTGTAAAACTGCTGCAGGCTACAGCAGCCTCCTCGCCCAGCGGAGCAGATTGTACAGCAGAGCCATGTTGATACTTTTCTTTTTCGTGATCTCCTGCGGCGTCACCCCGTCCGGATAAACCCGCGAACCGTCCGTCTGCACAACGGCGCACTGCTCCTCATAGCGGGAAAGCAGCCCTCGCAGCTGCGCATTGACCTCCTCGCTGTCGATCACAAGCATCAGCTCGGTATCCAGATAAACGCTGCGCATATCCATGTTAAACGAACCGACAACGGAAATATCACTGTCAATCACAATGCTTTTTCCATGGTAGGAAACGCCGCCTTCGTACTCAAGCAAACGCATGCCGGTACTGTGGATTTTCTCAAAATTCGCCCGGTAATCTCCTGCGCCGAACGGATTTCCATTGTTTGCCACCGAATTCGTCATTATTGCCGCCTTCGGCACCGCCGCAGCAATGGAAGCAAAAGCATCATACATCATGTCGTTCGCGATAATGTACGGTGTGTGAATCATCACGCTTTCCTGAGCCTGCTTCATCAGCTCCGTCAGCGCATAAAATACGGTCGGCTCCTTCGCATAGACCGTTGTCGGATTGGCCAGAAGCGTTACTTTTCCGGTGGGCAGGGTTATCGCACCGTAATCCGGCTCTTCCGCCGCTTCCGGAACCTCTGCCAGATACCGGGCATAAATGCCCCGCAGCTCTCCTGCTGCACGCCTCACACAGGCGCGCTTTGCAATTCCCTCCCCATTGTGATAGACACCGGATGCCTCATGATTCCAGATTTCCTCAAAATAGGCCTCCACCTGGTACAGCGAGCTGGCGGCGCTGCTGCCTTCATTGTAGACAAGCACATCTCTGTCGTAATTTTTATGCCCCGGCCAGTCCCCGAGAAAATAGGAAAACGAATTGCGTCCCCCAAGGATATATGCGGTTTCATCCGCAATCAGATATTTGTCGTGAAGCCTTCCCATCAGCCTCCACGGAGCAAGCAGATTGATTTCATTGTAAATCCGGATCTCCGCGTTCGGGTGGGAAGAAAGCGCAAAGAAATACGGATTCTGTCCCATCCGGAGCATGCCGCTGACGCCGTCCACCACAATGCGGACATCAACTCCCCGCTCCGCCGCCTCCAGAAGCGCCGCTACAAGAACCTTCCCGCTGATATCTGTACGGAAATCAAAGGTGGACAGAATCAGCCGCCTTTCCGCGCTCCGAATCATTTTCACCCGCTCGGCCAGTGCGTCGCCGTTGTCTTCCAGGATCACAGCCCGATCCGGGCCCGGTTCGTCCCCGTAAAAATCCTCCGTCCGGAAGCTGTCCCGATAGGAGCCGCTTATCTCCGGCTGCGGAAAGCCCGAAAGAACCGCACCCAGCACCAGATAGAGCAGAAATACACCCGCACCCGCAAGCATTTTTCCGGCGGCTCTTCCCCTTCTGCTTTTTTTGCCTCCCCGGCTTCTCTTCGCCCTCTCCGGAGCTTCCGCCACTCTGCAGCGGCACAGCTCCGCCGTTCTCCCCGCCTCCGCCGCGCGCGCCGCAAGCAGTGCCGCCATCACCGCGATGCCGGCCGACATCATAATATTGGCCTGGAAAAAATCAGGTTCCTTCACAAGCATTGTCAGCAGCACAAAACCGGAAAAAGCCCTAGCGGCCCAGAGCTTTTTCATTTTTCTGCCGCACAGCCAGTCCCGGAAATGTTCCGACATAAAATCCGGCTGTCCGTGCAGCGCCCCTGCAGACGAAGCTTCGGAACTTGCAGAGCGCACCGCCCGGGCCGGCCGCTTCTTAAGCATTTCCGGCTGCTTTGCAATCCCTTTTTCCGCCGCTGACGGCACTGTCCCGGCTTTGTTTTGCCTGCGCTTTTTCTGCGCCTGCATCAGCGCGATCACACAGGGACGCATCCCCTCGCTCACCAGAAAAACAGCCAAAAATTCGCGCATCAGCGGATACCGGCCCCCGAGCCGGAGAGCACATACAATGACTGCCAGCACAGAGACCGCATTTAAAATTACAGACATTCCTCAATACTCCGATCCAGAATCTCAATCATCTCGTCGATATGCTCCCTCCGGATAACAAGCGGCGGGACAAGGCGCACAATATCCGTCCCCGCAGAAAAGGTAATCAGCCCGTTCTGCATTGCACTGGAAATAATTTCCTTTACCGGCCGGTCAAATACCAGCCCGCGCATCAGGCCGAGCCCGCGGCATTCGCGGATGCAGCTGTATTTCTGCATAAGCTTTTCAAGACAGCTGCTGAGATAAGAGGACGCCTCCCTGACATTCTCCAGTATATGCTCCGACTCAAACAGCCCGAACACAGCGTTGACAGCCGCAGCAGCGAGCGGATTGCCGCCGTAGGTGCTTCCGTGGTCGCCCGGCACAAAGGCCGAGGCCGTCTCCTCCCTCGCCGCGAATGCCCCGACCGGCACGCCGCAGCCAAGTGCCTTCGCCAGCGTCACGATGTCCGGCTTAACGCCGTACTGCTCACAGGCAAGCATTGTTCCGGTCCGGCCCATGCCGCACTGGATCTCATCAAGAATCAGCAGAATCCCCTTCTCATCGCAGAGTGCCCGCACCCTTTTTAAAAACTCCGGCTCGGCCGGGCGCAGCCCGCCCTCTCCCTGAACCGTTTCCATAATAATTGCACAGGTACGTTCCGTTATTTTTGACGCAACATCGTTATAATTGTTATAATCTGCAAACACAATTCCAGGAATTCCGCCGAACGGCTCGCGGTATTTCGGCGTTCCGGTCACCGAGAGCGCACCCATGCTTCTGCCGTGGAACGAATGGTTCATGGCGATGATTTCGCCGTCCGCTCTTTTGTGCCGGTTGTAATACACCTTATGCGCCAGCTTGAGCGCACCCTCGACGGCCTCCGTTCCGCTGTTCGTCAGAAATACGCGATCCATCCCCGTTGCGTTCACAATATTCCGGCAGGCCTCTGCCGCCGGCACATTGTAAAAATAGTTCGAGGTATGCACCAGCCGGTCGATCTGGCGCTTCAGCGCTTCATTGTATGCCTGATTGCCGTAGCCCAGCGCAAACACCGCAATCCCCGCACCGAAGTCCAGATATCTTTTCCCGTTCAGATCGTACAGGTACACGCCCTCGCCGCGATCCAGCACAACGGGATAGCGCCCGTAGGTGTGCATCAGCACCTGGTCTGCATCCTCCATCCACTGCTTTGCATTCATACCGCAATTCTCCTTCCGCGCCCCTTATTCTAAATCCCGGGGCTTTTGCTGTCAGGAAGCGCCTGTCCCGTCCGCACTTCCGATTTCCTCTCCTCAGACCTCGTTGTCATAAAGAATGGAACGGTCATTGATAATTGCCGTGCCGATACCGCGGTTTGTAAAGAACTCCAGCAGGAGGCAGTGCTCCAGCCTTCCGTCCAGGATATGCACGCGCGAAACACCGTTTTTCACCGCATCAATGCAGTTTTTCAGCTTGGGCAGCATCCCGCCTCCAATCACGCCGTCCCCGATCAGCGCATCGGCGTCCGCAAGCGTCAGCACGGAAATCAGCGAATTCCGGTCTGCCGGATCGCGGTACACACCCTCAATATCCGTCAGAAACGCAAGCTTTTCCGCCCCGACCGCCGTTGCAACCGCACAGGCGGCATCGTCCGCATTGATATTGTAGGCATGAAAATCCTCTGCTCCCAGGCCGATCGGCGCAATTACCGGAATAAAATCATTTTTGATCAGCGTGTCGATCAGGCCGGTATCCACCTTCGTTACATTGCCGACATACCCGATATCCTGCCCGGCAGCCATTTTTTTCTCCACCGTCAGCGTGCTGCCGTCCTTGCCGCAGATCCCCGCCGCCTTGACGCCGAGCTGCTCCAGCATCTGCACCAGATTTTTATTTACCCGGCCGAGCACCATCTCAGCAACCTCCATGGTCACCTCGTCCGTCACCCGCAGTCCTTCGACAAATTTCGCCTCGTGCCCCAGCAGCCCGACCCACTTTGTGATTTCCTTCCCGCCGCCGTGTACGACAATCGGCTGCATACCGATCAGCTTCAGAAGAGCGACGTCCTTGATCACGCTCATCTGCAGCTGCGGGTCAAGCATCGCACTCCCGCCGTATTTCACAACAACTTTTTTGTTATTAAACTTCTGTATGTAAGGCAATGCCTCAATCAATGTGGCCGCCTTTGCTATCGTCTGTTCCATCCCGCTGTCCATAATTTTTGTTTCCGCCTCCTGCTCTTCGCCGTTTGCTTCTCCCGTCTCTCTTGCGTTTGCCCCGCCGCCCGGGTTTCTTCAATCATCCGTACAATTTTCTGCTTCCCGTGCATTTTTTGTCTGCCGCCGCGGCCTACGAACGGTAATCCGCGTTGATCTTCACATAATCGTAGGTCAGATCGCAGCCCCAGGCCGTCGCGCAGGCATCTCCCATTTTCATGTCCGCGATCGCGGTAACCTCTTTTGCGGAAAGTATCCTGGTTGCCAGCTCCTCGGAAAAATCCGTTCCTGCCCCGTTCGCCACAAGCTGCAGCCTGCCGTCCGCCGCCGACTCAATATACAGATCCACCCTGTCCGGATCAAACTGCTCTCCGGAATAGCCCATGGCGCAGAGGATTCTTCCCCAGTTCGCATCGTTCCCGTACACGGCCGTTTTTACAAGGCTGGAAGTGATCACTGCCTTCGACAGCGTCACTGCCTGCGCCTTATCCTGCGCATGGATAACCCGAACCTCCAGAAGCTTCGTCGCTCCCTCGCCGTCGGCAGCCATCTGCCTGGCAAGGTATTCGTTTACCGTGTGCAGCGCTTTCACAAACGCGTCGTAATCCTCCCCCTTCTCCGCAATCTCCGCGTTGCCTGCAAGGCCGTTCGCCAGCAGCAGCACCGTATCGTTGGTCGAGGTGTCGCCGTCCACCGAAATCATATTGAAAGTATCCTTTACATCCCCGCTCAAAGCTTCCTGCAGAAGCTCCTTCCGGATGGAAAGATCCGTTGTCAGGAAGCAGAGCATCGTGCACATATTCGGGTGAATCATCCCGGAGCCCTTGCACATCCCGCCGAGCGTCACAGTTTTGCCGCCCGCCTGAAAAGTTACCGCAATCTCCTTGTTGTGCGTGTCCGTTGTCATGATTGCCCGGGAAGCCGCCGTTCCGGCCTCGATCGTGTCGCTCAGAGCGGGCGCCATCGCTTCCACGCCCGCCCTGATGCGGTCGATGGGAAGCTGTTTACCGATCACTCCCGTAGAGGCGAGCAGCACCGCATCCGCCGGAATACCGAGCTGCCTGACCGCCGCATCCGCCGTCTCCTCGCAGTATTTCATCCCTTCCGCCCCGGTGCAGGCGTTCGCAATGCCCGCGTTAATGACAACCGCCTGCGCGCAGGCGGAATTCCGGACAATGTTCCGATCCCACAAAACCGGAGCTGCCTTGACAACATTGGATGTAAATGTTCCGGCACAGATACATGGCACAGTGCTGTACACCATCGCCATATCCGCCCTGTCCTTATATTTGATTCCCGCCGCCGTGCTTGCGGCCTGAAAGCCCTGCGCCGCCGTGACGCCGCCGCTGATCTGTTCCATATTTCATCCCGCCTTTCTGTACCTGCTGTTCACTGATTGAATTCCGTAATATTCGCCTCGTTCAGCGTAAAATCATAGTAATTCAGGTCGTCCCGGAACGTCCAGCCAACGCTGCGCCAGAACTTGTTCCCGACCTCGTTGGACCGGAACGCAATGAGCGCCACCTTATTGATGCCCTCCGCCCGGAGCGCCTGCATGGCAAAAGCCGCCATCTGTTTTCCGATCCCCTTTTTCCGCCGATCCTCCGCCACGCACACATGGTAAAAACAGCCCCGCCTGCCGTCGTGCCCGCACAGGATCGCGCCGACGATCCGTCCGTCCTCCTCCGCAACCACGCTTGTCGCGGGATTTCTCTTTAAAAATATTTCGATTCCCTCCCTGGAATCGTCCATACTGCGCATGCCAAAGCCGTGAATGCTCATCCACAGCGCATATACCCGGGGGTAATCCTCAATCGTCATGACCCTGATTTCCATACCGCAGCCACCTTTCTTGTCTTCGCCGGGGCGTCAGGCCTTCCTCCTCCGCCGCAGCCTTCTTCCGCGCTCGCCGCCCGGCGCTGTTTCCTACGGAAACACCGGTACCAGCTCAAGCCCTGTGCTCTCGTCAAGCCCGAACATCAGATTCATATTCTGCACTGCCTGGCCGGCGGCTCCCTTGACAAGATTGTCCATCGCGCCCATCATAACGACGCGGTTTGTTCTCTCATCCAGCTTGAAATTCACATCAACATAATTGCTGCCTTCCACCCATCTTGTCTCCGGGCAGACGCCGTTCTCCAGCACGCGGACAAATTTTTCACCGCCGTAGTACTTTTCGTATGCCGCACGGAGCTCCTCCTCGGCAGCGCCGCGCTTCAGGGAGGCGTATGCCGTCACAAGAATGCCGCGGTTCATCGGCACAAGATGCGGCGTAAAACTGATGCAGAGCGGCCGGCCCGCCGCATAGCCCAGCTGCTCCTCGATCTCCGGCGTATGCCGGTGTCCTGCAACGCCGTAAGCCTTAATATTCTCGTTGACCTCGCAGAAAAGGTTCGCCGTCTTTGCCGAGCGGCCCGCGCCCGATGTGCCGGATTTCGCATCAATAATGATCGTATCCGGATCGATCAGCCCTTCCTTCACCAGAGGATAGACGGACAGAATCGAGCAGGTCGGATAGCAGCCCGGATTTGCCAGCAGGCGTGCCGGTTTTATCTGTTCCCGGTTGAGCTCGCACAGCCCGTATACCGCCCCGTCAATCAGCTGCGGCTTTGCATGCGCAATCCCGTACCACTTTTCATAAACCGCCACATCCTTAATCCGGAAATCGGCCGACAGGTCGATCACCTTTGCCTTCGAAAGGATTTCCCCGCTGACAAGGGATGCGCAGAGTCCCTGCGGCGTCGCCGTAAAAATCACATCCACCCTCTCTGCCAGCTCCTCCATATTGTCATCCAGACACGCCGCGTCCACCAGCTCGAACATGTTGCGGAATACTTCACAGTATTTTTGGCCGACATAGCTCTTCGAGCCGTACCATACAATCTCCGCCTTCGGATGCTGCTGCAGCAGCCTCACAAGCTCCTGCCCCGCGTAGCCGGTCGCTCCGATAATTCCCACCTTAATCATATTTTTCGATTCCTTTCCGCCGGTTTTACGCCGCCGGCCCTTCGTCACCGTTTTCTCTCCGGTGTATTTTTTATAATTATACACCATTGCTGAATATTATGCAATACCCTATCGAACTTCACCTGCTGTGCCGCCCGCCCTTGTGCCGCGCCCTGCTTCGCGGCTCCGCTGCTCTGGCGCTATCCTGCCGAAATCAGCCGGCAGAATTGTCAAAGCCATGCGCCGAGTGCCTTCAGTTCCTGCACAACCGCAGAGAGCGGCAGCCCGACCACGTTGTAATAGTCCCCGCGGATCTCCCGGATATAGGCGGCAAACCGACCCTGAATCGCATAGGCACCCGCCTTGTCCGCATATTCGCCGCAGTCAAGATAGCGTTCGATCTCCTCCTGCGTGACCGGGTAAAAATACACCTCCGTTTTTACCGCCAGGCTCCGCAGCTCTTCTTCGCCGTTTTCCCCGCGTCTGCAGAGCGCAACTCCCGTATAGACTTCATGACAGTCCCCCTGCAGCTTCGCCAGCATCTTTGCGGCGTCTGCGCGATCCTGCGGCTTGTTGAGCAGATGTCTCCCATATACTACCACCGTATCCGCTCCCAGCACAAGCAGAGGCCGCCCGGACGCTTCTGCCTTTCCCCGGTTCCGGGTGAGTCTGCGGTACACCTCCTCCGCCTTTCCGCGCGAAAGCGCCCTTACATATTCCTCCGGAGCGCCTCCGCGGACGCCGCGCTCGTCAAATTCCGAGGGCTCCACAATATATTCCAGCCCCGCCTGCGATAATATTTCTCTGCGCCGCGGCGAAGCCGACGCCAATACAAGCTGATAATTCACAATTTCCTCCATGCTGCTGTTCTCCGGTAAAAGGGCGGTTCTGCAAAACGCCCCCGTTTCCCTGAAACAATTTGCGCAGGGGCCCTTCTCGACTCCTGCGCAAAAATTTGAGTAGTATTCTGCCACGGCCTATCATAGCATAAATGCTTAAAATTGGCAAGCCGGTGTTTGCCGCACAGGGTGGTCCGGGCTCGATTCTGCTCCTGCTGTTCTGCTGTTTCCAGGCAGGCACTCCAGCCCGCGGTTCCGCAGGTTCCCCGACGGAAAGCACCTTAATAATTTAAGAAGCTTCCCGGCCGTCCTCAGCCCTCCCCGACTGCCTGCGCCCGCCTCCGCGCCGCAAGCCTGTCCGGGATAACATACGCCGCCGCATACATCACAGCAGCCAGTACGAACGCCCAGAACACATCCACTGCGGAATGCTGCTTTACAAATACGGTAGAAAGGCAGATCAAGAGCGAAAGCACACAGGAACCGATGCGGAGCAGGCGGCGGTTTCTGAGCAGGCTGCAGCGATTGATGGCAATGCACACCCCGATGGAGTTAAAGCAATGAATGCTTGGACAGCAATTTATGCTCGGATCATTTGCATAAATAAACCGCGTGAGCCTGATCAGCACGTTGTCCCTGCCGAGCGCGCCGAGATCCGGCCGGAAATCGATCCCGTTCGGCCAGACCGTATAGGTTATCAGCGCGATCGTCATCCCGATAAAAAGGAAACCGGTCAGCTGATAGTATTCCCTGCGCTCCGCAAAAAAGAAAAAGTACGCAATTACAAGCAGGATATACGGAAACCACAGGTAATAAGGTATAATAAACCACTCGCAGAACGGTATCCTGTCATCAAGCGCGATATGTATCAGCTCAAACCGGTCCGCGTTCAGATTGCTGAGCGTTACCCACCATACCAGATACACAGCTCCATAGAGCAGAGTCCATGCATGACTGTATTTTCTAAAAAAATTTTTCATAAATCCCTCTCAATCTGCCGTTTTAAAACTCTCGGCGTCTCTGCACCGCACTCAGCGGTTCCGGTTAGACAACAGGATATAACTTAGCATGGCAAAATACAACAAAAAAATTATAAAATTTTTAGGAATTTTCTAAGCTTGCTTTTCCTGCGCCGTTTCGCTATAATAGCGGCAGGCAGGATCGGCAGAAGAAAACTGCACTTCCGGATAAGATATATTTACTTTTATTCCTCTTGCATATTCAAACATTTTGATGTATATTTATAAAAGATTGAGGCAGAAAAAGCCGAAATGCAATCGTTTCACAATTTATTTTGAAGGAGGATATCAGCAATGAAAGAAAAAGTGATTCTCGCCTATTCGGGCGGACTGGACACGACGGCCATTATCCCGTGGCTGAAGGAAAATTATGATTATGAAGTAGTGTGCTGCTGCATCGACGTCGGACAGGGCAACGAACTGGACGGGCTGGAGGAGCGCGCAAAGCTTTCCGGCGCGGCAAAGCTCTATATCGAGCACATCACCGATGAATTTGTTGATGAATATGTTATCCCGTGCGTAAAGGCGGGCGCTGTCTATGAAAACAAATACCTGCTCGGCACCTCAATGGCCCGCCCGGTGATCGCGAAAAAGCTTGTCGAGATCGCCCGCAAGGAAGGCGCTGTCGCAATCTGCCACGGCGCGACGGGCAAAGGCAACGATCAGGTGCGCTTCGAGCTCGGCATCAAGGCGCTTGCCCCGGATCTGAAGATTATCGCGCCTTGGCGCTGCAACGAAACCTGGAAAATGCAGTCCCGCGAGGACGAGATCGAGTACTGCCATGCGCACGGCATTGATCTCCCGTTCGACGCAAGCCACAGCTACAGCCGCGACCGCAATCTCTGGCATATCAGCCACGAGGGACTGGAGCTGGAAGACCCGGCAAACGCTCCGAACTATGATCATCTGCTTGTGCTCGGCGTATCCCCGGAGAAAGCGCCGGACGAGGGCGAAACAATCTCCCTCACCTTCCGCGAGGGCGCTCCTGTCGCGCTGAACGGCCGCGAAATGAAGGCGTCGGATATTATCACGGAGCTGAATGCCATCGGCGGACGGAACGGCATCGGCATCGTCGATATCGTGGAGAACCGCGTGGTCGGCATGAAGTCCCGCGGCGTTTACGAGACGCCGGGCGGTACCATTCTGATGGAAGCACACACGCAGCTGGAGGAGCTTATCCTCGACCGCGACACGCTTGCATACAAGAAGGGGATCGGCGATAAGTTCGCGGATGTCGTATATGAAGGAAAATGGTTTACCCCGCTGCGCGAGGCACTGCAGGCTTTTGTCGAGTCGACACAGAAATATGTGACCGGCGAAGTGAAGATGAAGCTCTATAAGGGCAATATCATCAAGCAGGGCACGACTTCCCCGTATTCCCTCTACAACGAGAGCATTGCTTCCTTCACAACGGGCGATCTGTACGACCACCACGACGCAGAGGGCTTTATCAATCTGTTCGGGCTTTCGCTGAAGGTGCGGGCGATGATGATGGCGGCGGATAAGGAAAAATAAAAAGGAAGCCGTAAGATTAGAGAAATCAAATATAACCGCAGGAGCTGCTGAAAAATTCCTGTTTTCTGCAAGCATTACCGCCGCATTCTGCCGGACACTGGTATGCCGGATATCCGCATGGCGTGCTTCAGGAAATATATTTCAGCAGCTCCTTCTGTTTTAATAAGAAATAAAATATTTTTTTATTCACTTTAAGCCCTGGCTTGACAGAAATTCAGTCCTCCCACCAGACGCCGTTCGATTTCTTTCTCTTTCTTTTCCACCCGCGTCTGTCCCAGCCTCCAAGACACCTTGTAAACGGCTCAGGTTTTTCGGCTTTTGAGATAGCCAGCTCTGATTTTGCCGCAGATGATCTCTGGTTTTGTAACCGTCTCCGGTTTCGCAGGAGAGTCCGCGGGCGCTGAAAAATATCGCCTGCAGCCAGCATCCGAAACTCCTCTCTACTCGCCCCAGTACGTCCGAAGCTTTGGCTCCGTCTGCTCCATATACTCCGAAAGCGTCAGGGTTCCGGAAAACAGCTCGTCAAATCCCTCCCCGTAAACATCATAATCCACCGAAAAACCAATCTCTCCATTTTCATAAGTCCTGTGCACAGTTTCGTCCAGCATCCCCTCCCCCTGCCAGTCCCTGAAAAACGGCAGATCCCTGCGCTGCGACAAATACGCCGCCAGCGAGGCAATGTAATTCAGCGCCTCATCCCTTCGCGATGAATCCGGATTTATCGCCAGAAAAACACAGTTGGCAATATTCCTGTCCTCTGCGTTCAGCTTCGGCATTGCGATATAAGCGGCATCCCCGCCGTACCGCTGCGTTCCGGAGCTGCCCTTGAGATTAAGCCAGAGAGGGCCGCCCATCGACATCAGAATAAAATCATCCTGAGAGACTGACCCTCCGCAGTCCGCCTCACAGACGCCGTACAGCGCTGCATAAGTATCCGGAAACAATCCGCCCTCCAGCGTATGATAACGTGTAAAATACTGCTCTCCAAAGACGGAAACCAGAAAGTCCGAATCAGCGTCGATCCGCTTCCTGTCCTCCTCCGACGCTTTCTGGATTTCCCGCGCATATTCCTCCCAGGTCATTCCGTCATACAGCGAAAGCCCGGCTTTCTCTGCCGCATTCTGCCTTAGAAGCATCCCGTATATATTGACGTTGACCGGCAGCATCCAGATCGTTCCGTCCTCCTTTGTCGCCGCCTCCCGCACATAAGGGAAACAGCGGTCCAGATATTCCTCGATCTCCGGCACATCGTTCAGCGGATAAAACACGCCGTTTTCCCGCAGGTTTCCGCCGCTTCCGAACAGCGTATCCCCCATACACAGATCATAATCCTTATCCCTGGCCAGAACTTTCAATGTAAATTTCTCTTCGGACAGTTCCAGCCGGTTTATGGAATAGCCGCAGCCATAGGGAGCATTTATCGTCCCGTATTCCTTTGAAAGGAAGGCAAGCTCCCTGCCGTTTTGCCGCACCGCGTCAAGCGGGAACGAAATCAGGCTGCCCGTTTCCCTGCTGTGGCAGTAAACACGGCCCCCTATGCAGCCTGGCGGCATCAGAATGGTCATACTGTCCGGGTACAGCTCCGCCTCCACCGAAAGCTCCCGGACATCCGAGATCACAAGCCCCCGGGAATTGGGACCGTAATCATAAATCACATCCTTTCCGCCGTTGCAGGCGGCAAAACGGTCAAATTTATAATTTTCCAGCCGGCTGACCACCTGCATGGAATCTTTGGCCGGGTCGTATTCCATCATACAATAGCCGTCCCCGTCCAGATAACCGAAAACCATCAGGGTTTCCGCCCCGCTCGCAGACATACTGACAGGAAAATCAAACCCGAGCTGTATCTGTTCCCCGGTATCAGACAGATATGCGACCAGGCGCTCTCCCGAAAACACATATCCCGAATCCGGCGCCTTTTTCGTCTGCCAGTTCGGCGACTGGCCGAGCAGATAGACAGCATCCCCCACCACCGCAAGCTGTTTGACATGATCAAAATATGGCATCTCGCACAGCATGTCAATCCTGCCGTCCTCCACAGAACAGGAAAAAAGATACAGATCAGTCCCGTACAGGACATTCTGCGAGGTAAAATACACCTGCTTTCCATCCTCCGATACCGCGAGCGTTTCAACCATGGAAAAATTCTCTCCCAGGCCGATATCCCCCTTATGCTGCCCTTGTCCGTCAAAATGGTGCAGTCTATATTCGGATTCCTCCCCCTCCATCTGAACCAGGTTTACCGCGTACACCGTTCCATCTTCCGCCGCCGCATAGGCAAGCATATTATCAAGCGGGTATTCTACAATCAGCTCCTGAAGCGGGATATTGGGCTCTGCGTGCTTTTTCCCGCAGGCGGCAAATGCGCACAAAAACAGAAACAGCCCGAAGCCCACCAACCCTCTTTTTCTTTTTATACTTTTCCACATAAACCTTCCTCCTGGATAATAAAAAAATATAACTAGGCCCATTATTATTTCATGAAAATCCCGCCGGATTTCGGCGGATATATTCTTCCGCAGCAGCCGGGCCAGTTCGGAACCTCCTCTACTTTCCCATCGGAAGAAATTTCAGCCCCGCCACAATCTCTTCGGCGCCGCCCGCCTCATAATCGAAGCTCTCTACGCCCTGTACCACCTGAACCCGCCGAAGCACGGAATTCTTATTAACCTCGCTGACCGCCGGTCCCGCGATGGCATAAACCGCATCGCCATCCGTATAAAATTCATACACTTTTTTCAGTGTTTCATCCAGACTCTTCCATTTGCTGCAGGTTTCGGTCTTCCGATCAAAGATCCACTGCCCCGTACTGAAATATTGATCCCCCCTCAGAATATCCTGAAGCTCTTTGCCGCCATAGTTCTTCAGAGAAATCTTATCCTGTTCTGAAGCAATATCCCATATATGAAAGCCATCCTGATCCATCCAGTGGATTCCGCCGTCCTTTATGTAATAAGCATGCTTCGGCTGCAGGCCCTCCCACACGGTTCCCCGTTCTCCATCCACACTGCGCAGCTCCATTCCCGTCCGCACACTGTAGCGCGGGTCGTCCTTGCTCTGTTCCAGAGTCGCAGCCATAAAATACTCCCCGCAACGCTGAAAATCCAGAGCGTAATCCTTTTCTATTTTTTTCTGCTCCCAGCTGCCGGTGTCAAAAAAATAAAACCAATGTTCCTCCGCTTCTAAATACATGTCATCCAGATTTTCACTTTCGCCTCTTAATTTACTATAAATAACGTCCTGATAAACGACCATGGAAGTAAACTGCTGCTCCGAAAGGATTTTCACTGTCCCATCAACCGGATCGTATTCCGCAAGATTCCCGCTTTTTGCCCCCTCAAAAGAAAACTGATTGTAATCCTCCAGCAGGAAATACAGCTTTCCGCCGCGGCAGAACAGCCGTCTGCCCGGCAGCTCCACCACAGTCTGCACCTCTCCGTTATAAACGGCATGAATCATATAATCACCGCCATAATCCACATAATACAAAATTCCATACAGCGGATCGGCGCAAACAGGCACAACCGTATCCCAGGTTGTCACATTTTCCGGCAGGTTGCAGTAAACAGCATCCTCCTCCCCTGCCACAGACAGATTTCCGAAGGCCCTTCCGGTCAGCGGCAGAGCATCCCCCGACTCGCCGCCGGCCCCCAGCTTCTGGCTGAAGCCGCCCTGGCCTGTCGGCTCCGTTTCCCCCGGCTTATCCGTTTGATTTGATTCGTCCTCCGTATATTTTTCACCGCAGGCTGCCAGCAGCATGCAGAAAAAAGCAAGCGGTAAAAGCTGTTTTCGATGAAAATTTATCTTCATATCAATCTCCTTGATCTTTCAAACTGTTTTATGTAAATAAAGTGTATTTGTTTTTATTTAATAAAATCATATACCGAAATATAATAATCTAATCTTCATGATCCGGATCATTTGCCAGAGAATGCTTCGATATAGTTACCTGATCCGTATTCAGCTTTTTGCCGCAATCAGCACAATACATATGATACAGGACTACATCGTTGGTAACCGTGCAAAGACTATAAAGCTGCTTACCGTCCAAATAAAGGTTTCTGTAAACCTTATGCTGTGTGGTATAATGGGCAGCCGGCTCAGAAAAGGTTCTCGTATGTTCATGCGGCGGGCATGAAGCCGCGCCGGCATTCTGTGCTGCAAAGCAAGCGCAGAGCGTTATGGCCAACGTCACTGCTGCAAATTTCTTTCTCAATTTTTACTCCATTCTGTACCATTTGTCACCAGCATAACAAGCAATAGCACCAAACTTATTATACTATCGGCTTTTATAACAAATACACTTTATTTACTTTCCTTGAAATGATATATTATCTTATTCTTTTTTCCTGTAATTTGTACATTACGAATATATAAGTTTCTTCGGTATATTATTTATATTATCTTCTTTACCTATTAAAAATGCAATGGACTTATTTTGATAATCAAATGTCAAAATAAGTCCATTTTAATATTTTTCATTATATTTTCTCAGATAAATTCAGTAATAACCAGGCAGCAAAAGTAATACACAAATGGAAAAATGTTTTATAAAAAACAGAATTTTTCCCCGCTGCCCGGCAAAGGTCTGCTCCCGGTTTCGTTCCAATAATATAGTTCATTTCTTTTAATATATATTTACATAGCCATAAACTCTCTTTAAATATCTTTTGAAATAGCTGCAGCTTCCTCTGTCCGCGCATACGGCACTTAAAAAATACATTTTCTTTGCCGTTTCAAAGCATTGCTCCTTCAGACCGGCATTTTGAAAGAAATCATTTTCTTCCCAGTAACAAAGCAGCTCCCTTTGAAGCTGATAAACTCTCGGTATATTTCCGGCTTCTTTGCATATTTTTATACTTTTTTCCGCAAGTTCCTGAATCCTGTCATCCTCTCCGGTTTTGTGCATGGCCCGAATCAGCTTGCAGGAAAAGCACCCATGCAAATTCGCAAAAATCCACCCTGGCTGATATCTCCGCTCTATATTAGCCAGCAGCCTCCTGGAAATTAATGTGATTTGTTTATTCTGCTTTTTTAAAGAGAGAATATTTAGAAATATAAGAAAAATATTTAGCTCTATATGATTCATCGGCCATTTTTCCAGATCTGCTCCCTCAGGCAGCATATCCCCCAGCAGCACCTCAAAGAAACGGATTGCTTCCTCCCCGTCCATTTCATCCCCCTCTGTGCTGCACTGCAGATGTCTTTTCATCGTCTCCAGATAACGTCTCCCCGTCTTTGAGCATTTATTAATATACCGTTCCAGAAGCTCTAATTTTCTCTGTGCTTCCTGATAATTTTCCTGAAAAAGCAGTACCGGAATCTCATAATACAGCTTTCCGGCCGAGCTGCCTTCCAGATCCAGCAGCACATCAGCCGTGTAAAATTGCTGATGGTACAGCTCCAGCAGCGCTCCTATACTCTCCCGTCTCACACTTCCTCTCCCGCTTTCCAGGCGGCACAGCGTTTTTTCGGTAAACTCCCAATGGCAGACTTCGCACATCTTCCGCCTGGTATAACCCAGCGCCTCTCTTTTTTTGCGCATAATTACTCCAACATTATAGTTTTCCATCGCTCCGCCTTTTCCCTCAGCTTTTCCCTGTACCCGTCCTGATATCCAAAATAAAATGTATCGTACACGGCATCTGCCTGCATATAGCAACGAAAAATATCCCCTGCCCAGGGTTTCCTTTCCTCCGCGTTCACTATCTCTTTGGCAAACAGCTCCCCCTTTGCGTCCGCGATCAGCTCACACAGCTCGCCCGTTGCCTCGCAGGTATGAAAATACTCCGTAAGCTCCAGCCCTTTCTCGCATTGTCGTATGCAGTTCTGAAATTCTCCCATCGCATACTGGCATTGCGCACAGGCAAGAATCAGATCCGCATAAAAAAGATATTGCTTTTCCTCCTGCGAAAATTCGTCTCGAAAATAATGGATAAGGAAATACAGCTTTTTTAATTTTTCTGCCGTATTTTCGATCGTGAAATCATAATAAACCGATAACAAAGCAAGCTCCTCCGGAGAAAAAAGCCTGTGCTGAAGAAGCCGCTCTTCAAATCCTGCCATGTTCTCCTCCATAAACCTCCGGAGCCGCTTTACATCCTTCTCTTTTCTGCTGCTCCGCCCTGCTCTGATCAGCCGTACCCGCAGAGCCGTATCCAAGCGATAAAAAATCATCTGCTGAAATCGGTTCCATTTATCACATAGCTCGGTAAACTGCTTCAGTTGATTTTCCGCCTTTTCGTAATTCCACAGCAGCAGGCTGCATCTGATTTCCGATTCCAGATTAGCCAGAGCATTGTCCCGCTCACTCAGATAAAAGATATTTACAGAGGGCAGAATATGCAGCCGCCCCATCAAAAGCCGAAGCAGCCAGAAATCGGCCACTCTTCCCTCTTCCAGGCGGCGCAGCTCCCCGGCGCTGATCAGGCCTTCACTGACTTCCTCCCGCGTCAGATGTCTTTTTTCTCTGGTTATTTTCAGCTGCCTTCTGAGACTTTCCTCCAGTCCTGTCCCTCTGTCGTTTTGTACTTTTTTCATGTCCTTTCTATATGTATCCATAACAGTTCCTCAGTATTTAATATATTTTTAATTATGCCATACAATAATCCTCCTGTCAAGAAATTATCTATCTCCTGAATTTCTGCAATATGTCTTTTTTGAGTGCAACCGGTTTTCTGACCGGCCGGAAAACACCGTGCTGCCGTAAAATGCAGCCGGAACAGCGGATGGATGTGATTAAATCTACAGCTGTCTACAGCTGTCAGGCAGGAGCGGCATCATACAATCTCAATCTTTTCCCCCGTCTTCAGAAAATAACACACGCCGCATCGGCTGCCGTGCGCATACATCCCCGCCGCAATCTCCATCATCCGTCGATCCAGACGGTGATAGCAGATCCGATTCTCCCACGGCAGCCCGAGAATATAATCCTGCTGTCTGCCGTCCAGACCGGAAAGCTTTTCCTGCAGACCGTCCCGCTGCCCGCGCAGCCCGAAATCACAGGAAATATAGGACGCCTCCCCGCCGTTTTTTCCGCATTTTTCCGAAAGATAATCGAACAGCTTCTTCCCTTTTTCCATAGAAATCTCCCGGACTCCCGGGCCTTTGCTTCCGCTCCCGTAAAAACTGCCGCCCTGCTTTCCCGCAGCCGGAGGGCAGACGCTCTCCCCCCGGATTCCGCCCTCCGAAAAAACACAGGCCTGCTCTTTTCCAGACAGACCGCCGGTATCCGCATCCTTTGCATCCCTCTTTGCGAAACCGCCCGAAACCTCTCCGCTCTGCTTCGGTATTTCCACTTCCTTCCCGGCAGAAAACCGGAGCTCCCGAAAGACAACTTTCCTGCTGCCATCCCCGTCTGCGGCGGAAAAACGGAAACTGATCCTGCCAAACGAGTCCTGTTCCTTTACAAAGACGCCGTTTCTCCTCCCCTGCCCGCTTCCCGGCTCCTCTAAAAGAACCGCCCCGATATCAAGCAGATGCCTCCATATTACGGTCTGAACCCTCTCTCTCGGCATCGGGAAGGTCAGCTGTTCCATTATCTGCTTTACCGTGTATCCGCGATCCGTCATAGAGCGGATCGCATCGCCGCCCGCCATATCGAGAGCAAAATCCGCCAGCGCCTTTTTGAAGTATTTCCGTTCCTGCATTTCTTCATCTCTCCTCCGCTGCATCCGGGAAAAGCAGGCTGCTCCCCCGCTTTACGCATAAGCTTTCCCTGCTGCATCCGTTTTTCTATGCGCTCCTGCAAAAATATCCTGATTTCCGTTCCCGCAAAAAACACGCCTCGGAGCTTTCCGTATTGCAAAGCCTTCCTGCTACAGAAAATCTGCACCGGCCACCCTTTTAAGCATCCGGGGCCATCCTTCGGCAGAAAACAGCGGAAGGCCTGCATCGGCAGGCCTTCCAGAATCCGCGGACGACAGTTCCCCGCCTCCGCTTAACGCCGGATAATCTCCTCTCTTCCCGGCCCGTTCGACACCATTGTGATCGGCACGCCGATCTCTCTCTCGATAAATTCGATGTAGCCGCGGCAGTTTTCCGGCAGCTCCCCGTAGCTCCGGATTCCGCGGATATCGCATTTCCATCCCGGAAGCTTCTCGTATACCGGCTTTGCTTTTGCCAGCTTCGCCGTGACCGGAAAATCCTTTGTCACGGTTCCGTCGATCTCGTAGCCGACGCACACCGGCAGCTCGTCAAGATAGCCGAGCACGTCGAGCACGGTCAGCGCTACTTCGGTTGCTCCCTGCATCCGGCAGCCGTAACGCGATGCAACGGCGTCAAACCAGCCCATCCGCCGCGGCCGTCCCGTCGTCGCTCCGAATTCTCCGGCATCTCCGCCGCGCCGCCTCAGCTCATCCGCTTCCTCTCCGAAAATTTCGCTGACAAACTCGCCCGCGCCCACCGCCGACGAATACGCCTTTACCACACAGATAATATCCTTGATCTCATAAGGCGGGATTCCCGCTCCGATCGCGCCGTAGGCCGCCAGCGTGGACGAGGAAGTCACCATCGGGTAAATGCCGAAATCCGGGTCCTTCAGCGTGCCGAGCTGTCCCTCAAGCAGAACCGTCTTCCCTTCCTTCAGCGCGTCATGCAGATACAGCGCGGTGTCCGCCACATAAGGCTTTACCATATCGCGGTAGCCCATCAGTGTCCGGTACAGCTCCGCCGGATCGAGCTTCGGCTTGTGGTACATGTGCTCCAGCAGAATATTCTTCTGTTCCAGCACGCGCTCTACTTTCTCCTTCAGCAGCGCCTCATCAAAAAGCTCCGAAACCTGGAAGCCGGTCTTTGCATACTTATCCGAATAGAACGGAGCAATGCCGGATTTCGTCGAGCCGAACGATTTCTTCCCGAGTCTCTCCTCCTCATACTCATCAAAAAGAATATGGTAAGGCATCATAATCTGCGCGCGATCCGATACGAGAATCCGCGGCTTCGGCACGCCCCGATCCACAATCCCCTGGATCTCCCGGCAGAGATACGGAATATTCAGCGCAACGCCGTTGCCGATAATGCTTGTCGTGTGTCCGTAAAATACGCCGGACGGCAGCAGATGAAGCGCAAATTTTCCGTACTCGTTGATAATCGTGTGTCCTGCGTTGCTGCCTCCCTGAAAGCGAACAATGACGTCCGAGGTTTCCCCGAGCATGTCGGTGATTTTTCCCTTTCCCTCGTCCCCCCAGTTTGCTCCTACAATTGCTCTTACCATAATCCTTCCTCCAGTCTCATGCCCGCAATGGAGCACGAACATTTTCGCTGCCGCCATGGAAACGGCCGGCCGCATACGTTCTTTCAAACAGCGCACCGAAAACAAAAGGCATTGTAACAGTCCGCCACAATGCCTTTCCTATTACTCAGGTATTATACACCAAAATCAGATATAAGTAAAATCAATATTTTTTATGTTCGGTATTAAAATCGCCTATGTCCTACTGGTTGGAGCAGTCCAGACAAATATGTTTCGGCGCTGAAGATTCTGCTTCTGGTTCCATGGTGAGAAACAGCGCTGCACGGGCAGGGATTTTTTTACTGACTGCCCGCCATTCCCCCGGTATGCTTTTTATGAAAAAATTCTGCATTGCGTGTACGGATGAACGACTGCCCGAAAAACGAATATTGCTTTTTATTCGGCAGTCTTGTCCTGCCTTTGCAGTGAGCTATTCCGCCTTTCCTCCGTAATGTCTTTGATGTTTCCAATAAAGTTTACATCAACATTGTATTTTAAAGTATAGATGTTTTTGCCTTCACGAATAGCATCTGTGATTTCGAGTATTTCTTTCTGAATATCTTCCTCGTTCTCATACCATCCAAGTTGAGTTGTATGTTCACCAAAAATTGTAATTTTATCCACACCAAGCAGCAAATACTTTGGCTGCTTTTTCGCAGGAGAAAATACCGGAGAAACGGTAACCTTAAAACACGAAACCAGATTCTTGGCAAACGGTGATTCAATGAATATCGGATTAGCCGGCAAGGCGTGATGAACGAAATTCTTTTGCTCCGTATTCATAGCCGCCTCGTCTTCTTTCAAAAGCAAATAGTCCGTCGTGCAATGAAATAATCTGCATATCCGTATCAGTTTATCGGTTTCAGGGTAAGCAGCATTGCTCTCCCACTTGCTGATTGCCTGGCGGGAAACCCCGAGAACTTCTGCCAGTTGTTCCTGCGTGTAATTGTTTTCCTTTCGCAGCTTGGCTAATTTATTTCCTAATGTCATAGTCAATCCTCCAATCTATCGTTTTGTTCAAGTAAATAATAATTGTTTCTGCGCCGAAAAGCCACCATTTTATATTTTCCAAATGCAAACTGCAGGTTGCATTTCTGAAAAAATACATTCCTTGTACTCCGCACCGACTTTTGTAATAATAGCTGCGTATAGAAGGTATTTCTGTATAATTCATGTATTATTTCTGTGTTATTCTGAATTTCTTCGGCAGAATTTCTTTTACAGGAACCTTTCTTAAGAGTATTCTTCCGTCTATCTGCTGATCCGTAAAAAACTCCTGTCCCAATCCGGAACTTCTTAGTAAACCACGCCATAAGTATTACCGGCGCATCGGAGATGGACTTTTCCTGGATGCAGAGCTGCCGGCCATTCCGTTGTTTTGCATTGCTCCCGGCATCGGTTTGTGCCGTATAAAAATTTATTCCTGCTCTGGTAATTCGCTGAATATTATTATATAATCATATTCGGATGATGCCATCCGGCAGCGTCCGGCAAGCGGAGCGATCCGGCCTGCATTCCGGCCGAACCACAGGCCCTCTTCTGCGCGGGGTCTGAAGCAAAAGCTGCTCCGAAATAAAACAAGACGCAGTATGGAGGCTATTATGCAGACAAAAAGAAAAGGGAAACTGTGGGCGTTTCTTGTGCTCCTGTGCATGCTTTTCCAGCTTGCTCCCGCTTCTGCCGGCATGGCCGCGGAAGTTTCCGAGGAGGTCATAAACGGGGAAGAGCACGCGGAACTTTCTCTCAGCGAGATCTTTGAGAGCTATGAGCACACCGATCCTGCAGAATTCTACGAAGGACTGGCGCAGCTGGCGGAGCTTGCTGCGGACGAGGAAAACGCAGAAGCCGCGAAGGAGCTCTACGACAAGCTCGACACGATCTACGGGAAAGCGTACACAATGCGGGTCATCGCATCCATCGCAACCCGTGTGGATGCGACGGACATGAAAATGGCGGAGGAAGATGCCTACAATACTTCTCTCCTCAATCTGATGCGCGACCGGTTCTGCACCACCGTAAAGGATATTCTCGACCTGCCGGGCAGCCGCGATATCGTTGCGGATTTTACGAATGAGGATCGCGAATTCTTTTCCTCCTACGAGGAAATGACCGAAGAACAGCTGGATGCTGTAAACCGTGAGCAGGCGCTGATTCAGGAATACAGCATAAAGCAGCTGGAGGCTGCTGCTGCCACGGTTGAAATCAACGGTACTGTCGTGGGCTTCGCTGAGCTGGAGGCCGCTGCCGCTGCCGGAATGATCGATGCAGACACCTACTATGCAAAACATATGGAGCTGGCAGAAAAGCAGAATGCACTTCTCGGCGAGGTTTATCTCCGTCTGGTGAAGGTACGCCGGGAAATTGCTTCCCTGTACGGCTACGACAATTACAACAACTATATGTATGAGGCTTACGGACGGGACTATACGCCGGACGAAATCCAGGCATTTTCCGAATCCGTAAAAACCTATCTTTCCGCTCCGTATTTTTATATGCAGAACCTGATGGACTGGAATTCTCCTTGCCTGGGTCTGACATACGATGAAAATACTATTCTGGAAACAATTTCCACCTATCTTCCTCAGACTTCCGTTGAACTTCAGGATGCCGTTGATCATCTGATCAGCAACAAACTGTATGATATCGGCTATTCCGACGTTAAAATGGCGGGCGCTTTCACCACTTACTTCCCATATTACAACACGGAATGCATTGTTATGCAGCCGAATTTCAATACATACGATCTTCTGACCATGGTGCATGAATTCGGACATTTCAATGCGAACTATCAGAAGGGAAGCACCTCCTCGCTGGATGTTGCCGAGGTGCAGTCGCAGGGCCTTGAATTTCTGTTTATGGAGCACTACGAGGATATCTTTGGCGACAGCGCTCCGGTTATCGAAGAATACGTAACTCTTCAGCAGGTTTACTCCTTTATTTCCGGCTGCATGAACAACGAGCTGGAGACCTGGGCCTACACGCAGGAAGATCTTACGCTGGATGCGCTGAATGCAAAGAATGCCGAGCTTCTGCAGGCTTATGAGCAGATGCAGGCAGGTTCCTGGACTTTGGATTATTACAGCAAGCTCTGGGTGCAGACACATCACTTTTTCCTGAGCCCATGCTACTATATCAGCTACGCCACCTCCGTGGCAGGCGCTTTCGCCATCCGCGAGGTTGCTCTGGAAAATCCGATAGCCGCTGTCAATTCCTATCTTGCGGTAGCGACGGCCGAGACAGATCAGGGCTTCTCCGAGGTAATGGAGGATGCTGGCCTCGGCGACGTGCTCTCGCCGGAACAGATTCAGGCAGTGGGCGAGGGACTGATGGAGTACTTCAATCTGGAGCAGCGCTTTAAGGAGAAATTCTTCCCGGAGCAGGGCGGCCCGCAGACCGGGGAACCGGACGAGGAAGAACCAGACACGGAAGAACCGGACCAGGAAGAGCCGACTCCGGCGCCGGCTGCCCCGAATACCTGCCATGTCCGCAGCGGCGACACCCTTGCAAAAATTGGAAAACGTTTCCAGGTTGACTGGAAGGAGATTGCCAAGCTGAACGGCATCAAAGCCCCTTATAAGATCTTTGCAGGCCAGGAGCTGATCCTGCCTGAAAACGCCGTTCTCACCGCGGAAAAGATCGTCGTTCAGAAGGGCGACACCCTTGGCAAAATCGCTGCAGCTCTCGGGCTGAACTGGACGGTTCTGGCCGAGCAGCTCGGACTCGAAGCACCGTATACGATCTATGCCGGCGAGGAGCTGGAATTTATCTATTAGTCCGCTTGACCTGCTGCTTGTTGTCAGGGACTTTTTAATACGATTCACAGAAGCTTCAAAAATTTGGAATAGTAAGAGCCGGGAACCTGTCCATAGGTTCCCGGCTTTCGTTAAGGTCTTATTTATGCATTATATCCTGTCTGCAAGTTCTTTACTTCATCAGGAGAGAGGCCGGAAATGCTGACGATTTCTCCGAGGGCATATTTCCCGGCACGCAACATACAAAGTGCAATCTCCGTCATAGTTTCTCTCCGCTCCCGGATACGCATATCTTCAGTCACTTCAGCCGCTGCTGTTACAACTTTACTTTAGCACAACAGTATGGTTGCTTTAATCGCTATCAGACTTTCATACTGCTGGCCAGCAATATATGTACGGTTCCTGGACGGAAACCAGAAATACGGTGATTCCGTTTGCCCTTTTAAGGGCAAAAAATAAGGGGACAAGTTAGTGCAACCCCTTGATTTTACGGGGTTCCTCTAACTTGTCCCTATTATAACACAGTCATCAAGATAAAAATCCTTATCTTCATAGCGCATCAGCTTCTGTCTGGCTGCAAAACAGAAACCGCGTCCCAGCTCCAACAGAAATTCCTGTAATTTATCTATCAATGCCTGCTCTAAATCCGACTCCCGCAGGGACGAATAATCTTTCAGATCAAGAATTCCAACACATATGGGTCTTTGATAAAATTTTCCGCTGCCAATGGCACAGTAAGTTTAACAGCTTCGGCCCTTACAGGTATCTGCTCTCGGCTTGCAAGAAGCCGTTCATAATATAGGGTTGAAATCTGCCGCTCCAGCTGGCGGCTCGACCATGCGGAAGCGATTGCTTCTTCCATATACCACTGTCTTGCCTGTTCATTTTCTACCGACAGCAGGAGATGGTAGTGCGTCTAGGTCAATTGCGAACGCAGTGCGTTCGTATTTGGAAACATTATATAAAATTTCTTCATCTGCTGCAATGTCCGCACAGAAAAGCCCTTGCCAAAATCCTTAGTCAAACGGCTGGACAGTTCCTGCAGCACAGATTTCCCGTAACCGGACCGTGCATTGCCGTCCTGCTCATGTTCTACGATAATGCGCCCAATCTGCCAATAAGCCTGCACCATTGCAAAATTGACCGCACTGTACATTTCTTGTGTTCGTTTTGCTGCTTTACTGCGATATATTCACGGGCTAATGCAGATAGCCGCTGAATTTCATTTTGATTGTATTTTCCAATTTCCTCCATAGCGGCAAGTAATTTTTCTCTTTGGGGTTGTATATCAATAACCTTATTTTTATAGTTTTCGATTTTAACTTCACTATGTTGAGGAGGTTGTCCAAATGCTAGGCATTTCTGGTTCTCCTGCTAACATCCTATGACTAAGATTTCCTTCCTCGTTGAAACTAAAACACGATACAGGCAAACGCAGCTGTCCATGCTGACTGTCTGCCTTACCTGCCTATAATATGCCAAGGCAAATGCGGCTGATCATCCTCCTCGTGTCTGCTGCACTCCGGCGCTGCCGGCCCTCACCGGACTCCGGTGCTTCCCAGCCCGCCCCGGTCCGTTCCTTCAAGTCTTTCCGTCTCCTCAAAAATAAGCGGCGGCTGATTTTTCACAATCCGGAACTGGCATATCCTGTCGTTCTTATGTATCACCGTATCGCGCAGCGCATACGCCGGCATATACCACCAGTCGTTCGGACCGCAGTACGAATTGTCGATAATACCCGTATGATTTGTCTGAATAATGCCGAAATTTTTGAAGGTACTGCTGCGCGGCACGATATGCGCCTCATAGCCCTGCGGGAGCTGCATCGCCACTCCAAGCGGAATCAGCCGGAATTCGCCGCACTTAAGCTCCGTATCCTCCGCCGCCCGCAGATCAATCCAGTCGGATTTTCCGTCAATACAGCGCAGCCGTTCCACCGTATCATCCAAATACTGTATTTTTATTTTTTCCATTACTTTTCTGCTCCTCTGCCGGAAATGTGATTTTCACCAGACCTGTTGCCGTAAATTCTCCGCTTATTTTCTTAAATCGACGAAGCAGCAAATCACTTGCCGTCAGGCTTTCATCGTATTTTTTCCGTGTTTTCGTATCTGCATCTTCCTTCGCACCTGCGCGCCGGCATACCGTTCCCTCGGCAAAATACCTCCGCGCGAAAAAACAGAAAGACAGCCTGACTTTAATCCGGGCAGGCTGTCTTCTGCAGCTTTTTTGCATTGCGGCGGAAGGCCTTCCGCACAAACAGGCGGCTGCCGGTTTCGCACGGAATCACCGGCATGCCTCCGGGAGGAATGCCCTCCGACGTCAGCCGAAAGCGGCCGCTGGATTCGCTCCGCTTCCTGTTACATTTCCTTCAGAAACGCCTCGTAGCCCTTCATCGCTTCATAAATATCAGATTTGCTTGTAATTTCCCACGGTGCATGCATATTCAGTACTGGTACACCGCTGTCAATCACCTGCATATTGTACTGTGCCATAATATAGGCGATCGTTCCGCCTCCGCCCTGATCCACCTTGCCCAGCTCGGAGGTCTGGAAGGATACCTTGTTCTTTTCCAGAGCCGCGCGGATCGCTGCCATAAATTCGGCATTTGCATCATTGCAGCCGCCCTTGCCCCGCGAACCGGTATACTTGTTGAATACAAGACCGCGCCCGAAATATGCGGTATTTTTCTTCTCGTTCACACTCGGATAATTCGGATCAAACGCTGCGGACACATCCGACGAAAGCATAACCGAATTGGCCAGCGCCCGTCTCAGCTTCAGCTCGGAGTAATCGCCCATGCGATCCATCAGCTCCGCAACGATATTCTCGAAAAAGCGGGAGTGCATGCCGGTGGCGCCGACGCTTCCGACTTCCTCCTTATCGACAAGAATGCATACTGCGGTGCGCTCCGCCGCCTTTGTATGAAACATTGCCAGCATTGAGGTGTAGGCGCAGACTCTGTCATCCTGCCCGTAGCCGTACACCATGCTTCGGTCAAGGCCGTAATCCCTCGCCTTTCCGGCCGGTACGACCTCAAGCTCCGCGGAAATAAAATCCGCCTCCTCCACCTGGTACTGCTCCTTTAATATGCGCAGCACATTCGCCTTGACCGCATCCTTTTCCGTATCGGCAAGCGGAATGCTGCCCACATTGACGTTCAAATCCTCGCCCTCAATCACCTTTCCGGCCGTCTTTGCCATCTGGTCAGCCGAGAGATGCACCAGAAGATCGCTGATTCCTACCACCGGATCGTCGTCCTTCTCCCCGATGTTTACATTCACCTTCGTACCGTCCTTTTTCACAAATACGCCGTGAATGGCAAGCGGCAGCGTAACCCACTGATATTTTTTGATCCCGCCGTAGTAATGCGTATCAAGAAACGCCATCTCGGTTTCCTCGTAAAGAGGAATCTGCTTGATGTCTATACGCGGGGAGTCAATGTGGGCGCCGAGAATCTTCATGCCGGTTTCCAGCGGGCTGCTGCCCACAAGAAAGAGCACTGCCGCCTTTCCCATATTGGTTGCATACAGTTTATCCCCCGGCTGCACCTTCTTCACGGAAAACAGATCCTTATAGCCCTGGGCCTCCGCCTGACGGACCACTTCATCCACGCATTCCCGCTCGGTCTTGCAGTCCGAAATAAATTTCTTGTAGCCCTCACTGACCGCAAATACTTCTTCCGTCTGTGCCTTTGTGTACTTCAGCCAGGCATTTTTGCTTTTTTCCTTTTTCTCTGCCGCTTTTTTCGGCTCTGCCTTTTTTTCTGCTGCTTTTTTCTCTGCCATTTCAACCTCATTCCGCTGCTCCGGGCAGCTAATCCTTTTTGTATGCTTCATCTTACCACCGATCCCGGCAAATTTCAACCGTCAGGATAAAAAAGTATCCGCGCCGTCACTGCACTCCGCGGAAAAAATGTCCGCGCATAAAATTCCCCTGCGGCCTGCCGCTGCCGGAAAGCAGCTCTGCAGTCTCTCTCCCCGATTCCGTTGTAAAATCATAGCGGAGACCGCACGGCGCAAGCCCGGCAAGCTCGCTTTCACAATCAGCAAGCCAGAGGCAATCCGCACTGTAGATCGTACTGTAACAGAACCGGCAGAAGCTGATAACCAGCATATCCCTGCACTTCCGATCCGTCAGCAGCAGGCCGCCGTCCTCTCCTGCCTGCGGGCAGTCCGCATTCCTTATTTTGTCCGGACTCCGGCCGTTTCCCTGTCCTTTTTCCTTGAGGCATTCCGCCGTATTTTTCCGCACGCACTGCGCGGAGGTCATCAGCGGCAGCCGGCCGTAGACCGTCAGCTCCATATCACCGATGCCGAGCTGCGCAAGCTCCCGCGCATTGAGCTCGTACGGAGCGGTGAACCGCCCGGCTCCCGCGCCGGCAAAAAAGCGCTTTGCTTCCGCATTCATCGTATACAGCATGGCATCCGTAACCAGCTGTCTTGTCCCGACCTCCTGTTTCCATTCTGTTCCGAACAGCCGTAGCTCCTCATAGCTGCGCAGAAGGTATCCGTCCGCACCGGAGGAGAGAAGCAGCTGCTGCTCACGCCGCAGCAGGTCAAGAACGTCGGCCCGGCAGATCTGCGGGAGCCGCACAAATAATTCCGCTCCCGCCGCATGTGCGGCACGGGCCGCCTCTGACAGCCCGGTCAGAGGCATCGCCGCAATATCATAATATATCCTTGATGCACGACCGCTCTCCAGCACTGCCGCAAACTGCTCCCTCGTAAGCACAGCCGCGCTGATGTAAGGGCCGGCTTTGTCCCTCTCGCGTTCTGCCGGACTTCCCGTATCTGCTGCTCCGCCGTTTTTCGGCGCAGCGATCGAATCTGTCACTGATATCTGGGATCTTCCCGTCCCCGCAGCTCCCCCGGTTTTAAGAGCATCCTCCGCACTGCATCGGATTTCTTCCGCAGCGCTTTTGTTTCCCTCCGCGGCAGTCCGGCCCTCGTTTCTTCCGCCCCTGCCGCTGTTCTTCCTCTCCGGCGGCTTTCTTCGTCCCCGCCTTATGATTTCCTGCTCCAGCCTAGTCAGCGCTTCCCTCCGCAGCTCGTTCAGCTTTGCAACGGGCACAAAAACAGACCCGCTGCACCGGATTTCCAGCTGCGCAAAATAGAATGGCGTATCCCCGGTTTTTTCCAGCTGCGCCCGAAGCCGTTCCTCCGTCATCGGCTGCTTCTGCGCTTCCTCAACAATATCCCCGACAGCAAAGGCCAGCCATTCTCCACGGATTTCTCCCCCGGCCGGCGGGCATTTCCCGGCATCTTCCGGCATCTCTGTCCCCTTCGGGCACTCTCCCGTACGATACGCCTCCTCCCGGCATCTCCCGGACAGCTCCTCTCTGCCGGTGAGCCGCACTGAGAGTCTGAGCGGCTCACCGGCTCTCGCTTCAAGGCAGCCCGCAATTCCCCTGCGCGGCCGCTGTCCGCAGCAGCGCTCCGAAAGACCGGCCAGAAGAAGGTTGTTCCTTGTGCGGAAAACCGCATCCCCCGGCCGGATCTTAAGTCCCGGGAGAAAATTCGTCTCAAACTGTTCGCCCCGGCTTTTTGCTTCCTTCAGGGTAAACTCGTAGACGCCTCCTGCACTCAGCCGGATTTCCAGAACATCCTGCGCATTCAGTTTTTCGGCAGCGCACAGCACGGCCCGGTTTTTTCGCACCTGCCTTACCACAGCTGCGTATACGCCGCTGTGGTTCGGCCGCTGCACCGACATCATCGACCGCCCGTTGTGCATCCGGTAATAACCATTTGAAAAGCCGCCGCGGTTATACAGATCCTGCATATCCAGAAGCTCCTGCCGCAGCACCTCCGGATGTTCCCGGTGAAATGCCTTATAGCACTCCGCCCCGAGCTCCAGATAGCGCTGCACCTCTGCACGGTATGCCGCAGCCGTCCCCGCCGCATATTCGGGGCGCTTCATCCGCCCCTCGATCTTGAAGGAATCTATTCCCGCTTCAATCAGCTCCGGAATCATATCAAGCGTACACATATCCTTCGGGCTGAGAAGATAGCTCCCGGCTGTCCCCTCCTGTCCCCTGTCTCTGCGATCCTCCTCTGTTTTCCGGCTCCGGTATGCCGTCTTTGCCTGCCGGGTGCCGTTTTCCCGGACTTCTCCCGCCCCTCGCACCTCATACTCCATCCGGCACGGCTGAGCACACCTGCCGCGGTTTCCGCTCCTGCCCCCGAGCATACTGCTCATCAGGCATTGTCCGGAATAGCAGTAGCAGAGCGCGCCGTGAACAAACGTCTCGATCTCCAGCTTCGTTGAAGCACGCAGGCGCTTCAGCTCGGAAAGCCCGAGCTCCCTTGCCGGCACCAGCCTTGTCACAGGATAATTCTGAAAGCATTCCGCGCCCTCGGCCGCGACGAGTGACATCTGTGTGCTGGCGTGGAGCGGAAGCCCCGGAAACTCCCGGCTGACGAATTCCGCCACACCGGCATCCTGTACGATCACGGCATCCAGTCCCGCTTCATAATAAGGCTTCAGATAGCGGTACAGCACATCCCCCATCTCGTCCGGCTTCAGCAGTGTATTTACAGTCATATAAAGCCTTTTATCATAAAAATGCGCATAATCAATCGCAGACAGCATGCCGTCCATATCCGGGTTGTCTGCGAACGCTCTGGCACCGAACCTGCTCCCGCCCATGTAGACGGCATCCGCACCGGCTGCAACAGCCGCGCGCAGGCCCTCCATCGAGCCGGCAGGCGCCAGTATTTCAATTTTCCTGCTCTTTTCCTGTTTCATGACCATACCCGTACACACCGCAGAATCAGGGGCACAGCTTTTCGAACCGTCTGAAGGTACTGTATCTGGAAATGCCCTTTGAAATGCTCTTTTGCGCTGCAGCTATCTGGAAACGCCCTTTGAAATGCTCTTTTTTATCAGGGCTTCGGTTTCTCCCCGTTCTTGTGCTCCGGCAGAACACCGGAACCGACCAGGCGCTGCAGATTTTTCAGCTCCGTCTCCAGCCTTATGTTCTTTTTTTCCTCCTCATGGCGTGCTTCTTTTGCCTGCTCCAGCTCCTTCTGCGCCGCCTCCAGTTTTGTCTGAAGGGAAAGGATCTCATGTCTGAGGTCAAAAACCTCATTGCTCTTCACATCCCGGTCACTTTCCGTATGCCTCATCTGCTCTTTTAGCTTAAAATAATCGTCGGCTACATTCAGCTGCAGAAGAACATTCCTCATATCTCCGTCCAGCTGCCGGAAAAAGGGCTGCTTCTTCAGCTCGTCATATTTCTCGTTGAGGTAGGCGGCCACCCGGTGCATGTACTCGCTGCTCTCATAGCCGCTGAGCGTATACTGCTTCCCGTTTATAATGACATCCGTACTCGTCTGCCTGTTCATCCTGTACGCCTCCCCTGTCCTCCTGTTTTATCCCTTGCCGGCTTACGCCATCTGCTATCCATTATAGCAGAAACTGCCGAAATTACAATGTCTCAGACAGACTTTTTCACCCCCAGATGCGTGTACGCCAGATCCGTTGCCATTCTCCCCCGCGGCGTGCGCACAATCAGGCCGTTCTGAACAAGGTACGGCTCATAGACCTCCTCAACGGTGCCCGCATCCTCTCCGATGGTCGCCGCAACCGCCTCCAGCCCGACCGGTCTTCCGCCGAATTTGTCCATCATAGCCAGAAGAATTTCGCGGTCGATATGATCGAGTCCCAGCCGGTCAACCTCCAGCAGATCAAGCGCAAAATCGGCCACCTGCTTTGTAATTTTCCCGTCATACTTTACCTGAGCGAAATCCCTGACACGCTTCAGCAGCCGGTTTGCAAGACGGGGAGTGCCGCGGGAGCGCCGTGCCAGCTCCTGCGCGCCCTCCGGCTCGATCGTCACGCCGAGCACCTGCGCGGATCGCAGGATAATCTGTTCCAATTCCTCAACCGTGTAAAATTCCAGCCGGTTTACAACCCCGAACCGGTCTCTCAGCGGGGCAGTCAGCATGCCCGCGCGCGTCGTGGCACCGACCAGCGTAAATTTCGGAAGCTCCAGCCGCAGCGACTTTGCCGCCGCCCCCTTGCCGATCACAATATCAATTGCGAAGTCCTCCATCGCCGGATACAGAATTTCCTCCACCTGGCGGTTCAGCCGGTGGATCTCGTCGATAAAAAGGATATCCCCCTCCTGCAGATTGTTCAGGATGGAAGCCATATCCCCCGGCTTTTCAATTGCCGGGCCGGAGGTCGTTCTCATGCGAACGCCCATTTCATTGGCAATCACGCCGGCCAGCGTCGTTTTTCCAAGCCCCGGAGGGCCGAAAAAAAGCACATGATCCAGCGCCTCGCCCCTGCCCTTCGCCGCTTCGATGTAAACCTTCAGGTTCTTCTTCGCCTTCTGCTGTCCGATGTAATCCTTCAGCAGCTGGGGCCGCAGGCTCCCCTCGATTTTCTCATCCTCCTCCGTGAGCTCGGTGGTAATCATTCTTCTCGCCATTTGCTTCCTCCATTGTCCCGGTCATATCACAATTTTTTCAGCGCAGCCTTCAGCAGCTCGTCCGAAGTCATATCGGATGTCAGCGCGATGGAATTCACCGCCCGGCTGGCCTCCGTACCGGAAAATCCGAGCGCGGTGAGCGCCTGGATCGCCTCGCTGATCATGCTCCGGCTGTCGTTTCCTTCCGCATCCGCTGCTTCCGCCCCGGATGCCGCCAGCTTCTGCTCAAATGCATCCTCAAGCCGGAATTTGTCCTTCAGTTCAAGAATCAGTTTTTTGGCCGTTTTTGCCCCGATGCCGGGTGCTCTGGCGATCGTCTTTTCATCTTCGGAAAGTACGGCAAAGCGAAGATCATCGACCGAAACCGCGGACAGCAGCCCGACTGCCCCCTTCGGCCCGATTCCGCTCACCCCGATCAGCATCCGGAACACCGCAAGTTCCTCGCGGCTCGCAAACCCGAAAAGCGAAACCCCGTCCTCCCGGACCTGCATATATGTATAAAGGAGCATTTTCTCCCCCTGGCGCGGCTGCGATGCCAGCACCGGCGCCGGAACAACCACCTCATAACCGATCCCGCCGCAGTCGAGTACCACGGAATTTTCCGTGAGCCATGCCACCTCACCTCTGATAAACGATATCACGCGTTCCGCTCCTTTCTGTTTCATCCTGATATTTTCTGTTCTTTCACCTGTTTGCTGCCGCAGGTGTTTTCCCTTCATTCGGCCTTAAGTATACCACAACTGCGGAGAAAAGAAAAGCGGGCAGCTGCGCACCGCACCGCTCCGCTCCAGTTTCCTGTCCTTCTGCCTATCAAGACTTTCGCTCCGGAACCGCCGCTTATGCACACAGCTTCCTGTCCCGTCCTTTCCGCGCATTTTAAAAGGCCGCCCTCCTTCGAGGGCGGCCTCCCACCATTTCGTTTCGATAGATATAACAATTCCTGTATAAATTTTTAGCAAATTATATATTAGAAAAGGTACATTCAAAACGCGGTTGAATTATAATTTTGTAACGTTTGTTGCCTGCGGTCCCTTTGCTCCCTGAACAACGTCGAACTCGACAGCCTGGCCCTCTTCCAGAGACTTGAAGCCTTCCATGTTCAGTCCGGAATAATGTACGAATACATCATTGCCCTGCTCATCAGAGATGAAACCAAAACCCTTCTGGTTGTTAAACCACTTAACTGTACCTTTCATGTGTGTTTCCTCCACAAACTTTCATAATTGCCGCATCCTGGTTCCGCGACAATCTCATCATAGCATCTTTCTTCGGCAATGTCAAATAATTTTTTATAATTTCTTAACATTTTCGTAAAAAATAAGATTTTCGCGGTTCTGTCATACCCCGTCGCTCTGCTTCTGCTGTGCTGTCACGGCAATTTCCAGCTCCGCAAGCTGCTTTTCGTCCACCGTATTCGGCGCATCCGTCATCAGACAGGAAGCATCCTTCACTTTCGGGAACGCAATAACGTCGCGGATGGAATCCTCCTTCGCCATCAGCATGACAAGACGGTCAAGCCCGTACGCAAGCCCCGCATGCGGCGGCACACCGTATTTGAATGCGTTCAGCAGGAAACCGAAGCGGCTGTACGCCTCCTCCAGCGTAAAGCCGAGCGCCTCAAACATCTGTTCCTGCACATGGTTCTGGAAGATTCGGACGGACCCGCCGCCGATCTCTGTGCCGTTCAGCACAATGTCATAAGCCTTGGCACGCACTTTTGCCGGATCCGATTTCAGCATCGGCAGATCCTCTTCCACCGGCATTGTAAACGGATGGTGCATGGCGACAAAGCGTCCCTCCTCCTCGGAGTACTCAAAAAGCGGGAATTCCGTGACCCAGAGGAAGCTGTATTGATTTTTATCCAATAATCCGAGGTTTTTCGCAAGCTCCAGGCGGAGATTTCCAAGTACATCCCAGACAATTTTGTTTTTATCAGCGGCAAACAGCAGCAGATCGCCCGGCTTTCCTTCCATTGCCGCGACAAGCGCATCCGTCTCCTCCGCACTCAGGAACTTTGTGAAGGAGGATTTTACCGTCCCGTCCGGCGCAATCGCCAGATAAGCAAGCCCCTTCGCACCGAAGCCCTTGGCGAACTCGACAAGCGCATCAATTTTCTTTCTCGGCATTTCGCCCTGTCCGGCGGCGTTGATTCCGCGCACCGAGCCCCCCGCGGCAATCGCCCCGGTGAAAACAGAAAAGCCGCAGTTCTTTACGGTTTCCGTCACATCCTTCAGCTCCATGCCGAACCGCAGATCCGGCTTGTCCGAACCGAAGCGATCCATTGCCTCCTGCCAGGTCATGCGCGGAATCGGCAGTTTTACCTCCACCCCGAGCACCTCGCCGAACAGCTTCGCAAGCAGGCGTTCATTCACGTCAATCACATCGTCCACATCGACAAAGGAAAGCTCCATATCAATCTGCGTAAACTCCGGCTGACGATCCGCGCGCAGATCCTCGTCGCGGAAGCACCGCGCCAGCTGAAAATAGCGGTCGTAGCCCGAGCACATCAGCAGCTGCTTGAACAGCTGCGGCGACTGCGGCAGCGCGTAGAAATTCCCCGGATGCACGCGGCTCGGCACGAGGTAGTCCCTCGCACCCTCCGGCGTGGATTTGCACAGCATCGGCGTCTCGATCTCCAGAAATCCCTCGTCGGCGAGAAACTGTCTTGTCAGTGTTGCAACGCGGCTGCGCAGCATCAGGTTCCGCTGAAGGTCCGGCCTCCGCAGATCGAGATAACGGTATTTCAGGCGGAGCTCTTCCTTCGTCCTGGAGTTTTCTTCCACCGGGAACGGCGGGGTCTCCGCCTCGGACAGAATGCGCAGTTCTTTCGCCCGCAGCTCGATTTCCCCGGTCGCAAGATTCTCGTTGACCGCGCCGGAGCGTGCTTCCAGACGGCCTACAACCGCAATTACAAATTCGCTGTGCAGCCGGCACGCCTTCTCAAAGCCTTCCGTCCCGACGTCGCTCTCCTCAAAAATAATCTGCAGAATACCGGAACGATCCCTCAGATCAACAAAAATTATGCCTCCCTTATTTCTGCTCTTCTGCACCCAGCCCATCGCCGTTACCGTCTCGCCGATATTCGCGGCCGAAAGCTCCGCGCAGCGGTGCGTCCGGTGCAGTCCCTTCATTGACTCTGCCATTGCTTTTATCCTCTCATTCTGCCGCCGCAGCGGCGATATTATTCAGGCTGCTGCGCCCCGTTCCCGTCGGAATTATCTCCGCAAAAAAATCACGGTTTGCCGGGATAATTGTCCGATTGCCGGCCGGGCCCGGACCGCGCGGTATTCTCACTCCCCGGAAGATTCCCGGCCTCCTGCCGCGTTTTGTTCCTCCAGAAAAAATCCGGCCAGCCGGTCAAGCGCCACCTCGGTCTGCTCTCCCGTCTCCATGTTTTTCACAAAGGCCGCGTTTCTGGCAAGCTCGTCCTCGCCGAGAATCACGGTATTTTTCGCTCCGAGTTTGTTCGCATATTTCATCTGCGCCTTCACGCTGCGATCCATATAATCTGTCTCGGTTGCAATGCCCGCATCGCGCAGCTGTGTTACCAGGCGAAACGCCCGCGCCCGGGCCGCCTGCCCGAGAATGCCGACATAGAGCTTTGGCGGCTCCTCCGGGTCAAGCGCAACCTTCTCCCTGTCAAGAAAATAGAGAATGCGTTCGATGCCCATGCCAAAACCGACCGCCGGAATATCCTGCTTTTCGTCGATCTCATGCACAAGCCCGTCGTACCGTCCGCCGCCGCAGAGCGTAAAACCATCCGCGTTGACAAATTCAAATACGGTCTTTGTATAATAATCCAAGCCGCGGACGATCCCGGTGTCAATCTCATAAGGGATTTCCAGCTCGCCGAGCAGGCTCTTCAGCTCTTCAAAATGCGTCCGGCATTCCTCGTCGAGATAATCAATGGTGCGCGGGGCATCCTTCACAATTTCCCGGCAGGACGGAACCTTGCAGTCAATCACGCGCAGCGGATTTTTCTGCATCCTCTCGCGGCAGGTTTCGCAGAGGCTGTCCTCATGTTTTTTCAGATAGGCGAGCAGCGCGTCGTTGTAGGTTTTGCGGCAGCTTCTGCAGCCGATGCTGTTGATGTGCAGTTTTGCGTCCGAGAGACCGAGTCTGCGGATAAATTCCGTGATCAGCGTAATCAGCTCCACCTCCGCAAGCGGACTTTTCGACCCGATAAACTCCACCCCGAACTGGTTATGCTGGCGCAGTCTCCCGCTCTGCGGCTTCTCATAGCGGAACGCCTGCGTAAAGTAAAACAGCTTTGTCGGCTGGCTCTCCGCAAACAGCCCGTTTTCAAGGTAGGCGCGGATCGCGCCGGCTGTTCCCTCCGGCTTCAGGGTAATACTGCGGTCGCCCTTGTCCAGAAAGGTGTACATCTCCTTCTGCACAACATCCGTCGTCTCTCCGACTCCCCGCGAAAATAGCACTGTATGCTCGAATACCGGCGTACTGATCTCCTTGATATTGTAAGCTCTGCAAAGCTGTCTCGCCTTCGTCTCGATCACGGTGCGTCTGTGCATATCCGCACCGTACCAGTCCTGTGTTCCTTTCGGCCTCTGTGTAATCATATATCCTCCGTTTCTGCGCCATGCGCAAATATTCTGCCCATTCCGGTTCGGAGCCCGTATGTATGGCATTTATTTCATCCCCGCTGCGCCTGCGTATTTTCCGGTTGACGCACTCGGCAAACTGCCAGATATCGCAGATCGGCTCTGAGTGTACCAGATTCAGAAATGCCAGAAACATCGCCATATCGAAATGCTGCACTTCGTCAATCATCATCTCCACTGCGGCGTCGGTGTCAAACGCCGCACGGTACGGGCGCTCCGAGATCAGTGCGGCATACACATCGCAGATCCGCAGGATTCTCGCCGCAAATGGGATTTTGTCCCCCCTCAGATTGTCCGGATATCCCGTCCCGTCAAAATTTTCATGGTGGTGGTACACCGCCCGGAGTATGGTCTCAGAAAAATCGCCCAGCTTCTGCAGCTTCCGGTAGCCCAGCACCGGGTGCAGCCGGATATATTTCAGCTCTTCGATTTTAAGCAGGGCGTCGTCCCTTCCGTAGAGATATTTTCCGAGCTGCAGCTTTCCGATATCATGCACCATCCCGGCCCGCACAATCTCCGCGCAGAATTCCTCGCCGCACCCGAGCTCCGCCGCCATCAGTCCGGCCAGATTGCCCACCATAATCCCGTGATCCACCGCGTCCGGGAAATCGTATTCTATGCTTTTTTCATCCTCCAGCGCCGACCGCAGCCGCTCCTCCATTTTCCGTATCATAGCAAACGCCTCACATCCATCTATCCTGACCTTTTGCGCCGGACCGCTTCGTTTCCCGTTTCCGCCGCAGTCTTCCTGTGTGTAAGGGAGAACACTCCCTGAACCCCCGCCGCCTTCTGTGCTTACAGCATTGCGCCGAACTGTTCCAGAAAGCTCTGCTTCCTGGCAATCATCTCGTCGATCCGCTCGATATAATCCTTCAGGTTTTTTACATTCTCCACCCGCTCGAGCCGGTTTCCGCCGTCAAACACAAATTTTGTGGTTGCTCCCGCGCCGAGCGCGAGAATCGTCTGGCGCTCCTCCATAATCAGGACATTGTAAATCCCTTCGCGGCCAGGTCTGGAATAGCCCACATTCTCGAGATTTTCCGTCATATTCTTCTGCCGGTACAGATAATACGGATGATAGTTGTTTGCCGCGGCAAATTCACAGCTTAAACGCAGCATTTCCTGAACATTCTCCGCCGCCAGCCCTTCGTACTCCTCCTTTTTGGTACAGAGCCGCGCAGCCCGCTTTACAGCCAGTGTATGCACCGTGAGGTTTTCCGGCGACAGCTCCCCGATGCGCGCCAGCGTATCCGCCACATCCTGCGGCGTCTCTTTCGCCAGGCCGAGAATCATATCCATGTTGATATTGTCAAAGCCAAGCTCCCGCGCCAGCAGGAAGGTCTCGCGGATCTGCTCCACCGTATGCCTGCGCCCGATGAGATCCAACGTTTCCTGTTTCATGGTCTGCGGATTGATGGAGATCCTGCCCGCCCCGTGCGCCCGGATCACCCGCAGCTTTTCCGCCGTGATGCTGTCCGGCCTTCCGGCCTCCACGGTCAGCTCCCGCAGCGCGGTCAGATCAAAGCTTTCCTCCGCACAGGTCAGCAGCCGGTCAAGCTGCTCCGCCGAAAGCGTTGTCGGTGTTCCTCCGCCGATGTAGAGCGTCTGCAGGCGTTTGCCCGGCAGCGCACTGCCGGCGTACCGTATCTCCCGCATAAGCGCATTAAGATAAGCTTCCGTAAGCTCCCCGTATATCCCGACCGGAAACGACGGGAAGGAGCAGTAATAACAGGTGCTCGGACAGAACGGGATTCCGATATAGACACTGTAGCCCGACCGGTAATCGAGATCCTCCAGGATGCGGTGCTCTGTGCCCGCCACCGCCAGGCTGACGTCGATTTTTTCGTCGGAGCAGAGATACTCCCGGCGCATAAATTCCCGCACTTCTTCCGGGGATTCCCCCGCCTCCAGGCGTTCCAGCACCTGCTTTGTCGGGCGGATTCCCGTCATCATGCCCCACGGCAGCTCCCTGCCGCAGCGCTCTGCAAGCAGGCGGTACAGCTTGCGCATCATGACATTGCGGTATTCTTTCCGCTCGGCCTCCGGCGAAACACCGTGAAACTCCGCCGCCTGCCAGCCGTCCGCCGCCTGCACCGCAAGATAGCCCTCCTCCGGGTACAGCAGAAATGCGCAGTCCAGGACGCACGGCTGCTCTGCGGAGGTCTTTTTTCCCCGGCGTGCCGGCCGGCGCAAAAACTCCGCGCCCGTTTCTTTTTCCGGCTCTGACGAAAACGGCAAAAGCCCTGCGCCCGGCTTTGTCCCGCCCGGTTCCTCCGCGGCAGTCCCCGCCCGGACCTCCTGCCGGGCGCACAGCGCTTCCGCAAACCGGGCGGCGCTCTGTATCCCGCCGCCCTGCCATTCCTCTTTTATTACCTCGAATTCCGCGCCCGGAAAAAAAGCTTTGATCAGCGGCTTAATCTCCTGCTCAAAATCCTGTCCACACAATAATATCCTTATCATCCGTCCACCGAAATCCTCTTTCCGGGCGCCTGCGGCACTGCTTTGCTCCCCTTGCCAACATTCTGCAGCGCCTTCCGCCCGTCCCGTTTTCATCCCCATCCGAGAAACGGATTATTCTCCGCCTCGTAGCCGATTGTCGTTGAAGTCCCATGGCCCGGGCAGACCTTCGTCCCCTCGGGCAGCACAAGCAGCTTTTCCCGGATCGAGGCCAGCAGCGTGCGCTCATTCGCCGTCGGGACATCCGTCCGTCCCACGGATTCGAAAAACAGCGTGTCCCCGGAAAACAGAACGCCCTCCTCCTCAAAATAGAAGCAGACGCCGCCCGCCGTATGCCCCGGCGTCGCGATTACGCGGCAGGAGAGCGTGCCGAACTTAAGCGTCTCCCCGTCCCGGAAGGTTTTGTCGGCGGCAACTGTACACTCCATCCCGAACATCCGCCCGACGTTCATCACCGGATCACTCACAAGCTCCGCCTCGCTTTCCGAACAGTAAACCTTTGCGGAAAACTCCCTTCTGAGAGCATCCGCCGCCATAATGTGGTCAAAATGCCCGTGCGTCAGAAGGATGGCGCGAAGTTTCCGCCCCTCTCTCAGAGCAGCGGATATTTTTTCTGCGCCTCCGCCCGGATCGATCACGAGCGCATCGCCCGATTCCTCGTCTGAGACGACATAGCAGTTTGTCATAACCGCCCCGACTGCAAATTTCTCGATTTTCATCCCGTTGTCCTTTCTACATCCAGCACGCTCCCGAGGCCGCGAAGCTTTGAAATCAGTACGGTCAGCTGCTCCTTGCCGTGTACTTCGAAGCTGACGCTGATGGTCGCCGTCCCCTGTTTGTTCGTGCGCACCGTCATCGCTCCGATGTTGATCTCGTTCTCCGTGAACACCCTGGAAATATCAAGCAGCACGCCGCTGCGGTTGTTCGTATAAATCCTGAGCTCCGCATTGTACAGCTCATCCCTGTCCCTGCCGTCCTGCGTGCTCCACTCGGCGTCGATCAGCCGGGCGCGCTCCTCCTCCGAGAGGCTGATAATGTTGACGCAGTCCGTCCGGTGCACGGATACGCCCCGCCCGCGGGTGACAAAGCCGACAATCTCATCCCCCGGCACGGGCGAGCAGCATTTTGAAAAATGCACCGCAACATCATGGACTCCCTGGACGATAATGCCGCCCTTCGCGCTGACCGGAGCCGGGCGCTCGTTTTTAATCTCGGAGATCGCCTCCAGCACCTTCTCGTCGGTCAGCTCCTTCCGGTGCTTTTTCTCATACTCCTCCACGAGCCTGTTGACGATCTGCCCCTCCTTGAGGCCGCCGTGGCCGACGGCGGCATAGATGGAATCCCAGTCGCGGAAACCGTATTTCCGCATGCAGGCCTCCATGTATTCCGCCTTTAAAAGATCGCTCAGCACGATATTTTTCGTCCTGCAGTAGTTCGAGAGCATCTCTTTGCCCTTCAGGATATTATCCTCCTTGAGCTCCGCCTTGAACCACTGGTTGATCTTGTTTTTCGCCTGCGTGCTCTTAACCAGGCTGAGCCAGTCGCGGCTTGGTCCTTTGGAATTCTGCGAGGTGATAATCTCAATCCGGTCGCCGTTCTGAATCACATAGTCGAATGTCACCAGCTTTCCGTTTACGCGGGCGCCGACCATTTTATTTCCAACGGCGCTGTGGATGCTGTACGCAAAATCCACGGGCGTGGAACCCGCCGGAAGATTTTTCACGTCTCCGGTCGGCGTAAAGCAGTATACGCTGTCCGAAAACAGGTTCAGGTCATCCTTGAGCAGGCGCAGGAATTCACGGTTGTCGGACATCTCCTTCTGCCACTCGAGAATCTGACGAAGCCAGGTAAGCTTCTCCTCCTCCGTCCGCTCCGGCGTCTTTCCGTTCTGGGCCTCCTTGTACTTCCAGTGCGCCGCGATACCGTACTCCGCTGTGCGGTGCATCTCCCAGGTGCGTATCTGAATCTCAAACGGCTGTCCTTTCGGCCCGATCAGCGTTGTATGCAGTGATTGATACATATTTGCTTTAGGCATAGCAATATAGTCCTTAAAGCGTCCCGGAATCGGCTTATACATCTCGTGGATCACGCCGAGCGCCGCATAGCAGTCCTTCACCGAATCCACGATAATGCGGATCGCAAAAATATCGTAAATCTGCTCCAGAGTCTTATGCTGGTTTACCATTTTCTTGTATATGCTGAAAAAGTGCTTTACCCTGCCGTCAATCTTCGCCTCGATGGCGGCCTCCCCGAGCTGCTCGCTTACCTCGCCGATGATAGCGGCAATAAACGCCTCGCGCTCTTCTTTGCGGGACGCAAGCCTGGTTTCCAGATCACGGTACACCTCCGGCTCAAGATATTTGAGGGAGAGATCGTCCAGCTCAATCTTGATTTTCGAGATGCCGAGCCTCTGTGCAATCGGCGCGTAGATATCCATGGTCTCGCGCGATTTTTCAATCTGCTTTTCCGGCGACTGGTACTGCATGGTGCGCATATTATGCAGGCGGTCGGCCAGCTTTATCATAATGACGCGGATATCCTTGGCCATCGCCAGAAACATTTTCCGCAGATTTTCCGCCTGAATCTCAACCTTGTCCTTGGAATAATTCAGCTGGGTCAGCTTCGTCACACCGTCCACGAGCAGAGCGACCTCCCCGCCGAACTGTTCCCGGAGCTCTTCAGTCGTGAGCACCGTGTCCTCGACAACATCGTGCAGAATACCGGCAATGATCGTTTCCTTATCCAGCTCCAGCTCCGCGAGAATAATCGCGACGCAGATCGGATGAATAATATAAGGCTCGCCGGATTTCCTTTTCTGATCCTGGTGTGCGCCGAGCGCCACCTGATAGGCCTTCTCAACGGCGGACAGATCCGTGGACGGACGGTATTTTCGAATCGTCCGGATCAGAAGCTCGTGCAGCTCCTCCACGGCGGTAAAATCCTTCGGAACAACGCCCCACAGACGCTCTTCCTCCTGACACGCCGCTTCCTCATGCCCCGGGACTCCCCTATCCTGTTTTCCTTCTGCCTGCATCTCCGGCAGCCCGCCGCTTTTCGTCTCATCCATGATTCCGATTCCCTCCCAAAGAAGCCTTATCGCAGTGGTTTTATCCGTCGGCCGTTCCGGCTCCGCCCTATTTTCCGTCGTAGCAGATTACGGAAGCTACATCATACCCTTTCAGCCGCTCCCTTCCGGCGAGGCCCGCCAGCTCCATCAGAAATACAATCTTTACAACTTTCCCGCCCAGCCGCTCAATCAGGCGGATCATCGCCGCCGTCGTTCCTCCGGTGGCAATCAGGTCATCAACAATCACAACCTTTTGCCCGGGCCGCACCGCGTCTTTGTGGATCTCGACAACGGCCGTACCGTATTCAAGCGCGTACTCCTCCTCGATCGTCTCGCACGGCAGCTTTCCCTTTTTGCGGATCGGCACGAACGGCTTACCCATATTATATGCAATCGGCACGCCGAAGATAAACCCTCTTGATTCCGGGCCGGCCACCAGATCGAAATCCACGCCATCAAGACATTCCTGCATCCGGTCGATCGACAGACGCAGCCCGTCCGGGTTCTGCAGCACGCTCGTCACATCTCTGAAAATAATGCCTTTTTCCGGAAAATCCGGAATACTTCTCACATAATCTTTCAGTTCTTTCATTAAAGAAATCCTCCCCCGCGGCAGATATTTTCTTATTTCTCGATAATCCGTATTTTAATATTATATCACTATCCCGTCAATTAGCAAAGTATTTTATTTTTCCCGGTGGGCGCTCTGCTGCCTGTCCGCCGCCTTTTCTTCTCCGACTTACGCTCTTTTAAGGGAAATGCCGATAAATCGCCGCCTGCTCAGAGCCTGCAGAGAATGCATGCGGGAATCCCTCCATAAGCCTTTACTTTTCCTGACGCGCATAGGCCTTTAAAATTCCGCGCAGATCCTTTTTAGCCAGCCTTGCAAGCAGTTCGGAGCGCTCCCGTACAAGCGCGGCCGTTTTCCGGTGCTGATAGCGGAACAGCGTATCGTAATCCGTCTGCTCCGATTTCAGCCGTTCCGAAATATACGAGAAAACCCGGCTTCCCTTCTCGGTATTCGCAATCACAACGGCCCGGCTGCGCCATTCTTCCGGAACCTCGCCGAAACCCATGCGCCGGAATTCCCCGAGCGTAATATCTCCGACTCTCTTTTTCCCGTTGTAGGAACAGTTGGTGCATGCCTCGTTCGCCAGCGCCTGCTGCTCAAGCAGCTGATAAAAGGCGCTGTTTGCATATTTTCTCCTGCGCTGCGACCCATCCGCATAACTCGTCAGGATCACCTTGGAAGAAGCCGCATCCGCAGCCGGAAACTCGCCGAAATGTATCCCGGTCAGCGCCGATTTGCCGCTCTCCTCCAGCAGTGAAATATACTGGCGGAACGCCTCCTCGGTAACGGCCCCGCGGCAGAGGAATTCGCACACGAACAGCTTCGGATAATTGCGCTTCAGATAGCCTTTCAGTCCGGCGCACTCGCACGGAATTCCGGCGAACATCACAAAGCGATCCTGATCCAGCAGTTCTCTGATTCTGCGGAAGCCCTCCCTGGTTCGGCTCATCAGAAACCGCTGCTCGGCGAATTCGGCCGCCTCTTCCTCATTTTCCGTCCATGCAAGTACCGGCTCGTGCCTCTCGTTCAGCCGCGAGCCGAAAATAATCCCCTGTCTCTGCGTGACGACAAAATGCACCAGCTCGCGGAAAATCCCGCTGTACGCGCTGTAGGCCCCCGTTCCGTCCGGCGCTTCCGCGGCATAAATTTCCGGCAGTGTGGCGTCGGCGTACTGCACCAGCTGACGCCGGCTTTTCTTCACACAGGCCTCCGCGCACCAGCCGCAGTCATTGCAGAGCTCCCGATCCACAACCGGATAATAGTAGCCGTGACGATCCGCTTCCATGCGGATAGCGTTCTCCGGACAAACGGCCTCGCAGGCGCCGCAGGCACAGCACTGGCTGGACGGCAGCCGGACCGGGCATTTTACAAGCATGTCCTCCTCCTCAAAGGCAAGGCAGCGCTCCAGCTGCTCCAGCTGCCTGTCGCGAAGCGCATGCAGCGCACGGCGGAACTCCGTGAGATTTTCCGTGCGCAGCCGGCCGGCAAGCCCGCTGTCCTCGGCCATATGCCCCGACAGGCACAGCTCCTTGAGCAGCCCTCTCAGCTTTTCAGCTTCCCGCTTTTCGCCCGGCGGGAACACGGCAAATTCCTTCTCGTGCATGGCCGCCATAACCGCCCCGAAGTAGGTGTCCGTCACCACCAGCTCCGCCTGCCAGATCAGTCCCAGATATTCCTCCGGGCGGCGGCAGACAACGGTTTCCGAGCAGACAATCATTCTCAGCCCGCGCTCCCGGCAGAGAAGCCCGGCCGCCGCCCGGCGCTCCTCATTCCACGACCGCATATCAAAAAACGCGTATTTGCCGTCCGCCTCCGGCTTCACGGATATTCCGTGATACCTTACCTGCTGCAGCAAAAGAAGCGGATGCTCCAGAAAAACAGGTTTTCTTCTTCCTGCCCGCTTTTTTCCGCCGCCCGCAGCATCGGACAGACCTGCCGGAAGCGAGCCGGCGGCGGATGTTTCCGGGACGTCTGCGTCCTCCGCCGCTTCTCCGGCGGGAGCCTCTTGAAAGCCCTCCTCTGCCGTTTCCTGTTCTGCAGCCACCCCGGCATCCGTCGTTATAAAACCGCCGATCTGCCGATAAATTCCATATTTTTCCAGTTCGCGGCGCCCAGCGGCACAAACCGTAAACTGTTCCATCGCAAATTCCGGCAGTCTTCCCTCCGTCTCCGGGCACTGAAGGACGAGGGGCATGGCCCCCCGCTCGCGCAGCACCCGGTTTATCGCCCAAAGCTGAACCAGCTCGCATAAATCCGCATTCTTGATATCCGACAGCATTCCTACAACCATGGCAACCTCTCTTTCCGCATCCCCGCGATTCCTTCCGTCTTATTCCGGATCGCTTCGGCACACCGTCCTCCGGCATTCCGGCCCTCAGGCCAAACCGCTTCCCTTCTGCGGCTGTATCCGGGCCGCTCCCGGTTCACGCCCCATCGCCTGTTTTCCCTTGCCGGCCGGCCCTTTCTGCCCTGCACATCAGCCTCGCGCCGTTGAAGGTAATTCTCTGCTCGTCCGTGAACGAAGCCCGGAACGAAAACAGTCCCGCATACCCCATATTGTCCCAGGCGCCGCCGAAGGTCACAATATAGCGCTTTCCCTCCTCCGCGCTGCAGAACCAGGCATCGCAGTAATACGAACAATTTCCGGCACCGCCTCCGATGGCATCCGGAAGAGCGATCAGCGGATTGTTTTCATCATAGCCCATCGTCCGGACATACATATTCTCCGGATCTCCGAATTTTTTGCTTGTCAGGCTGACGCTCTGCTCCGGCAGGGGATATGCAATGAACGCCTTCCTTCCATCCGGATAGACCATCTCCAGCCTGCGGTCCGTGACACTGCAGCCGTCCAGCACGACCCAGATTCCCCCCCACAGGTTTTCGAGCCCGCGGTAGCAGAACGCATCGTGTGCCCGCTCCGGCAATCCGGCCGCCTTCGTGCCGGTTCCTCCCCTGGGACGGCCGCAGCTCCCCGTGTGCTCGGGCAGCGTGGAAATGCCGGTGCCGTGTGCGGTCAGATCAACCGGGCTGCCGGAAAACGCAAGTTCCACACTATCGTCCTCCCTCTGCCTCCGTCCGGTCACGACGCGCCCGGTATTTGCATATTCTGCGGAATAGAAATCGCTCCAGGTATTCATAATTGCTACGGCATCCCCCGGCAGATAGCGCCGGGAAATGGAATTTTCTTTCAGCCGGATGCAGTTTGTCCGCTCCGTCGTATCGAGGGAATAGTAGGTGGACATTTTATCCGAAATCATGTAGGGCATATAGGTATTGCCCTCGAAAATGGACTGCGAGTCAAGCACGGCGCTCTCTACCAGAAACAGCCGCTGCACAGTCAGCATCGCACAGAGATCCAGCTCACAAAACCCGGCGTTCACCTCCGCCATCCGGCAGAATTCCGCAGCGGAGCGGTACATGGATACCTGCCGGCCTGCTCTGGAGACAAGCATCCCCGCACCCGGGCCTTCCGCCTCCGCGGCAAAATATGCCCCGATATAAACGGCGTCCAGCTCTCCTTCCGCCGTGCGAAAGCTCGGATCGATTTCAAAGCCTTCCGCCGGCTGACCCGAGATCCAGATTTCCTCCGTATCTCCCGACACCGTGCGGCGCACATAGTGCTTGGGAATCTCAACCATTACTTCCCCTGCAGAACCATCCTCGGCATAGCCTTCTCCGCCCTCATAGATAATCCGTCTTTTTCCCTCCGGAAAAGAAACGGCACAGCGCCGCATGGCTCCCCAGGGATAAATCCGGTCAAAATCGTTCCGGTACGGCGCGGCCGGACACTCCCCAAGCATATAATTAAAATGCAGCCCCTTTGCATCCCCGATGCGCTCGCACACCGGCACGGAAGCCTGCCGCCGGATTCTTACGCCGTAGCGGCCCTTTCTCTGCAGAGCAGCATTTTCCTGATACAGGCCTCTCTTCGGAAGTCTCCGAGGTTTTCCGCCGGACAATCCCTGCTGCCCTGATGCACTGGAAAAATTTTCCTTTCCCGCCTCTGCCGCAGCCGCTGCCTGCTCCTTCGGTTCCCCGGCATACAGCATCTCGAGTTCCCGGCCGTCCATGTCCTGAAACCATATCCGGCTTCCGACGGCAAGTTCTCCTGCAGGCTCGGGAAGACGGATCGAAAACAGCCCCGGCCTCAGCCCCTTCCGACGGCCCTCCTGACCCGGTTCGGTTCCGCCCCCGCTTTTTCTCGTCACATACCAGCCGCCTTCAAAATACAGCAGCTGCCGTCCTTTTTTCGGCCTCTGCACCAGAAAACGCCGCTCGGTATAAGGTTCAAAAAAAGTCGGCACAAGCCCATACTCAATCTGAAGCCTGCTGCCGAGCGGAAGCGTCTCTTCATCATCCCTTCTGGCAAAAAATACTCTTGCCCTCACGGCTCCCTGCGGAATCTCCGCCTTCGGAAAGGTCAGTCCGCTCCGCTTTCCCGTCCTGGTGCGGTATTTTTTTTCCGTCGGAATGTCTGTTACAACCGTACCGTCCCTGAGCGCAAACTGCCATACCGCGCGGTTGTATGCGTCTCCGCTCATGACCAGGAAGCGCTGCCCCTCGTCCAGCCGAAACCATTCCGTGGTGCGGAAATTTCCGTTTTTTTCGGAGAAAAGCCCGGTGCTTCCTCTTTTCAGATAACCGGAGCGATACGCCGCAGCCGCGAGATTTTTTCCGGCGATCACCAGCTCGAGTGTTCCCGTTTCCTCCTTTGGCTCCCAAAAGCCAAGCGCTCTCCATTCCTGTGAAATCAGCATATACCGCCTCCATTCCGCAGCAGCCGCAGTCCACCCGGAATTCCAGAAACAAGCTTCAGAAATAAGCCGGACAGCAGCCTGACAATACATAAAAGATGCCTTATTATACAATGAAACCATATTGTTTGCAAGGCCATGCGTTTTCCATTCGCGCAATCCGTGGCGGAACGAAAAACAGGCCTGCGGCAGTGTTACCGCAGACCCGCGGGCGGCGCTTAACCGGCGGCAGGCCGGCTTCTGCTGGCTGTTTCCTGTGCCGCAGACCCGCAGGAAGCGCTTCCCGAATGCGGCAGGCGCTTCCTGATTCAGGCTTTCTGATTCAATTTTTCCGGGCAGTGCGGACTTGCCGCAGCATTCTTTCATTGACCTCCCGCACTCTCTCCTGCGGGAAATGCGGCCGGTGTCCGCAGTCTTTCACAATCCACACCTCCGCCTGCGGGCAGCTCTTCCGGAGCTGCTCAAGCCGCTGTGCGGAAGCATATTCGTCCTTTTCCCCGGCGATCAGAAGCATTGGCATCACGAGCCTGCTCCACTCCTCCTGCGTCAGCAGAGGATGGGCACACCAGTCCCGTACCTCCTGTAGGAGATAGGTCTCCCAGTCGCCCTCTTTACCGCCGGAATCCTCCGGCCTTCCCTGCATCCTCCGCCCGCACCAGCGTGTCCCGAATCCGGGCAAGATACCCTTCAAACTGTTCCCGCTCTTTTTCGGTAAATCCCTGGTAAAACAGCTCGTTCATCCGCTGTGATACCTCTTCGTATCTCTCCTGCATGCCTTTGGCATATTCGGTCAGAGATATTATGGTTTCCCGGCGGTTGTCAGGATTTACGGCACGCTCCAGAATTCCCTTCCGCACCATGCCGTCCACAACAGCGGAAACCGTATTTTTGGCGAGGGATGTCTCCCTGCCGATCTCGCCGACGGTCAGCCGGTCCCTTTTCCACAGAACAAACAGAATCCTTCCCTGCCCGCCGCTCAGCTCAAGCCCTGCATCGCTCAGCAGGCTCTCAAAAATCCGCTCCTGCAGCTGTTTGATCTGTGTAATATAAAATCCGCCTCTCGTCTCCAAAATTTAGTACCACCTCAAATCTAATTAGAATTGTTCTATGTGGAACAATTAAATTATAATATGCCTTCTGCCGTTTGTCAAGAGAAAAAAGACCGGCAGAAAACGGAAAAGGAACGGAAGCCAGACAAAAACACCGTTCCGATTTTAATTTCGGAAACGGTGTTTTTCACAGCGCTGACAGCCCCTGAAGCTGCTGCGTTCTTATGCTCTTGTTAATAGAAGGCCTCCCCGGACTTACCGCGAACCTGCCTGCCATTACAGTATCATAAAAAAGCTTGATTATGCCTTTAAAGTTTAATATTCGGGCATGGAAACCTTCAGATTTTCTCCTCCAGATCCTCCTCCGAAAACGCCTCCTCAATCGCGGCTCCCGGCGGCACCATCGGCCATACCTTGTCGTCGCTGTCAATCACGCAGTCAATGAGAACCGGCCGGTTCAGGGCAATGGCCTTCTTCAGTACCTCCTCCACCTCATCGCACTTCGTAATGCGGAACGCCTCCGCCCCCATCGCCTGCGCCAGCTTAACGAAATCCACGCTGTCGTTCAGTACGGTGCTGGAATAACGCTTCCCGTAAAAGAGCGTCTGCCACTGACGCACCATGCCGAGTACGGAATTGTTGAACACCAGTTCGATTACCGGAACTCCGCAGCGCACCGCCGTCGCCAGCTCGTTCATATTCATGCGGAAACAGCCGTCGCCCGCAATATTGAATACCAGCGAATCCGGCTTTGCCGTCTTCGCACCGATCGCCGCGCCCAGGCCGTAGCCCATTGTCCCGAGGCCCCCCGACGTAATGAGCGTCCGCGGCTTTTTGTATTTGTAGAACTGCGCCGCCCACATCTGATGCTGTCCGACTTCCGTAACAATCGTTGCGTCCCCGCCGGTGATCTCGTAGAGTTTCTCCATAACATAAGGACCGGTCAGTACATCCCGATGATACGAAAGCGGTTTTTCCGCGCTGAGCGCCCGAACCTTTGCAAGCCATGCTCCGTGCTCCTGCTGCGGCAGCCTTTCGTTGATGCGCGTGAGAATTTCCTTCACATCGCCGATCACGCTGGCGTTCACGGTGATATTTTTATTGATCTCGGCAGGATCGATATCAAACTGCAGAATCTTCGCGTTGCAGGCAAATTTCTTTGCATTGCCGGTTACGCGGTCGGAGAAGCGCGCGCCGACAGTCACAAGCAGGTCGCATTCGGTCACACTGTAATTTGCCGCCTTTGTCCCGTGCATTCCGAGCATGCCGACATAGCGGTCATCCCCGCCGTCAAACGCGCCCTTGCCCATCAGCGTATCCGTCACCGGCGCGTCCATCCGATCCACAAATTTTTTCAGCTCCTCCGAGGCTTCCGCGCTCACTGCACCGCCGCCGACAAAGATCATCGGCTTTTCTGCTTCAGACAGCATCCGCAGCGCCGCCTCAATATCCGCCTCCGTTATTTTTTCCGTGCTCCGCACAACCGGCACCGGCTCCTGTCTCTCGTATTCCGTCACCGCCGCTGTAACATCCTTTGTCACATCGACAAGCACCGGTCCCGGCCTGCCGGTCTGCGCAATTTTAAACGCACGGCGCAGCGTCGGAGCCAGTTCTTCCACATTCTTTACAATAAAGCTGTACTTTGTAATCGGCATCGTAATGCCCGCAATGTCAATCTCCTGAAAGCTGTCCTTGCCGAGCAGCGGCACGGTCACGTTTGCCGTAATGGCGACAACCGGCACGGAATCCATATACGCCGTCGCGATTCCCGTGACAAGGTTGGTCGCCCCCGGCCCGGAGGTAGCCATGCACACACCGACCCGGCCGGTTGCCCGCGCGTAGCCGTCCGCCGCGTGGGACGCCCCCTGCTCGTGCGAGGTTAAAATATGCTTGATCTCATCCGAATGCTTATACAGCGCATCGTATACATTCAATATTGCTCCGCCGGGATAGCCGAATACGGTATCCACACCCTGCTCCTTCAGACACTCGATAATAATTTCAGAACCGTTTAACTGCACCCTTTTTCCTCTCTTTCCTGTGTATTCGGCATATTTACCCGTGCGTATCCGGGTCTGCCCGCAATTTTGCACCCATAAAAACCTGAAAACGCTTTTTTCTGCATTTCGCTGCCGTACTGCGCGGCTGCTCTTAAGGCCGCCGGTACACTGCCCGCCGTTATTTTATTTCCAGAATTGCGCCGCGGTTGCCCGAGGTCACCATCGCCGCATAGCGGGCAAGATATCCCGTCGTAATCTCCGGCTGCCTCGGCTGCCATTTCGCACGCCTTGCCGCAAGCTCCTCGTCCGATACCGCAAGCTCCAGCTTGTTTGCCGGGATATCAATTTTTATTATATCTCCCTCCTCGACCAGCGCGATCGGACCGCCGACCGCCGCCTCCGGCGAGACATGGCCGATGGACGCGCCGCGGGAAGCTCCCGAAAAACGTCCGTCCGTTATCAGCGCCACGCAAGAGCCGAGTCCCATGCCCGCGATTGCCGAGGTCGGATTAAGCATTTCCCGCATGCCCGGGCCGCCTTTCGGGCCTTCGTAGCGGATTACGACAACGTCGCCCGCCACAATTTTTCCGCCCTTGATCGCCGCAATCGCGTCCTCCTCACAGTCAAACACCCGCGCCGGACCCTCATGCACCATCATCTCCGGCACGACTGCCGAGCGCTTTACCACGCCGGAATCCGGCGCCAGATTGCCCTTTAATACGGCGATGCCGCCGGTTTCGCTGTACGGATTTTCCACCGGGCGGATTACCTCCGGATTGCGGTTCACCGCATTCTGAATATTCTCGCCCACGGTTTTTCCGGTCGCTGTCATGCAGTCGAGATTCAGAAGTCCCTTTTTACTGATCTCCTTCATCACCGCATAAATGCCGCCCGCCTCGTTCAGATCCTCCATATAGGTCGAACCTGCCGGCGCAAGATGGCAGAGATTCGGCGTTTTCGCGCTGATCTCGTTCGCGATATCCACATTGAGCTCCACGCCGGCCTCGTGTGCAATCGCCGGGAGGTGCAGCATGCTGTTCGTCGAGCAGCCGAGCGCCATGTCCATTGTCAGCGCATTGCAAAACGCCGCTTCCGTCATAATATCGCGCGGACGGATATTCTTGCGGAGCAGCTCCATCACCTGCATGCCCGCATGCTTCGCAAGCTTGATCCGCTCGGAGTAGACTGCCGGGATTGTGCCGTTGCCCTGCAGGCCCATGCCGAGTACCTCGGTCAGGCAGTTCATGCTGTTCGCGGTGTACATGCCGGAGCAGGAACCGCAGGTCGGGCAAGCCTTGTTCTCGAATTCCTGCACATCCTCCTCGCTCATTTTGCCCGCGGCAAAGGAGCCCACGGCCTCAAACATACTGGAAAGGCTTGTTTTATGTCCCTTTACATGTCCGGCCAGCATCGGCCCGCCGGAAACAAAAACTGTCGGAATGTTTAAGCGCGCCGCCGCCATCAGAAGGCCCGGCACATTTTTATCGCAGTTCGGCACCATCACAAGCGCGTCAAACGCGTGCGCCATCGCCATGGCTTCCGTCGAATCCGCAATCAGGTCGCGGGTTACGAGGGAATATTTCATGCCGACATGCCCCATCGCGATGCCGTCGCAGACGGCGATTGCCGGGAACATAACGGGCGTCCCGCCCGCCATCGCCACGCCCATTTTCACGGCGTTCACGATTTTATCCAGATTCATATGTCCCGGCACGATCTCATTGTACGAGCTGACAATGCCGACCAGCGGCCGGTCAAGCTCCTCCTTTGTCATACCGAGCGCATTGAACAGGGAGCGGTGCGGCGCCTGCTGCATTCCCTTTGTTACCGAATCGCTTTTCATACAGATCTCCTCCTTTTTCTGTCTTTCATATCCCTTTTTTGTTCTTTCCTATCCCTTAATAAAATAGTCATATAGTTATCCGGCGCGCCGCGCAGCACGCATATTGCGCGATCCGTGCTCTTTATGCGCGCCACTGTGCATAAAAAATCGCCCCAGGCCACTTGTCGTAGCTTAGGGCGAATCCATCCATCCGCGGTACCACCTAAATTCAGAAATCCTTCTGCACTCTGCAGATACTCGGCATATAGCGCCTCTGCCGGCCATGACATTCCGCCGGTTCTGCGCGCTGCGCGCGAATATCCTCCTCCCGGTAACGTGGGAGCTTCCGCCGGAATCTACTGAGCCAATGCCGTTCGCCCCGGGGCTCCAAGGCTACTTCCCTGTCCGCTTCACGAAAGCTCGCACCAACCGCTTCCTCTCTTTGGCATCCGCCGGACAGATACTCCTCCTCATCATCGCCTGTAGCAAGGTTTTCAACAGCAGCTCCTCGCTTCCGCCGTGCATCTTTTTCCCGGCTTCCGCTTCCATAATTTGCTGCGTTAAATCGTCAAAACGCTGCTGTTTAAAATAGAGTGTATCAGAAGAAGCGGAAATTGTCAATCCTTTTTTTCGATTCGGATGCAGGCGTAGCGCTCCGAACTGATAACCTTCTGCATCAGCTCAAGCGGCGTGCTTCCAATGCATGCAAGCATCTGCCGGAACACGGTTACAGACTGGCCGCTGCACAGCTGCACGCCCCGGCGGCTCTTGTCCGCGTGGAACACGTCATGCCTGCTGTTGACATTCCAGAACACGACATTCGGGATCTCATAGCCGTTCTCCCGATATCTCTCCTCCATCTCCTCGTAGAAGGACCATTCCTTATCCCCGCAGGAATCAATCTCCATGTCCGAGATAACGATAATGGCTCTCGGCATCTCGTCCTTCCTTACGCGCCCGCGCGCCGCAATGTCAAGAACACGCATAAACGCCCTCTCGAGACTTGTATTCATGCCCCATGCGCATTTGGAAATGTTTCCCACTTTCTCCGCCAGCGTTTCTCCCTTCAGCGTCACAATCTGCGGGCATTCGCTGAAGGTCATAAAAAGATTCCGGTATTCTCCGGTATTGCGCTCCGCAAAATAGATGGCAAGTCCGATGGAGGTCGCCAGCGGACGTCCGTACATCGAACCGGATACATCCGCCATGACTACTGCATTCATCCCTTTTTCTATGTAATCCGGCAGCTGTTGCCACTGTGCCTCCAGAACCTGAGAATCCTCGTGGCGGTACAGTATTTTTTCCACAATATCATAAGGGTAGAGCGCGGAGGCATTGATCTTTTCCTCCCCGTCCGCCGCCTTGTTTATAAATTCCTGAAAACGCTCCTCATCGTGCCGCAGAAACGCTTTCCGGTAAATCATCATTGCCCGGCTCGGAACCTCGGAATACCGTATTTCATCCCAGCGGTTTGCGGACATCAGACATTCCACAACCCGGATATGCTTCCGCATGCTGCGCACCATGCGCTTGAAATCGTAAACCGGATAGCCCAGCTTCTTCGCTGTCAGTATCCCAAGCTTTCTCGTTTTTTCGGAGCTCGCATCCGCCGTCTTGATCCACTTGGCAAGCAGCGAAATGGCGTTTCCCGCGCGCAGATTATCCCGATCCTCCTCAAACTGCTTTTTCATCGTTTCCCACATCGCATCCTCGAGCGGCGTCCCGATCAGGCAGTACAGATCGTCATAGCGCCCGAACACTCCGATCAGATCCAGGTTCGGTGAAAGTGCGTCCGGGTGCTTTTCAGCCATATACCGCAGAAGGACGCGGAAAGTCTTTCTTTCTCCGAGACCGCCCCGGATATCCCTCGCGTAAAAAACAATTTTTACTGCAGAGAGAGGGTCCTCCCGGAATGCCTCGGCGAACAGGCTCTGAATCCTGATCTTCTCCGCCTCCCGCAGAGAGCCGATCGTTCCGAACAGATCGAGGCAGGCGCTGCCCGTTGTATTCAGCGCGACGGCCCCGTTCTCCGTCCGCGTAAAGGTTCCGGCTTTTCTCATCTCATCTGCAAAGCTCATGTCCCGCCCCTTTTCCATGACGCATTGAATTTCGTGGATTTGAACCACAAGTCCCCTTTTGAGGGAACCATTTACCAGTGAATATGCTGTATGCGTCACTATAAAAATTATGTGTTAGTGTCTGCATGACGCCAGTGGATTTGAACCACAAAGTCCTCCCCTTTATGAGGGAAAGCTTTTTACCCAGAATATGCTGTAAGCGTCACATTTTCATGATGCTTTAATTATATGATTATTTCAGTCGAAATAAGCCATACCTGAAAATTGCTGAAAGCATCACAATGGGGCCTGGCAGGTTCGAACTGCAGATTATTTTGCCGCGCATGTCACAAAGCATGACCGCACCGGTTTTCCAAAAGCCGGCAAACCAGGCCCATAATAATAGAATGGCGATGGCAGGATTTGAACCTGCAATGATTTTCATCAAAAGTCCCTTCGAAGGAAATGCTGTTCCGGTCACGGGCATGACCCCATCTTACTTCCGCGTCTACCAGTTCCGCCACATCGCCGCAGCCGGGAGGGGAGGAGCCGAACCTCCGACACGCACTCTGCTGTCAGCTTCACGAACATGAAACATGAATCTGCTGCTCTGCCAGCTGAGCTGCCCCCCATATTTTAATCTTATTTCAAGACACTGCTGTTCCGAATCCAAGTGCTCCGGAAATTATATTTCACACAGAATTCAGAGCGGAGGAAATCCGTTTGAAAATTCCGCACCGCCCCGTCAGCCGCACGCCAGGCGGATCAGCAGCTCCACAACCTTTTCCATATCCTGCACCGCGATATGCTCGTACTTCCCGTGGCAGTTGTAGCCCCCGGTGCACAGATTCGGGCACGGCAGCCCCATAAACGAAAGCCTTGCGCCGTCCGTGCCGCCGCGGATCGGCTGTATCACCGGTTCGATTCCAAGCTCCCTCATCGCGCGCTCCGCATTCTCGATCAGCTCCGGATGAACATCAAGCTTTTCCTTCATGTTGTAGTAGACATCCTTCAGCGCGACTTCGACCGTGCCCCCGCCGTATTTGGCATTCAGGAAATCTGCCGTTCTGCAGAAGAGCTGCTTTCTCCGCTCAAATGCTGCCCGGTCATGATCCCGGATAATATAGACAAAATCCGCCTCCTCGACGCTGCCCTCCATCGAGTCCAGATGGAAAAATCCCTCATAACCTTCCGTGTAGGCAGGCTTCTCCTGCTCCGGCAGCATGCGCTCAAACTCCATGCCGATCAGCAGGGCGTTTTTCATGCGCCCCTTGGCCGAGCCCGGGTGGATGCTCAGCCCGTGAATCGAGAGCTTTGCGTTGGCCGCGTTGAAATTTTCGTATTCCAGTTCTCCAACCGCCCCTCCGTCCACTGTGTAAGCGGCCTGGGCGCCGAAGCCCTCCACATCAAAGAAGTCAACGCCTCTGCCGACCTCCTCATCCGGCGTAAATCCGATGCGGATCTCACGGTGCGAAATCTCCGGATGGGAAAGCAGATATTCCGCCATCGTCATGATCTCTGCCACACCGGCCTTGTCATCCGCGCCCAGAAGCGTGGTGCCGTCCGTCACGATAATATCCTTCCCGACCTGCCCGGCAAGCTCCGGGAACTGCTCCGGCGTCATCGCGATGCCGAGGGCTTCGTTCAGCACGATATCCCCGCCGTCATAATGCACCAGCCGCGCTTTTACGTCCGCGCCGGACATGGCGGGAGCCGTGTCAATATGGGAAATAAAGCCGAGCGGCGGCGCGCTGTTCCCCGCCGCTGCCGGAATCACGGCATACACATAGCAGTGATCATCCGTGCGCACACCCTCCGCCCCGAGCTCTCTCAGCTCCTGCGCAAGACGCTCTGCAAGCTTCCGCTGCTTCTCCGTGCTCGGCACCGGCTCGGAGTCATCCTTCGACTGCGTATCAAATGTAATATATTCTAAAAAACGCTCCTTCACACTCCGCATATCGACTCAGCCTCCATAGATTTTACAGATTAACGCCCACGCCGCTTATGGATAGACGGTAAAGGCTCATTTAGTACCTTCCTCTTCTATTATAATCCCATAAGCGGCGCTGTGCAATAGATTTTTATAAAAAATTCTCAAAAAATTTATTTGTTTTTATCAATAATTGGGCATTATTCATAAATTTTGTAATTTCCGGACAGAGCAAGAAACGCAAATAAGTACAAGCAATTATCATAATACCTGCGATCCCCGGTGCGCAGCGGCTCGTTCCAGAAGCGCTCCACCCACTCGGCGGCAAGCGCTTTTGCCGGATCGGAGCTGCCGAGCGAAACCGGCCCTTCCACCGCGAGCGAAGCCTGCGCCGTCGTCGCCAGAATGCCGACCGGATGCAGCGCCGGCTCCTCCAGCTTTGTGCCGTCCACCTCGTAGATGTGATACGGATCCTCCCGGTTGACAACGCCGAGACAGTGCTGCAGGCGCTTTACAGCGGCGCACTGTCCAACATCCTTTCCGCACCACTCATAGTCGAGGCCGATATTCGCCGCGGTGCGGTAGGCATCGCTGTAAAACCAGTCATGCCGTTCGTGGGACCACCGGAGCGGGCGGCTCATCGGTCTGCCGTCAAATTCCGCGTACTCCGCACTCATGCCGGTTTCCGGATGGCAGGCCGCCGCAAGATATTTGCGGCTGGCCTCCGCCGCCTCCGCCCAGAAGCTGCGATCCTCCTCATCGGCCCATTTTGCAAAAAGCTCGTAGAAATGCGGCAGATGATAGGACGGATCGGTAAAATCAATTCCCGGCACAAAAAGAATCTGCTTATTTTCCAGGTTCCACATCGGATTTCCCCTGCGGCCGTTCTGCCCTTTGTGCAGGCAGGCCCGCAGGATCTCCCGCGCCTGCGCCGAATAGCAGAAAATTCCCTCACCGTCGCCCCAGCGCTTGGATGCGAAAAACAGCGCCATCGCGAAAAATTCCTCCCCGTCCGGCGCCGGGCCGTCCGCATTCTTCTCTCCCGTCACCTTGCACGACCAGGCAAAATATCCCTCATTCCAGCCGTCTTCCATCCACATATAGGTTTTCGCCCATTTCCAGAGGCGGTCGAACTCCTCCTTCATATCCAGCTGGACGCACATCATCATACCGTAGGACATGCCCTCCGTGCGCGCGTCATGATTGCCGGTGTCCTCCATATACGCCATGTCCTCCCCGGCCTCGAAATATACTCTGTCCTCCCCGTAGAAAAAGCTGTGCACGACCTCCTTCAGCCTGGCCTGCACCTCCTCCCCGCTCTTTCCGATCTCCGCAAATACATTGCGATACTGCATGATGTAATCCCCCTTTTGTGATTTTCCGCTTTCGGCTTTCCGGCTGCCCTTCCTCAATCCTGCATCTTTGCATAAGCCGGCGCAGCCGCTTCTCCCCGCCTCCCGGAAAGCCATCGACAAGTTTATTATAGCAGATTTCACCAAAAAAGCTTCTTAAAACTTGCGGAGTTTTGTGCGTCTTTTGCCGAATTTTCTGCGGAGAAACCTTTGCCTGTTCCCATTCGTTATGGTAAGATAAAGACAGACCATTGCCCGTATCCGAAATGCCGGCCTCTGTCCCGGGAACCGAATCCGAAGCAGCAAAATTTCCGGCCGGAACCGGAAATATTTTCTATTAAGTCTACAAAGCGCCGCATCCGCGGCAGAATGGGAGGTTATCGTATGAAATTTGATATAACAGCAGCTCTGCAGAAAATGTCGCGAAATGGGCTGCGGCTGGACATCAGCGGAAAGAACGGCGCTGCGGCCGGCCGTTTCGGCGGTCTGCCCGACGTACCGGCGGATTTTGTCTGGCCGGTCTTTGAGACGGATACCTTTGACGACCCGGAAAAAAAGCCCCGGCCGTTAAGCTTCCTCGCACAGTTTGACTGCACGGTTCTCGCCCCGCTGGACACGGAAGGACTGCTGCCGGCCGAAGGCGTCCTGTCGTTTTTCTACGAGCTCGGTTCCCAGGCATGGGGATTTTCTCCGGAAAATGCGGGCTGTGCCAGGGTTTACTGGTTCCCGGACAAGACCGTTTTATCGCCGGCGGTATTTCCTCAGGATCTGGAGGAGGATTATCAGCTCCCCCCGCTGGAAATACGCGCGCGCAGAGAAACGCAGTATCCGGATTTTCAGGACTTCTCCATCGCCTTTCCGGATGTTGCACATCCCGCTTACTGGGACGAGAGCCAGGACGGCTGGGATGTCTTCTGCGAAGAGTTCGAGAAGAGCCGCGAGGAACTTCAGAAACGTGAAATGCCCGATGCAGAGGCGGCATCCTTCCACCGGCTGCTCGGCTGGCCCGATATTATTCAGAATAATATGACCTGCTCCTGCGAGCTGGTCAGCCGGGGACATGATTGCGGTTCCTGGAAAAATATTCCAGAAAAGGATGTCAGCGAGGCAGAACAGAATTCCCTTCAGGACTGGCAGCTGCTGTTCCAGCTGGATTCCGTTGAATACAGAGATTTCTGTCTTGATTTCGGAGACTGCGGCAGCATATATTTTTATATCCGCAGAGAGGATCTGACCGCGCGGCGCTTTGATCGAATCTGGCTGGTTCTGCAGTGCTACTGAAATGCGTTGCCTCACCGCAGAAGTGCCGTTTATCCCGCACCATTTTCTTTTTTAAGCGGGACTGTAAATTTTGATTTCCGGAGGCCCGCTCAATTATGAACGAGGATTTTCTTATCCAGTATAAAAACTGCCGCCTCTGTCACCGGGCATGCGGTATTAACCGCGAGATCATGCCCGGACGCTGCGGCATGACCTCGCGGCTCACTGCCGCACGCGCCGCGCTCCATTTCTGGGAGGAACCCTGCATTTCCGGAAAAACCGGCTCCGGCGCCGTCTTTTTTTCCGGCTGCTCCCTCGGCTGCGTCTACTGCCAGAACCGTGATATCGCCCTCGGCAGGGCAGGAAAGGAAATCACTTCAGAGCGGCTTGCAGAAATATTTCTGGAGCTTGCGGCAAAGGGCGCGGCAAATATAAATCTTGTCACGCCGACCCATTATATTCCGTCGATCGTGCGTGCGCTTGATCTGGCCCGCAGGCAGGGGCTCCGGCTCCCCGTTGTCTACAACACCGGAAACTATGAAACCCTCGATGCGCTGAAGGCTCTCGAGGGCTATGTTGATATCTATCTGCCGGATTTCAAATACTGGTCCGCCGCGCTTGCCGGACGCTATTCGGGCGCGCCGGACTATGCGGAACACGCGGCGGAGAATCTGGCGGAAATGTACCGCCAGGTCGGGGATCCGGTTTTCGCACGGGAAGCGGAAGCTGCGGATGCACAGACCGCAGCTGCCGGCAGCGGCACACCGGACGAGAGTGAAATCTGTCTGATGAAGCGCGGAATAATCGTGCGCCATTTAGCTCTGCCGGGAGCGCTGAAGGATTCGAAAAAAATTATGGAATATATATACCGAACCTACGGAAATTCGGTCTACCTTTCCATTATGAGCCAGTTCACGCCGCTTCCCGGTCACCTGGCCGGTTTTCCCGAGCTCTGCCGCACCGTAACGGAACGGGAATACGAAGCCCTGGTCGATTACGCCATCGAGCTCGGTATTGAAAACGCCTTTATTCAGGAGGGCGGGGCCGCGGAGGAAAGCTTTATTCCGCAGTTTGACTTTGAGGGTGTTTAGTTATCTCTCAGGGCGTTTATGCCATTCCTTGTAAAGTAAAGAAATGTTTTGTTCAGCTGCAGGGAGAAAGCCTGGAAACTTCCCGAAATGATACCGCCCTAAATATTCCTGTCAAATTCAGGATGATAAGCATCGTCCAGCCTCTCTTTCCGCATCATTATGCCCGCCTCCGTCCCGAATTCCGCTTCCATATACCTGACAGTGATTTCTCTCCCGGCTGTTTTTACCACGGATATCTTCTTAATCCCGTTCGGCTTTTCGGCCTGTTCCTCCCTGTCAACGCCAACTGGAAAATGTCATTTTTCGCCGGGATGGGATGTCATTTTTTGGCGGTCAGCATGCGATGGGTATGCAGCCTTGATTACCCGTTACTTGTCGGCTTGAAGCCCGTCAAGTCCTGATTTATCAGTGCATTTTAGACTTGACGGGCGAAAACGACAAGTATAATCATTCAAAGGCTGCACACCTTTATCCGCCATTTTCTTACACTCCCCGTTCGGCGAAAAATTACAAAATCGCACTGGCACTGACATCCTGATCCGCCAAAAAAATATATTCATTTCCCGCAAGCCTTACCGCCTCTTCAAAAGATTTTACAACTCCTTTATTTGATGTGTTCTGGTAAAGCTTAATCCTGTTATCAGGAATTGCTGAAATAATTTCTTTCGTATTATCAGTAGAACGATCATCTACAATAATCAGTTCATCCTCCCGACTTAATTGCGGCAAAATCGACTCTATCTGTTCTTTTATATACAATGCCCCATTATAGCTTGCCATGCAAACGCTGACATTTTCCTTGCACATTTTTTTCCAGGCAATCCTTTCATTCAGCATCTATCGTAGATATACCAATGGTCACTTCCTCCAGCACATCTAAAAGTACCTTTACCGTGTCCAGAGATGTCAGCATGGTAATATTGTTCTGTGTTGCCGCACTTCGGATTGCAACACCATCTTCATAATGAACACCGGAAAGAATTGCACGGGTATTGATGACATAGCTGACGTATCCTGCACGGATCGCATCCAGTATCTCACTGCTTCCTTCCGATGGTTTCCCCAGTATACGGGTACGGATTCCATGCTGTTTCAAATGCTCTCCCGTAAGAGAGGTTGCTTCTATATTAAAGCCCATATCATAAAAGCGTCTGATAAGCGGAAGGGCTTCGTCTTTATCCTCATCTGCAAGCGTCACAATGACTGTTCCATAATTCTGCACACGAATACCGGAAGCAATCATGGCTTTATACATTGCCCTGTGAAGCTTCTTATCATATCCGATTGCTTCTCCCGTTGATTTCATTTCGGGTGACAGGTAAGCATCCATACCACTTAGCTTTGCAAAGGAAAATGCAGGCACTTTCACATACCACCTCTTCTTTTCTTCGGGATAGCTCACAGTAATCCCCTGCTCCTTCAGGCTCTTTCCAAGAATGACTTTCGTTGCAATATCAGCCAATGGATATCCGGTTGCTTTTGACAAAAATGGAACTGTTCTTGAAGAACGCGGATTTACCTCAATGATAGATACATTCTCCTGTCTGTCCACGATAAACTGGATATTAAACAGTCCCACAATGCCAATGCCAATACCTAGTTTTTTCGCATAGTCCAAAATCGTAGCCTTTACCTTATCTGAAATGCTAAACGTCGGATATACACTGATGGAATCGCCGGAATGAACCCCTGTCCTTTCTACCAACTCCATGATTCCCGGAACAAATACGTCCGTACCGTCACAAATGGCATCAATTTCGACTTCTTTCCCACAGATGTATTTGTCTACCAATACCGGTTTATCTTCATCAATCTCTACCGCAGTTTTCAGATAGTGCCGCAGGTGTTCTTCCTTTGCCACGATCTGCATGGCTCTTCCGCCAAGTACAAAGCTTGGACGTACCAGCACCGGATAACCGATCTCTTCTGCCGCTTTTACGCCATCTTCTATATTCGTTACAGCCTGTCCTTTCGGCTGTGGGATAGAAAGCTCTGACAACAGCTTTTCAAAAGCATCTCTGTTTTCTGCTTTTTCGATTGCAGCACAGTCCGTGCCAATCAGCTTCACCCCACGTTCCTGCAGTGGATTTGCCAGGTTGATTGCAGTTTGACCGCCAAGTGATGCAATAATTCCATCCGGCTTCTCCATTTCGATCACATTCATAACATCTTCTACGCAAAGAGGCTCAAAATACAGCTTGTCGGATGTGGTATAATCCGTAGACACAGTTTCCGGATTATTATTGATGATGATCGCCTCATATCCGGCTTCTTTAATGGTTTTCACTGCATGTACCGTGGAATAATCAAACTCCACGCCCTGACCGATACGAATAGGACCGGAGCCCAATACAATGATTTTCTTCCTGTCTTCCACGATCGATTCATTTTCATCCTCATAAGTAGAATAAAAATAAGGAACATAGCTTTCAAATTCCGATGCACAGGTATCAATCATTTTATAGACTGGGAAAATGCCATGTGTCTTACGCATTTTATAAATGTTCGTTTCCGTCATATTCCACAGCCACCCAACTGCTCTATCTGAGAAGCCTGCCTTCTTTGCCTGATACAAAAGCTGTCTGTTACCGATACACTGCTCCAGTTCTTTCTCCATATCAATGATTTTTTTCATCTTATCAAGAAAGAAACGGTCAATGCGTGTCTGCTCCCTGATATCAGAAACCGATTCACCCATTCGGAGCAACCGGGCAATGGCAAAGATACGGTCATCTGTGCCGATTTTGATATATTCCATCAAAGCCTTTTTATCTTCTTTTTCAAACTTTTCCATATACAGATAATTTACGCCTGTTTCCAGAGAACGGATTGCTTTTAACAGACTCTCCTCAAAGGTTCTGCCAACACTCATGACTTCCCCGGTTGCTTTCATCTGTGTACCCAGCTTCTGATTTGCATCGGTAAATTTATCAAATGGAAAACGCGGCATTTTTGTTACCACATAATCCAGTGCCGGTTCAAAGGATGCAGGCGTATTTACCAGCATAATCTCATCCAGAGTCATTCCCACACTGATTTTCGCCGATACCCTTGCAATCGGATATCCGCTTGCCTTTGATGCCAATGCAGAGGAACGGGATACGCGCGGATTTACCTCAATCAGATAATACTGAAAAGAATCCGGATCAAGTGCAAACTGTACATTACAGCCTCCCTCCACCTTCAAGGCACGGATGATTTTCAAGGCACTGTCACGGAGCATCTGATATTCTTTATTCGTCAGTGTCTGTGACGGACATACCACAATGGAATCTCCTGTGTGGATTCCTACCGGGTCCAGATTTTCCATATTGCAGACCGTGATTGCTGTGTCATTGGCATCACGGATCACTTCATATTCAATTTCTTTAAAGCCCTTGATACTTTTTTCTATCAGCACCTGATGAACCGGTGACAAAGCAAGGGCATTTTTAATCAATCCCAGAAACTCCTGCTCATCATCTGCAAAGCCGCCGCCGGTTCCGCCAAGGGTAAATGCCGGACGAAGCACCACCGGATATCCGATATTCTCAGCAGCCTTTATGGCTTCCTCCACCGTATTGGCAATGACAGACGGAAGCACCGGCTCTCCTAAGCTTTCACAAAGCTCTTTAAAGAGTTCTCTGTCCTCTGCCCTTTCAATGCTCTCACTGCTGGTTCCCAAAAGCTCCACACGGCACTCTTTTAAAATGCCTTTTTTCTCAAGCTGCATTGCCAGATTAAGTCCGGTCTGACCACCAATTCCCGGTACGATGGCATCTGGACGCTCATGACGGACAATCTTTGCAACATATTCCAATGTCAACGGTTCCATATACACCTTATCTGCAATGGTGGTATCTGTCATAATCGTTGCCGGATTGGAGTTGCATAAGACAACCTCATACCCTTCTTCTTTCAGTGCAAGACATGCCTGGGTCCCTGCATAGTCAAATTCTGCCGCCTGACCAATCACAATCGGACCGGAACCAATGACAAGTATTTTCTTCAAATCAGTTCTTTTCGCCATCTTTTGTTCCCTCCATCATTTCTATAAACTGTTCAAACAGATAACCGCTGTCCTGCGGGCCCGGTGCGCTTTCCGGGTGATACTGCACACTAAACACCTTGTCCTCCTCACAGGCAACACCTTCTACTGTCTGATCCAGCAGATTCAGGTGCGTTACTTTCAATCGGGTATTCGCAAGACTTTCCCTGTCCACTGCATAGGAATGGTTCTGGGAGGTAATCTCTATCTTTCCTGTCAGAAGATTTTTTACCGGATGATTTCCTCCCCTGTGTCCAAATTTTAACTTATAGGTCCTTGCCCCATATGCAAGGGAAATGATCTGATGACCAAGGCAGATTCCAAAGATCGGATATTTTCCCCGTAAGCCTCTCACCAGTTCTATGACCGGCTGCACATCCATCGGGTCTCCCGGACCATTAGATAAAAAGATTCCGTCCGGCTTCATTTTTTCTATTTCTTCCATAGAGGTATTCCATGGAAATACCGTCACATTGCAGCCTCGTCTGTTAAAACTCCTCACAATATTCTGCTTCATTCCACAATCAATGGCGGCCACATGATATTTCTCATCCGGAATCCTATATTGCTGAATCTCTTTTCTGCTCACAAAAGCTACTGCATCTTTTGGTATATCATAGGAACTCAATTTGCAAAGTCCCTCCTGCAGAGAAGTATCAGCATCTGTAATCAATACTTTTCTGCTTCCCAAATCACGGATAGAATGTACCAGCTTTCTGGTATCAATTCCATAAATTCCCGGAATCCGGTATTTCTCCATGATTTCGGATAATGTATATTTACTGCGGAAGTTGGATGGCTGATCGTTATAATCCCTTACAACCAATCCTCCAATCGTCGGTGTTTCTGTTTCAAAATCTTCTTCTGCAATCCCATAGTTACCAATCAGCGGATATGCCATCACAACAGTCTGGTAGGTATAGGACGGATCAGAGATGATTTCCTGATACCCAACCGGAGAGGTATTAAATACGATTTCCGTGATTCTTTCATCAAAGGAACCAAAACCATATCCATAATACTCACTGCCATCTGGGAGAATCAGTTTTCTGTCAAATTTTTTCATAATATATGTCACCCCTCTATCTAAACCCGTTCAGACAGTTTCCTTTCAAAACGGTCTTTACGGAGATCTGCCGGAATTTTGGTTGGATATTCTCCGTTAAAGCAGGCAGCACAATAATCCTCGCTGTCAATCAGCTTACTCAGCTTCTCCACCTCCAAATATCCCAAAGAATCCACTCCGATCATCTCTGCGATCTCTTCCATGCTATGATGGCATGCAATCAGATTTTCTTCTGAGTCAATGTCCGTGCCATAATAGCAGGGATGTAAGAATGGGGGAGCCGAGATTCTCATATGTATCTCTTTCGCTCCTGCGTCACGCAAAAGCTTTACAATACGTTTACTGGTTGTACCTCTTACGATAGAATCATCAATAAGAACGACTCGTTTTCCATCGATTACATTTTTCACAGGAGAAAGCTTAATCCTGACTTTGTCCAAACGTTCATTTTGTCCCGGAGAAATGAATGTTCTTCCAATATATTTATTTTTGATCAGTCCTATCCCATAAGGAATGCCGGATTTATTTGCATATCCAAGCGCTGCATCCAGTCCGCTGTCCGGAACTCCGATCACAATATCTGCGTCCACCGGATAACTTTCTGAGAGCAGCTCGCCTGCTCTCATTCGTGATTCATGGACAGATACACTATCTATGACAGAATCCGGTCTTGCAAAATAGATATACTCAAAGATACAGGTTTTCTTTTTCTGCTTACCGCAGTGTTCTTTCCTTGATTCCACTCCATTTTGACTAAACACCAGAATCTCACCCGGAAGCAGATCTCTGACAAATTCTGCGCCTACCGCTGATAATGCGCAGCTTTCTGATGCCACTACATAGGCTCCATCCGGCATCTGTCCATAACAAAGTGGTCTGAATCCATATGGGTCTCTTGCAGCAATCATCTTTGTAGCTGACATCAAAACTAATGAATAAGCCCCTTCCAGTAAATTCATGGTGTTGCTTACCGCTTCTTCTATGCTCGGTGTCATCAGCCTTTCTCTTGTAATCACATAAGCAATGGTTTCTGTATCGCTGGTGGTATGAAAAATGGCTCCTGATAACTCCAGCTTATCACGCAGCTCCAATGCATTACTCAAATTTCCGTTATGTGCCAGTGCCATCTTTCCTTTCTGGTGGTTGACTTCAATGGGCTGGCAGTTATTTCGTGTTGTCCCGCCGGTTGTTCCATATCTTACATGGCCCACTGCCATAGTCCCTTCCGGCAAATGAGATAATGTGTCTTTCGAAAACACTTCGCTTACAAGGCCCAGATCCTTATAGGAAGAAAACACACCATCATCATTCACAACGATCCCGCAGCTCTCCTGTCCTCTGTGCTGCAAGGCATACAATCCATAATAGGTAATCCCTGCCACATTTTCTTTTTGTGTACTCATCACACCGAATACACCACATTCTTCATGAATCGCCATACTCTTTTCCTCCTGCGTATTATTCTACTGTGACCGATTTTGCCAGATTCCTTGGCTTATCAATATCACAGCCGCGATTCAGTGCAACATAATAGGCAAAAAGCTGCAAAGGAATCACTCCGAGAACCGGCTGCAAAAGGGAATGGGTCTTTGGTATCACAAACATTTCGGATGCCTGACTGCTAATCAGCTCTGCTGTCTGATCTGTCGTCATTGCGATTACTTCTGCTCCTCTGGATTTTACTTCAACAATATTGGACAAGGATTTTTCCACCAGCGGCTCATAGGTTGCCATAGCAACCACCAGTGTTCCCGGTTCTATCAGAGAAATCGTTCCATGTTTCAGTTCTCCTGCCGCATAGGATTCTGAATGAATATAAGAAATCTCTTTCAGCTTTAGAGAGCCCTCCAAACCCAGTGCATAGTCCAGATTACGACCAATATAGAAAACACTGTTATGGTTGAAATATCTGGATGCCGCTTTCTGATAAAGATCCAGATCATTCATAACAACACTTATCTTTTCAGGTAAATCTTGAAGCTCCCTGATAATTGCCGCATATTCTTCCTGCTCCATCCTGTTTAACTGTTTTGCAAGATAAACTCCCAACATGAGCAAAAGTGCCATCTGCGTGGTATACGCTTTGGTAGTTGCTACCGCAATTTCCGGTCCTGCCCATGTATAAAGTACATAATCCGATTCTCTTGCTATGGAGCTTCCCATCACATTTACGATTGACAGGACTTTGGAACCTTTTCGCTTTGCTTCCCGAAGTGCCGCCATAGAATCCAGTGTTTCCCCTGACTGGCTGATTACAATTACAAGTGCCGATTCTCCAAGTAACGGTTCGCTGTATCTGAACTCTGATGCAAGACAGGCTTCTACCGGAATGTGCAGAAGTCTCTCTAATGCATACTTTCCTACCATGCCTACATGATATGCAGAACCACATGCAACAATATAGATTCTGGAAATATTCTTCATCAACTCTTTTGCATCGTTCAGTTCCTCCAGAACAATTTCTCCATCTGAAAGTCTCGGAGAGATTGTTTTACGTACTGCTTCCGGCTGTTCCATAATCTCTTTCAACATGAAATGTGCATATCCGCCTTTTTCTGCTGCGGAAACATCCCACTCAATCAAATGTTTTTCTTTTTCCAGCAGAAATCTGTCTCTGTCAAAGATCTGAACATCATCTGCCGTAATGACTGCCACTTCATCATCTTCCATATAAGTAACTGTCCTTGTATGTGCAAGAAGTGCAGTAACATCAGAGGCAATGTAATTTCCCTCCTGACCGTAACCAATCAGCAGAGGGGCGTCTTTTCTTGCTGCAACCATCTGTCCCGGAAAATCAGAACAGAGAATGCCCATAGCATAAGCACCTTTGATACGATTTAAAACCGCATACACTGCATCCATCAGATTGGATTTCTTCCTATAATAATATTCCAGTAACTGGACGATTACCTCCGTATCCGTATCAGAAGAAAAAACGACTCCTTTACGGATAAGAGAGTTTTTGATCTCCAGATAATTTTCTATGATGCCATTATGGACAACCGCAATCTTTCCTTCCTGCCCAACATGGGGATGTGCATTTGTATCATTTGGTTCCCCATGGGTTGCCCATCTGGTGTGACCAATGCCGATATTCCCCGACAAAGGATTTTGAGAGTCCAGCAATTCCCGCAGAACAGACAGACGTCCTTTGCTCTTTTTTACCTGTAATCTCCCATCCGCTGATACGACCGCAACTCCTGCTGAATCATATCCTCTGTATTCCAGTCGTTCCAGACCATCAAGCAATATCGGAACAGCTTCTGTCTTTCCTGCAAATCCAATAATTCCACACATTTTTTCTACTCCTCTTTTCGTTTCGACTTAATCAGCGTTTCTTTTTAATAAAGCTGCCGAAACGAATCCTTTAAACAGTGGGTGAGACTGATTTGGGCGGCTCTTAAATTCCGGATGAAACTGTACGCCTACAAAAAACGGATGCTCCTTAAGTTCTACGGTTTCCACCAGTCTGTCATCCGGAGAAGTACCGCTGATCACAAGTCCTGCTCTCATCAGTTCCTCACGATATTTATTATTAAACTCATAGCGATGGCGATGGCGCTCATGGATCAGTTTGTTACCATAGCATTGTTCCATTTTCGTTCCGGCTTTAATGCTGCATGGATAGCTTCCCAGACGGAGCGTACCGCCTTTATCAATTTCCTCACTCTGTCCCGGCATAAAATCAATGACCTTATGGGCACACTGTTCATCAAATTCACCCGAATGAGCACATTTAAGTCCCAGAACATTCCTTGCAAATTCGATGACGGCAATCTGCATACCCAGACAGATACCAAAGTAAGGAATCTGATTTTCACGGGCATAGTTTGCTGACAGGATCATTCCTTCGATACCACGATTTCCAAATCCGCCCGGAACGATGATCCCATCCAGACCTTCCAATATTTCCTTTACATTGTCCGACCTGATATTTTCTGAATCAATCCAGTGGATTTTCACAAACGTATTCAGTTCATACCCTGCATGGTTCATTGCTTCTGCCACAGACAGGTATGCATCATGGAGCTTTACATACTTTCCAACCAGACCGATGTGGACTTCCCGGGAACGGTTTCGGATGCGTTCCACCATCTGTTCCCAATCTTCCAGCTCCGGTTTCGGCGCATCAATGTGAAGTTCTCTGCAAACAACATCTGAAAATCCGGACTTTTCCAACATCAGCGGTGCTTCGTAGAGGTTCTGTAACGTCCTGTTCCCAATCACGCAATCCGGTTTCACATTGCAAAAAAGAGAAATTTTCTGAAAGATGGATTCTTCCAATGGTTTATCAGAACGCAGCACTATAATATTTGGATTGATACCCATTCCTCGAAGCTCCTTGACAGAGTGCTGCGTTGGTTTTGACTTATGTTCTTCAGAGCCACTCAAATAAGGGACTAACGTCACATGGATAAATAAACTGTTCTCCCCGCCAACCTCCAATGAAATCTGACGTACTGCTTCCAGAAATGGTTGGGATTCAATATCCCCAATAGTTCCTCCAATCTCCGTGATCACTACATCTGCATCCGTCTTTTTTCCTACACGGTACACAAATTCCTTAATCTCATTTGTGATATGGGGAATCACCTGAACCGTGGAACCTAAGTATTCTCCTCTTCGTTCCTTGTTTAATACATTCCAATAAACCTTTCCAGTCGTCAGATTGGAGTATTGATTCAGATCTTCATCAATAAATCTCTCATAATGCCCCAGGTCCAGATCCGTTTCTGCTCCATCTTCGGTTACATATACTTCGCCATGCTGATACGGGCTCATGGTTCCGGGGTCTACGTTAATATATGGGTCTAACTTCTGTGCTGCCACTTTTAAGCCCCTTGCTTTTAAAAGACGTCCAAGAGAAGCGGCGGTAATCCCTTTTCCCAGACCGGATACCACACCTCCGGTCACAAATATATATTTAGTCATAATCTTTCACTTCCTTACTCAAACTCCACCGTTGCCGGCGGTTTGCTTGTAATATCGTAGAGAACACGGTTTACATGGGAAACCTCATTCACAATACGGCCTGACACCTTATCCAGCACCTCATATGGAATCCTTGACCAGTCTGCAGTCATAAAATCCTCTGTTGTCACACTTCTGAGTGCAACTGCCCAGTCATAAGTACGTCCATCTCCCATGACACCTACAGACTTCATATTTGTAAGCACTGCAAAGTATTGATTCATCTGCATTTCCAGCTTTGCTTTTGCAATTTCCTCACGGAAAATGGCATCTGCCTCTCTTAAGATATCCAGCTTTTCTTTTGTAATTTCTCCTATCACACGGATTGCAAGTCCGGGACCTGGAAACGGCTGGCGCATAACCATATATTCCGGAAGCCCAAGCTGTCTTCCCAGTTCTCTTACTTCATCCTTGAACAGCAAACGCAATGGTTCAATAATCTCTTTAAAATCAACAAAATCCGGCAGGCCGCCCACATTGTGATGGCTCTTTATGGTTTCTGCATTTTCTTTGCCGGATTCAATCACATCCGGATAAATAGTTCCCTGTGCCAGATAGTCCGTCCTGCCAATTTTTTTGCCTTCTTCCTCAAATACACGGATAAATTCTTCTCCGATGATCTTACGTTTCTGTTCCGGTTCTGTGATCCCTTCCAGTTTTTTTAGAAAGCGTTCTCCGGCATTCACACGGATCAGGTTGATATTCCATTTTTCAAATGCTTTTTCTACTTCATCACCTTCGTCTTTTCTCAGAAGGCCGTGATCCACAAAAACACAGGTGAGCTGTGAACCCACTGCTTCCGCAAACAGGGCTGCACACACAGAGGAATCCACGCCTCCCGATAGAGCCAAAAGCACCTTATCATTCCCTACTTTGCTTCTGATTTCTTCGATACAGCGATACATATAGCTTTCCATCGTCCAGTCACCCACTGCACCACAGACTTTATATAAAAAGTTTCGGATCATGGTAGTTCCATTTTCTGTATGATTTACTTCCGGATGGAACTGTACACCATAATATTTTCTGTTTTCATCACAAATGGCTACATTCGGGCATTTCCCGCTACGGGCAACCAGCCTAAATCCGTCGGGTACTTTCCTCATGTAGTCGCCATGGCTCATCCATGAAATACTCTCCTCATCCAGTCCGTCAAACAGCAGACAGGAATTATCATAGAAAGTAAGTGTTTTTCCATACTCTCTGGCGTTTTCATTTTCTGCTGCCGTAACCATTCCTCCAAGATGATGGGCAAGGAGCTGACATCCATAGCAGATACCAAGAATCGGTATTCCAAGCTCAAAAATACCTTCTGCCGGATGATAAGAATTTTCTTTATATACACTGTCCGGTCCTCCAGTGAAGATAATGCCAATGGGGTCAAATGCCCGAATCTCAGAAAGGGTCATAGTATAAGGCTTAACCTCACAATAGACGCTGCATTCCCTCACCCTCCTGGCAATCAACTGGTCATACTGACCGCCAAAATTCAAAATTAGTACTTTCTGATTCTGCATCTTTCCTTTTCTCCTAAAACATTGTGATATAGGCATCACGTTCGGCGCCGACAGACACATACTTAATCGGGCACTCGATTTCCTTTTCAATATAACGGATATACTCCAATGCCGCTTTTGGAAGATCATCTACTGTTCTGCATCCGCTGATATCACACTGAAATCCCGGAAGATATTCATAGATCGGTTTTGCACATTTAAGTTCTTCGATACCGGATGGAAATGTGTCTACTCTGTTTCCATCAATCTCATACGCTGTACATACCGGGATTTTTTCCATATAAGAAAGCACATCCAGCTTTGTAAGCGCCACATAGCTGCAGCCCTGCATCTTTGTCCCATATCTGGAAGCAACCACATCAAAGCCTCCGACTCTTCTCGGTCTTCCGGTTGCTGCACCATATTCGCCCCCTGCCGCACGAAGCTGCTCCGCTTCCTCTCCAAACAGTTCACAGGTAAAAGGTCCTTCTCCCACGCAGCTTGAGTATGCTTTCATAATACCGATGCTTTCATCCAGCTTTGCAAAAGGTACGCCAGCTCCGATTGGCGCATAAGAAGCAAGGGTTGTGGATGCAGAGGTATATGGATAAATGCCAAAGTCTATATCCCTGAGTGCCCCAAGCTGTGCTTCAAACAGAATGGATTTTCTCTCTTCAATAGCGTCTCCAAGGTATTCCGTCGTATCACAGATAAAAGGAACAAAGAACTCTCCGTATTCTTTTAACCACTGAAACATTTCATCTGCCAGCACTGGTGCATGACCATATCCATTTTCCACAGTCAGGTTCTTCCATTCCACAAGACCACCAAGGCGTTCCTTTAATGCTTCCAGATGGAGCAAATCACCCATACGCAGTGCTTTTTTCATATATTTGTCTGCATATACCGGAGATATACCTCTTCTGGTAGATCCAAATTTCTTATCTAACAGTCGGTCTTCCTCCAGACAATCCATCAGCTTATGATATGGCATACAGATGGTTGCCCTGTCACTGATCTTTAAATGTTCCGGCGTTACTTCCACACCTTTTTCTGCCAGTTTCTGCACTTCCCCGTACAAATGTTCCAGGTCAATCACAATGCCCGGTCCCAGAATATTGACCGTATCTTCACGGCAGATTCCGGACGGCATCAGATTCATGACAAATTTTCCTTTTTCATTGATCACGGTATGACCCGCATTATTTCCGCCCTGATAACGGACAACAATATCATAGTTTTCGCTGAGAAGATCTACCATACGGCCTTTTCCTTCATCGCCCCAGTTTGTTCCAACAATTGATGTAAGCATATGCATTCCTTCCTTTCAGACATTCACTTGCGCTTCCACGTTCACACGCTGCTTATTTTTTTCCAGTAATGGTTTCACGGTTTCTGTTACAAACTTCTCGCACTGATATTCTGCCATTCCGGTGAACTTCACCGGGTCAAGCAAAACTTCCAGTTCCATGGCAGAAAGTCCAAAGCTATCGTCATTTTTGATACGTTCTATTAAATCATTTTCATTTCCATAGAGTTTTACCTGTTCCGCTGCCATAATAGAATGTTTACGGATTGCTTCATGAAGTTCCTGTCTGTCCCCATCTTTGGTTTTTACACAATACATCAGGATATTTTCCGTCGCCATAAATGGAAGTTCTGCATCCAGATGCTTCTTAATAACTGCCGGATAGACCTTCAGCCCCCTGATTACATTGATATACAGATTTAAAATGGCATCTGTGGCCAGAAATGCTTCCGGTACAGCCAGGCGCTTATTTGCGGAATCATCCAATGTGCGTTCAAACCACTGTGAAGCTGCTGTAATAGCAGTATTTTGTAAATCACAAATCACGAAACGAGCCAGTGATGCAATACGTTCGCTTCTCATTGGATTTCTTTTATATGCCATGGCAGAAGAACCGATCTGTTTTTCCTCAAATGGTTCATCCACCTCTTTTAAGTGGCTGAGTAAACGGATATCACTGGAGAATTTTGATGCACTCTGTGCAATTCCGGACAATACCTGTAAAACCGCAAAATCAGCTTTTCGTGTATAGGTCTGTCCACTGACACTCTGACACTTTGAAAAGCCGATTTTTTCTGCGATTTTCTGCTCCAGCTGTTCCACCTTTGTTTCTTCCCCATCGAACAGTTCCAAAAAGCTGGCACCTGTCCCGGTGGTTCCTTTACAGCCAAGGAGTTTTAAGTTATTCAGTTGAAAATCAAGCTGTTCGATATCAAACAGCAGATCATTCATCCAAAGACAGGCTCTTTTTCCTACCGTTGTTGGCTGAGCTGCCTGAAAATGAGTATATGCAAGAGTTGGTAATGCCTTATATTCCATGGCAAATTCGCTAAGGGCTTCTATGGCATTTAACAAAAGATTTCTAATCTGTAAGAGCGCACTTTGCATGAGGATAATATCCGTATTATCCCCCACATAACAGGAAGTTGCTCCTAAATGTATGATTCCCGCCGCTTCAGGACAGGCATCCCCGAAGGTATGGACATGTGCCATCACGTCATGACGAAGCTCATTTTCGTATTGTCTTGCTTTTTCATAATCAATGTTGTCAATCTGAGCTTTCATTTCCTCAATCTGCTCATCAGAGATAGGAAGTCCCAGTTCCTTTTCACTTTCCGCAAGTGCCACCCAGAGTTTTCTCCATGTGGAAAATTTTCTATCATTGGAAAATATACTCTGCATTTCTTTACTTGCATAACGTTCACATAAAGGTGATTGATAAATATCTGTTCTCATAAAATCTATTTACTCTCCATTTCTAATCCTAATCGTTTTGCCACCTGAATATACGCATCCTCTACGCCTCCTAAATCCCTGCGGAAACGATCTTTATCCATTTTTTCTCCACTTTCCACATCCCATAAGCGGCAAGTATCCGGAGAAATCTCATCTGCAAGAATGATCTTGCCATGAAAACGGCCAAACTCTATCTTGAAATCAATCAGACGAAGGCCTGCTTTTAAATATTCCACTTTCAGAATTTCGTTAATTTTAAATGCATAATCCTTTATCGTTTTGATCTCACTTGCAGTCGCAAGCTGTAATGCTTTTGCAAAATGGGAATTGATCAGCGGATCTCCCAGTTCATCATTCTTATAAGAAAATTCAATCGTCGGCTCAGCAAGTACCGTTCCCTCTTCCACACCCAATCTTTTAGAAAAACTGCCGGCAGCCACGTTTCGCACAATTACTTCCAACGGAACAATCTCCACCCTGCGCACTGCGGTTTCTCTGTCATTTAATTCCTGAATAAAATGAGTCGGCACACCTTCTGCTTCAATTTTCTGAAACAACAGATTGGTCATACGGTTATTGATCGCACCTTTCCCAACGATTGTTCCCTTCTTCAAGCCATTAAAGGCAGTTGCATCATCTTTATAAGAAACAATCAGGACATCCGGATCATCCGTTAAGAAAACCTTTTTTGCTTTTCCTTCATATAATTGTTCACACTTTTGCATTTCATTCTTCCTCCAATAAAGTCATTTCCTGCATTTTTGAACGCAAAAAAGGCAAAAGCGCCTTTAAGTTCATTTTAAACTTAAAGACGCCTTTGCCTTTACGCACGCTATTTTACCTCTTAAATTTTATCTTGTCAATCCATTTTATCTAAAAATCCCTACTTTCATCGATCTATTTCATTAGATCCAAAAGAGTAATATTATCAAAATAATGATTTACCATATGATGAAATTCTTTCCACATCGGCAATGTTTTACATGTATCTGCACGTTTACAGGTTTTTGCATTACATTCCAGACATGCAACCGGAACCAGTTCCCCTTCTGCAAGTCTTAATATATCTCCAACCCTATAATCTTTTGGTTCCCTTGCCAGACGGTATCCGCCGCCTTTCCCCTGTACCCCTTCCACATAATGGTTCTTAGAAAGTACAGGCATAATTCTCTCGATATATTTTAAAGACAGCTCCTGTCGATGGGCAACTGTCTTCATTGCTATATAACCTTCATTCTGATTTTCTGCAAGATCAAGCAATACACGCAAAGCATATCTTCCCCTTGTTGAGATCATCATTCCTTTGTTCCTTCTTTCCTTATTCTGCAAATAGAGGTGTTGATAAATATCTATCTCCTGTATCCGGCATCAATACAACAATTGTTTTTCCTTTATTTTCGGCTCTTTTGGCAAGCTGGATTGCCGCCCATAAGGCTGCTCCGGAAGAAATGCCTACAAGCACCCCTTCTCTATGCCCCATGAGTTTTCCGGTTGCAAAAGCATCTTCATTCTCTACCGTAATAACCTCATCATAAATGGAAGTATTTAATATATCCGGAACAAATCCTGCTCCAATGCCCTGTATTTTATGCGAACCGGCAATGCCTGTAGAAAGCACTGCTGAAGATGCCGGCTCAACAGCCACAATCTTAATATCCGGATTTTGTGCTTTCAGATATTCACCAACACCCGTCACTGTACCTCCGGTACCTACGCCTGCTACAAAGATATCCACATTACCATCTGTATCCTCATATATTTCAGGGCCTGTACTCTCCCTATGGGCTTTGGGATTTGCAGGATTCACAAATTGTCCGGGAACAAAACTATTCGGTATTTCATTGGCCAGCTCTTCTGCTTTCGCAATGGCTCCCTTCATGCCTTTCGCCCCTTCACTAAGCACAAGTTCCGCTCCGTATGCTTTCATAAGCTGACGTCGCTCTACGGACATGGTATCAGGCATTACAAGAATCATGCGATACCCTCTGGCAGCTGCAACAGAAGCGAGACCAATACCTGTATTGCCGGAAGTTGGCTCAATAATTACTGTATCAGGTTTTAATCCGCCTGTACTCTCAGCGTCATCCAGTATTGCTTTTGCCACACGATCTTTTACCGAGCCAGCTGGATTAAAGTATTCCAGCTTGGCTAAAATTTTTGCCTGCAACTCATATTCTTTTTCAATATGAGTGAGTTCCAAAAGTGGTGTCTTTCCAATCAGCTGCTCTGCCGAAGTATATACTCTTGACATCTCAAACACTCTCCTTTACTTATTCTACCGCATCAAACCCATGCTGTAAATCATTGATAATATCTTCTATATGTTCTGTTCCAATAGAAAGCCGGATTGTATTTGGCTTAATTTCCTGCTCAGCCAGTTCCTCCGGCGAAAGCTGACTGTGTGTTGTAGTCGCAGGATGAATCACAAGACTTTTCACATCAGCTACATTTGCAAGTAATGAAAAAATCTGCAGATGATCTATAAACCTGTAAGCCTCTTCCACTCCCCCTTTAATATCAAATGTAAAAATAGATGCTCCACCATTCGGGAAATACTTCTGATAAAGCGGATAATCAGGATGGGAAGGAAGAGATGGATGGTTCACTCTTTCAACCTGTGGATGAGCGTTTAAAAATTTTACCACCTTCTTCGTATTTTCTGCATGACGCTCCAGACGCAGCGACAGTGTTTCGATTCCCTGCAATAAAAAAAACGCTGCAAAAGGAGAAATGGTTGCTCCTGTATCACGAAGCAGAATTGCACGGATATAAGTAACGAAGGCTGCTGACCCTGCAGCTTTTACAAAAGAAACGCCATGATAACTTGGATTCGGTTCAGCGATGGCTGGATACTTACCTGAAGCAGTCCAATCAAATTTGCCTGAATCTATAATGACCCCACCAAGAGTAGTTCCATGACCTCCAAGAAATTTTGTAGCAGAATGTATCACAATATCAGCCCCATGTTCAATTGGACGAATAAAATACGGTGTACCAAAGGTATTATCTACCACAAGAGGTAAGCCATGTCTATGGGCAAGCGCAGCCAATGCGTCAATATCCGGAATATCACTGTTCGGATTGCCAAGCGTTTCTATGTAAATCGCTCTTGTATTTTCCTCAATAGCAGCTTCCACTTCATCAAGATCATGTATATTGACAAAGGAAGCTGTGATTCCGAACCCCGGAAGTGTATATGCCAACAGGTTGTAACTGCCGCCATAAATCGTTTTCTGTGCAACAAAGTGTCCACCATTTTGTCCCAGAGCCTGCAAGGTATATGTAATTGCAGCTGCTCCTGAAGCAAGTGCCAAAGCAGCAACACCACCTTCTAAGGCAGCAACACGCTTTTCCAGAACATCCTGCGTAGAGTTCGTTAAGCGTCCATAAATATTTCCGGCATCTGTAAGTCCAAAACGTGCTGCCGCATGGGCACAATCGTGAAAAACATAAGAAGTGGTTGCATAAATAGGCACTGCACGTGCATCCGTAACAGGATCCGGAGCCTCCTGTCCTACATGAAGCTGAAGTGTTTCAAATCTGTATTTTGGCATAATATAGTTCCTTTCGTTTATAAATTTCAATGATTTCAATTAGCTTACTGCGGATTGTCACATTCGACCAAAACGAAAGTTTTCTCGTACAAGCTTTTCAAAATAAAATCCCATAACAAGCTCCTTATTGCCTACCGTTCAAGTAGGTTTTTGTTTTCTGTATTATATCCATTATTTACCTACCATGTCAATAGGTATTTCAAAATTCTTGTTCCATATCTCTGTTAATCGTTCCATATAAATAGCCCGAAGCCATAATGACTCCGGGCCAAATTCACATTACTATCATTTTATGAAAGGCATTTATCCTTCAATAGCAATATACTTTTTATCTTCTATCTGTGCTTTTTTCTCTTCCTGTTTTGGAATAGACAGTCTTAATACTCCACTTTCGTACTTCGCATGAATATCTTCCTGTCTGATATCCTCGCCCACATAGAACGATCTGCTCATACTGCCTACGTAACGTTCACGACGGACAAACCTTCCCGTCTTTTCTTCTTTTTCCTCTTTGTCGAGACCTTTCGCTGCATTGATCATCAAATATCCATTCTTCAGTTCTAGTGAAAGTTCCTCTTTCTTAAATCCCGGAAGATCGATATCCACTTCATAATGATCATCCTGTTCTTTCACATCTGTTTTCATCATGTTTGCAGCATGACGACCATACAGTTTTTTCTGTGCTTTCTTCATTGCCCGATCATCAAATACCGGAAAATCAAAGAAATCATCAAAGAACTCGTCAAATAAATTTTCTCCAAAAATACTAGGTGTTAACATAATCATCGCTCCTTTTTCAAATTATATTTTGAAACTGGGGATGTTTAGGAAGAATCATGAACTCGTGGTTCTTTCTTTCTCCTGTTTCTAATTATGTTATAGCACCTTTGTTAGCACTCGTCAAGTGTGAGTGCTAACATATTATGTGAATTTTTTGTGTCTTTTCAATCAAGATTGAGTGCCTCGATCTTTCCATTACTTCATTTTATTTTCCGCTATCACCATAGTTAGATAGTACCCTTGCAGAAGGATCATTTACGTCGCATCCTTCCCACTCTTTGTTCGGCATCCAGAAATCTGCAACCATCTCAGCCTGACCCGGATAATACTTTTCAAAAATTTCTCTATATAATAAGGATTCTTTTGTAAATGGTCTGGCATGGGTATAACTTTTACATCTTCTTTCAAATTCTGCATCTGTATATTGCTTTTGTGCATATTCCTTTAAATAATCAACCATGGAATGTCCAACAGCATCTGAAAATGCAGCTTTTTCTCTCCAAAGAATCTCATCCGGCAGATAACCACCCTGTTCAAACGCATGACGGAGCAGATATTTTCCTTTTCCATAAGTATTCAGCTTTAATTCCGGGTCTACTGCCATCACATATTTTACAAAATCCAGATCACCAAACGGAACTCTTGCTTCCAGCGAGTTTACGGAGATACAACGGTCCGCACGGAGAACATCATACATATGAAGTTCATGGATTCGTTTCTGTGATTCCTCTTGAAAGGCTCTCGCATCCGGTGCAAAGTCCGTATATTTATAACCAAACAATTCATCAGAAATCTCACCGGTCAAAAGGACACGGATATCGGTCTGTTCATGGATTGCCTTACATACCAGATACATACCCATGGATGCACGGATTGTGGTAATATCATAGGTTCCCAACAACTGAATGACTGTTTCCAGCGAAGAAAGCACTTCATCCGGTGTCATATAAACCTCTGTATGATCACTTCCAATATAATCTGCCACCTGTTTTGCATATTTTAAGTCAATGGCATCTTCACTCATACCAATCGCAAATGTCTTAATCCGTTCCTTACTTTTCTTTGCTGCAATCGCGCACACCAAAGAAGAATCCAGTCCGCCGGAAAGCAGGAAGCCTACCTTTGCATCAGCTACAAGACGTTTTTCCACGCCAGCCACAAGCTTATCATGAATACTCTTGCAGACTGTCTCCAGATCATCATGACAAACCGTATCTACTTTAGCAATGTCACAGTAGCAGATAAACTGACCGCCCTTATAATAATGTCCCGGTGGAAACGGCATGATCTTCTCCGCAAGTCCTACCAGATTTTTCGCTTCACTGGCAAATATAACAGCACCTTCTTTATCATATCCATAATACAATGGACGGATTCCAATCGGATCTCTTGCCGCGATAAATTCTCTTGCTTCCCCATCGTAGATGATGCAGGCAAACTCCGCATCAATCATGTCAAACATGTCTGTACCGTATTCCTGATATAACGGCAAAAGTATCTCGCAGTCCGATTCACTTTCAAATGTATATTTTACTGACAGTTCTTCTTTCAGCTTCTCAAATCCATAAATTTCTCCATTACAGACCACATAACTGTTCCCATACTTAAATGGCTGCATACCGGATGGAGTTAATCCCATGATTGATAATCTGTGGAATCCAAGAAGGCCATCACCTGTTTCAACCACACGTGTATCATCCGGACCTCTTGATATGGTCTTCTCAAATCCTTTCATAAAAACATCAAAGGCAGCACTGCGGCTGCAATAACCCATAATAGAACACATATAAATCTACCTCCGTAAATCTAGTAATTCAGCATTCTATAGGGCAAGTGCTGTGCTCGCGGTGCCACCTATCTTTTGTCTCATTTCCAAACCTTTTCATGGTTCTGCCATTAACGCTTGACGTAACGTCGCACCTACTAAGGAAATCCTGTTCGGATTGCAGCTTAAAAAGTGTTATTCATACAGGCTCTGCTGCGTGGCTCTCACTGTTCCACCTTCGCTGTAAGTGATCACCTGTACTACTTCTCTTTTCTCAAATGCCTTTACAATATTTAGTTTCTATCCATTCTGATTTTATTCTACGTCCTGAAGGGCATCAAATCCTTCTTCTCCGGTTCTTACCTTTACAACATTTTCTACATCATAAACAAAGATTTTACCATCGCCGATATGTCCTGTGTAAAGTACCTTCTTCGCTGTTTCAATGACTTTACGAACCGGAACTGCACTGACTACGATATCCACCTGTACTTTTGGAAGCAGATTTGCTTCGACCTGTACGCCTCGATAATACTCCGGCTTTCCTTTCTGCACACCGCATCCCAAAACATGAGATACTGTCATACCGGTAATACCAAGCTTCATCATGGCATTTTTCAATGCTTCAAATTTAGATTCCTTACACACAATCTCAATCTTTGTAAACTTCGGAGTCCCTTCTTCAAAAGTCGGAACATTTTTAACCGGGATTGCTTCTGCCATCGGTGCATCGCCCGTCACCATAACCGGCATAACCTCATCCTCTGCTGTAACTGTATCCGGAAGCATTGCAAAACCTGCATATGCTGTTAATAAACCATGTTCAGATACATCAAGTCCTGCAATTTCATCTTCTGCATCAGCACGAAGTCCAATCGTATATTTGATTGCTAAAAATACAATCGTGATGATAATCGCTACATATGCCGCTACAGAAAAAACGCCTGCCGCCTGAACTCCAAGGAAGTGTAAACCGCCTCCATAGAAAAGCCCTGCTTCTGTTGTTACACCTGTCGCAAATAATCCTGTAAGGATTGTTCCGACTGCCCCACATACACCATGAACAGATACAGCGCCAACCGGGTCGTCAATTTTTGCAATCTTATCAAAAAATTCAACGGATAATACAACTAAAACACCGCATACAACACCGATTACGGCTGCACCAACCGGACTTACTGCATCACAGCCTGCCGTAATACCAACGAGTCCTGCCAATGCTGCATTGTATGTCATGGAAACATCCGGCTTTTTATAACGAAGCCATGTGAAGATTAAAGTTGTACAGCAAGCTACCGCAGCTGCCATATTTGTGTTGAAAAATACTCTTCCTGCTGTTTCCATCAAAGCATCGCTGTCCATACCTACAGTAGATGCACCATTGAAGCCAAACCAACAGAACCAGAGGATAAATACACCAAGTGCTGCAAAAGTAAGATTATGTCCGAGGATAGCTCGTGGTTTTCCATCTTTACCATATTTTCCGATACGAGGTCCTAAAATTTTGGCTCCGATCAATGCACAGATACCGCCTACCATATGTACGGCTGTAGAACCTGCAAAATCATGAAAGCCCATCTGTGAAAGCCATCCTCCGCCCCAAATCCAGTGCCCTGAAATCGGGTAGATTAAAAGAGAAATCGCTGCTGAATAAATGCAGTATGCACTGAATTTTGTTCTCTCAGCCATTGCTCCGGACACGATTGTTGCAGATGTCGCACAAAAAACAGTCTGGAAGATTGCAAATGCCCATAACGGAACTCCCGCCGGCAAAATGTGACTGTAATCTCCACGAATCAATGGATCAAAGGTTCCTATGATCGCAGAGCCGCTGCCAAACATCAGCCCGAACCCTACCAGCCAAAAGGCTGGTGTACCGATACAAAAATCCATCAGGTTCTTCATCAAAATATTTCCTGTATTCTTTGCTCTGGTAAATCCGGCTTCACACATGGAGAATCCCGCCTGCATGAAGAACACTAATGCTGCTCCAATCAATACCCAAATTGTGTTAACTGCACTGTAAGTCATAAACATTCCTTCTTTCTATATCTTTTTTGCACTCTGAAATCTTCGATTCTATCACTAACGTATCAGATGAACACAAGGACGCCCCATTCCTGCCGGTACGTTATTTTACGCCAAACAGTAAATCGCCATAGGTTGGAAACGGCCAGTATTTCTTTGCTGTCATTATTTCCGCCTCGTCACAGGCAACCCGGAGTTCACCCATCTTACTCAAAACAACATCACGAATCCTATAAGATTCTGCTTCAATGTCCCCGGCATCCTTAAGCTTCATCACTGCATCATCCAGTTCATCGGCTTTAACCGCAATCTGGTCTTCCAGTCTTGCCAGTTTCTTCAGCAGCCCCGCTTCATAACTACAGGAAATAGAAGCATCAACTGCTTTTTTCGCTGCTGCTGTATTGGCAAGCTCCAGTACATATGCACTTACCGCCGGAGCAATCTCTGTTTTTGCCATATCAATCATGGTATTTGCCTCAATCAGCACTGTCTTGCAATAGTTTTCCAGCATAATCTCACATCTTGATTTCAGCTCAGCTTTAGAAAATACCTTATGGCCTGTCAGCATCTGTACATTCTTTTCATCCAGCAGGTGCGGCATACAATCCGGTGTTGTACGGTAGTTGAGAAGCCCTCTCTCTTCCGTTGCTTCCTTGATCCATGTATCATCGTAACCATTTCCGTTGAAAATGATATGCTTGTGGTCTTTGATGGTCTTTCGGATCATTTCATGTAATGCATCTTCAAAGTTTTCTGCTTTTTCCAGTCTATCCGCATAAATTTTCAGGCTTTCTGCTACTGCGCTGTTCAGCATGATGTTTGCACATGCAATGCTGTTAGAAGAACCCAACATACGGAACTCAAATTTATTTCCGGTAAATGCAAAAGGTGATGTACGGTTACGGTCTGTAGTATCACGGTTGAATTTTGGAAGCACATCCACACCAAGCTTCATCTGTGCCTTTTTCGTTCCTGCGTATGGAGTATCCGTTTCAATCGCTTCAAGCACCGCATTTAATTCATCTCCAAGGAAAATAGATACCACTGCCGGAGGTGCTTCATTCGCACCAAGTCTGTGGTCATTTCCTGCTGTTGCAACAGAAAGGCGGAGCAGATCCTGATAATCGTCCACTGCTTTGATCACTGCACACAGGAATAATAAAAACTGTGCATTTTCATACGGTGTCTCTCCCGGAGATAACAGATTCACGCCTTTATCTGTCGCAAGAGACCAGTTATTATGTTTTCCACTACCGTTTACTCCGGCAAATGGCTTTTCATGAAGCAGACATACAAGTCCATGCTTTGCTGCCACTTTCTGCATGATCTCCATGGTTAACTGGTTATGGTCTGTCGCAATATTTGTTGTCGTATAAATAGGGGCAAGCTCATGCTGTGCCGGAGCCACTTCATTATGTTCTGTCTTAGCCAGAATTCCCAGTTTCCAGAGTTCCTCATTCAGTTCTTCCATATAAGCCGCAACTCTTGGCTTAATCACGCCAAAGTAGTGATCATCCATCTCCTGTCCCTTTGGCGGCTTCGCACCAAAAAGAGTGCGTCCTGTAAATCGAAGATCTTTTCTCTGTTCATACATTTCCTTTGTAATGAGGAAATATTCCTGTTCCGGTCCTACCGATGTACGGACACATTTCACATCATCATTTCCAAACAGATGAAGAATACGAAGCGCCTGCTTATTCAAAGCTTCCATAGAACGAAGCAACGGAGTTTTTTTATCCAGTGCCTCTCCGCCATAGGAACAGAACGCTGTAGGAATACATAATGTTTTCCCTTTGATAAACGCATAAGAGGTAGGATCCCATGCTGTATATCCTCTTGCCTCAAAAGTAGCCCGAAGTCCTCCAGATGGGAAAGAAGATGCATCCGGTTCGCCTTTGATCAGTTCCTTTCCGGAGAATTCCATAATCACGCCGCCGTCCGGGGATGGAGAAATGAAGCTGTCATGCTTTTCTGCTGTTACGCCGGTAAGAGGCTGGAACCAGTGTGTATAGTGAGTAGCTCCATTTGCAACTGCCCAGTCTTTCATAGCTGCTGCAACTGCATTGGCCACGCTAATATCAAGCTTTGCACCTTCGTCAATGGTTTTTCTCAAAGATTGATAAACCTTTGCTGACAAATTTGCTTTCATCACTCTGTCGTCAAAAACTCTACATCCAAAAAATTCTGAAACATTCTTCATAATGTCACTCCTTCCAATTTGAAAATAAAAAGGCAAGGTTGTCTTTCATGGTACTTTTCCCTGCACCTGCAGAACCTGCCACCGGCAGCTTCCTACGGATGCTTTAGCAACACTCAAGACGCCCTTGCCTTTTGAATCAAATTGCATCTATTTTAATTTTATAAAGTAAAAAGCGCCTCTGAGAATTTCATCTCAAAGACGCCTTTGCCTTTACGTGTTGGATAATACACCCGGAAAAATCATTTGTCAATCCCTTTTTTTAATTTTTCACTCATCCTTTTTCCCGACTCGACTTTTTCCAGGTCATTCCATCTGCCGGATTTATAGAACGCCAGAGAAAGTATAACTGCAACAATCCAGCCTATTGGCCATGCACACCAAATGCCTGTGGTTCCCAAAATTGTTCGAGATAACAGGACAGCAATTCCAACTCTCAAAATCAGATCCAGAAAGGTTGTAACCATAAATTTTCCCATCATTCCGGCTCCACGCAGTATGCCATCAGCAACAAACTTCATAGAAATCACAAAATAAAACGGGGACAGAATCCTCAAGAATTCGATACCTGTTTGAAGCGTCAATGCAGTCGGTTCATCAATAAAAGCATACAAAACCCATTTTCCCGCAAAGAAATAAAGCACAAACAGCGGTGCGCTAAGCATCCAGACCATCTTAATCCCTGCCTTGAACCCTTCCCGTATACGTGGCAGCTTCCCAGCTCCGATATTCTGCGCCGTATAATTTGAAATACCATTTCCAAGGGTTGTAAATGAAGTGATTACAAGGTTATTAAGCTTTACCGCTGCTGAATATCCAGCCATAACACTCGGACCAAATCCGTTAATTGTTCCCTGAATGATAATATTGCCCACAGAGATAAAACTCTGCTGTAAAATACTCGGAACTGCAACTGTCATAATTCTTTTTAGAATATCAAATGAAAATAATGGAATCCTGTCTGTTTCTATTCCTTTCAATCTTCGAAAGACAACAAAAACAGCAAGTACACAGCTAACTCCCTGACACAGAAAAGTTGCCCAGGCAACCCCTGCTACTCCCATATGAAAAACTGTAACGAACAGGATATCCACAGCAATATTCGATGTGGATGAAGCTGCCAGAAAATAAAAGGGTGTTTTGGAGTCTCCCAATGCTGAGAAAATTCCCGTTGCGATATTATAAAAAAAGACAAACGGAAGCCCTAAAATATAAATATCCAGATATATTTTAGAATCACCAAGCAATTCTTCCGGTGTATTGATCATTCCAAGCAATGAATCGCAAAAAAGCAGACCGCAAACCATTAGAACAATACATATCATTGCACTGGTAATCATCGCTGTATAAACAGCAGTCTTCATATTTTCGTATCTTCTCGCTCCAAAGAACTGTGACACAATAACAGAACACCCCATGTTGCAACCGAAGGCAAATGCTATAAATATCAGCGTAATCTCATAACTATTCCCTACTGCTGCCAGTGCATTTTCACCTATAAACTTTCCTGCAACAAAACTGTCTGCAATATTATAAAGCTGCTGGAATACGATGCTTCCAAACAAAGGCATACAAAATTTCCATAATACAGCTTCGGGCTTACCTACGGTTAAATCATTCATCATAACCTCTCCTCACGCTCCTTTCTTCTGACTGTACAGATGACGCTTTGTCATCTTTTGAGGATTACAACGCAAAAAAGGCAAAAACACCTTTTATGCGATTTTTCTATCACATCAAAGACGCCCTTGCCTTCCGAGGTTAGATGATACATCTATAGAAATTAAATGTCAAGCAACTTGAGTAAGTAAATTGATGTCTTATTTAAGTTTTAAAATATAAATCACATTTTTTCTGAATACGGAACGAATGAAAATAGGTGTTCTCCATCGGAATCCATCTCTCTTGAAACATTAGAACGCCGTCCTCACCGTTTCGCAGGCGAATACGTTGTATTTGTTTTTTTGCTTCTGCATCCAGAAAAACCGATAAATCGTAATAATTTTTTAAAACCGGGTGACAGGAATAAGAACCTTCCACGATTGTAACATTTTTTGGAAATACTAAAATAGGTTTTCCCATTTCCTGCTTATGGCAGTTGAAAGGCCGGTAAGAAAAACGAAATCGCACATAATCCATATTTTCTCCTGCCTGTTGTGAACGTTCCATTGTATTCTGTTTCCAGGGCAGGAAAAAATGATCCATATGAATGACGTTGCAATCACACAGTTCGGCAAGGTGTGCTGCAAGGGTGGTTTTACCCGCAGCACATCTGCCGTCAATGGCGAGCACCAACGTGCTTCGCTGTTTTATTTCGGTTAGAAGTAATTCTGCAATATCTTTTATCAGCATTTTTATTTACCGAACAGCCAAATTTTCTAACGGCTGCTTTCTCCAAAAAATTACCAAACCCGTACGATTTAATGCGACCATAATAGTAGGAATTAATGTCAACTGCACAAGAATTCCAGGAACGGCGTTTAACAAGGCCCCTGCTATAAACATCTGCCATGTAAAAGATTCTCCAATAAGTCCAAGCAATACAATCTGGACGATGCCCCAAACAATTCGCCCTGCGATCATAGCTGCAATCAGCGATCTATATAGGGAAATCAAACATTGCCAGTGAGAACGTCCATAGATAAATCCTATAACCAATCCGTAAGTAGCCAATTCAAATGCCATCGCAATGGCTGTAGGGAACAAAGGCGGCATCCCGAATGTAACCGAACGCAGAAACGGAAGAATAAAACCGCTCAATGCTCCGTACTGCCATCCGCATATCAATCCGCACAGAATAACTGGAAGATGCATCAGAAGCAACATATTTCCAATTTGCTGAATTTGTCCTGTCAAAAAAGGCAGAACCATACCAACCGCTATAAACATGGCTGATAAAGTAAGTTTTTTTGTTGTTTTATGCATTTGGCTTTCTCCTTTCATCTATCATTTTCCAATACCATATGGTATCTTTTTAAATTGTTTAACTAAACTTACACAGGGATCTTGAATCAGAAATTATATATTAAATTCCAAGAAACCCTGCGGACATTTATTTGCGATTACTACATGGGGATTCGGGATTACCATCGTGTTGATGGTATTTGGAGGAGTCTGCATCAATCCTGCAATGGCTTTCGCACAGGCAATTCTTGGCATGATTCCGTGGAACTGTTTTATACCTTATTGTGTGGCAGAATTTCTTGGAGGAATTGCAATCTGCTTTCAGGTACATGACCCATCTTTTCAATAAATTCATCGTATGTTTTACATCCTTGAGCTAAATCAGAAAAGTCCACGACAGTTAAATCCTGAAAATCCGGCTGATATAGCTTTTCTCTGATTTCTTTGATTGTCTCCGTGGAACCCTTTAGGATGGGAACGGGGAACTCAATAATTCCAAGATGTTCGTTCCCGCTCTGATCCATCACATCAGCCCCGACTACCTGCGGCATTTTCTTACCAAGTGTTATCCCCATAATTGCCGCCGTATTTGCAATAATACCAAGGGGCAAGTTTTCGTCAATTACCATAACACATTTTTCATTTTGTAAGTCCATGATTAACCTCTTTTCTCATAGTTTTTCTTTCTGACAGAAATAAACCTGCCAATGTCAAAAGCGTACCAATAATAGATAAAGCTGTAATTTGCTCATGTAAAATCAATGTCGAAGTTACAACAGTAATAACGGGAACCATGTAAATATAGATACTTGTTTTCACAGCCCCCAGAACCTTAACTGCAAGATTCCAAGAGACGAAACATAATGCCGAAGCGCCAAGCCCCAGGAAAATAATATTGAACAAATACACAGGATTGGTAAATCGTGACAGTTCCAAATGGAAGTCAAACATAAATAGCGTAGGTATCATAAAAAGTATACCGTAAAAGAATACTCGTCTTGTTGTGAGAATGGTATGATATCCATAGCTGCTGATTTTCTTTGTCAGAATGGAATAACATGCCCAAACAAACGCAGCCAACAGAGCTAATAAGTCCCCAACAGGATTTAGTTCCAACTTTGAGCCATTGAAGCTGATCAGAAAAATACCAATCATTGCAACAACAAATCCGATAAAGAAATTTGCTCTTAGTTTACCTTCTTCTTTCAAAAACAGATGGCTCATAATGGCGGTAAAGAATGGAGCTACTGAAATAATAACTCCCACATTTGAAGCCATTGTATAAGTAAGTGCGATATTCTCCAAAAGATAATACAGACAAATACCGCAGAGACCAGCCAGGGCAAAGGTAAGTTCTTGCCTTTTAGTAGTTGCTTTTAGGCGATGCGGATAAATAATGAGCAAAGCAAGCAGACCCATAACGAAACGGAAAAACAATATTTCCACCGGCTGGAAATCCACCAATAAGATTTTGGTAGATATAAAAGTTGTTCCCCAAATGATGATCGTAAGCAAGGCGCATAAATGCCCTGCTTTATTCCTATTTTCCATTTGATTTATCCTCCCCACTGCTCTTGGCTAAAAAGATTTCCCGATAAACTCCAGGAGACAAACCGATAAAGCGGTTAAAGTAATTTGTGAAATGGCTCTGGTCAGAAGAACCTGTTCGTAATGCTGCCTCAATTGGCGGGAAACCTTGCTCCAACAATTTTTTTGCTTCTCCAATACGGATATTTTCGAGATAACTGTACGGTGTAACACCTTTTGATTTTGTGAATGCTCTCAGTAAGGTGGATTTACTAAGACCTGCATAGCGGCATATCTGGTCTAAATAAATGCGTTCTGCAAAATGCTGTTCCATAAATCGGCAAGCCTTTTCAATCTCCTCCCGACACTCAGGAATACAGTTTTCAAATGGCTGTCCATACCGTTGTATCAGCATGGAAATAAGCAGGAGCAAATTTTCTTCTTTACCAAAATCGCATAATCCTTTCATTACCATCTCATGCAATGGGTGTAGATAGCAGATGACTTCTTCATCAAAAATTACATTCTCGGAAAAGCCGGGAAGCTCCCGTTTTCCGGTTACTTCTTCGGTTAAATCCAACATAACCTCTTTAGAAATGTTAAATCCCCGATAATCTAAAGTTCCGCCATCATTTTGGACGCAGGCGTGATTATCACCGGGATTAAAAAGAAGGACATTCCCCTTTTGTATCGCATATTCATTATTTTTGCAGGAAAGGCAGCGTTCTCCACTCTCTACAAATCCAATTACATAGTATTCATGAAAATGGTTCGGAAAAGGCTGCTGGGTTCCCTCAAAGCGATAGGCTTCGAGCCGTAGTTCGTCATCATAAACAACGGTTCTTGTTTCTTTCTTCATGTGCTTTCCCTCCTTGCTAACGATATTCTATCACTGACATTTCAAAAAGGCTTGTAAAATATCTTCATTTATTAGCTTATTAAAAATATATGGAAATCCCTTCCTCATGGAAAACGGCGGCCCCTCCGAGCCGCCGTAAGTCAATGTTTCCTGATTTGTTGGATTTCCCTCAAATAGAATTGTGAAAATTATGCTTTCCTTAATATTTAATGAATTTCGAATTTGCATACCAGTATATTTTAGGAGCTACAAAAGAGTTTAACTCTCTACTATTCAATCGCCAATAAAGCAGCTTTTGTTGCGTGAATCTGCGTTGTATCAAATACTGGTATCTCTACATCCTTTTGATGAATCAAAAGCCCAATCTCCGTACATCCTAAGATCACACCCTGCGCGCCTGCTTTTTCAAGCTGCTTAATAATGTTCACAAATTTCTTCCTTGACTCTTCTGAAATAATTCCAAGGCAAAGTTCATTGTAAATAATATTATTTACAACCGTAACGCCTGCCTCATCTGGAATCACAACTTCAATACCAGCCTCAATTAATTTGCTTTTATAAAATTCTTGTGTCATCGTGTATTTCGTACCAAGAAGACCGACTTTTTCAATACCATTTTCTTTCAGGGCATCGGCAGTTGCTTCTGCAATGTGAATAATTGGAATCGAAATCTTTTTCTGAATTGCAGGTGCAACTTTGTGCATTGTATTTGTACAAATAATAATAAAACCTGCACCAGCTTTTTCCAGATTTTGTGCCGCCTCAGCTAACACTGCCGCACTCTTATCCCATTCACCCTTTGTCTGATATTCTTCAATCTCAGCAAAATCGACGCTGTAAAGAAGTACCTTTGCGGAATGTAAGCCTCCCAATTCACGTTTCACTGTTTTGTTTACAATTTGATAATATGTAACTGTACTTTCCCAGCTCATTCCACCAATTAATCCAATTGTTTTCATAATTACTCCTCCAATTTTAATTCATATAAGTTTAATCTTATTGCAATTGTTCAAAAGTTCTTTTATCGTATCGCTTTATTTCTTTATGAAACAAGGAATATTTTAGAACAAACTCTATACAATCTTCTCTTTCAATTCGCTTAACTTTAGGTTTACCATTAACAATATCGCATACCTTTACTTCTGGCATGCCACTTCCAATAAGCGTTATTGCACTGCGCGATTTCATATTTTCACCTCGTATCCTCATTTTTTGAATTATTATATAGCAAGTATGAAAAAATAACAACTGCGAGGTGAAATACATTGTTTCTTGACAAAACTTACCATCTGCTGTATATATATTGAATATGAGCAAAGGCGTTCATTTTTAGAGTAGAATTTTTTCTGCCCTTAAAATAGACGCCTTGGTTTTTCTATTTATTCTGAAAGGAAGGTATATGATATATGAAAACTGAAGGTCAAGTGAGAATTCCTTCCGGATGTGCAATCTCAGCAGTCATTTCCAAAGAAGGAAACAAGATGTCCGGTGAAATGATCACAAATTCCATGAAACCCATGCATGACCGTTCCAACGGATTAGGCGGAGGCTTTGCCGGTTATGGCATTTACCCTGAATATAAAGAGTTTTATGCATTACATATGTTCTTTGATACCCGTGACACAAGAAAAGAATGTGAAGCTTTCTTAAAAGAACGGTTTGAAATCATCCAATCCGAAATTATTCCGACCCGCAAGATTCCGGCTATTACAGATGAACCGATTATATGGAGATACTTTGTTGCTCCACTAAAATCCGTGCTGGTTTCTTTACAGCTGGACGAAAAGGAATTTGTTGCCAGAACTGTTATGAAGATCAACGCCGAAATGTCCGGTGCTTATGTTTTCTCCAGTGGCAAGAACATAGGAACCTTCAAAGCGGTAGGTTTCCCGGAAGATGTGGGTGTTTTTTATAAACTGGAAGAATATGAAGGATACTCTTGGACTGCCCACGGACGCTATCCAACGAACACTCCCGGATGGTGGGGCGGCGCACATCCGTTTACGCTGCTTGACTATTCTATCGTACATAATGGAGAAATTTCCTCTTATGATGCGAACCGCCGATTTATCGAAATGTTTGGCTACAAATGTACGCTCCAGACCGATACCGAAGTCATTACCTATATTATGGATTATCTGCTCCGTGTACAGGGACTTACCCTTGGTGAAGCTGCAAGTGTCATTGCTGCTCCATTCTGGAGTACCATTGCAGCAAAAACAGATTTGGAAGACCAGAAAAAACACACCTATCTTAGAACCATGTTCCCAAGTCTGCTTGTGACCGGTCCTTTCTCTATCGTTTTAGGATTTGATGGCGGACTGATGGCACTGAATGACCGGTTGAAACTGCGTTCTATGGTAGTCGGGGAAAAAGACGACAAGGTATTCATTGCCAGTGAAGAGGCTGCCATCCGAACCATGGAACCGAATGCCGAAAACATATGGTCTCCTGCCGGTGGTGAACCAGTCATTGTAAAAGTAAAGGAAGGTGCATTTTAATGAGCGTAGAATTTATCTATCCGGAATTTGAAGTAATCAGAAATGAAAACAGATGCATTGCCTGTCGGGTATGCGAACGACAATGTGCCAATGAAGTACATAGTTATGACGAAGAACATAAAATTATGAAGTGCGATGAATCGAAATGTGTCAACTGCCAGCGATGTGTTTCTCTTTGTCCGACCAGAGCACTAAAAATTGTAAAGAGTGACTGTACCCTGCGCGAAAACGCAAACTGGTCAAACGATACGATTAAGGAGATTTATAAGCAGGCGAACAGTGGCGGCGTCCTTTTATCTTCCATGGGTAATCCCAAACCACTGCCTGTATACTGGGATAAAATCCTGATCAATGCATCACAGGTAACAAACCCTTCCATTGATCCCTTGCGGGAACCGATGGAAACCAGAGTTTACCTCGGAAAGAAGCCCCAAAAAGTGAGTCGTACAGAGGACGGAAAATTAGACTGCAGACTGCCGCCGCAGCTGGAGCTTTCCATGCCTGTCATGTTCTCTGCCATGAGTTATGGTTCTATCAGCTACAACGCTCATAAATCCCTTGCACTGGCAGCTACTGAGCTTGGCATCTTATATAACACGGGGGAAGGCGGCCTTCATGAAGATTTTTACTGCTACGGCGAGAATACCATCGTACAGGTGGCTTCCGGACGTTTCGGCGTTCATGAGGATTATCTGAAAGCAGGTGCTGCCATAGAGATTAAGATGGGACAAGGAGCAAAACCGGGCATTGGCGGACATCTCCCCGGTGCAAAAATTGTCGGGGATGTATCACGTACCCGCATGATTCCGGAAGGCTCTGATGCAATTTCACCGGCTCCGCATCATGATATTTATTCCATCGAGGACTTGCGTCAGCTTGTGTTCTCTTTGAAAGAAGCTACAGAATATAAGAAACCTGTCATCGTTAAAGTCGCAGCCGTTCACAATATTGCTGCCATTGCAAGTGGTATTGCCCGCAGCGGAGCTGATATCATCGCCATTGATGGCTTCCGTGGCGGTACAGGAGCCGCTCCTACCAGAATCCGGGATAATGTTGGTATTCCCATCGAGTTAGCACTTGCCTCCGTTGACCAAAGACTTCGTGACGAAGGTATCCGAAACAATGTATCACTGGTAGTCGGCGGAAGTATCCGGAGTGCTGCTGATGTGGTAAAAGCCATTGCACTTGGTGCAGATGCCTGTTATGTGGCTACCGCTGCCCTTCTGGCTCTTGGCTGCCACCTTTGCCGAACCTGCCAAAGCGGTAAATGTAACTGGGGAATCGCAACCCAGCGTCCAGAGCTTGTAAAGAGACTGAATCCTGAAATGGGAAGCGAACGCCTGATGAATCTTATGACCGCATGGAAACACGAAATCAAAGAACTGATGGGTGGCATGGGCATCAATTCCATCGAGGCTTTACGAGGAAACCGTCTGATGCTGCGTGGCATTGGTCTGACAGAAAAAGAGCTTGAGATACTTGGTATCTCTCATGCAGGAGAGTGATAAAAATGAAACGAATCTGGAGAAAATGGCATATCGTGATAAGAATTTTTATGAAAGAATGGGATGTGAAGTTCTCTATGGAAAGAAAGCTGCGCAAATTGATCCTTCCACAAAACAGATAGCCCTAAACGATGATACCGTGATTCCTTATGATAAACTCTGCATTGCCACTGGTTCCTCTCCTTTTGTACCTCCTTTTACGGGTCTGGAATCAGTGGAACAGAAGCATTCCTTTATGACGATAGATGATATGCTGGAACTGGAAGCTTCCATCAATGAAAATTCGGATGTGTTGATCGTAGGTGCCGGTCTCATCGGTTTAAAATGTGCCGAAGGTTTAAAAGACCGTGTTTCCAGTATTACGATATGCGACCTTGCAGACCGTGTGCTTTCCAGTATCCTTGATGCTGACTGCGCAGCTATGATGCAAAAACATCTGGAACAAAATGGAATCAACTTTATGTTAAATGACAGTGCAATATCTTTCGATAAAAATACTGCTTTTATGAAAAGCGGAAAAACCGTTCGTTTCGATGTTTTAGTCCTTGCTGTCGGTGTTCGTGCAAACACTTCTTTGATAAAAGGAATTGGTGGTGAAGTGAACCGTGGCATTTTAATCAGCAACAAAATGGAAACTTCCATTCCTGATATTTATGCCGCTGGCGACTGTACGGAAGGCGAAGACATTTCGTTCCACGATAAACGTGTCCTTGCCATTTTGCCAAATGCTTATATGCAAGGAAATTGTGCTGGCATCAATATGGCAGGCGGTTCTTCTGTTTTCGATAAAGGAACCCTATGAACTCCATCGGTTTCTTTGGATTACATGCCATGACCGCCGGAAGCTACTATACCGCTGAACAGGGCGGCGAACTGTATGAGGAAAAGTCAGAAGGAACTTTAAAACGTCTGTTTACCAGAGGTGACTATTTAACCGGATTTATCCTTATCGGGGCAACTGAACGGGCTGGAATTTATACTTCTTTAATCAGAGAACGTATTCCTTTAAGTTCCATTGATTTTGAAATGTTGAAAAAAACTGCTACTTCTACAGCATTTTCCGTAGAAAAGCGTAAACAATTTTTTGGAGGTGTGGTATAATATGAAAATCATTGATGCTGCAAATTTAGATTACAGAGCTGTAAATGAAGCATTGCGTGGGACAGACAGCGACTGTACGATTGAAGGCTGTTGCGGTCAGAGATTCATTGCTGCCGGTATGTCTGATCGGAATCTTACAATCAATGGAATTCCGGGAAATGCACTGGGCGCATATTTAAACAATGCCAATATTACCGTAAATGCCAATGCTCAGGATGCAGTAGGCGACACCATGAATGAAGGGAAGATCCTGATCCATGGCAATATTGGTGATGCCGCCGGATATGCCATGCGTGGCGGCAAAATCTATGTACAAGGCAATGCAGGATACCGTGCCGGAATTCATATGAAAGCATACAAGGAAAAGATTCCAGTCATGATCATCGGTGGGTGTGCCGGAAGCTTCCTTGGGGAATATCAGGCTGGCGGCGTAATTATCGTCCTTGGACTTCACACAGATGACAAACGTATCGTAGGCAATTTCCCATGTACCGGAATGCACGGCGGTAAAATGTTCTTGCGCGGCAACTGTGAGGATATCCGCTTTCCGGAACAGGTAACTGCAAGATGTGCAGCCCCAGAGGATTTAGAGGAAATCCAGGAATATCTGTCCGAATACTGTGCAGACTTCGGATATTCTGTGGACGAACTTTTATCCGCTCCTTTTACAGTCATCACACCAGACAGTAAAAACCCATATAAACAAATGTATGTAGCAAATTAAAAGAAAGTAGGTAGGCTTATGAAGTATTCAAAAGAAGAGGTAATGCAATATGTGCGGGAAGAAGATGTAAAATTCATCCGCCTCGCCTTTTGTGATGTATTTGGCAAACAGAAAAACATATCCATCATGCCAGAGGAACTTCCTCGCGCTTTTGAATGTGGAATTGCCATTGATGCATCTGCCATCGCAGGCTTTGGCGATGAAAACCATTCCGATCTGTTTCTCCATCCGGATGCAGACACACTTATGCCCCTGCCATGGAGACCAGAGCATGGCCGTGTGGTACGAATGTTCTGTTACATTACCCACCCAGACGGAAAAACATTTGAATGTGACACCCGTTCTATTTTAAAAAAAGCAATTCAGGATTCCCAAAATGCAGGATTCCAGTTCTTCTTTGGTGCTGAACAGGAATTTTACCTGTTTACTCTGGATGATAATGGGAACCCGACCAAAGAGCCTTATGATAACGCAGGATATATGGATATTGCCCCGGAAGACAGAGGCGAAAATATCCGCCGAGAAGTATGTCTGACACTTGAACAGATGGGAATACAGCCTGAAAGTTCTCACCACGAAGAAGGTCCGGGACAAAACGAAATTGATTTTCGCTATTCCGATCCACTGACTGCTGCTGACAATGCCATGACCTTCCAGACTGTTGTGAAAACAATCGCCAGACGTAATGGGCTTTTTGCTGATTTCAGCCCGAAGCCGCTGGAAGATAAACCGGGAAACGGATTCCATATCAATATATCTGTAAAATCCTCTGATAATACAGACTATATGAATTATATGATTGCTGCTATTCTGGATAAGGTTGCAGATATGACCGTATTTTTAAACCCGACAGAAAATTCTTATCAGCGTTTTGGCAGCAATAAAGCTCCAAGATATATCTCCTGGTCCAGCGAGAACCGTTCCCAGCTTGTCAGGGTTCCTGCTGCTGTAGGCAAATACCAACGTGCGGAGCTTCGCTCTCCAGATCCATCCGCAAATACTTATCTTGCATTTGCCCTGCTGATTTATGCAATTATGGATGGCATTCAGAATAAACTGGAACTACCAGGTCCCGCTGATATGAACCTGTATAAAGCAGATGCAGATACGCTGGCAAAATTTGAGCAGCTGCCCGGCGATTTTAAATCCGCATGTGCTGCAGCCGTAAACAGTAATTTTATAAAAGAACATATACCAGATGCTATCTTAGATATTTATTGCAATAAATAATTCAAACCAACAAAAAAAGGAGGAGGTGTAAAATGAGTTTAAGAGAACGTTTTTACAGCATACTCATCGTGTCTGCAACAGATCGTTTCACCTCTGCCTTTGCTGACCTGCTCCCCGAAACAAGATACTACCCTATCCATAATGTTACAAGTGTCAGTGCTGCCAAACGGGCACTTGCCGAAAAAACATTTGATTTTGTTATCATCAACGCCCCTTTGCCTGATGATGTGGGTACTCGTTTTGCAATTGACACCTGTACTACCAAACCGTCCGCTGTGTTGCTTTTGGTAAAAAGTGATGTTCATGCCGGTATCCACGATAAGGTTGCTGAGTACGGCGTCTTCACTTTGCCAAAGCCAACCTCAAAACCAACTATGCTGCATGCCCTTAACTGGATGGAAAGCGCCAGAGAACGACTGAGACAATTTGAAAGGAAGTCTCTGTCCATCGAAGAAAAAATGGCTGAAATCCGTCTGGTCAACAAGGCAAAATGGATTTTGATCAGTGAACTCTCCATGAGCGAACCTGATGCTCACCGTTACATAGAAAAACAGGCAATGGATCGCTGTATTGCAAAGCGAACCATTGCCGAAGAAATCATCAAAACTTATACTTAATCCCCTTTTAACCTTGCAATGGTAAAACTTCTCCCTTTCTATCTCCATTGCGTTCCACTTGAAGGATACACTCCGTACATAATGGTGTGCATCCTTTTTCATTTATCGACTCTTACCAATTTGTTTCTCTTATTTTATGCTTCTGATGCCTGTACTTCTTTCGGTAAGACATCATCACGAAAACCCTTAAATACTGGCTGTCTTAGCGAATTAATGAGATTGGGCATATATTCCACAACACATACATGGTTCGTCTTCACCCAGATTACATCATGTTCCCCAATAGGCATCAAAAGGAATGGATTCTTGCCAGTCACTTCCAAAGTATCTATTGCTTCTTTTGTCACGCCAGATGTTACATACCCTCTGAAAATCAGTGTATTACCTTTGTATTTTGCCAGAACAAGGCTATACATATGTCCGCCTTTTTTGATATATCCCGCTACTACAAAGTCCTCGTCTGCCATCCGTTTGAATTTGATCCAGTCCTTCGTTCGTTTCCCCATCAGATAAAAGCTGTCTTTTCTTTTTGCAACAACGCCTTCCAGTTTGCTCGCCTCTGCCGCCATATAAAGCGCAGTCCCCGAACCTTCCACATATCTGGACACCGCTATTCTCGAATCCTCATTCACAAGCCGGGATAATTGTTCTTTTCTGTCCATCAGGGGTGTCCATATCAGTTCTTTTCCTTCTATATAAATGCAGTCAAAGGCAACGAAGGATGCCGGATAGCGCAATGCTTCCATCTCTATCTTGAATTTGTCTGTGAGCAGCGTCCTCTTTTGCAGGCGATAAAAATCTGGAACGCCATTTGTCAAAACAACGATTTCGCCATCTAATATGCATCGTCCTCCTACATTTTTACTGATTTCTTTCAGTTCTGGGAACCGTGGGAGCATTCGTATATTGCGTTTATTACGAAGATCCACCATACCGTAATCTATATAAGCCAGACATCGGAACCCATCCAGCTTCAATTCATATAGCCAGCCGGGATTATCGAAAGCATCCATTTGCTGTGCTATCAGCATTGGCGAAGCCTCTCTTTTATCAAACAGATCCATCATGCCGTTCCCGTTAATTTCTTTTTGCTCTCTTCGTCTTTTTTATTGGATAGTTCCAGACTCTTCTGTAATGCTTCCATCAAATCAATGACGTTTGCTGTAGTACCGGTATCAACTGCCACGATTTCCTGTCCCTGTATCTTCTTCATAATAGCTTCCCTCAGTCTTGCCTGGTATTCATCCTGATATTCCTCCGCCACAAATGGTTTTGTCATATTTTCAATCAGCATTTTCGCCATATTCAGCTCATTCTCATCCAGCTTCATCCTTGGAACGCTCGTAAGCGCCAAATATTCCTGCGGATTTTCTAATCTTATGAATTCCTCTATGATTGTAAATGGAAGATAGTTAGACTATTTCACTACAATTACGGAGGATTGGTTATGGCAACTACTCGCAAAACTCGTGTTCCGATGACGGAACAGATCAGGCTTATCAATGAATGCCGCCAAAGCGGCATGACAGATGCTGACTGGTGCCGTGAAAACGACATCGCAGTAAGCACCTTTTATAACTGGGTCAGCCGCTGCAGGAAAGTAGCAGCGGATCAGATTCCGGCACCGAGTTATGGTCATTGTGAGATCCCGCGTTCAAAGCAGGACGTGGTTCCCATTGACATTGTTTCGGATCACCTTCCGGAAC